>Ga0181602_10000098_pt1 | contig 72453 bp, 90 predicted proteins | sample 041ome_14_FD_148640 | JGI IMG/M metagenome (GOLD analysis project Ga0181602, IMG submission 148640) | Coastal salt marsh microbial communities from the Groves Creek Marsh, Skidaway Island, Georgia - 041408US metaG (spades assembly) | ecosystem: Environmental > Aquatic > Marine > Intertidal zone...
GAGGAGAGCATAAAGAACTAGGTACTGAGAATTCTTTATTTAATTTTCAAAATACCTATTTTGAATTATTGACTGCTAAAGGAGAGGGTCTTGGAGCAGCTTTGGTGAATCATTATTTACAAGAAAGTGGTGAGGGCTTAATTGGAATTGTTCTTGGGACAGAAGATATAGATGAGTGCTATAAAAGTTTGCAAAGTAAAGAATATGCGCTTGGTGAAATTTCAGAAGGTGAAGGAATAAATTTTAAAGATGGCTCAATTAGAGAGTGGAAAAATCTTTTTTTACCGCCTGAATTAACAAGAGGCATTTTTGCTTTCATTATTCAACATACCAAAGGAAGCCTCGAAGAGTTTAAGAATAATGATAAGTCTGTGGTAAATAAATTAGACCATGTAGTAATCCAAACAAATGATGCAGACGGTTTTATAGATATTTATAGGGATGTATACAACATAAGACTAGCGCTTGATAAGCATGTTGAGGCTTGGGAAAGCAGAATGCTATTTTTTAGAATCAATAAAACAACAATCGAGGTTATTGAAAAACAAGATGAAGAAGATGCAGCTGATAAACTTTGGGGTTTGTCCTGGCAGGTTGATTCAATTGAAGAAGCTCACAATAGACTTAAAAATCAAGGTGTAGAAGTTACTCCAATAAAAAAAGGAATCAAAGACAATACACTGGTTGCAACAATAAAATCGCATACAAACAATATTCCCACTTTGCTAATTGAGCATTTATGAGGACTTTTATAAAGAACTGTTACTCAATTTACTTAACCCTATATTTATTATGGTGGGTTTCAGCAGTAATTATAATTTCAGAAGAGGGGTTTAATTTTGTTCAAGATGTGCCATGGTTTTTATTATTTACAGCAATACTTGTGGTTTTTTGGACTATTAAATATTTTTTAGCAAATGATTCTAAGATCGTTTTTCATAATGATATTAGTTTGCTAAACAGGAATATTCACTTGGTTGTAATCGTTCTTATGACCTTTCTAATGATCGTTTATTCCTAAAAAAATAGGAACCAAGAGGCGCTAGGCAAATACTTTAATCTTTATTAAAGCCAAGATACTTAACAAAATCATTATTATCTGCTCTAACTGAACGCACATGATTTGCTGGAAAATCATTATCTGGATACCCCATAGCAATGCAAATCATGATATTTTGATCATCAGGAATTTTTGCATGCTCTCTAACAACATGTGACTGCATTATTCCTTGACCGTTAATAACACACCCTATTCCTCTTTCCCAAGCAGCCAATATAATTCCATATGCTAAAGATCCAAGACCAAATTGACTTATTGCAGCGGGCTCAAGATATTTGTCATAGGTTAAAACCAATGAAACAGGCGCATCAAACTGCCTAAATCCTCTGAGCATCCAATCCATTCGCTTTTCTTTATCATCTCTCTCAATCCCCATAGCCTCAAAAAGCTGGATAGCAACATCAATTTGATTTTGTCTGTGAACACCTTCGTACTCTTCTTTGTATGGAAAATCTCTTACATGAGGCTTTCCTGCCATGGTTTCATCAATATTACCTTTTCTTATTTTGTCCAGTACCTCACCAGTAACAGCATGAATATGCCAAGTTTGAGTATTGTATGAGGATGGCGCCCATTTGGCTGCGCTAATAATTTCATCTATAAGCTCTTTTGGAACTGGTTTATCTAAAAAACCTCTGACACTTTTTCTTGATTCTGCAAACTCTTTAAAATTCATAGTAGATATATTTTTATTAAAAATTTTGGCATATTTTTTGATTATTTAATATGCATTTTTTTATGTATACAATGAGAATAAATGAGTCAAAAGAAAGTTTATAAAATTTTAAGTGTTGATGATTGGGAAAAGTCTAAAAAAACAAGGCTTATACAAACAGCAGTAGATCAACAAGACGGCTTTATTCATTTTTCAAATGCTAATCAATTGGCCGCTAGCCTAGAGCTTTATTTTGAAGGTCATGATGAGGTGGTTCTGCTGCTTCCTATAATGAGCAAAATTGAATCAAAATTAAAATATGAGACAGCTGGGGCCAATAGCAAGCGCAAGGGTGTTTTTGCTCACTTATATGCTGATTTAAAAATAGAAGACATCGAAACGTCATGGAAAATCAGAAGAGAGGCCCTTAGATTACCAGAATCAATTCTTTTAGAAGCGGAGTCATCTATTTAATTCCAAGCTAGACTAGTTTAAAAAGTTTCAGTATTCTAAAAATTATGAAATTTAAATTACCGATTACTAGTCAAAATCTTCACTGGACTACTGTCACAAGTGAGAAGGTTCTTTTAGCAATAATAGGCATAGCAACCTGTATTGCTGCAGCACAATATTTATTTCAAATGTACGAAGCTAGGGAGATATTGTTATCAGATCTTTTTTTGCTTTTCATATATGTAGAAATTATAGGCATGGTAGGTGCTTTTTATAGCACAAACAGGATTCCTGTTACTTTGCCAATCATAATTGCCATAACCGCTTTGTGCAGATTAATAATTATGCAAGGAAAAGAGATGGACGCACTTATGTTAATAGGCGAGGCTAGTGCAGTACTTATCTTGGCTGTTGCTGCTTACATAATGAGTTTAAAAGACAAGGTAAGTCTAGAAAAGAAGAAAGAATTTGCTGAAGATAAAAGCCTGGAAAATTAGATATGGAAATCTTTGGTTATTTTGTTTTTGCTTGGTTTTTTATTCATTTCATTGAATGTTTTGTTTTTAGAAAATTAATAGCAAGATCTCCAGACGGAAAGTCCAAAGCAGTCTTTTATACTTTGATGTTCGGCTATTTTTATTTGAATAGGATTAAGAGTAAGAGTTAAAGTTTTTTTTATGAAAGTCTTTAATAGCTGAATCTACCAAAGCATCCCTTTCTTTAAGTTCCTGATAAAGATTTACAGAATTAAGAGTTTTGCACCTACTTAGAGCTACATATGTCTGACCTGTAGCAAATGCCCCATCACCAAGATCAATAGAACAACTTTCTAGGGTTAAGCCTTGAGCTTTATGAATAGTAACAGCCCACCCAAGTTTTAAAGGAAATTGTTTAAATGATGAAACAATTTCTTCTTCCATTTCATCGCTGTATTCATCATAAACGTATTTAATTTTATTCCATTCTTCTCTTTTAACTTTAAATATTTCTTCTCCAACTTGTACTCTTATAAATTTACCTTTTTTATCAGAGCAGTTAGCAACAATTCCGATTGTTCCATTAACCCACCTACCTTCACTATCATTCTTTATGAACATTACTTTTGCATCTTTTTTAATTCTTAGATTTCTTGGTGCAGGCAAATCATTTTCATTAAGCTCTCCATGCTCTTCTGCTGCTGCAGAAGTTGCTGGGCCATCAATGAGGCTAAGCATTTCATCATTAATTTGTTCAGCCCTATATTTTCTTGTTGTAATAATTAAAGAAGACTCGCTTTCAAAGTCTGGATTGAAGCATTTTCTATTAATACTGCTTATGGTCTCTGTTAGGTCATCACCAAGACGGATATTATTAAGAAGAGAATAAAAATTTTCATCCTCACTTTGTCTAAACGAGTAAGTTAGCTCAAAGAATGCAGGATTTTCTATTTCTTTAAAGCTTTTCGAACTAAAAAAGTATACAGATTCATACTTTTCATCAATAAGATTTATTTCGTTATCTTTTACAACAGGAGGTAATTGGAAAAGATCTCCACAGGCCAATACATGAATACCTCCAAATGGTTCGTTGGAATTTCTGTGAAGCTTAAGTGTATCTGATATAGCATCTAACATTGGCGCTCTAACCATAGAGATTTCATCAATAATTAATAGCTCTAGATTTTTTAATAATTTTTTAAACCTAGGATCATTTGATTCTTGAATAATAGGGAAAGTATCAAAGCCAATTCTAAATGCAGAGTTAATCGTACTGCCGCCAATATTTAAAGCAGCCACCCCAGTAGGAGCAACCACTATTTTCTTTAAAGTATTTTCTTCTAATACTCTTTCTATAAGAGTTGTTTTTCCTGTACCAGCAGCACCTGTCAAATATATGAACTGTTGATCTTTAGAATCTAGCAAAGCAAGAACTTGATTTAATATTTCATCATAAGTATTTATATTCTGGATATTTTTTAGTTCTGACATATAAATTGAATGAGATTAAAATGAATTTTTTGGCATTAGTATTATTGAGATATAAGATTATATGATACTAAAATAAGTCAAAAAACCATTAAATAAAGCTTCCTTCATATGCAAAGTTGTGTAGTTTGTTCCAGCAAACGTATTAATAAATTTGAAACAAAAGACTTACTTTCATACTGGGCCTGTTCTTCGTGCAAAGCAATATTTCTAGATGAACAATTTAGAGTTGATGAAAAAGAAGAAAAGGAAAGGTACTCAAATCATGAAAATGATATTAATGATTTGGGATACAGGGAGTTCTTATCTAGGTTATCAAACCCTTTAAAAGAAAAACTCAAACCAGACGCAAAGGGATTAGATTTTGGATGTGGCCCCGGACCAGCGCTTGCTGATATTCTTATGAAAGAGGGTTACCAAGTAGACCTTTATGATCCATTTTTTTATCCAAACAAAGAGATCTTTAATAAAAAATATAACTTTATTACATGCACCGAAACAGCAGAACATTTTTTCAATCCAAAAAAAGAATTTGATGTTGTAAATTCTTTATTACACAAAGGCGGATGGTTTGGGGTCATGACATCTTTTTTACCTAACGAACTAAGCTTTGAAGACTGGTATTACAGAAGAGACCCAACTCATGTTGTATTTTATTCACAAAAAACTTTTAAAGTTATAGCCAAACAAAGATCATGGTTATGTGAAATCATTGGCAAAGACGTAGTATTATTTAATAAGAAATAATAAAAAAGGGGCAAAAATGTTTAGTCACGTTATGTTGGGAGCAAATGATATTGAAGAGTCAAAAATATTCTATGATGCGACCTTATCAGTTCTAGGTTCAAGGCCAGGAAAACTATCTTTAAACCATGATGGCCATACAAGATATGTTTATTTCGTTAACAATAAAACTAGCTTTATCATCACGCAACCAATTAATAACAAAGAGGCATATCATGGAAACGGTGCAACTATTGGTTTTAATGCTTCTAGCACAGAGATGGTTAATCAATGGTATGAAGCTGGAAAAAACGTTGGAGCCTTAGATCCAGAACTGTGTGACCCCCCTGGAATTCGAGAAGGAGGAGGTGTACAACTTTATTTGGCATATTTACTTGATCCCTCGGGCAACAAGATATGCGCAATGTATAGGATTCCAAAAGAAATAGGATAAATTTATTTTTCTTTTGATGATAAAACCAGAAGACCCGCAGCAATACCTAAATTTTTAACAAAATTTTGTGTTTCGTGAGCCTGAGAAGGGTCTCCACCGAGATTCCAAAAGTCATGAATAAATATATTAATAAGCATCGTTAACACAAATAATATTAAAGCACTTATTCTTAAGTGCTTATTAATAATAATGAAGACACTTAAAACTATTTGGCAAAAGATTGTTATAGGCAATGCTATCTCAGGCAAAGGAACCCCCTTTGAGGCCATTAATGACAAATAACCTGAGTAATCAATGATTTTGAATATTCCTGGACCAATAAAATACAAAGCAATAAGCACTCTGCCAAGAAGAAGTGTTATAGGGTCAATTTTATATAGATTATTCATTTTTTTATGATAACTTAATTAAATGAGCAAAAGTTTATTAATCATATTTTCAATTTTATTAATTATTATTTCTGTATTTTATGGCCCAAAAGCCATAAGGCTATACAAGCTAGCTAATCTTTATAATGAAGACAAAATAGCCAGCAACTTCATAAATATTAATAAAATTTTTCCAGTTTCTGAAAACATACCTTCTGCAGAAGAACCGCATGAATTTATTAAGCAAGATTTTAATCTTCCAAGTTCATATTTTTTTGAAGGAGAGAGCAAGGACTTAAATGAAGGCCTTGCTCACTTTAAAACCGATGGATTAATAGTTTTGCATGAAGGAAATTTACTTTATGAAAATTATTGGAATGGTAATACCTCTACCAGTAAGCATATTGCATTTTCGGTTACTAAATCCTTTGTTTCTGCTCTTGTAGGTATTGCTCTTGAAGATGGATTAATCGACAGCATAGAAGATCCTGTAACCAAATATTTACCTGACTTTAATGGAACAGGTTACGAGGATGTTTCTATTAAAGACATTTTACAAATGTCCTCAGGTGTTAGATGGAATGAGGATTATGCTGATCCAAAATCTGACATTAACAGATTTGGAAGAACAATGGCCAGAGGATCCTCTTTTAGAGAATTTGCAAAAACTTTAGAGCGAGAAAAAGAACCAGGAACTTTTCATCAATATGTAAGTATTGATACTCAGGTTTTAGGATTTTTGTTAAATGAAGTAACCGGAATGCCTTTAAGAGAATATTTATACGAAAAGATTTGGAATAGGATTGGAATGCAGGATGAAGCATTTTTTGTTGTAGATAACAACGGAGTTGAAATGGCATTGGGCGGACTTAATGCAACTTTAAGAGATTACGCAAAGTTTGGTTTGCTTTATTTAAATAGGGGCACATGGAACGGGAAACAGGTTGTGCCTTCTGCATGGGTTGATGCTTCACATGCAACTGATGCCCCCCATTTACTTCCTGGAGAACATGAGCTTTCATCATCACCCTGGGGTTATGGTCTTCAGTGGTGGGTTCCAGGTTTTCCAGATACAGATTACACGGCATCGGGTATTTATAACCAGTACATATATGTTGATCCAATTAGGAAAGTAGTGATTGCAAAAACCTCATCTAACCATAGATTTACAGCTGAAAAAGAATATTCTAAGGCTGCGCATGTCGCAATATTTAGAGCTATAGCAGAAAGTATTTAGAGATAGATTTTTAATACTTTTGTTTTGATGTTATAAATATATTCTATAAACCTTTTTTGGGGGAAGATTATGAATAACAAAATAATAGCAACACTATTTTTATTTACTTCTGTTGGAGTTTTTGCAGGCCATCATGGCGATGGTCATAAAAGCATGGGTAATTCAGAGGAATGGGAAATAGAAACTTACACTTCAGCGGCTCCAGATTTTATTGGGAACTTTGCGACAGTTGTTGGCGCAAGTGGAAAGGTTATAAGAGAGGGAACTAATGGATGGACTTGTCTTCCATTTATTCCAATGCCAAAAATGGGTTTTAAGACTGCTAATGAAGCAGCTCCAGCATGCGCCGATGCAAATGCTGTCGCATGGGCAAATGCATATATTGCACAGGCTAAGCCTGAAATAGAAAATGATGGTTGGATATGGATGAAACACGGTGATACCGGTGTCGATAATTTTAGACCATATTCTGAAGGGGATAAGGCAAATACAAAAGCTGAAGATTGGATATATTCAGGCTCACACTTAATGCTAATGCCAAAAGATCCATCATCACTTGATGGTGTTTCTACAGATTTCACAACTGGTGCACCTTATGTAATGATGAAAGGGACCCCCTTTGTGCATTTAATGATTCCACTAGATGGTTATTATGACTATCAACCAGAATCGGCACCAAAATAAAGATATAAATATGAGGGACATGAATTATGGAAAGATATACAAGCTTTAGAGATTTTTATCCTTATTATTTAAGTGAGCATAGCAATAAAACTACAAAGCTTTTGCATTTTATTGGTACAACCATTGCTATTTATCTTTATGTAAGATTTTTTATGACATTCGACTTCATGTTTTTAATTTATTCTTTACTAGCTGGATATGGGTTTGCATGGATAGGGCATTTCTTTGTAGAAAAAAATAAACCAGCAACTTTTAAATATCCTTTTTGGAGTTTTATTGGTGATCATAAAATGTACTTAGAAATTCTTCAGGGCAAACATAAGATTTTTTAAAATAAATGGAAACTTATCAAATAATAGTTTTAGCGCTATTCTGCGCTCTTGTATTGCTAGAAATTTTATTTACAAATTTCTTCAATAAACATAAACAAAGACCAAAAGATGGAGTGGTTGAGTTTATTGGTTTTTTTCAATTAAACTTTTTAGCTCTCCCGTTAGTTTTTGGTTTTGGTTATGGCCTAGCAGAGACCTTTTTTCCAGGTACAAAAGGCATTATTTCAGAATGGGGGTTTTTTGCTATTTTTGGGTTGCTTTTAATATTTGATGATTTAACTCAATATTGGTGGCATAGAACTTGTCACAATGTTCCTATTCTCTATAACCTTCATAGGGCTCATCATGATTCTGAATATTTATCAATCAGAGTGGTTTATAGAAACGCGCTTTTATACTACTTATTAATGCCAGGTCTATGGTTTGCTGGAATTCTTTTCTATATGGGATCGGGATGGGTATATTTTGTATATATAGTTGTTAAGCAGGCTGTTATTTTTGGAGCACACACAGATCTTAGATGGGATAAAAAATTGTATGAAATTAAATGGATGCATCCTATTATGTGGGTTTTGGAAAGAACTATCTCAACTCCATCTACTCATTGGGCTCATCATGGAAAACACCTTAGTGATGAAAACACACATTACAAAGGTAACTATGGCAATCTTTTATTTTTATGGGATGTCATTTTCGGAACAGCAAAAATAACAAGAAAGTATCCAAAAGAAGTTGGGGTAGAAAATCTTTCAGAAGTATCAGCTTTAACGCAGTTGTTTTGGCCAATCTTTAGATCACCGGAAGGCCCTGATAATAAAAATATCTAAATGCATGATATAAATGCTGAATTCTGGGAAAATCCACCCTGGGGAGATGGCAAAGAGAAGTACAGACTTGGTTTAAATCCCATCTCAAAGGAAGAATGGTTAAACAGGAAGATTAGCCCAAAGCTTTTACAACATAAGAAACACTTATTAGATACTAATTATTCTCGTGTCGTTGCAGTGACCGATAATTCTCTTGAAGCCCAAGAGATTCTCAGCAAAGAGTTTGATATAGGAAAAAGAAGCTATCCTGATTTAATTGCTGATATGAGCCTAAAGATTCAAGACGATTTATGTTTGATAAGATCTGATCATGATCAGGAATTATTAGCAGCAAGCGTGTGTTCACCTAGTTATTGGAATGTTCAATCTAAAATAGGCAAACCTTTAAAAGAAATTCATAACCCCGTGACAACACTAAATGAAAAAATTGGCAAAAGGATTTCAACTTTTATAAGACAAGCGCCTTTGCTTAAACCTTTTGGGCGACAAAACTGGTTGGTTCATGGGGATACAAAACGGTTTCATTTACAAGAAGAACCACTCTTACAATCTGACCCATCTTCATGGTTTATAAGGTCTGAGAAAGAGACTTTATGCAGATTTCATGAGAACTACTCACTATTTACTATTAATGTTCTATTTCAACCTTTAAGCATTATTAATGAATACCCCGAAGAAAAACATAATTTAATCAAAAGTATTAATACTTTTGATGATGATGAAATTGCTTATTTCGGTGGGCAAAAGAAGGTTAATCTGCTTCTTAAATATCTTTTATCTTAAATAGAGTAAAATATAACTACAGAATATATCTAGCGGGGAGGTTTGAATATGTTCGGTGAAATTTCATATATAGGCTGGTTTCATACTATTGTTGGAACGGCAGCAATTATTGTTGGGCTTTACCTTCTCATCAAAGATAGATTCATTTTTTTAGATAAAAATTCAGCTAAATTTTATATAGCTGCCACTGTAATCACCTCAGCTTCATCACTATTTATATATAGTGCTACTGGCTCTTTTAATTTAGCGCACGTGCTCTCAGTTATGACAATTATTGCTGCTTTATTTGCGGTATTCTTGCATCGTTATAATGTTTTTGGTTTTCTTAATGTTTTTATCAAACAACTTTCATTAACTGCTACAGTTTTTTTTAGTATGCTTCCAACTACTGCTGAGGTGCTTCAAAGATTTCCACCAAGTAGTCCATTTGCTGATTCTATAGAAGATCCTTTAGTACAAAGTTTTTATTTTTGGTATGTAATTATTTTTGGTTTATTTGGTATCTATCAGATAACAAGAATGTATCGGGAGGACATAAATGGAATCTAGAAATTATGCAGAGCTTATAGAGGCATCAAAATTAGCACATGAGAAATGGAGGCTAGTGCCAGCACCTCAAAGAGGCGAAATTATTAGAAACTTTGGGAATGAAATAAGAAGCCAAAAAATTGAGCTTGCAAAAACAATAATAGACGAGGCAAGAAAAATTGTTACCGAGGCCGAGGGCGAGGTTCAAGAGGCAATTGATATGTGTGATTTTGCAACAGGGCTTAGCAGGCAGTTATACGGACTTACTATGCCAAGCGAAAGACCAGATCACAGGCTTCAAGAGATATGGCAGCCATTAGGGATAGTTGGGTGTATAACAGCTTTTAATTTCCCTATGGCAGTTTTTGCTTGGAATTTTTGTTTAGCTGCAGTTTGTGGAAACAGCATTATATGGAAGCCAAGTCCTCACTCAAATAAATGTGCTGATGCTTTAAAAAATATATGGGATAAGGTTGCTCAAGATCATAAAGATTTAGTTATTGTCCTTAAAGGAGGTAATGAGGAGGCTGTTGCTATTTGCGAAGATAAAAATATTCAACTTGTTTCTGCGACCGGAAGTACACAAATGGGTAAGGAGTTAGCGCCAATAGTTGCAGCTAGACTTGGAAGAACTTTATTAGAACTTGGTGGTAATAATGCAGCAATTATTTGCCCAACTGCTGATTTAGATTTAACGGTTAAAGGCATAACATTTTCAGCTTGCGGAACCACCGGTCAAAGGTGCACAACTTTGAGAAGGGCATTTGTGCATGTTGATATTTATAATCAGTTCATGGAAAAATTGCATGGGTATTATGCAAGCTTAAAGATAGGTGATCCCTCTGAAGAATCCTCGCAGCTTGGGCCATTAATTTCAGAAAGCAGCTTCAATACAATGCAGAGCGTCCTCGAATCTTTAAAGAAAAAAGATGTAGTTGTTCATGGGGGTCAAAGACTAGAAGTTGGTGACCCTAAAGAATTTTATGTGATGCCGGCAATAGTAGAAGTTTCAGAAATAGAAGAAGAGATGCTAAATGAAACCTTTGCTCCAATTTTGTATGTAAAGAAATTTACTGATCTTAAGGATGCGATTCACATGCAAAATAATGTTAGACAAGGCTTAAGTAGCTCAATTTTTACTAATGATTTCAGAGAGTCTGAGTTATTTTTAAGCTCAGAAGGCAGCGATTGTGGCATTGCTAATGTGAACATTGGAACAAGTGGCGCAGAAATAGGAGGAGCTTTTGGTGGTGAAAAAGATACTGGCGGAGGAAGAGAGTCTGGGTCAGATGCATGGAAAGCATATATGAGAAGAGTAACGGCTACAGTTAATTATGGGAGCGAGCTGCCACTTGCTCAGGGAGTAGAGTTTGATGAAAGCTAAGATAGCAATTATAGGTAAGGGCAACATTGGATGGGCAATAAAACAATTGCTAAAAAATGATTATGAAATTAAGCATGGAGATATCACCGAAGGACTAGACGCTAGGGATATAGATCAAGTCAGAGGTTTTTTAGATGGAATGGATGCTGTTATCTCTGCAGGCCCTTTTGCAATTAATAAGAATATTGGAACTGTGGCAGCCGAAATGGGCATTGGATATTTTGATTTAACAGAGGATGTTGAAACAACAGAATTTATTAGAAGCATTGATTCAAATAGTGTCATGATGCCTCAATGTGGATTAGCTCCAGGAGCAATTAATATATGCGCTGCAGGCATGATCAATCAATTTGATAAAGTTAAAGAAGTAATGATGAGGGTAGGTGCTTTACCAAGATTCACAAATAATGAAATGAGTTATTACCTAAGCTGGTCAACCAATGGATTGATAAATGAATATTGTAATGAAGCTGATGCAATATATGAGGGTAAATCTATTAAGGTAATGCCACTGGAAGGTGCTGAAAAGTTAACGATAGAGGGGGAGTCTTATGAGGCATTTAACACTAGCGGTGGTTGTGCAACCATGTGTGAGACTTATGAGAATAAAGTAGAAAACCTTTCATATAAAACCATCAGATATCCAGGCCATCTCAATCACATGAAATTTTTATTCAACGATCTTCATTTAAAAAAGAACAAAGATGTACTTGAAAAGCTTTTTGACAAAGAAGTACCAAGAACCACGAATGATGTGATCGTTTTTTATGTCAAAGTAATAGGCGAAATAGAGGGTATTCTTCAAGAAAAGACTTATTTAAAGAAGATTTATGGCGACGAGACTTTTAGCGCAATACAAAGAACAACTGCATCAGGCGTATGTAGTGTTCTTGATATGTATTTAAATGGAAAAATTCAATCAAAGGGGTTTGTAAAACAAGAATCAATATCTTGGGAAGATTTTATTGATAACCCTTTTGGAAAAGTTTATACGTAATTAATCTTTATAAATAAAGATTTTCTCCAATGATACTCCAAAGTATCTTGTTAACTTCATTGCTAGCGTTAAAGATGGATCAAATTTCCCATTTTCAATAGAGTTAATGGTCTGCCTGCTAACAGACAAAGCATCAGCAAGATCATTTTGACTTACTTTTTTAAGCTTTCGAAGATTCTTTAAATTATTATCCATGCCTTATATATTTTTTATCAAAAAGATATCCACCAATTCCGGTGCCAATACCCCAAGCTATAAAGCATTCGTAAAACCCAACCGAAAAACCAAGGTATGGTGACAAAACTGAAAAAAGCATACCAAAGCTAATAAAGCCAATTCCACCCCAAGCACCTAGATGAAGATAATATCTGTGCATAAATTCATCCTGAGTTTTTATAAACTTATTTTGATAGAAAGCTGCAGCCGCCCATAGAATAATGACCATAGCTCTAGATATATGATAGAAAAGTGAATCTGTAGTAGTTTCTTCTAATTTAGGCCCAAAGATACCATCTACAGAAGTTAAATGAATGCCCCAAAAAAAAGCACCGATAAAAAATAATGTAATCGAATTTAGATAATTTTTTTTATCTTCTTTATTTAAAGAACTTATCTGAATCCAAGAACCTCTATGTGTTATTTTCGCCATGTTTGTTTCCCTAATATTTGAACTTTGAATATATATTTTTGATTGATTAATGTCAAGTTTACTTGACACTTGAGTCGTTTTTTATTTTTTTTTATGAATTTTTTTTAAAAAGGTGTAACATTGTCAATTATGAAATTTAAAAATTTAATAGTTCCTATATTTTTTCTAACAATTCTTTCTAGCTGCGCCATCATAACTGATGAGTATCAAGCAAATCAGAGAAAAGTAATTGCATATCTCCTAGAAGATCTGCCCTTGCCTGAAGATGCTGACATTATAAAGGTACCAACAGTATTGTTGGGTACTGGAGAGGCGATATCTGGAAGAATAATAATGACATCAGGATATAGCCCTGCTGAAAACTTAATTTTTTATGGAACTGAAACACTATCAACAGGATGGCAGCTAATTTCATCAAAAGTTGGAGAAGAGGTAACACTGGTTTATGCAAAAAGCGGAAGGTTTGCAACTATATACATATCTCCAAGACCGACGATTGGTGGTTTTATCGCGGGGGACATTGGCAGCGATATAGATATTTCTGTAGTACATCCAGATGCTATTGGTATTCAAAACCCATATGAAGATCTTAATTACGAAGCATTACCAGAATCGCCTTAATAAAATCTTTACTTAATCATGGTTGAATTAAACATTTTGGGACTGTCTCATATACTGACAGTCCTTATAAGTTTAGTAAGCATTATATTTGTTCCTAAATATTTTAAAAATCTTTCCAATCAAGCACAAAAGTATTTGCAGCTGATAATAATATTTTTTCTATTAGTTAATCAATTAATGGACTTTTATAGAGAAGGAATAATCAGCGAAAGATGGCAGGATGGACTGCCTCTGCATTTATGTGATTTTTCAACAATGGCAATTATTTTATATTTTATAACTCGTCACAGAGACTTCTTTGTTTTTGCTTTCTTCTTTGGTATAGCCGGAGGAGGGATGTCAATTTTGACTCCAGACACTGTTTATGGATTTCCATATATTGGATATATACAAAGTCAAATTGGCCATACAATGATTATCATGGGGGTTTCCTATGCAATGATTATAGATAAGCAAAGACCCTATCTGCGTGATGTCTTTAGAGCTCTTTGCTATGCTAGCGTTCTTTTAATTTTTACTTATATTATGAATTATCTATTGGGGACAAATTATTGGTTCTTAGCAGAAAAACCAGTCGGGGACAATATAACCTCATTTATGAGGCCAGAACCCTTTCACATAATAGATTTATATATAGCAGCAACACTAATTTGTTATGCAATGTATCTCCCATATTATTTTAAGGATAGGGCCTTAAAAACAGTTTGATGAAAAATAAAGGTAATAAGATAGTCTCTAGGAGACAGATACCTCATAAATATAGAGCCTCTAGACCAAAGATAGTTCAATGGTTGGGCAGGTGGTTTTTAGGTTTATTTGGTTGGAAAGTAGAAGGTTTTGTTCCTCCACTAAAAGGTTCTGAAAACTTGATTATTATTGCTGGTCCTCATACGTCAAACTGGGATGGAGTTTTTGGATTTGCAGCAATTTTAGGGTTAGATGCAAAAATAACTTTTTTTGGTAAACACACTCTTTTTAATAAACCAATTCTTGGAAGGTTTTTAAAATATATGGGCGGCATTCCTGTAGATAAAACTAGACCAGGACTGGGCTTAACTGATATTGCTATAAAAAACATGAAAAAACTCAACGGCTCTTTGATTGCAATGTCACCAGAAGGCACAAGATCAAAAACTGAAAAATTAAAATCTGGTTTTCTTAGGATAGCCAAGGCTGTTGAAGGAGAAATTTTTCTTGGAGCTTTTGATTTTGATAAGAAAAGAATTTTATTGGATAAATTCTATAAGCCCACTGGTAACAATGAGGATGATTTACAATGGGTTAGAGATTACTTCATGCAGTATCAGGCTAAACATCCAGAAAACTACTAGTTATCTCAAAGCATCAGCAATCATTTCATCAACTTTTTGCTCAACAATAAACAAAGGCGGATTACCATGATCAAGCACCGCTGAATGGAAATCTTTAATATTAAATTTATCACCAAGAGCTTTCATTGCTTTCTCTCGTAATTCTAAGATTTTAATCATGCCAACCTTATAGCTCAAAGCTTGGCCTGGCCAAACTATATATCTTTCAATTTCTACTCGACACTCTGTATCTGACATTCCTGTTTTTGCTTTCATATAATCAATAGCTTCTTCTCTAGTCCATTTTTTATAATGAATCCCAGTATCAACAACCAATCGAACAGCTCTAAATATTTCACTTTGTAAGATTCCAAGCTCATCGAGTGGATCTGGAGCCAATCCAGCCTCTAAAGAAAGTCTTTCTGAATAAAGAGCCCAACCTTCAGAAAAGGCAGAAGTTCCATAGCCAAACCTTCTATAAAGTGTAAGATTTTCATTCTCTAAAGAATGAGCTATTTGATGATGATGGCCTGGCGTGGCTTCGTGATATGTCAAAGTCTTCATGCTATATTTTGGTGTCTGTTTAATATCATAGAGATTTACATAAAAAATCCCCGGTCTACTGCCATCTAAGGCTGGTGATTGATAATATCCACCAGGCGCAGTTTTTTCTGAATATTCTGGTACAGCTTTTACTATCACCGGCGACTTTGGCATCGAATGAAAATAATCTTTTATACCTTCAGTGGCCTCAGTGACCATATACATATAGTCTTTAACTACAATTTGTTTTCTATCAGGAGTATCAGCATATAGCATCGCAGGATCTTCATTGAGCTCATTCATTAATTCTCCTGCTGACTTCTCAGAGTCATAACCAAGAGAGGTAAGTATCTCTTTCATTCTAGAAGAGATTCTTGCAACTTCATTAAGACCCATTTGATGAATTTCTTCTGGACCATAATCAGTAGTGGTATAAGACTTAATTCTTAATTTGTAAAATTCGTCACCATTTGGCTGCGACCAAATTCCATGATGAGGATTCGCTTTTTTCTCTGTAGAAAGCATGTAATCCCTCAACAATTCAAAGCCTGGAGTAACACTATTATTAATTGAATCTTTTAAGCTACTAGTGAGCAGATTAAACTCCTCATTTGATAGGTTTAGTTCAGTAATTTTTTTTGTAAACTGAACATATAGAGGATGTTCTTCTGGCGAATAATTAATTAATTCATTTAGTTGCGAAATCATGTGGGCATAAACAAACTTTGGAGCATATATGCCTTCTTCTGATTGTTTTATTAGCCAATCGTTTAGACCTGAAAATACATCTATAACAAGGTCTGTTCTTTTTACAAAATCTAATGCTTCTGAATAATTTCTAACTGGATGCATATCATTCATGAAGCTAATAATGCTATGGTGCTCACCCTGAACTTGGTTGAGAGGGAAGCTATGATACGGGAACTCTTCAAGTTCTTTTAGATTGTTTTCAGTATCAAATATGGCTATTTTTTTAGTAATCTTTTGATTATCTGTTAATTTTTTATTGTTGTATTTCTCTAATATATTAAGTGTTTTTTTGGCATTGCTAATGTCTTTTTCAAGGTCTTCAGAAGAAGGAATGGAAAGTTTAGCGTTATGTTTTGTCAGCCAATTATATTGATCAAATATTCCCATATAAGTCATATACTCAGGCGAGCCTGTAAGTTCTAGAATTAGCTCTTTAGCCAGATAATGATCTATAGAGGCAGGCCTCATAAGGAATAGGTTTGTTAAATATATTAAACTTAATGCAAGACCGTAAACACCCAGTGTTCCAATAGCCTTTAGAAATCTTTTGATCATCTTTGCTCCCCGATACTAATAATTTGTATGAATATAATTATATATTTTTTTGTTAAACTTATATTTTAAAAGGAAATAAAAATGAAAGAACAGTTAGCCCAATTATCTAGTAAAGATGAAGTTTCTATAATTACTCTGGATGATGGAAAAGCTAATGTCTTTTCTCCACAGATGATTCAAGATATAAATGATTGTCTTGACAAAGTCCCCACAGAAAGTGGCGCACTTATTATTACCGGGCGTGAGGGCATGTTTTCCGCAGGTTTTGACCTAAAAATAATTTCATCAGGAGACATGAATGCTATTGCTGAAATGTCCATAAGTGGGTTTAGGTTATTATCAAGAATTTTATCTTTTCCAAGACCGGTAATTGCAGCTTGCTCTGGACATGGTATTGCTCTTGGTACTTTTTTGCTTTGCTGTTGTGACTATAGGATCGGTGCAAAGGGCGAATATATGGTTGGAGCCAATGAAATGAGAACTAATATGGTGATTCCAATACCCATACTTGAATTAATAAAATTTAGGGTTTCTCAAAAACATAAGTATAGAGCAGTTCTTGGAGCTGAAATGTATTCAATTGATGCTGCAGTAGATGCAGGGCTTATGGATGAAGCTGTTAAACAAGAAGAGCTTATGGAGCTTGCTCTAGTCAAGGCAAGGGATTTAGCCACCATGGGACACCCTAGCTATACTTTAACCAAAGAACTTTTTATCAAAGAAGTTGCTACAAAAGTTAATAGCGCTCTTGACGAGTTAGAGGCTAAAAAATAATTTTTTAACTTAGTGAGCCAAACTGAAAACTTAGAAATCTTCAACTTAGAAGATTTTTACTCAGACAAGATGGTAGAGCTTTTATATGAGCTCAATCAAGACAATACTCCTGAAGTTGGATCTATAAAAAGTCTTGAGATGTTCTCTAAACTCCTCAATATGAGTTCTTTAAATTTATTGCTGAAATATAAGGGTGAAATTATAGGCTTTATTGTTTGTTTTAGAGAGAGATCTAACTATAGTTCTTTGAACTATAAATTTTTTAATAACAAAGAAAAAAGATTTTTATATATAGATAGGGTGGTTATTAAGGAAGGCTATAGAAGAAAGGGGTATGGCACCATGATTTATAAATACCTTGAAGACTTTTTTATAAAAGACTTAATTCCAATTTGCTGTGAGGTGAATTCTATTCCTCGTAACGAAGTTTCAATAAATTTTCATATCAAGAATGGATTTGAAGATGTTGGAGAGCATGAATATGAAGACCACTCTGTGATTTACTTTAGAAAAATATATATAAAGTAGGTATATTTTAAGTACACATTTTCCATATTCTAGCGGTATCATTTATTAATGCTCCTAGAAACCACTTTATTATTTAAAACAATGCTTATTTTATCGGCTCAAATAGGTATTGTTTTTGGTTTGGCATATTTCTGTATTTTTAAGGCAAGAAAAGCCTACGAAACCAATACAAAGTTCTTTGGTATGTCTTTTAGGGCAGCGATGAATATGAAAAGAGATCTAGATTTAGTGCCATTTATTGAACCACCAAAAGAGTTCCCAATAATAATGAAAAAGCGCGTTGAAGAAAAGTTTAACGAGGAAACCAAAAAGATAGAAAAAGCTCATACTGTTTCCAAAGAAGCCAATAGCAGAGAAGAAGTCCTTGAGCTGATGGGTGACGGATATTATTACGGACATGGTGGCGATGGTATTGTCCAATTATTTGCTATATGGGTAATAACACTCTTTGCAACAACTTTCTATGCTACAAGTGGAATCAGTATCGTTACAGGAATGACATTATTTACAATTCAAAGTCTGGCGATGGGCTTCTTGCTAGGAATAATAATGTTAGAGCTGGATGAAAATGATGGTATAAAAGCCCTAAAATTAGTTTTATTGATAACAATATTAGCTGGATTTATTGGGTATAGCGATATTTATTCCTTCGCCGAAAATATGATATTACAAGTAATTCTTCTTTTTGCTTTACTTGGAATGATCATATTTAGTTTGATAAGAAATTTCATGGCATTCAGCAGACAAGCTATAAGAATAAAAGCTATTTTTGGAGCTTTTCTTTGGTGCTTATTTCTTTTAGTGGATTTTAATATTCTTAAAAAACAAAGTGGGCTTGGCAATAATAATTGGGATACCGCATTTGAAATAGCCTTTACAATATATCTTGATATGATTAATCTGTTATTAGAGATATTAGACGCAATGTCTAATTCCTAGAAATATAAGAGGAGCAATATGTCAGTTTATAAATGCAATGAATGTGGAATGTCCGTTAGTACATCATGTGGTGAATGCAATCAACCACTAGTAGATGGGTATCTAGACCTAGACGACGGCACTAAGGTTCAAATATCTCAATGTAAGCAAGCTGAATGCTCTAATTATGATGGAAAGATAAAATCTCCACTATGTTGTGGAAATGATATGACCTGCGCTATTTAATTTTTAGAGCCTCTTTAAAAATTTATTTGATAACCAAGCTTAAGTGTACTGTCAAAAACTTTACTTGACGTAAGCTCTATATAAGCGGCACTTCTATTATTGATATTATATAAAACGCCAGCACCATATTTCTGATCTGTTTCTTCATCGAGAACGTATTCAACCACAGCCGGGCATATTTGATTATCCGGGCATGGCTTTATAACTACTTCAGATTCTTTTGAGTAATCCATAAAAATTTTACCCTCCCAGTTATTACTATCGCCAAATCTAATCCCTGCAATAAAATGAGCTTGAGCATCATCCTCAGAAAAAGAATTAACCTTCCCATCTATAGCAACACTTTTTACTCCAAGTTCACCATAAACATCAAAAATATTCTTTACTCCAAGATTTATGCCTTTTGCTGATATATTACTGAAAAGGTCACCTATGCCAATTTGAGCACCAAGTCTTGCACCATTAATGATTCGGTCATATGAATCATTTTCGGTATCTACTCCTTCAGCCCTTCTTTCAACAACTGCATAGAGAGGACCAGGAAGCTCAAAGGAAATTTTTGCGCCAATACCCGTTTTATCTGATTGAATAAGATCAATCCCAATAGAAGTATATTTATATTCATTGGGTTCTCTGCCAAGCCGGCCTTCTTCAGATACAGAATTAATTGTGAATATGAAAATTAATAAGAAATTTAATATTTTCATAATAAGAATGTTATCAGAACAAACCTATCAAAGAAACAAATAAGGAAAATCTATTAAGTTCTTACTCTTCCCTTTTTGCGCAATCTTATAGATTCAGGAGTTACTTCTACAAGCTCGTCATTTTCTACAAACTCTAATGCTTGTTCTAGAGTATGTTTCACGTGAGGAGTGAGAATTAAATTTTCATCTGTACCAGCAGCTCTGATATTTGTGAGCTGTTTTGCTTTTGTAGGATTTACTGGTAAATCATTATCCCTTGAATGTAGTCCAACTATTTGCCCTATATAAACATCTTCACCATGTCCTAAAAATAATTTTCCACGATTTTGAAGATTAAATAATGCATAGGCAAGAGTTTTACCAGCAATCATTGAATACATGACCCCGTTTGATCTTTTAGCTATCTCACCAGCTTTAGCGGGACCATAATGATCAAAAACGCTAGTCATAATTCCGGTTCCACTAGTTATAGTAAGAAAGTGAGATCTGAATCCTATAATGCCTCTTGATGGTGCAATAAACTCAAGTTTGACTCTACCTTTGTTATCCGGCTCCATGCTTTTTAATTCAGCCTTTCTAGGTCCAAGTTCTTCGATTACTGCTCCCTGATGCATTTCTTCTACATCTATAACTATCTGTTCGTATGGCTCATGAATTTCACCGTCAACCTCTTTTTGAACTACTTGAGGTTTTGATATCGCTAATTCAAAACCTTCTCTCCTCATTGTTTCTATAAGAACTGATAAATGTAGTTCTCCTCTGCCCGAAACAACAAATTTATCAGGACTATCGCCTTGAACAACTTTAAGCGCAACGTTAGATATTAATTCTTTTTCCAGTCTTTCTTTAATATTACGAGATGTTACAAATTTTCCTTCCCTCCCAGCAAAAGGTGAATCATTTACTTGAAAAGTCATACTAACAGTTGGCTCATCAACTGATAGTGGAGGCAGGGCTTCGACTTTTGAAGGATCACAGACAGTATCTGAAATATTTAATTTATCTATACCAGTAATACAAACTATTGAGCCAGCCTCTGCAATTGGAACTTCTACTCTATCTAATCCTTCATAACCCATAACTTGAAGAATTTTTCCTTTTCTTGTTTTACCTTCTCTGTCTATAACTACTACTTGCTCATTAGGTTTAATTGAACCCTGTTTGATTCTCCCTATACCAATAACACCAACATAGTTGTTGCTATCCAATGCACTAATTTGTAACTGCAATGGCCCATCTATTTTTACCTCAGGAGATGGAACTTTTTCTATAATCATATTTATTAATGGAGTCATATCTGATGACATCTCATCTGGTTCAAGACCAGAAACACCCTCAATTGCAGACGCATAAATCACAGGGAAATCAAGCTGCTCATCAGTTCCCCCAAGACGATCAAATAAATCAAAAACCTGGTCTAAGACCCAGTCTGGTCTAGCATCAGGCCTATCAATCTTATTAATTACTACTATTGGCTTAAGACCTTTTTCAAAAGCCTTTTGGGTTACAAATCTGGTTTGAGGCATAGGTCCATCTACAGCATCAACTAGTAAAAGCACCGAATCTACCATAGATAAAGCACGTTCAACCTCTCCACCAAAATCAGCATGCCCTGGCGTATCAACAATATTTATTAAATGATTCTTCCAGTTAATCGAGGTGTTTTTTGCGGTTATAGTAATACCTCTTTCTTTTTCCTGGTCGTTTGAATCCATAATTCGTTCTGAATCCATATTTTTACGATCTAAAGTTCCTGACTGTTGAAGCAACTTATCTACTAAGGTAGTTTTTCCATGATCCACATGGGCAATGATTGCTATATTTCTTAAATTATTTATGTCCATGTGATTAGTGTTTTAAAAAAGTGGGGATTATAATCTTAAAATGAAGAAAATAATTTTTTTAATTACACTTGTTATATCAAACCAAGCTTTTTCAGATTTAAAAAAAGAGTTAAACAAAAGTATAGACCCATTAATGAAAAAGGTTGTTGAATGGCGCCATGATATTCACCAAAATCCAGAGCTAAGCAACAGAGAGTATAGAACCTCAAAAAAAGTTGCTAATCATCTTGAGGCCTTAGGAATAGAGGTTGAAACAAAGATAGCATATACAGGTGTAGTTGGATTGATCAGAGGAGAATTACCAGGACCAACTATCGCTTTAAGGGCTGACATGGATGCATTGCCAGTAGTAGAAAAAACTGGGCTGCCATATGCTTCAAAAGATAAGACAAAATATCTTGGTCAAACAGTTGGAATTATGCATGCATGTGGTCATGATGCTCATGTTGCAATTCTAATGGGTGTTGCAGAATTTTTATCTAAGAATAAAAAAAGCCTTAAAGGTAATGTGATGCTTATTTTTCAACCAGCTGAAGAAGGTCCACCTGAAGGTGAAAACGGTGGCGCAAAGATGATGCTCGAAGAGGGTATTTTTGATAGGTATAAACCTGAAGCTATTTTTGGTCTACATGTTGGAAATGGTCCTCATGGATATGTTGGAGTTGCATCTGGCCCAGCTATGGCTGCAGCAAGCACTTATAGAATTAAGATAAAGGGAGTGCAAGCTCATGGCTCAAGACCATGGGATTCAATTGACCCAGTAATGGCTACTGCCGAACTTATACAAAACCTCAATACCATTGTTAGTAGAAGAATTAATATAGTTAATAATCCAGCAGTTATTTCAGTTGGTATAGTTAGGTCTGGCACTAGAGGAAACATAATTCCTGAAGATTCAGAGATTCAAGGAACCATAAGAACATTTGATCCTGATTTAAGAGCTGAAATTTATGACGAAATAAGACAGGTAGCCTCAGGTGTTGCTCTTGGAACTGGTACAGAAATTTCTGTTGAGTTTGATGTTGGGGGTTTTTACCCAGTTACTTTTAATGATGAAGATTTAGTAAAAAGATTAACACCATCTCTTAAACAGGCTGCTTCTAATAAGGTCTATGAAATGACTCCATCAACCGGGGCAGAGGATTTTTCATTTTTTTCAAATGAAATTCCAGGAATGTATTTTTGGCTTGGTGTTAATGCACCAGGAGTCATGGAGGCTCCAGGAAATCACTCTCCATATTTTGTTGTCGATGATGGAGCTCTAGATGTCGGACTAAAAGCCATGGTCTATTTAGTAGAAGACTATTCTCAGAACTAATCAATAAACTACAAATATTTAACCTATCATTAAAATATTTTAAGGTTTAGAATCTAGAAAATTTAAAAGGAGCCAGAAATGGGAATACCAAATCACATTAAAGAAAATCTATCCATACCTGTTATTGGATCGCCATTATTTTTGGTATCAGGACCAGAGTTAGTTATAGCGCAATGTAAAGCAGGAATTATTGGATCTTTTCCTGCGCTTAATGCTCGTCCGCAACACGTTTTAGAAGAATGGATTGTAAGAATTAAAACAGAGCTAGCAGAATATCAAAAACAAAACCCTGACAAAAAAGTTGCCCCATTTGCTGTTAATCAAATATGTCATGGCTCTAACGACAGGTTAATGGATGATATGGCAACGTGTGTAAAACATGAAGTGCCAATTATTATTACATCCTTAAGACCTCCAGCTGAACTAGTAGAAGCCGCACATAGTTATGGAGGTCTTGTTTATCATGATGTCATAAATGTAAGGCACGCAAAAAAAGCAGCTGAACAAGGGGTCGATGGTTTAATTTTAGTTTGTGCGGGGGCGGGCGGTCATGCTGGTGCTTTATCTCCTTTTGCTCTTTTAAGAGAGGTTAAAGAATGGTTTGATGGAACTGTTATTTTGTCTGGATCAATAGGCGACGGATATTCAGTTGCATCTGCATTAGCTTTGGGAGCAGATTTCGCATACATGGGTACAAGATTCATTGCCACTAAAGAGGCTAATGCTGACCAAGGGTATAAACAAATGTTAATTGATAGTGCTGCAGATGATATTGTTTATTCAAGTCTGTTCACTGGTGTTTCTGGCAACTATCTAAAGCCCTCTATAAAAAATGCAGGATTAGACCCAGACAACCTTCCTGATGCAGATAAATCTACAATGAATTTTGGATCTGGAGGAAATACAGATGCAAAAGCTTGGAAAGACATATGGGGCTCAGGTCAGGGCATTGGAGGCATCAAGGATGATCCAAGTGTTGAAGATTTAGTAACAAGAATAAAGGAAGAGTATAATAAAGCTAGAATAGAGTTTAACGAAAAATAATATTATTCGGAGGGAGCCAATGGAAGCAATAATATTAATTTTAATAGGTGCGATTGCAGGTGGAGCAATTGTAAATATGGTAAATGTCTGTAAAGAGGGCCGAGGCGGCTCTAAAGGCATAACAGATGAATATGTAACTAAGTCTGGGATCAAAAGAACAGCAAAAAGAGAAAGAGAAGATTATATAGTCTGATCCACTTATAGATGGCCAAAAGAAATTTAAGAGAGCATTTTGAAGAAGGCTGGAATAAATTATTTGGTAAAGAAGAAGACAAGAGCAAATTAAGAACTCAAAGCTTATACAGAGCAAGACAATCCAAGATTAACCTTAATGCTGGCACTCCGCATGACTGGGAAGACCTCAAAAAATACCAAGAAGAAGAAAAGAATAATGAATAATATAGGCTTTATTGGCTTGGGCGTTATGGGAGCTCCAATGGCAGGACATCTGTCTCAAAAGGGGTATAACCTTTCTGTATTTAATAGATCTGCTGATAAATCAAAATTATGGAAATCACAATACAAGGGCGAAATAAGCAGATCCTTAAATGATTTAGCATTAAATTCTGATGTAATTATTTTATGTGTAAAAAAAGATGAGGATGTAAGAAATATTATCAATGAAATTAAAGATTCCATTAAGCCAAATTCTATAGTTATTGATCACACAACAACCTCCGCAGAATTAGCCAAAGACATGCATGACATTCTTAAAGAAAAACAATCATCTTTTCTAGATGCTCCAGTCTCTGGTGGAGAAGTAGGAGCAAAGCTTGGAAAGCTATCCATTATGGTTGGAGGAGAAAAGAATATATTCTCCTTGGCTTCTAAGATTTTGAGCTGTTACTCAAAGTTTACAAAATTTATGGGTCCCTCAGGGCATGGCCAATTAACTAAAATGGTTAATCAGATTTGTATAGCTGGGCTAATTCAAGCTTTAGCAGAGGGTCTTAATTTTTCTGAAAAAGCTGGATTAAATTCATCTGATGTTATTGAAGTTATATCGCAAGGAGCTGCGCAATCATGGCAAATGGAAAATAGATGGGAAACTATGCTAGCTGATCAATATGAGCACGGCTTTGCAGTTGATTTGATGAGAAAAGATTTAGAAATAGTAAAAAAACAAGCAGAATTGATAGGTGCAAACATAGAAGTCACAAAGTTAGTAAATAACTTTTATCAAGATATTCAAGATATAGGTGGTGGCAGCTGGGATACATCCAGTCTCCTAAAAAGGCTTAAAGACTAAAACACTATTCTTGAAAATAAAGCCAAGCCAGCATAAATAAGAAACATCAAAACAACACCATTTTCGACAGTTGCTTGATCTAGATTAATTGATTCTTCTGCTATTCGATAAAAGCTATTTGGATTGCCAACTAGCCATGCAATACCGATAAGATGAAGAAACATTAATATTGCTACGATCCAATTTAAAGGCTGGCTGGTAAATACTATGAGAGAAGTAATGATTAAAAAAATAATCTCAGTTCCAAGATAGACGTTAATGTTTTTTTCTTTCCACATATATCGCAAAAGACTGTAGCCAGCTTTATAAGCATAAAAATATGCAATGGCATTAAATATATATAAAAATGCTAAAAGAGAAATCATTTAAAAGTGTGGAGGCTTTTCGTATTTTATTGGAGGAAACTGTGATTTTTTGTTTCCTTTTTTATAACGCTCATATCTTGAGGTGACGTCTGCGCAATCATCTACAGCAGAAGGGATATCTTTTTTTTTATCTTTTTTATTCCTATTCATTTTTTAGAATATACCCTAGGAAAATTATAAATCTCCTTCTTTTCTTACCTCACTTCTTTGGACTTCAAATTTTTCTCCATATCTTGCTTCTAATTTCACTTGGTTTTCATGAATAACCTCATATGGATCTAGACCAAGAGATGAGCAAGCAGTAGCCCAATACCACATTATGTCTCCTAACTCCCTTTTCATATGAAAGATATTGTCTTCACTTGGGGGTTTGCCTTGCAAAACCATCTTTTTAACAATTTCAACAAACTCACCTGTCTCGCTTCCAAGGCCCAGGGCAGCTGTAAGTAATCTGGGCATTTTTATATCTGATTCTGATTCAATATCGTCCATGCTTTTTTTCAAAGCATCCAAATCTAAACTTGGCTCACTCGTTACTTTTGTTACAAAGTCGCTGTAGGTTGTAAAAAAATCTTTAACTTCTTGGCTCATAATAATTCCTCAATAAATTTTATTTAATTTTTAATGATCTTTGGCTGTCTACAATATTATAAAGATGCTCTTGGGCCTCTGGTTTTAATTGCGCAATTCCCATAGTCATAACATCAATAACGGCAGTGTATGCAATTCTAGATGTCAGGGGTTTAGTTATCCTAAAATTATCTCCAACATTAATGCTAATTGGATAATCGCATATATTAGCCAGGGGTGAGTTCTCGGGCATAATTCCTATAACTTTTACTCCAGATTTGCGAACAATTTTTACACTATCAATTAAAGCTGAAGTAGTACCTGATTGTGAAATTGCTAAGACAACATCATTTTTTGATAAAGAATTTGCTGACATTAATTGAATATGAGGATCAGATATAAAAGAGGATGAAATTTTTAATCTAAAGAATTTATGCTGTGCATCCATTGCTACAGGTGCTGAACCCCCAAACGCATAAACCTCAACTCTTTGTGCATTAGCAAGCGCCTCTATGGCAGACTCCAAAACATCTTGATTGATTTGTGATCTGACATTTAATATTTCACTAATTGTTGTATCAAAAACTTTTTCGCATAGCTCATGAATACTGTCATCATCTTCTATTTCATACATAACAAAATAATCATCTGCGGCTAACTGCTGTGATAAATTAATTTTAAATTCTTGGTATCCAGAAAATCCTAGAGCTTTGCAAAACCTTATCAGGGTTGGTTCGCTTATTCCCATAGCTGAAGAGGCCTCAGCAGTTTTCATTGTTATGACTGATTTTGGGTCATTCAAAACAAATTCAGCAACCAATTTTTCAGACTTTCTTAATTCTGGAAGAGTATTTTTAATTTGTCTCAATAATTTTGTTGACATAAGGTTAGAATATCTCTCTTGAGCAAAAAAATGAATCCCTAAATGGACGTATCACATATTTTAGACCATCTTAATGATCAGCAAAGAGAGGCTGTAACGTCTGAAAAAAAACATCTTATGGTTCTTGCGGGAGCTGGTTCTGGTAAAACCAGAGTATTGGTACATAAGATCGCATGGGAGGTAGAAGCCTTAAGACGAAACCCGGCGTCAATCATGGCAGTAACTTTTACTAACAAGGCTGCCCTAGAAATGCGGTCTAGAATTGAAGAATTGCTTGAAACTCCAATTATGGATGGCTGGGTCGGAACTTTTCATGGATTAGCTCACCGCATGCTAAAGCGGTTTCATAAAGAAGCAGGACTGAGTAATAGTTTTACAATTCTTGATTCTGATGACCAGCTTAGAATTATTAAAAGAATTTCAAAAGAATTAGGCTTTGATGAGTCTCTATGGCCATCTCGTCAAAGTCAATGGCAAATTAATGCATGGAAAGATGAAGGCTTTAGGAGTGGCTCGGTAGATGATAAAGGAGATTATTTTAAAGAAACTATAAATAAAGTTTATAAGGAATATGAAAAGGCATGCTTAAGAGATAATTTAGTTGATTTTGGTGAGCTTTTATTGCGATCTTATGAAGTAATAAAAGAAAACAGCTCAGTAAAAGATTTCTTTCATTCAAGATTTAAATCTATTCTCGTTGATGAGTTTCAAGATACAAATACTATTCAATATAACTGGTTGCTTGAAATAGCTTCTGCCGACACATCTATTACTGCTGTCGGAGATGATGATCAATCTATATATGGTTGGAGAGGCGCAAAAGTTGAAAACGTAGAATCTTTTACAAAAACTTTTGAAGATACCGAAATAGTAAGACTAGAACAGAACTATAGATCTACCAATATTATTCTTGGGGCTGCAAACGCATTGATAGAAAATAATGTAGATAGGCTGGGTAAAAATCTTTGGACTGACAAGCTTGAGGGTGAACCAATTATCTTATACCAAGCATACAACGAGCAAGATGAAGCTAGATTTGTTGCTGATATTTTAAAAGATTGGATGAACAGGGGTGAGGTGTATTCTGATGCCGCCGTCTTATATAGATCAAATGCTCAATCTAGAGCGCTGGAAGAAGCGCTTTTAAGATCTAGTATTCCCTACAGGATCTATGGTGGCCAGAGATTCTATGAAAGGATGGAAATAAAAAATGCCATAGCATATCTAAAAATCATATTTAATAATTCAGATAACCCCGCCTTTGAAAGATCAATATCTAATCCTACTAGAGGAGTGGGTGAAAAAACATTGGCTAAAATAAGAAGCACCGCAAATAAATATAATATTTCTTATATTAAGGCATCTGCCAAGTTGATAGATGAGGGCTCAATTGGAGGCAGGGGCGGGACTGGTCTGAAGTCTTATCTTGAGTTTATTGCTCGTTGCAAAGAGTTTATTGAAGAAAATCCATTATCAGATTTAATGGAAGAAATTATTAAAACTTCAGGTTTAAGTGCATTTCATGGCAAAGAACCAGGTGAAAAAGGTAAGACAAGAGTAGAAAACTTAGAGGAGCTTATTTCTGCTACAACAAATTTTGAACAGAGCGTAAGAGAAGAAAAAACATACAAAGAGATTGCAGAAGATTATTTAGACATGATTTCTTTAGATTCGGGAGATAGACAAGCATCTGAACATGATGACGCGGCTCAGCTTATGACCCTACATTCGGCTAAAGGGCTCGAATTTAAACTAGTTTTAATTACTGGTTTAGAAGAGACTTTATTTCCACACGGGAGATCAATGGAAAATCCAGCACAGCTTCAAGAAGAAAGAAGGCTTTGTTATGTTGGCATAACTAGGGCGATGGAAAAGTTATACATAACTTATGCCGAATCAAGAAGACTGCATGGGTCAGATACCTTTAATCCGCCTTCGAGATTTATAAAAGAAATTCCAAAAGCTTTAATAAATGAAATCAGACCTAGAGCACAAACCCATATCCCTTATAATAGGAAAGATTTTAAAGAAACAAAGCTTGAGTTTGAAGATGAGATAGGTATCTCACTTGGGCAAAGGGTCTTGCATAAATCTTTCGGAGAAGGAGTAGTACTAAATTATGAAGGTTCAGGAGATGCAGCAAGAGTACAAATTAATTTTGATCAGGCTGGAACTAAGTGGTTAGTTTTATCTTATGCAAATTTAGAGAAATTATAATGAAGAAAAACGTAGCGTATTTATTAACAATTTTTTTTATAGTCAGTTGTTCAGATAGCGGCAGCACAGAAAGCAACTCAGAAAATGTTGAGCAAAAGAAATATGAGTGGAGGCTTGTAACATCTTGGCCTAAAAATTATCCAGGGCTTGGCATGGCACCAGAGAGAATAGCAGACCTTGTTGAAGAAATGAGTAACGGACAGATGAAAATAACGGTTTATGGTGCTGGCGAACAAGTGCCAGCTTTTGGGGTTTTTGATGCTGTTTCAAGTGGCTCCCATCAAATGGGTCACAGCGGTGGATATTTTTGGAAAGGCAAAGTTCCAGCGGCTCAATTTTTTACTAGCGTTCCTTTTGGGTTAACAGCTGACGAAATTAATGCATGGGTAAATAGAGGAGGCGGTTTAGAATTATGGAGAGAAATATACGAGCCTTTTAATATCTACCCTATACCTGCAGGAAACACAGGAACCCAAATGTTTGGCTGGTTTAATAAAGAAATAAACTCTCTTGAGGACATAAAGGGTTTAAAAATGCGTATTCCAGGTATAGGTGGAGAAGTGCTTAAAGAAGCTGGAGGTATTCCAGTTACACTTCCGGGTGGCGAACTTTTCACAGCATTACAAACAGGTGTTATAGATGCTACTGAATGGGTCGGTCCTTACAATGATTTAACTTTTGGTTTTCATCAGGCTGCAAAATATTACTATTATCCTGGTTGGCATGAGCCAGGACCAATGCTTGAGTTGTTAATAAATATAGATGCATGGAACAGCCTACCAAGACATTTACAAGTAATAATTGAGACAGCAACCAATGCAGTTAATCAAGACACCCTAGATGAGTATTTAGCTAGAAATAACCAGGCTCTTACCGAATTGATTGAAGTCCATGGTGTTGAATTAAGAAAATTGCCTGATGATGTTATAGAAGAGTTTAGAGCTATCTCTGAGAAAATCTTAGATGATTTAGCAAAAGAGGATGAGACTATTTCAAAAGTTTATGACTCATATTCAAAATTTAAAAATGATGTAACTGAATATCATAAAATTTCAGAAGATGCCTTTATTGAATCAAGAAATAAGCAGTGACAGATAATCTATCTTTTAAATCTTTAGGCCTTTGTGACTACGAGGATTCATTTTTAATGATGAAGTCGCAAATTAAAGAAGAAGATTTCAAAAATGAGATTTGGTTTTTAGAACATCCGCCTGTATTTACCCTTGGAACAGCAGCTGATAAAAAACATATACTGGACTCAAAAGACATTCCAATTGTTCAATCAGACAGAGGCGGTGAGGTTACTTATCATGGACCCGGCCAGTTAGTAATTTATTTTTTAATTGATATAAAAAACTCTAATTTAGGACCAAAGTCTTTGGTTAAAACTCTACAAGAGTTTACTCAATCTCTATTAAAAAACTTCTCAATTGAATCAGATTTTATTGAAGGGGCTCCGGGTGTATATGTTGACGGAAAAAAGATTGCATCAATTGGGTTAAGGATATCAAAAGGTAAAAGTTACCATGGAATAAGCATTAATGTTGATATGGACTTGCAACCTTTCACTTATATTAACCCCTGTGGTTATGAGGGCATGCAAGTTACTCAAATAAAAGACTTTAAAAAAGATGTAACTATTAAAGAGGTTGAACACCTTGCAATTAAACTTTTAGAGCCTATATTTTAGATATGGAAATTATCCCAACAAAGAAAATCGTTAATCGCGATGGGGTGAAGGCTGTTAAAAATGGCCAAAAGGGAAATAAATACTCACACATTCCTAATTTAAAAAAACCTGAGTGGCTTAAGGTAAAGGCGCAGCTCAATCCTAATTTCCATAAGATTAAAAATCAGGTTTCAGAAAAAAGACTCAACACTGTTTGTGAGGAAGCTCACTGTCCAAATATTTCTGAATGCTGGTCAGCTGGCACAGCAACATTTATGTTGATGGGATCTGTCTGTACAAGAGCTTGTAAATTTTGTTCGGTAGATACTGGAAATCCAAAAGGCTGGCTTGATAAAGATGAGCCATTGAATACTGCTAAAGCAGTACAAATAATGAGATTAAAATATGTGGTTTTAACATCAGTCAATAGAGATGATTTGCCAGATGGAGGCGCACAACATTTTGCTGATACAGTTAAGCTTATAAAAGATCTTAATCCTGGTACTGCAGTTGAGGCTCTTACACCAGATTTCAAAGGCTTATCATCCTCAATAGATACCATCGTCAATTGTGGTTTAGAGGTATTTGCTCAGAACATTGAAACAGTTGAAAGGCTAACTCATCCAGTTAGAGATATTAGAGCGGGCTATCAACAAACCTTAGACGTTCTAGCTGAATCCAAAAAGATTAATCCAGAAGTTTTAACAAAAACAAGTCTCATCCTTGGCCTTGGTGAAACTGATGAGGAGATAGAGAGGACTATGGATGATTTAATTGAAAATAAAGTTGATATTCTTACCCTTGGCCAATACTTGAGGCCAACATTAAACCATTTGCCTATTGAAAGATGGGTTACTCCAGAAGAATTTGAAGCTTATAGAGAAATTGGTCTTAAAAAAGGATTTCTTGAAGTTGTATCTGGACCCATGGTTAGATCAAGTTATAGAGCTGAAAGAGCTCTTGAAAAGAATAACGCCGGCCTATAATTTTATAAAACCAAGAACGGTAAAAATAAGACAGTAATTAATACTAATAACTGTATAAAAATAAACGGAATAACACCATTATAGATTTCTGATGTCTGTATAGATTCATTTGCAACCCCTCTCAAGTAAAACAAAGAAAAACCAAAGGGAGGTGTTAAGAAAGAGGTTTGTAGGTTGATTGCAATAAGAATTGCCAACCAAACAGGTTCAAAACCCATCATCAAAAGAGGCGGAGCTACCAAAGGGACAATTACGTAGCAAATTTCAATAAAATCTAAAATAAAACCAAGCAAGAAAATAAAAATTAAAACAAAAATTAATGCTGTATATGGACCACCCGGAAGAGAGCCAAATACTAAGTCAATTAGATCATCTCCGCCAACTCCTCTAAAAATTAATGAAAAAATAGAAGCACCAATTAATATTGTGAAGATCATTGTTGATACTATTGCAGTTTTCTGACTAGTTTCTTTTATAAAGTCTAAAGTTAGCTTGCCATTAATAAGAACTATCAAAAGTGCACCAGCAGCTCCAATAGCAGACGCCTCTGTTGGGGTCGCTATTCCAGCAATAATAGAACCTAAAACCAAAATAATTAAAAGTAGTGGCAAGGCAAGAGTCTTGAGAATATCTTTGAATGATGCTGAATTTGCTTCTGGTTCAAACAAGATATTTGAATTTTTATAGTTTTGATAGATTGTATAAATCAGATACCCAAGACAAATCATAATTCCAGGTACTATGGCGCCAATAAACAAATCTCCTACAGTAACAGTTTGTTGAGAAAAAATACCCATGTTGTTTTGAGCTCTTTGATATGCATTAGACATAACATCACCCAAAAGCACTAATGCAATTGAAGGAGGAATAATCTGTCCTAAGGTTCCAGTTGATGCAACTAGGCCTGATGAGAAATCTTTTTTATAGCCTTGTTGAATAAGAACTGGCAGAGACATAAGACCCATTGTTACAACTGTTGCGCCAACAATACCTGTGCTTGCTGCTAGTAAAGCACCTACAGCAATTATAGAAATGCTTAGACCGCCTCTAATATTCTTAAATGCCAAAGCCATGTTTTCTAACATTTTTGCAGCAATGCCCGACCTTTCAAGAACAGTTCCCATAAATATAAATAAGGGAACTGCAAGAAGAGTCACATTATTCATAATCCCAAATATTCTTAGAGGAATGCTTTTCAAAATTGATTCATCAAATATTCCAAACGGTATGCAGATTAGAGCAAATAGAATAGAGATACCAGAAAGTGTAAATGCTACCGGATATCCAAACAAAAGAGCTAGACATATTAAAACTAAAAGTAATAAAGGAATTATTTCCATTTTGTTTTTATAAATTGATTAATTAGCGCTGCTGAAAGCGTTATTGGAAATAGAACCATTAATGTTTTTTGAATGTATACATATGCCAAACCACCAGCTTCTGTTGATGTTTCACTCATTTTCCAAGAAGCTTCGATTGTTTCAATAGAATAAAAAAATGTAACAGCAATTAGAGGTAGTAAAAACAATAAACCAAATACAGTGTTTATATTTTTTTTATACCTATCAGATGCATTTCTATAGAAGATATCCACTCTAACGTGCTCGTCATTGTTCATTACATAACCTGCACAACCAAGGAACACTAGAGCATGAAAATACATAACTAATTCCTGGATATTAGTTCTTCCAATACCAAAAAAATACCTACTAACAATTACAAAAATCATTAAGACAACCATAACCGGTATCAAGTAGGATATTTTTTCACCTACAAAATTTATATACTTTTCTAGAACTTTCATTAGATGTCTGACTCAGATTTAGTTAGAATATTTATCATGTTAATTGTACTCTCGCCTGCAAAAACTCTGGATTATGAAGTTGATTCTAAAAGCAATCATACTGCACCCCAGTTTCTAAGCCAATCTTCAAGTCTTATAAAAACTCTTAAAGACAAGGAGCCAAAAGATATTGCCAGTCTCATGGGGTTAAGTGATAAGTTGGCGGCATTAAATTTTGATAGATATCAATCATGGAAGGCATCTAAAACTTTATCAGATGATAGCAAACCCTCATTGCTCGTTTTTAAGGGTGATGTATACCAGGGTCTTGATGCAGAGACACTAAATAACAAACAAATTAAATTTGCACAAAAGCACTTAAGAATTCTATCAGGACTATATGGAATATTGAGACCCATGGATGTTATTAAACCTTACAGACTAGAAATGGGGACAAAGCTAGAAACGAGCAAAGGTAAAAATTTATATGAATTTTGGGGTGACTCAATTCAAGAAAATGTATTGAATGATTTAGAATCTCAAAAATCTGATCTTTTAATAAATTTAGCTTCTAAAGAATATTTTGGTGTTCTGGGCAAAATGCCAGACTATGTGAATGTTGTCTCGCCTATATTTAAAGATTACAAAAATGGGAAATACAAGATTATTAGTTTTTATGCAAAAAAAGCCAGAGGCCTTATGGCAAGGTGGATTATTGAAAACAATGTAAAAGATTTTGAGAAGCTTTCTGGTTTTAACTCAGATGGCTATTATTACTCTAAAGCTGAATCAACAGCCACAGAGCCAGTATTTTTAAGAGATTAAATTAGACCTTCTTTTTCCCAGAAAGACTTTAGTTCTTCTAAATCGTCAAACTCACCTTCGGATTTATTCATAAATGCGGTTAGCGCTGTTTCCGTATCTTTATGACTTATAAGACTAGCATTCCACATTGCATGGTATTCCAAAGAATCTCTAACAGAGTTATCTCTGGCATAATTAATTTGTTTCTTAATAACCCTAGTAACAAGAGGGGATTTGCTAGCAATAGTTTTAGCAAGATTTTGAACTCCAGCCATCATGTCTTCTACAGATGTGTAGACTTCATTTACAAGACCAAGAGACTTAGCTTCTTTGGAGTCACATTTTCTTCCTGTATATGCAAGCTCTCTCAAAACAGCCAAAGGAATTAATGATGGCAGTCTTTGTAGCGTACCAACATCAGCTGCAATACCAATATCAACCTCTGCAATTTTAAAAAAGGCATCCTCAGAGCAATATCTCATATCACATGCTGCTGCCATATCTATGGCTCCTCCAATACAACCACCCTGAATGGCTGCTATAGTAGGCATCCTACATTCTTCAAGAGCTGTAAAAGTATCTTGAAGTTCTAAAACCTCATGATAGAAAGCTTCTCTTTTTCTTGCTGGATCAATTTCTTTTTCAGATTTTTTTGGCGGTGCAAAGTTTGCAAAATCCATGCCCGCGCTAAAATGCTTACCCTGACCAGATAGTATTAATACTCTTGCATCAGATTTTTTATCAATATCTTTTATTATCTCTGGCAATTCTTTCCAAAAAACTCTAGTCATAGAATTTAGTTGATCTGGCCTATTCATAATAAGATGGGCAATACCATCATTTATCTGAACCTCAAAACAAGAATATTTACTCATTTTCAGCTATTTCTATCGATTCGTTTACGATTGAGCGCATTTTTTCTACATGCTCAAAAGTTTTGTGATGAGACATTACAACTTTTCGCTCTTCACTTAATAGAACTAACATTTTTTTTAGCTTATTAAGATTTTCCAATAGTTCACTATTCATATGCATTAATGTAACTTAAATTTATTTATTGGCATTATAATGCTCTTAAACTATGAAATCACGGAATCTATTATATTTCATCATAATACTTGGCACGTATGCTGATAATGTTTATGCAAAGGAGCCAAAGGTCGACAATGATCTTCAGGCTCAATCTATGCTTTCTGTTTTGTATACCCAATCTTCAGCAGAATATGAAGCAAATAACTTGCAAACATATGCAAGTGCTAAACTTGCTTTAGATAAAGCTCTATCAAATAAAAAGTGGACAGCTGCTTTAGAACAAAAAGACAATTATCAGACTAAGCCTCCAGCTGTTATCTTAGACATAGATGAAACCGTTTTAAATAATATCCCTTTCCAAGCTAGAGCCATTATTAAAGGAGAATCGTATCCAAAGGGGTGGCTTGAATGGATGCTTGAGGAATCTGCAACAGCAGTAGCGGGCGTTGCAGACTTTCTTGAATATGCTTCACAAAAGGGAGTTAAGATTTTTTATGTCACCAACAGAATAGCAGTAGCTGAAGACGCAACACGAAATAATATTCGGAAACTTGGACTTCCTCTCGATGAGGATGAAGATGTGCTTCTGATGAAAAATGAAAATGGCTGGACATCAGATAAGGTTTCAAGGAGGGAACTTATCTCAAATAACTATAGGGTTTTATTATTAATCGGTGATCAGTTGGGTGATTTTATATCCTTAGAAGAGGCAACGGTTAGTGTGAATGAAAGACAAGACTTAGCTAAAAAGTATCAAGATATGTGGGGCACCAAGTGGTTTATGATTACAAACCCAATATATGGAAGATGGGAGGCTTCTATATATGACAATAAGTATCCTGATACGGAGGCAGAATTAATGCAGATGAGAATCGAGGCATTAAAACCCTAAGAATGAAAATACGAATACTGGTTTTATTAGCTTTTTTTGTAGCTTTATTTTTCTTATGGCCATCAAAAGATAATGAAAAAATAAAAATTGGTTCGAAGATAACTGACGTAATTGAAATTCATTCTTTTAGCAAAGATGAGAGACCAAAAAATATAATTCTTATTATTGGAGATGGAACAGGTTTAAATCAAATAGCTCTATCAAGGATGGCAATAGGCGGATTAGATTATAAATTAGCTATTGATCAGATGCCCTATACAGGCTTTTCTCTAACTCATTCTCATAATAATGTTTATACAGATTCTGCTGCCGCAGCTACCGCCTGGGCTACTGGGGTCAAAACAATTAATAGATTTTTATCAGTAAGTCCAGATAAAAAGGAACTCCCAACAATACCAGAAATATTATCTTCAAAAGACTATTTATCAGGCTTGGTGGCAACATCATCCATAACTCACGCAACACCAGCAGCTTTTTATGCTCATATTGATTCAAGATATGAAGAGGAAGAAATAGCTGAACAGTTAGTCAATTCAACAATTAGTATTGCTCTGGGCGGCGGTAAAGAGTTTTTTGATTTAGATAAATTAAAAGATAGCGCTAGATTTATTTCTACAAAAAACTCGTTATTAAATATGGAGCTTGGGTCTTCAAGAGTAATTGGTTTATTTGACGACGACGGCATTTATAGATCTCCAAACAAACCAACTCAGCTGGAGATGACAAATAGAGCTATAAAATATTTAAACGAACAAACAGAAAGTTGTCATGGTTTTTTTCTAATGTCAGAGGGCTCCCAAATAGACTGGGCATCCCATGATAATGATGCCGAAAAAATGATAGTTGAATTTGAAGATTTTGATAACACCATCAGATCAGTTATGAATTTTGTTACAGATGACAAGGAAACCTTATTAATAATCACAGCAGACCATGAAACAGGAGGTCTTCAAATTTTGAAACAGGCTGATGATTTTGTTGAAGTTCAATGGGGAACAGGAAGGCACACCGGTATACCTGTTGGTGTTTATGCGTATGGACCTGGAGCACATCTTTTTACAGGACTTATGGATAATACCGATATTCACAAAAAAATTATGAGACTAGTAAATGACTCAGAACCTAAGAATAGAATATGCAAATAGATAATGCATTTATAACAAGAATCTTAGAACCTCTTAAGATAACCGTTGATGAAGCCTCAAGGTCTATAATGGATGTATATCATAAAGATACCTATGATACTGAAACTAAATCAGATGGCTCTCCAGTAACCGAAGCAGATAACAGGTCCAATGAGATTATTATTAAATCTCTAAAAAACATTAGTAATGAGATTCCAATCCTTACAGAAGAAATTTATGAAAAAAATTTAATCAATACCGATATCCCATATTGGTTAGTAGATCCATTAGATGGAACAAAAGAATTCATAAATAAGTCAAATGACTTTACTGTAAATATTGCTTTAATTGAGGACTCTAAACCAATTTTTGGAATTATTGGCGCGCCTGCAACCGGTAAAATTTGGCATGGCTCACATTTTAATAATTCATCAAACAATCATTCAGTTCCTGAAATGATTCGAATAGTTATGAGTAAAAGCCATCAGACAGAAGAAGATAAGAAATTTTTAGATTACATGGGTTCTTTGAATATAAAGTATGAAATTATAGAAAAGGGTAGCTCTTTAAAATTATGTGCACTTTCTGATAATCAAGCAGATATTTATCCAAGATTTGGCCCAACCTCTGAATGGGATATTGCAGCAGGACATGCAGTCTTAAATAGTTGTGGAGGATCTATCTTACAAATGGCTAACTCCAAGACATTGGGGTATTCAAAGAAAGAATCAATTCTGAATCCTTCCTTTATTGCATTTAGAAATAGGGCGTTAGAAGAAACCTATATGCCAATATTGAGCGAATTCTATAAAAAATTGCTATAATTTCTTATTAACATTAATTATTATTATAATTAATTATAACTTTTATTTATATTAAATATGGGAACACAGTTACAACCATCTCAGCTTAACAGTCCAGGTAAGGATATAGAGTCCTATCTTGCTTCTGTGCACTCAATTCCTATATTAACTAAGGAACAAGAACAAGAATTAGCCCTAAGGTTATATGAAGAAGATGATCTTGATGCTGCGAGACAACTAGTTATCCATCATTTAAGGTTTGTTGTTCACATTGCAAGATCATATCAGGGGTATGGACTACCTTTGGCTGACATTATACAAGAAGGTAATGTCGGTCTAATGAAGGCTGTAGACAAATACGACCCCCATAGAGGAGTTAAAGTCGTGTCTTTTGCTGTTCATTGGATTAAAGCTGAAATACATGAGTATATTCTCAAAAACTGGAGGCTCGTTAAAATTGCAACAACCAAGGCCCAAAGAAAGTTGTTTTTTAATCTTAGAGGTAAAAAAAAGAGCCTTGAGTGGTTAACAAAAGAAGAAGCAGAAAATATAGCCAAAGATTTAAATGTTGATGTTAAAGATGTGCTTCATATGGAAAATAGGCTTTCATCTAATGATGCATCTTTCGATACTCCCGTTCCATCGGGCGAAGATGATGAAATGATGTCACCCTCTCAATATCTTGAGGACAAAACTTATGATCCAGAGGTTATAGTTGCTAACGCTGAAGCTGACGATATAAATCAAAGCGACCTAATTGAAGCTCTCAAAATGTTAGATGATAGAAGTAGAGACATTCTTCAAAGAAGGTACTTGGCTGACGATAAAGCAACGCTTCATGAGTTAGCTGATGAATACAAGGTTTCTGCTGAAAGAATTAGGCAAATTGAAAACGGAGCTTTGAAAAAATTAAAAAATTTAATGGTGAGCGCAGCCTAATTACTAAGTAATATCACGGTATAAATGTATTACAAATTTTTACCTTCATTTGTTCAAAGAAAAGGAAGAATTACTAAAAGCCAAGAACATAACCTCTTGCAGTTATCAAAATTTGAAATTAATTCTTGTAACCAAATAGTCTCTGAAAAAAAAGATTTTAAAAAAGTTATCCTAGAAATAGGATTTGGTAATGGTGAGCATATATCTAGGCTTGCTCAAGAAAATCGACAACATTTATATATTGGTTCAGAGGTATATATGTCAGGAATAGGGCAGCTGCTTGGAGAGATTACTAAATATAATTTGAACAATATAAAGATTGTAAAGGGCGATATAAGGCTTTTGCTGGATGATTTAAAAAGTTCATTATTTGATGATGTTGTTATTATTTGCCCTGATCCATGGCCAAAACTTAAGCACCATAAAAGAAGGATGATAAATTTAGATTTTTTTGAATTAATACATAAAAGTATTAACCCCAATGGGCATTTATTTATTTCTACAGATTGGAAAAATTATGCAGAATCCATTGAAGAAACAATAGATAGTTTTGAGGGTTTTAAAAGAACAAACGGTTCTATATATGAGGATACTTTTCTAACTAAATTCCAACAAAGAGCAAAAAAGGAAGGAAGAAAAATTTATCCATTTGCTTTGGAGAAGGTTAGTTAAATAGATTAATGGTGTCATTAAGAAACTTGTAACCTTTTGGTGTAGCTTTAAATAAATCTTTTTCAAGCAAGCCAGCCTCAATACCAGTTACAACTTTTTGGTTAAATTGTTTGGAGATAAAAATATTTCTCTTTTTTGCTTCTTTAAAAGAGATGCCGTTTTTAATCCTTAAAAGGTTCATTGCTAGGTCTAGGTCATATTTTGACTCATCAATTTTTGTAATTATATTTTTTGTAGGATCTTTGATATAAGAGTCAACCTTTTTAAGCTTAATCATTCTCAAAATAGACTCAGAAGTAGTAATTTTGCTGTGAGCTCCAGGCCCTATGCCTAAATAATCGCCATACATCCAGTAATTCATATTATGTTTGCTGTGCATATTGTTTTTAGCCCATGAAGATACTTCATATTGATATATTTCATTCTGGTTCAGCGTTCTTTTGGCCATTGATTCCATTGATTCAATAATTTCATCACTCGGTATTTTTAATTCTCGTTTATAAAAAATAGTATTTGGCTCAATAGTTAACTGATACAAAGAAAGGTGATTAAAGTTGTATTTGCAAAAAGTTTCTAAGTCATTCTGAAGAGATGATAGAGACTGTTCCATGACTCCATAAATAAGATCAATCGATGTTTCTAATTTTCCAAATTCAGCAACTGTTTCCATAGCAATAAGACTCTGTTGTGCATTGTGATTTCTCTCTAAACTGTCTAAAACTATTTGATCAAAGCTTTGGATTCCTATAGATATTCTATTTATACCAATATTGGTAATACCATTTAGATATTCTTTTGAGACCTCTTTTGGATTTAGTTCAAAACTTATTTCACAATGATCTTTTATAAGCCCTTCATTTGATAATTTAGTTATTAATTTCTTTATTATCTTTGGAGATACAAGCGATGGAGTCCCCCCACCAAAATATATAGATGAAAATTTTCTATTTAGAATATATTTTTTAGAAAAAGAAAGATCTTCAAAAAGGGCCCCCAATAACTTTTCTTCATCTCCTAATGTTTTGTTTACATTTATATTAAAGTCACAGTAGGGACATTTTTTCTCACACCATGGAAGATGTATATAAAGTGAGATAGGAGTGTTATCAGGATTAAATACTTTCAAGCTCTTTTATAAATAATTTAGAAGCTATAGCTCGGTGACTAATTGTGTTTTTTACTTCTGCATCAATTGATGCCATTGATACATCATAGTTCTCTGGGTAAAAGATTTTGTCGTAACCAAACCCACCATCACCAGAACTATGAATTGATACCTTTCCATTAATTCTTCCAAATGAATATACTGGAATGGGATCATCATATGATCTAACTCCTACAATCACGCAAACATAATAGGCACTAAGCGCAATTTCATTTCTGTTTTTTAATTCAGAAATAATTTTATTTCTATTTTCTTCATCTGTTGAACCTATGCCAGCATATCTAGCAGAATATATGCCAGGCTCATAGTTTAAATCTGGGACCACAAGACCAGAATCATCTGCTATAGAAAAAAGATCTGAATGTTTTGAGGCATGCCTTGCTTTTTTTAAGGCGTTTTCAAAAAATGTTAAACCATCCTCAACCGCATCATCAATATCTAATTCTTCTTGTGAAATGAGTTCAAAATCATGAAAAATTTTTTTAAACTCTCTAATTTTCCCCTTGTTTGAGGTGGCAAGGAGTATTTTTTTATTTTTTAGCAAGTAGATATATTCCTTCTGAAGCAAATAGATTTGGAGAAAGAGAAGATAATAAGCCTTTTGCTCCATTGTCATTGAGAAAAAGCCTTTTATTTATTGCAAATCCCTCATCTTCACATAGTTTTTCAAAATCTTTGATAGTACATAAATGTAAATTTTTAGTTTCATACCAGCTTGATGGAAGGTTGGGAGTAACAGGCATTTTTCCAGACGCAAGATGAAGCCTGCATTTCCAGAAACCTAAATTTGGTAATGTAACAATGCATTGCTTTGATAGCCTTAACATTCTTCTGAGCGCCATATGCGGATTTCTTAGGCATTGAATAGAGCTCGCCATTATTGCAACATCAAAATTAGAAGATTCAAAGTCTTGAATACCTTCGTCAATATCTTTTTGTATTACGGACAGCCCCTTCACAACACATTCCTGTATTTTTTTTAGATCAATTTCTACCCCATACCCACAGGCATTTTTTTCATTAATTAGATCCTTTAACAAAGATCCATCACCACACCCAAAGTCTATAACTTTGCTGTCATTAGGAACCCAATCTTTAATTATTTGTGAGGTTGAAATGTTCATACAGACTCTATAAACCCTTTAATAATATTTACATAATCATCTGATGCAAATAAAAAACTATCATGACCTTGTTTACCCTCTAGTATTACACAAGAACATGGAACATTTACGTTCATAGCTGCTAATTGAATTTCTTTACTTCTTTTGGGAGGGTATAACCAATCACTATCAAAACCAACAACTAATAGTTTAGCTTTAATATCGGACATTGCTAATTCAAGATCTCCATGTGTTTTTGATGCAGCATCATATCCATCCATCGCTTTAGTCATCAGGATGTAGCTGTTAGCATCAAATGTATCTGAAAACTTCTCTCCTTTATATTGCAAATAGTTTTCTACTTCATAATCAACAGTTCCATCAACTTTAGAATTTATATCTTGAAATTTTCTTCCAAATTTTTGATCCATAATACTTTCTGATGAGTATGTAATATGTCCAAGCATACGTGCTGTTTTCAATCCATTTTTGGGTTTTACATTATTATCAAGATATTCTCCATCCATATAGTTCTTATCTTTTCTTATAGCTTCTCTACCGACCTCATTCATTGCTATATTTTGGGTACTAGATTTTACAGCAGCTGCAAAAATACCCGCTTTTTTAATACTGTCTGGAAAGGATATAGACCATTGAAGAGCCTGCATTCCGCCAAGGCTTCCTCCGGCTACCATATGCCATTGTTTTATTGCAAAATAATCCATTAATTTTTTTTGTGAATTTACCCAGTCTAGAACTGATACATTAGGAAAGTCTTTTCCATAGCTTTTATTGGTTTTGGGATTAATGCTTAATGGACCGGTTGAGCCAGAGCATCCACCTAAATTATTAGAGCAAACAACAAAATATTTATTGGTATCAATTGCTTTATCTGGTCCAATAATTTCATTCCACCATCCTGACTCTGATCCAGATGCCTGATGATTACCAGAAAATGCATGACAAACTAATATGCCATTTGTTTTATCAGTATTAAGCTCACCATAGGTTTCAACCATGAGCTCAAATGATTCGAGCTTTGTACCAGATTCTAGATTGATTCCAGATTCAAATTTAATAAGATCAGTATTTATTTTCATATTATTGACCTTACGATGCTGGCAAGAAATATCTCTAATTGCCTTATTAAAATTAGGGCAAAAATAGGAGAAAAGTCTAATCCCCCCAAAGCTGGAATAAATTTTCTTATAGGTGCCAATAATTTATCAGATATTTCTTCAATTATTTTCAAAATAGGGTTTGGGCTATTAGGAGCTACCCAGCTCAGAATAACAGCACCAATTATTGAGAAAAAGAATATAGTAAGAGTAGTGTTTATTACTTCAATTACAGAAACTACTCCTAAAACATAATGGTCGTACTGTGAAGAATATAGGATATAAAATCCAGAAAATTTTAAAATCACAGCAACCAAAAAAATTGTGTAAATCTGATTTGAAAATATAGAGATAAGGGATATGGGTTTATAAAAGTTTAAGAATGCTTTAACAATTGGATTGTAATAATCAATCTTTAAAAGATTAAATACAAAAAGTATTATGAAAACATAACTAAGAATGCTAAAAACTATGCCTAATAATCCGCTCATATCAATACTCTTTTGAAATTTCCTTTGCGCGTTTTATTGCTCTAATAATACCTTTTTCAAAACTTTGTGAAAGCTTAGATGTCTTAAAGCTTTCAAGTCCAGCTTCTGTTGTTCCTTTTTTTGAGGCAACAGCAGAAATTAAATCATCGAGATTGTTATTATTGCTAATTGATAAAGCAATGCCCTCAAGAAGATTTGTAATTATCTCATTACTTTTTTTGGTATCTCCATTACACAACTTGGTAATTCTTTTTTCATAGACCTTAAGGAGATAAAAAAAGTATGCCGGGCCACTACCTATCAATCCTGTGAAATCATCAATATAAGCTTCTTTTTCTACTTCTATCAATATGCCAACCTTCTTTAAAATATCTGAAACTTTCTTGAAAGTGGTTTTGCTAGAAGACTTGTTATAAATAGCAGTTATTCCCTTATTGAACCTTGATGATGTATTGGGCATAGCTCTAATGAGTTCAATTGTCTTTGATCGAGCAAGAAATTTATTGGACTTTATACCAGCTACCAAGCTAATAATTTTTATTTTTTCATGAATTTTAATAATTTCATCAAATGCAAACAGGGCATCTTTTGGTTTTACGGCTAAAAAAACTAAGTCAGTTGCTTGAATAGAATCATGATTAATTTTTTTAACACCAATTTTGTTTAATTTTTTTGTATTGGATTTATTTCTATCAATAAAGTAAATATATTTTTTATCATATCCAGCAGATATCAGGCCTTCTATCAAAGCTTGTGAAATATTTCCTGCCCCATAAAAAATTATTTTTTTCATTATCTTTTACCAAATATCTGCTCCCCAACTCTAATCATATTAGAACCAAATTTTATTGCAGACTCAAAATCATTTGTAGTACCCATAGACAAATAACTTGCATCTGGATAAATTTGCATTAGTTTTTGATGAAGAATACTTGAATCACGCATTTGTATTTCTCCATCTTTACCCAGGCTTGGAAGCACCATTATGCCTTTTAAATTAATATTTTCTAGAGATTTTAAGTAATCTGCAAACTCTATTAGTGTTTGAGGCTCAATCCCAGATTTAGATGATTCATCCGATATATTAACCTGAATGCAAGCATTAATTTTTTTATGTAAAGATTCACACTCACTATTAAGCTTATATGCAACCTTTTCCCTGTCTATTGAATGAACCCAATTAGCATTTTTTGCAATAATTTTTGTTTTATTAGATTGAATTGGTCCAATGAAATGCCAGGTTACTTTTCTATGGAAATTTAGATTTTTTTCCTCTAATTCTTGAGCATAGTTCTCACCAAAATGCCTTATGCCATTTTCATATGCTGCTTGGATATGTTGAATGCTTTTCTTTTTTGATACTGCAATAAGAGTTATTTCATTTTCTGACTTACAGTCCTTTAAAGCATTATTAATTCGTAGTTCAATATTTTTAATTTGTGTCTTTATTTGTTCTTGCATAGTGTTCTAAGTTGAGGGTCAAACCCTCTCTTTGTTATAACTTCTTTTGCATTATTTGCAGCTGATCTATTTTTGTATGGGCCACTAAGAACGCTATGCAATAATTTTCCAGGCATCGAGTTGCTATATATTTCATTTATAGATATTAAATCTATTTCACTGAGAATTTCTTCAGCTTCATATGCATATTTCTTGTTGCCATATGCCCCAATTTGGACAAAGTACTCACATGACATAAGCTCTTCATCTGCACTGGCCTCTATTAATATAGAGCCCTCAAGCAATGAGGTAGGAAAATCAATTGTTATCATATTTGTATTTTCTCTTGGTTCAATGCTTTGAATATCTGTTTTGAAATATAAAAATGATATTATTGCCAATCCAAAAGATAGGCCAACCATCCCCAAAATAGTATTTGCTGGTATTATCGGTACAGTATTTTTTTTAGACCTAAAAATAGTTTTTTTTCTAGTGACATTCCTCGTCTGAAATTTTTTTCTATTGGCGTAATCTTTCATGCAGCAAGTTACATTTTTTCTATTGGTTTAATTCCAAGAAGGGTTAATCCGTTAGAAAGTATGATTTTTGCTGAGTTAAGACAGAAGATTATGGAATCAATATTTTCTTTTGACTCTGTTAAAACTTGATTATCGTTATAAAAACTATGAAAAGAATGAGCAAAATCTTTTAAATAAAAAATTATTAGATGGGGTTGTAATGATGAAGATGCTCTGGATATGACCCCAGGATATTTATTCATTTCGTGTATAAGCTTGTCACAATTGGTATATTTTCCATCAGCTATTGCCAGAGCAGATTTAGGCATTGATGGATTTTTTTCCATGTATTTATTTAGTAAAGAGCATATTCTTGCGTGAGCATATTGTATGTAATAGAACATGTTTTCCTTACTGTCGGCTTTTGCTAGGTTTAAGTCAAAATCTAGATGTTGATCAGCTTGTTTGGACAAATAATAAAATCTAGCAGCATCTGTTCCAATATCCTCAATTAGGTCAGCCAACGAGTAAAAATCGCCTGATCTGGTCGACATTTTTACTTTGCTGCCATCTTTAAAAAGGTTAGCAAATTGAACAAGTTGAACACTCAATTTATTCTTACTAAAACCAAGCCCTTCAATAGAAGCTTCAATTCTTTTTATATAACCGTGATGATCGGCTCCCCAAACATTGATAAGCTTATCAAAACCTCTATCAATTTTGTCTTTGTGGTAAGCAACATCTGATGCAAAATATGTTGCTCTTCCATCATCTCTTATTAATACTCTATTTTTATCATCTCCAGCACCTTCTGTATTTAGCCAAACAGCCCCATCTTTTATATACGCAAGTTCCTTGTCTTTAAGATGTTCTATCGATAATGATATTTTAGATTTTGAATCTGTTAAATCGCCTAAACTTGATTCGCTATACCAATTATCAAATGAAACATTGAATTTCTCTAAATCTGACTGAATAGATTCTAGAACCTCTTTTAGAGCAAATGATTTTATATCTTTCCAAAGGTCGCTATGTAGCTCTTTAATTCTTACAGCTAGCTCATCTATTTCTTTTTCTTCGTCTTCTGGAAGATCATGAATTAAAGACCTCAATTCAGGAGTGATCTTTGAATTGGCTTTTGCTTTAAAAGAGTTAGCTATATCTATAATATATTTTCCTTTATATGCATTCTTTGGAAAAAATTGGGAAAGCTCGTTTTCATAAATTCGGGCAAAAACGCTACAGGTTAGAATATCGATCTGCCTTCCTGCATCATTAATATAATATTCTTTTTGAACTTTATAGCCTGATGAAGTTAATATTCTTGCAATCGCATCACCATAAGCAGCACCTCTTCCATGACCAACATGAAGTGGGCCTGTTGGATTTGCTGAAACAAACTCTATTTGTATTGATTGATTATTTCCAATTGTGGAAGTACCAAACTCAGTGTTTTTTTTATTAATCTTATCTATGGTTGAAACAAAATCGGACCTTTGAAGAGTTATATTAACAAAACCAGGTCCAGCAGATTCAACACTCAGAAACTTGCCTGTAGCTTCTAGTGCATCAACCAGTTGTTGAGCTAGTTCTTTTGGGTTTGTTTTAAATTCACTTGCAGCAATCATGCATACGTTCGTAGTAATGTGGCCTTTATCTAGAGAGTCAGTTATAACTGAAGAATATTTGTCTTTTATTTTTGCAATATCAATGTTCTCAGTATTGGACAATGAGAGTAAAAATCTATCTATTTCATCATTGATATTTTTAATCATTACTTCGCTCTACCAATATATGATTCATCTCTTGTATCTACTTTTACCGTTTCACCCTCATTAATGAAAAGAGGGACCTGAATAGCAACTCCAGTTTCTAAGATAGCTGGTTTAGTAGCTCCAGAGACGGTATCACCTTTAACCCCAGGTTCAGATGATGTAATTTTTAATTCAACAATTACAGGCGGGTTAACTAATATAGGTTTATCATTCCATAAAACAATTTCACAAGTTTCTTGGCCTACTAGCCATTTTTTTGCATCCTCCATTTCATTGGAGCCAATTTCAATTTGTTCATATGTCAAAGAGTCCATAAAGTGCCAACTCTCGCCATCGCTATATAAAAATTCCATATCTTTGTGATTGACGTCGGCTGTTTCAACAGACTCCCCAGATTTGAAAGTCTTATCATTTGTATTGCCAGTAAGTAAGTTTTTATACTTAACTCTCATGACTGCTTGACCTTTGCCAGGTTTATGAAATTCGTGCTCTATGATTGAACAAGGAGCATTATCAATTAATAGTTTTGTTCCATTTTTAAATTGATTTGTTGAAATTTTCATTTTAATTATTTTTTATGTTATTTTATTTATTGTTATCGGGGAAAACTATGAAAAAATATTTTATGTTTATTGCCATATGTGCAATTGTAACTTCTTGTAGCCAAACTGGCGACCAAACAAAGACTGAAGCGGACTTAGAGGTCTTTTTAGATCAAATTGAAAAGGATAATTTAAGCGAGGGTCCAGTTATTAGTTCTGCATACTGGATTGGATCAAATTTTATTACATTTGATTCGCAAAATATTGTTGCAGATTATAGTAAAAGATACACCTTAGAAGCCTTGGAAAATTCTAGAGAAGCTTCTAAATATAATGACATAAAAACTAGCGATTCAAATAGGAGACAACTTGAACTTTTAAAAAGTTCATTTGTTATGCCGCCGCCATTTGATGAAAGTTTAGCTGGAGAGTTATCCGCAATTTCAACAAAGCTTGAGGCAATGTATGGCAGTGGTGAACATTGTTTTGAAGAAGGTGATTGTTATGATCTTGAGGCCTTTGAGCAAGTCATAGATAACTCTAGGAACACAAGTGAACTTTTAAGAGCTTGGAGTGGCTGGCATGAAATTGGCAAACCAATGAAGCCAATGTATATGAGGATGGTAGAAATTGGCAACCAGGGATCAAAAGATCTTGGTTATGATGGATTAAGTGATCTGTGGTTTAGTAAATATGATATGCCTGCCGAAGAGTTTTTAGACGAAACAGACAGAGTTTGGGATGAGGTTAAGCCTTTGTATGAGGCACTTCATTGTCACGTAAGAACTAAGTTAAATGAAAAGTATGGGGATGATGTTGTGTCACCAGAGGGCTCATTGCCTGTTCATATTTTAGGAAATATGTGGGGCCAATCATGGTCAAATATTTATGACATTGTTTATCCTGATGCAAAGGAAACTAACTCTGTAAATGTCACTAAGATTATTGAAGACAGGGATATCAGTGAAAAGGAAATGGTTGAATATGCTGAAGATTTTTTCTTGTCTATGGGCTTTGAGCCACTTCCTGATACTTTTTGGGAAAGATCATTGTTTATAAAACCCACTGATAGATCGGTTGTTTGCCACGCATCAGCTTGGAATCTAGATCCTGCAAACAATGATCTAAGAATAAAAATGTGTATTGAAAAGAATGAAGAAGACTTTATAACTATTCATCATGAATTAGGACATATATTTTATTACCAAGCTTACAATCATTTACCAACTCTATTTCAAGGTGGTGCTAATGATGGTTTTCATGAAGCATTTGGAGATTTATTGACTTTATCGATAACGCCTGATTATCTAAATAAAATAGGTTTTATATCTGAAGAAGAAGCTGAAACAGCAAAAAAAGATGCAATTGGCCTATTAATGAAACAAGCTCTTGAGGGGGTGGTTGTAATTCCATGGGCACTAATGCTTGATAAATGGAGATCGGGTGTTTTCAATGGAGATATTGATGAGTCAAATCTAAATAAATCTTGGTGGGATTTAAGAGAAAGCTATCAAGGAATTACTGCTCCTTCTGAAAGATCAGAAGAATATTTTGATCCAGGAGCAAAATATCACATTCCAGGTAATACTCCATACACAAGATATTACTTAGCAAGAATCATGCAATATCAGTTCCACGAATCACTCTGCAGGGGTATGGGTTTTGAAGGTCCTTTGCATGAATGCTCAATTTATGGAAATGAATATGCAGGACAAAAAATTATATCTACAATGGCTATGGGGCAGAGTGTTCCTTGGCAAGATACTTTTGAAAACTTAACGGGCTCAAGGAGTCTTAGTGGCCAATCTGTAATAAACTATTATAAGCCTCTCAAAGATTGGTTAGATAATCAAAACGAAGGAAGGGTCTGTGGATGGAATTAATATGAAAGCAATAATAAATTTAATAATATCTTTGGTAGCATTTTTTGTAGCAGTTTTCATAGCTGGCTCAACTAATATTGATTTAGTATTAAGAGTGGTAGTTTTGGCTTTCTTAATCCAGTGGATCGCGTTTATACCTGCATATGTTTTTCAGACTGAAAAATTTTATGATTTAACAGGCAGTTTGACTTATCTTACTGTGGTCTGGTATTCACTTGCCTCAACGTCAAATAATTTTACTAATCTAAATGGAGCCAATATTGCGATTGTTTTATTGATAACCATATGGGCGCTTAGACTCGGAAGTTTTTTATTTATGAGAATTCATAAAGATGGTGAGGATAAAAGATTTAGAACTATTAAACCATCAGCATCACAATTCTTTATGACATGGACATTGCAGGGGTTATGGGTTTCGCTTTGTTCAATGTGTGCATTAACGGCAATATCTTCAAATGATGGAGTGGTTATTAATGTTTTATTTTATGTAGGATTGGGCTTATTTATTTATGGCTTCCTCACAGAAGTGATAGCTGATAGACAAAAATCTGCTTTTAGAGCCATCCCAGAAAATAGAGATAAATTTATAACAACTGGACTTTGGGCTAAATCAAGACATCCTAACTTTTTTGGTGAAATTGTCTTATGGTCAGGCATAGCTGTAATGTCATTTTCTTCGTTAGAAGGACTTCAGTACTTAACTTTAATTTCTCCATTATTTACATATTTTCTATTAGTTTATGTTAGTGGAGTCAGGATGCTAGAAGCTAGGGCAGATAAAAAATGGGGGAACGATGAGGAATACGTTAGGTATAAGTCAGAAACTCCGGTTTTGTTTATAAATTACAGTAAAAAATAATACATAAAATGATAAGTAAAAAAAATAAAAAAGTTTAATTATTTATCTATGACTGGTAACATGGTCAAACTTTTAGGGAGATATTTATGAAAAGTAAATCTAAATTAATGCATTTGTGCATGATTGTCTCTATTTCAGGTGTGCTTAACTCATCAGACATGGAAAGTGTTCTAGAGGTTGGAAGAGATAATCAAGCATTATCTGCTGAGTCACAAGAAAGAATAGATACAACAGAAAGACAAACAGATAAAATTGTTAATGAGTGGAAGGCTGTTTCTAAACAGGTTGAAGGTCTTAAACTTTACAATGAACAAAAAAGAATCCAAATCCAAGCTCAGCTTGACTTAATGGATAAGCTAGATGATCAATTGGTACAAGTGGTTGTTATGCAAAGACAAATTCCACCATTGGCTCAAAGAATGCTAGAAAGCTTAGAGTCTTTTATTGCTCTTGATACTCCCTTCAGGATAGAAGAAAGACAAAATAGAATTGATTTAGTTAGATCTTCTCTAGCTAAACCAAAGGTAACAGCTTCAGAGCAAGTTAGACAGGTCCTTGAGGCATATAATATTGAAGCTGAATACGGAAGAAAAATTGATACCTATGAGAGTGCTCTTGATGATGGGACAGTAGTTAATATTCTTGTTATTGGAAGAATAGGAATGTTCTATCAGACAAAAGATGAGCAATCTAGCGGCAGATGGAATAATGAAACTGGTTCATGGGATGAGCTTCCTGGATCATATAGAAAGCCAATTAGAGATGGAATTAGAATGGCTAAAAAACTTGCACCAACAGATATGTTGATGATGCCTGTAATTAAAGGAGAAGTGTAATGAAAAATTTATATTTTATACCTGCCTTATTAATTCTATTAAGTGGTCTTGTTTCTGCACAAGATGCAGCTGAAGAGGTTGTTGAAGTATCAACCGTTGAAGCTTTATTAGCCCTTGTTAAAGAGGGTAAAACTCAAGAACAAGCCGCAAATTCTCAAAGAGAACAAAGTTTTATGGCTAATAAGAATAAGCAAGCATCGATTCTTGCAGCTGAAAAAAGAGAATTGGCCAGACAAGAAAAAATAGCTGACACCTTAGAAGCTGAATATAAAAAGAATGAAGAAATTCTAAGAGTAAAAGAAGAGGCATATCAAAAAGAGCTAGGATCATTAGTAGAACTATTTGGTCATCTTCAAAGTTCGGCTGGTGAGGCTGCAGTTCAATTTTCAGGCTCTCTTACTGGTGCTGAATATGGTCAAGATAGAGTTAAGTTCTTAAATGACTTAACCGGTAAAATGTCTGAAACAACTGAGTTACCAACAATCAGAGAAATTGAAGGTCTTTGGTATGAACTTCAAAGAGAGATGGTAGCTAGTGGTCAGGTAGTTTCATTTACTACAAATGTTATTGATGTAGATGGAGAAACTTCAGAATGTAATGTTACAAGAGTTGGACTATTTAATGCTGTCTGTGATGGAAAGTACTTAGAATATGCCTCATCAAAAGGTCAATATGCGTTCTTACCAAGACAGCCTGCTGGAAGATATACCAAGACAGCCAGCAAAATAGGTGATGCATCTGTCGGTGAGCAAGTTAAATTTGGTGTTGATCCTACAGGACCAACTGGAGGAAGCTTATTAGCAAACCTAATTCAAACACCTTCTCTTTTAGAAAGAGCTCAACAGGGTAGAGAAGTTGGTTATGCAATTATTGCTGTCGGTATCATTGCTGTCTTATTTGCATTCTACAAATTGTATAGCTTATATATGATTGGTAATGCTGTAAGAAAGCAAGCCGAGCAAGAAGCAGCAGACTCATCTAATCCGCTTGGAAGAGTTCTCAAGGTCGGCAAAGATAATTTTGATAGAGATATTGATACATTAGAGCTTAAGCTTGCTGAAGCTATAATGGCAGAGAGACCTGCTATCGAACAAGGTATTGGGTTTATTAAGATTATTTCAGTGATAGCACCATTAGCTGGATTGCTTGGAACTGTTACAGGTATGATTGTGACATTCCAAATGATTACATTATATGGAACAGGCGATCCAAAATTAATGGCTGGCGGTATATCGCAAGCGCTTGTCACAACTGTTTTAGGATTATTGGTCGCTATTCCAACTAGTTTGCTTCATTCGTTTACCCAATCCTCTGCCAGAGGCATTATAGGTATTCTTGAAGAGCAAAGTACTGGAATTCTTGCTGAAAGAGCAGAATCTAATAAGTAGGTATTAATTTATGCTATTTGCATTTACAGAAGCCCTGTCATCCATAAGAGACTTTATGGAACAGGGCGGAAATGTTCTCTGGTTAATAGCACTACTTGTATTTTTTATGTGGGGCATGATTTTTGAAAGGATATGGTACTTATCTCATGCTCATGAAATATATGTATCTGAGCTAGTAAATAAATGGAATGCTAGAACAGATAAAAAGTCTTGGCATGCACTACAAATCAGAGAAAAAATGATGTCGCAGGCAAAGATGGAAATTAATAAAAATATTAGCATTATTCAAACATGTATAGTGCTAGCACCTTTATTGGGTCTATTAGGAACCGTAACTGGAATGATTGAGGTATTCCAAGTTATGGCATTTAATGGGGGTGGTGATGCTAGAGCTATGGCTGGGGGAGTTTCAAAAGCTACACTTCCAACTATGGCTGGCATGGTAACAGCTTTATCTGGTTCTTTTGCAGCTATATACCTGACAAGCAGAAGCAAGCAGCACGAATCAGCACTTAATGACTTAATAAAAAGAGAAATTTAGAGGTATATTATGAGAAGAAATGCCATTACAAGCGCAGTACAAGAAGAAAATGATGAAATAAATTTAACGCCTATGCTTGATGTTGTTTTCATCATGTTAATTTTCTTTATTGTTACAGCTAATTTTATTAAAGAGCCCGGTCTTGAAATAAATAGACCTGATTCAGATACTGCTGAAACACAAGAAAACGCAGCTATATTAATAGCAGTAGGTCCAACTGGTGAGGTTTGGATGGATGGTAGAAGAATTGATGTTCGCCAGGTTAAAGCAAATGTTGTTAAGCTTTTAGCTGATAATCCTCAGGGTTCTGTTGTTATACAAGCAGATGAAAAAGCTATGGCAGACACAATAATTAAGGTAATGGATGGTGCCAGAGAAGCTGGTGTAAATGCTATTTCTCTTGCATCTGAACCAAAATAATCAATTATGGATCAAGTAGTTGCAGCAATAAAATCTGTATTTAATCCAATTCGGTCTTTATATAATCAGGCTTTTAATGCAAATAAATATGCTGCAGGTGTAGGTTTATCAGTAATTATTACAACTGGTTTATTTTTTGTGATGGTTGTTCTTATATCCTTAGGTGATAGTGGGATGAAGGAGGACACTTCAGTAAAATTAGCTGATATTGTAATGCCGGAAAGGCAGATTGATACTTTTATGACTGAGGTTGAAAAGCCAGAAAAACCAGAAGAACAACCAGAAGATATTGCACAGCCTGAATTAGATTTACAACCATTAACAGGTATAGATGTTTCTATCGCAAAACCAAAAGCAAATTTTAAAGCCGGAGGCTCTTTTTTTAGAGATGGAGAATATATACCTTTATTCAAGGTTCAGCCAATATATCCAAGAAGAGCTCAAGAAAGAGGTACAGAAGGTTTCTCAATAGTTTCATTTACTATTACTGAATCAGGAACTGTTGAAGATGCTAAGGCTATAGAGGGTTTTTGTGGTGATCCAGAAGGACCTGAAGAAGAAATGAGACCTTGTACATTATTTAATAGCGCGTCAGCAAGAGCTGCGCTAAAATTAAAGTACAAACCTAAGATTGTTGATGGTAAAGCAACCTCTGTTGAGGGAGTTCTCCATAGGTTTACATTTATAATGGCTGATGAAGAGTAACATAATGAAAATGAACAAGATTATATATTTATTTGTCATTTTGGCCTTTGCATTTTCTTTTCCTTCAAGTTTCATTGAAGCGCAGTCATCAGATAATGCCAAAAAAGAAGTTAAGTATAAAAAAGCTAGAGCTCTTCAAACCAAGACTGCAAAAAAAATGGCAAAGGTTTATGAAGCTCTTGAAGTTGTTGATGATAAGGGCGAGCCAGCTCCAGATATGGAAACCGTGTTAGAAATTCTTAATGAACTAAGAAATGATCAAGCAAATCTTAAGAGTTATGATCGTTCAGTAATGTGGAATTCGTGGGGATATGTTTACTTTACTGAAGGTAAATATACCCAGGCCATGCAAGCTTATGAAAATGTTATCAATGAAGAAGAGGTAACTTTGCCAATAAGAAATGCAGCGATTTTTACACTTGCTCAATTAAACATGGTGCAAGAAAATTATAAAAAGGGTATTGAATTGCTGCTTGAATGGATGAATCAGGTCGAAGAAGTCACAGCTCAATCATGGTCATTGTTAGGACAAGCCTATTTTCAAGTTGGAAATTATAACAAGTCAATGTCTTCATTAAAGACTGCGATTTCAATGTCTGAAGAAGAGGGATATAAGCCAAAAGAAAATTGGTATGTAATGTTAGCAGCTTGTATTTCTGAGCTAAAGCAACAAATTGGACCAAAGAATGCATTATTACAACAGCTCGATATATATGAAATACTAGTTAATCTTTATCCAAAAAAACTTTATTTTATCCAATTGGGTGGAACATACGGCCAACTTGGTAGAGAAAAGGATTACATGATTACGTTGAAAGCGGCACATGCCAAAGATTTTTTAGATAAAGAATCAGAATATTTAGCATTAGCCCAATTATTATTATTAAACCAGAATCCATATTGGGCTGCACAAGTTTTAGTTTCAGGCCAAAAGAAAATCGTTACATATACTGAAACTGTTGTAGATAAAAATACTGGAAAAGAGACTAAAGTTGAGAAGACTGGTCCGGTTGTTCGAAGCAATGAAAAGAATCTAAAACTTCTTGCTGACTCATGGAGAATGGCACAAGAAATAGACAAAGCTATACCTGTCCTAGAGCAAGCTGCAAAGCTTTCCAAAGATGGCAAGTCATATGTTTTGCTAGGAAATTTATACCTTGCAGAAGATAAGTTGAATGAAGCTGTAGATTCAATTAAAAAGGGTTTAAAAAAGGGAAAAATTGATAAATTGTCTCAAGTTCATTTAACACTTGGACAAGCATATTTTGAACTTCAGAAATTTGAAGATGCAAAAAAAGAATTTAGAATTGCAGCTAGAGATAAAGATAAAAAAGTAAAAACTACTGCAAATAACTGGATCAAATATACAGAAAATGAAGAAGTAAGGGTAAAAAATTTAGCTCTTAGAAGAGACTACATTCAAAGCCAGTCATAGATTTACATATTCTTCAATTTTAAAATCATAATCGTTGTTTATGTCTTTTTTATAAGACTCTGTTTTAACAAGCTTCCAACCAGACAAATCAAGATCTGGATAAAATATATCACCCTCAATATCACAATCTACTCTTGTAATTACTAGTTTATTCATTGAGGAGGCTGTTTCATTAAATAGATAACCCCCTCCAATAATGATAATTTCATTTTCAATGCCCATTTTTTTATTTTCTTCTTCAGCACTTAAAATAGCACTTTCAAGATTATCAAAAATAAATACACCTGGAATATCTTTTAATGTTCTTGAGATAACATAATTTTTTCTATTGGGCAGGGGTCTTCCTATGGATTCAAATGTTTTTCTGCCCATGATTATTACTTTGTTTAATGTATATTTCTTAAAATGTGCAAGATCATCTTTTAAGTTCCATGGCAAATCATTATTAACACCAATAACATTGTTATTAGATATTGCAACTAAGTGTGAAATTATACGCATTGTTAGACAGCCATTTTTGCCTTGATTGCAGGATGATGCTTGTATTCCTCAAGCACAAAGTCATCAATTGAGCATGAAGAAAGATCTTCTAGCGAACTCAGTTCTGGCAAAATTAATTTTGGGGCTTTAAAAGGTTCTCTTGATATTTGTTCTTTAACTTGATCAACAGAATTTAGATAAATATGAGCATCTCCAAAAGAGTGAACGAATTTCTTTGGTGTTAAATTTAAAATTTTTCCAAATATACTCAAAAGCAAAGCATAGCTAGCAATATTAAAAGGAACACCTAAGAACATATCTGCACTTCTTTGATACATATGACAGCTAATAGTTCCATTGCTTATATAAAATTGCGACATCACATGACAAGGTGGTAATGCCATTTTATCAATCTTTCCAACATTCCATGCTGACAAAATATGCCTTCTGCTATCAGGATTATTTTTTAGGTTGGTTATTAGGTTCTTAATTTGATCAATCCCATCCCAATTTCTCCACTGGACACCATATACTGGGCCAAGCTCTTTTCTAAGTTCATTATTTTCATAACCCAGATCTTTGCCTTGGTTGTCAGCATTATCTGTCCAGATGGTTGAATATTTTTTTAAATCAGTAAGCTCTTCTCTATTTTTGCCAAATCTTATTTCAGCAAGCCTTCTTTCATCACTCGACCCTTCTAAAAACCATATAAGCTCAGATACAACACCCTTCCAGGCAAGTGACTTGGTTGTTACAGCAGGAAAGCCTTCCTCAAGATCAAATGACAGTTGATGGCCAAAAGAAGAAATAGTGCCTGTGTTGGTTCTGTCTTCTCTCTTTTCGCCATTTTCTAAAATATGTTGCAGCAAATCTAGGTAAGCTTTCATGCAGTTTTCCTTGAATAAAATAACATTATAAATCCAATTACTATCATAGGAACACAAAGAATCTGCCCCATACTTAATGAATCAAAAAAGATATATCCAATATGTGAATCAGGCTGTCTATAAAACTCAATAAAAAATCTTATAGATCCATATAAAATTAAGAAACTTGAACAGACAACACCATGAATTTTTGTGAGCTTGTTTATCCAATATAATAAAAGAAATAAAATTATACCTTCTCCGATGCTCTCATATAACTGAGATGGATGTCTTAGAAGACCATATGGATCTGTTGGAAAAACAAAACCCCAGGTTCCATTTGTTTCCTTTCCATATAACTCTCCATTAAGAAAATTACCAATCCTTACAAGACCAAGGCCTATTGGCATTGCAAGGGCTGCTCCATCCATGAGCCTTAAAAAACTTATATTATTTTTTTTAGCAAATACTATGAAGCTAACAATCACTCCAGCTAAGCCACCATGAAAACTTAGGCCTCCCTGCCAAACATAAAATAATGATATCGGATTACTAATAAGTTGCTCTGTTCCGTAGAACAACATATATCCAATTCTTCCTCCACACATGGCACCAATAAACAAACCATAGAGAAAAACTAGATCATTAACTTTTTCATGATTCAGTCCAAGCTCAATCATTATTTGATTAGATTTTAGAAAAAGATATATAAAAATTGCAGACAATAGCCATGTCATAGCATAGTACTGAATTTTCAATGGCCCAATCTCAATTAGTGAGGGATTATTAAAAAATTCTGATAATTCTATAATCATGAAAAAACCATATAAATAAATATTAGTAACATAAGACTTGCCATCATTTTCTTTAATATATTCTCAGAAACATGATGTGCTATATTCGCTCCATATTTCGCCGCAACTATACTAGTTAAACTTATTCCAATTAGAGCTGGCAAATAAATATAGCCCAATGTTAACGGTGGCAAAAGTGTATTATTAACACCAGAAATTAGATATCCAAATGCACCAAAAATAGCTATTGGTACACCGCATGCAGCTGATGTTCCGACGCTTGAAGTCATAGATAATCCAGATGCTTTTAAATAGGGAACAGAAAAAATTCCTCCACCAATTCCTAAAATAGATGACATGAATCCAATTCCAGTACCAACAAAGTAGGGCTCTTTATTTATTTTTGTTCTTTCTTTTAGTTGTATATCTTTATTAATACCCATTTGAATGCCAACAAGTAGAGCAAAAATTCCGATGATTATTTTAAGGATATCCCCACTAAGTTGAACTGCGAATAAAGCCCCCAGGAATGCCCCAATCACTATACCTAGGGCTATTGGTTTTAGGAATTCATAATTTATAGCACCTTTTTTATTGTGAGCATTAGCTGAAGATATCCCAGTAAATATAATGCAAGCTAAAGATGTTCCAACAGCCATATGAATAACAATTGTTTCTTCAAAACCATATTGGATAAAACAGGCAACTAAAACAGGCACAGTGATTATCCCCCCGCCAACACCAAACATTCCTGCTATGAGTCCAGCAAAAATTCCTAAAGCTGCAAATAATATTAATGCTTCAATCATTATTTATTTCATTACAAAAATCATCTCTAAGTGCATTTAGAGCTGCGCGATATACCTCTTTTTTAAATTCAACAATAGCATATAAAGGATACCAATATGGAACCCATTTGAAATCAATAAACTCATTGTCTGGATCATTTTTAAAATGTATTTTTACATCAGATATAAGCTTAAACATGAACCATTTTTGTTTTTGACCTTTAAAACTCTTTTTAAGAAAATGATTTTTTCTTTTTTCATGAGGTACATCATATTTAAACCACTCATTTGTTGAAGAAATTAGTTTTACGTCACCACTTTTTATACCTACCTCTTCATATAATTCTCTTTTTGAAGCTTTTAAAGGGCTCTCACCAAAATCTATGCCCCCTTGAGGAAATTGCCAACTGTCTATATTTTTTCTTTTGCATAGCAACAATTTACCTTTATCATTGATAACAATTAGACCAACGTTTAATCTATATCCTGGTTCATTTATCATTGTATAAATTATTATTTTATGAAAAGAAATTTAGCAATATTCGATTTAGATAATACCATTCTTAATGGAGATTCTGATTATTCATGGATTAATTTTTTAATTGATATTGAATATGTAGATAAGGATGAATATGAAAGAAAAAATCAGTACTTCTACGACAAGTATTATGAAGGAAATTTAGATTATGATGAGTGGGCTGAGTTTGCTCTATCAACAATAAAAGGTAAAAAACCAGATGATCTCGAAGGCCTTATAACTAAATTTATGTCTTCAGTTATAGAACCAATGATAAATGTATATGCTTTAAGGCTTTTACACAAGCACCATCATAATGACGATGTCATGTTACTTGCCTCTGCTACTAATTCTGTAATTGTGAATCCCATTGCCAAGAGGCTGGGTTTTGAAAATATTGTGGCAACCGAGGTTGAAATAATTGATGGTGTATATTCTGGAAAATGCAAAGATACGCCTGCATTGGGGTTGGGGAAATTAGAAAAAGTTACAGAGTGGATGCTTAATAACAACTTTAATGATTTTAAAAATACCACATTTTATTCTGATTCAATAAATGACCTACCTTTATTAGCAGCTGTCACGAAACCAATTGGTGTAAATCCTGATAATAAATTGCGAGAGGAGTGCGAAAAACGGTCTTGGGAAATTGTTGAGTTGCCTTAAGTAGAATCTATTTTATCGGCAACAACTTGCGCTGTTTGTGCGCTCAATGTCCAACCTAGATGACCATGACCTGCATGATAATAGACCCCGCTGGTTTTACTTTCTTTAGTTATTGGCATCATGTTTGGAGTCATAGGTCTCAGCCCAGCCCATGGAGTATATGTTTCAGTACTGACGTTAGGGAAATATTTTTCAACCCATCTAAGCAAAGGTTTAATTCTGTCTTGTCTTATATCAGTGTTAATTCCAGCAAGCTCTGCTGTACCAGCAACTCTAAATCTATCACCAAGCCTGCTAGCAACAATTTTTACTGGTTGATCAATTAATGATACTGTTGGCGCACATTGCTTGGATATGTCGTCTTTAAGATCAATTGTGACGCTATACCCCTTAACCGGATATATATTCATTTTATCACCCAGCATATTTGCAAAGTTTTGTGTATTGACCCCAGCACAAATAACAACATTATCAAATGAATCGTTAATTATTTCATTTTCATGCCTCATGGTTAGCACAAGTTTATCTTGTTGCTTGGTTATGTGCTCAACAGTTGTTTTCAGTTGAAGTGTTGCTGAGTACTTTTCTACAAGAACTTTTTCTAGATTTGTACAAAACTTATGAATATCTCCACTAGCATCGGATTTGGTATATATTCCGCCAAGTATTTTTTCATAATTTTTATTATTTTCGAAAGCTGGCTCTATTTCTTTGACTTCATCAGTTGTTAATATATCCCACTCCATTCCTTCTTGATCAAGCCATGAAACCTTTTCTTTATCTAATTTGAATTCTTTTTCATTGTCATAGAACCTTAGAATGCCTTTTTTAAGTAACTCAAACTCTATTCCTTCCTCATCAGCTATTTTGAAGTATATTTCTCTAGCTTTTTTTGCAATATCGATTGTTTCAAGAGTATTTTTTTTATGTTCACCTTTTATAGTTGCCCATAGAAATCCAAGCATCCATTTATATTTTTGAATCTCGGGGGATGGATTAAATAATAGTGGAGCATCAGGAGTAAACATCCATTTAATTCCGCTGATGACATTCTTTGTTGTATTCCAGGTTTCAGCATTGCTTGCACTTAACTGCCCTCCGTTAGCATAGCTTGTTGCCATTGCAGGATATCTTCTGGAGTCAATAATAGTTACGCTATGACCTTTTTTTAAAAGCGCATAAGCCGTAGTAGTGCCCGCGATTCCAGCACCTATTACAGCAATTTTTTTCATAATGCATTGTCTCAACAAAATTAAATAAAAGCGACTAATTAATATTAAAAACTTGCTTTTTATTTAGTTAAAATTTGGTTACAATCTAAATAAGAATCATTCTCATTTAGAAACCCTAAGGATATACGCATGAGCGAATTTATTATTGTATTTAGAGAAGTTTTAGAAGCTTCTCTTGTTGTTGGTATTATTTATTTAATTCTAGAAAAGTCCAATCAGTTAAGTCATTTTTATAAACTATGGATGGGTGTTTTTGCCGCAATAGTCGCAAGTATACTTGTGGGTTACTTCGTATTAGCTGCCAAAGAATCTCTTGGCAATGATTCTACCGCTGCTTTATTTGAAGGAATTTTCCTTTATTTAACAGCTATTTTAATTTGGTATGTAATTTTTTGGCTTTCTAAACATGTTAGTGACAGAAAAGAGCTTGAGGGCAAAACTTTAAATGCAATTAAATTATCATCATGGGGAGTATTTCTAGTAGTCTTTTTTGCTATCTTAAGGGAGGGATTTGAAACAGCAGTATTTTTAATTTCAAGTTTCTCTATTACTGGGTCATTTTCATATTTAGGGTTTATAACAGGTGCAGCTTTGGCAATATTAATAGGATATTTAATCGTTCTTCAGGGCAGGAAAATAAATTTAAGATATGTTTTTAAATACACAACTTTATTATTAGTTTTCCTATCAGCTGGGATGGTTGCCTATGGGACCCATGAGGTTGAAGAGTATTTAGTTAAATCAGAACAGATTGAAAAAACAGAAATTTATAGACCTTGGGATATTTTGCAGCCTCAAATCAATGACCAAGGACAAAATATTTACCATCCTCTGCATGATAAGGGTTCTGTGGGTGTTTTCTTAAAAGGGTTTTTTGGATACAACAGTAATCCAAATGTTCCTGAAGTTATTCTTTGGGTTTGCGCTTTATTTTTTGGATTAAATATGTGGAGACGTTTTTATTTTTAATTATCTAACTGGTCCATATTTTTTATTGCTTTATTCATTTGTCGCTCTCTTGTAGCATGCTCATTGACTGCCTTAAGCATTGCATCTGCTTTTTTAAGTAACTCTTCAGTAGAACTCCCAAATTTTTCAAATTCTTTTTTTAACTTGCCAAATTCTTCCATTATTTCTCCAGCTCTATTATTCAGAGCAAGAGTTCTAAAGCCCATGTGAACGCTTATTAGATAAGCAGCTAGTGAATTTGGTCCCATAATGAGAACTCTGTTATCTCTAAAAACAGATTCTCTAAGATTTTCTATGGAATCAATTAACTGCATTAAAGATTCGCTTGGTATATACATAACTCCAAGATCTACTGTTACACCTGATTGAATATACTTCTCTTGAATATCAGAGGCGTCTTTTATGACATGCCTTTTAATATCATCTATGGATTTTTTAATTAATCTTTCATCTGTTTGGTCAATTGAGTTTAAATATGTGTCATAAAGTCCAGACGGAAATTTAGCATCAATAGGCAGCAAAAGTCCTTCAGGCATTTTTAAAACAAACTCAACTCTTTTACCAGAACCTTTAATCACCTCTGCATTTTTATCATATTGATTTGGATTGAATATATCTTGCATTATTGATTCAAGAGACCATTCTCCAAATTTTCCTGCAAGGGTTCCTCCAGATAAATATCGTCTTAATTTGTTTAAAGGATCATGAAAAGATTGAATGTCTTTTGTTAAATCCAGTAGAGTATCTTCTTGTTTACCTAAAACTCGATCCAGCTCCTTAATTGATTCCTTGTCCTTTTCAGTATTTGAAGAGCTTTGAATCTGCAAGTAGATAATAGTGATTAATAACGAAATAATTATTATTAATATGACTGCAATAACCCACAAATTCATCTTTAGTCCAAGAAAGTTTTAAATCTTCTTATAATATATACCACTAATGATTTAATCCTATAAAATATGCCCTATGTCAGACAACATTCTAACTTATTTTGAACAAATTAAGGCGCGAGGTCTTTCTATTGATATCACAAGAGGAAAACCGGATGCATCTCAATTAGATTTAGCTAATGATTTGTTAAGTATGAGTGTTGAGCCTTTTGATGGAAATGTAGATTTAAGAAACTATGGTGAGCCTCATGGCATCAAAGATGCAAGAGTTCTTGGATCAGAAGTCCTGTCCGCTCCTTTTGAAAATGTAATTACTGGCGAGCAATCTAGTTTAATGCTTACTTATCAAATGATTCTTTCTAAATATCTATTTGCTAAACCTCTGCCATGGAGAGACATAGAAAATCCTAAATTTATTTGTCCCGTTCCAGGATTTGATAGACATTTTCGTATGTTAGAAGATTTTGGTATTGAGATGATAACAGTTCCTTTAGAAGAAGACGGTATTGATACCGAGATGCTTTCAGAGGTGCTTCAAAATAATTCAAATGTTCTTGGAATAATATGTGTGCCTCGTCATTCGAATCCGTCTGGAGAAGTTTATGGTGATGAAAATATAAATCAGCTATTTAAAATTGGTAAAAAATATTCTGAAGATTTTCTTTTTTTGTTTGATCATGCTTACCTGGTTCATGACTTTCTTCCTACAAAAAACCAAACCCCGGTTTGGAAATTAGCAGAACAAAATAGCACAACGAATCAAACGGTGGTTGTTACATCTTTTTCTAAGGTTACCTTTGGGGGTGGTGGTCTTTCGTTTATGGCAGCCGCAAGTGAAAACTTAGATTTAATTAAAAGGATTAGGGGTTCTATGGTGATATGTCCCGACAAGGTAAACCAAAAAAGACATACTCAATTTTTTAAAGATTTAAATGCTATCAAAGAGCATATGAAGAAACATGCCGATTTAGTATGGCCTAAATTTGAAATAGCATATAAAGCATTAGAAACTCTTGATAAGGAAATAGGAGAATATTCTCAACCAACTGGTGGATATTTTATAACCTTTACATCAAAAAAAGGTATAGCATCAAGAATAGTAGAGTTGTGTAAAGAAGCTGGAGTTCTTTTAACTCCTGCTGGAGCAACGCATCCATACGGTAAAGATCCGAAAAATAATACTCTAAGAATCGCTCCCACATTCATCAATGAGAGTGATTTAAAGGTTGCAATGGAAGTTTTTGTTGCTGCAGCTCAAATAGCGCATGCTGAGAATTAATTTTTTGTTTTCTTAAAGGGTATATAGTTTTTACCATCAAATTTTTCAAAAATTTCTTTAATCGCAGGATGATTGCATGGCTTTTTTGATTTATCGAGAACAAGATTTTGTTCTGAAACATATGCTATGTAGAAAATTTCATTATTTTCCGCAAAAAGATGATAAAAGGGCTGTTCTTTGATTGGCCTAATTTGCTCTGGTATAGACTGATACCATTCCTCTGAATTATTAAACTCAGGATCTAGATCAAAAATCACTCCTCTGAAGTTTAAAAATTTATGTCTAACTTTGTTTCCAATTGAAAACTTTGCTTCAACTAATTTCTGCATTATATTTATAAATTAAACCATTTAAGGAAAAAAGTCATGAAAGAAGATTTTAGAAATGAACATATGAAGGAAAATTTTCCAGTAGTATCTACTAATACCATCGAAGGTTCAGAAATTATTGAATATGTTGGCATTGTTCAGGGTAGTACGGTCAGGTCTAGAAATGTTGGGTCTGATATTTTTGCAAATTTAAAAAATTTAGTTGGAGGAGAGCTTGTAGGATATTCAAAGCTTTTACAAGCTTCTCGAGATCAGGCTTATCATAGAATGTTAGAGGATGCTAAAGCAAAGGGAGCCAACGCAATAATTTGTTTCAGGTTTCAAACCTCAACTATTACTCAGGGAGCCTCAGAGATTTTGGCATATGGCACTGGCGTAAAAATTAATAAATAAGGAAAGATATGAATAAAACAGAAAAAGTAGCTTTTAGAGAAGCAGTAATAGTTGTGCTCATGGGCGCAGTAATTAATTTTCCTCTCCAAACATTTTTATTATGGTTAACAATAGATAATTGGCAGTGGTCCAATCCACTTACTATTTCATTATTTACTCAATCTATATTGACTTTAGTTGCTCTAGTAAGAGTTTTTTCAATAAGAATGAGGTTTCAAAGAGGGAAATTTTAAAATTTAATCTTTTTCTTTATCTTTTTCTCTTAAGTAATCTTTATGAGAATTTTTCATTCTCATCTTTACTCTATGGTTGATCATATCTTTGCACCATACATCATAAACAGTAGAGTAATTGGCTGCTAGGCTTGATATGGCAATTGCCTCACTCCATTTTTCATCATTCCATGCTTTGTCTTTAGATTCTCCATGTTCTTCAATATCTTCAAAGACATTATCTGCAGCACTAAGAAGCCACTGAATGCCTGTCTTAGTTTCCATACATTCTTTTGCACTCATAAGTTTATTTGGGTGCTCTCTTTTTTCTTTTTTATGGTCATCGGCATATAGAGAACCGAACATAGAAAAAGCAATTATTAAGGTAGTTATTTTTTTCATATTTCTCCTAAAATTGTATTTATTTTAATAGAGTAAATTATTTACAAAAAAGTTCAAAAAAATATTTACATTTAAAAAAAAATATTCATAATGCTCCGATATTTATACTCATAGGCATAATTCTTTTTGTCTATCAGTATGACTATCCTTGAAATCATTCAAATTATTAGCGTAGTTTTTGGCACATTGATAGCCGCGCCTCTTATTGTTTCAAAAAAATATAACAAAAGGTTAATAGGTTTGTATGCTGTTGCTGCAGGAAGTTTTTTAGCAATGATAGTGCAATTGTATGCTGGTCTATATTATTTTTTCTTTGCCTCTGCTTTTTGGCTATTAAATTCTGCACATGCCATAAGAAAAATGCTAAGAACAAATAAAGGAATCTTTTAGCCGACAATAAAGTCCTCATATTTAAGGGCAGATAAACCTTCTGAGTCCTCATTCATTTTTTTAACCATTGCATGAGCCACCTTCTTAGCAGATATAAATCTTAAGTCTGATAGAGGCCCTTGCATAAAAGGATCAAAAATTTTTCCACCCAATTCAATTAATGGAACATCAATTCTAAATTTTTCTTTTGGTCTTTCACCTAATAGATGGCTTGGCTGTGCAAAGACCACTTTTTTATAACCAATCTCTTTTACTTGGTTTTCCATATCACCTTTTGTCTTAAGGTAAAGATTATTTGAGCTTATATTAGCGCCTACTGCTGAAACTACAGCAATTGATTTGGCACCTTTTTCACGAGCTTTTTTTGAAATATTTATAACGTAATTACAGTCTGTTTGTACAAACTCATCTCTTTTAGACTTTGGAATATAAAGAAGCTCAGTTGGTTCTAATTTTTTACCAATTGCAATATATACATGATCAACAGAAGGAAAGTCTACTTGATTTAAATTGTCAAAGCTTGTTATCAGCTCTTTAGTGCTTTCTTCTATAGAAGATAGAGGGTTTCTGGATAAGAGTATTATTTCTTGATTAAGTTTCTGAACACATTTAAGTATTTCACTTCCAACAAGCCCTGACGCTCCAACAATTAATACTTTAGTATTTATCATTAAATTAAATCAGTTATGGTTGTGATAATTTCTTCAATTGATTTCTTGCCATCTAATGTAATATCAGCCCATTTAGTATATAGAGGCTCTCTTTCACGATAAATATCATCAATGTCCATCCCATCAGGAGCAGCCAGTCCTCTTTCTTGGCCTTCACCAATCCTTTGCTTTATTAAATCAAGAGGTGTATTTATATATATGATTTTAGAAAAAGAGCTTAAATAAGCCATAGATTTGTCTGAATATACCGCACTACCGCCAGTAGAAATGATTTTTATATCATTTTCGGTAGCTAGTATTACATCTTCTTCAGCTTGTCTAACAAATTTGTAACCTTTATTTTTTTTAATTTGTTCCAAGGAGGCTTTAAATTTTTCTTCAATAAGCAAATCAGTATCAATAAAATTAACACCCAATTTGATAGACAATGCTTTGCCAATAGTTGACTTCCCGCAACCAGCCATTCCAATAAAACTAATATTATCCATGAGCAGCAAATGCCTCAGTTGCTTTAATTAGTTCATGCGTAATTTCTTTTTCAAAAGCAGTATGTCCAGAGGAGGGGGCTACTATTAAGTTAGCTTCTGGCCAGTTTTTAGATAGCTCCCATGCTGTTGTCATTGGACAAACAATGTCATATCTTCCTTGAACGATTGTGGTAGGAATATTTCTTATGATATCTATTCCGGATTCAATTAATTGATTCTCATGTTCAAGGAAACCTTTATTTACAAAGTAATGATTTTCAATAAGAGCAAAAGCTAATGCAAATTTAGGATCAGAGAAACTATCAGCCATATCTGGGTTATAACTTAAACTACTTGTTGACCCTTCCCATCGAGACCATGCAATTGCTGCAGCTAGTTTTTTCTCAGTATCATCACCTATAAAAATTTTATGATATGCAGACATCAAATTATCTCGATCATTTTTGTCAATTGGCTCTAAAAATTTTTCCCATGCTTCTGGAAAAATATTGCTAGCTCCTTCCTGATAAAACCAATCAAGCTCTTTTTTTCTAAGCATAAATATTCCTCGAAGAACCATTTCGCTAACTGATTCTGGATAGGTTTGAGAATATGCTAAAGATAGGGTGCTTCCCCAAGAGCCCCCAAAAACAAGCCATTTTTTAAATCCAAGCATGTTTTTAATCGCTTCTATATCGTCAACAAGATCCCAAGTAGTATTTTTTTCAAGACATCCATGCGGTTTGCTTCTTCCACAACCTCTTTGGTCAAAGACAACAATATGATATTTTTCTGGATTAAAGAATCTTCTTACATTTGTGCTACCCCCGCCGCCAGGACCACCATGAAGAAAGATTGCTGGTTTCCCATTTGGATTGCCACATTGCTCATAATATATTTGATGACCATCTCTTTCCATAAAACTAGAATTAAATGGTTCAATGGGTGGATATAGTGTTAAAAGTTTTGACATAGCCAACTAACTAAATTTTTCCAAATTATGATTTCTTCAATTATACTTTATCACTTTTAGTAACCTTATTTTAATAAAATATATGCATCCGAAAGGCTCTAGTTCAAAGATTTATATTCATCCAGAAGGCTTAAAATTTGCAGCTATCTTTTTTGTAGTCTCATTTTTGCTGTCTTATATTTGGATGCCCATTTCTTATCTTGGTTATTTTTTTACATTTTTTACATTATGTTTTTTTAGAAATCCAAAAAGAAATACACCCCAGAATCCTAATTCTGTTATAAGTGCTGCAGATGGAAAAGTTTGTCTTATAGATAAAGCGTGTCCTCCTAAAGAAGCTGATATGGGTTCTGATGAAATGCTAAGAGTATGTGTATTTATGAATGTTTTTAACGTTCATATTAATAGAAGCCCAATTAAAGGAATTATTAATAATGTTGTATACAAAAAAGGATCTTTTCTAAATGCCAGTCTAGATAAAGCTAGCGAAAAAAATGAAAGGAGCAGTACTATAATTACTAATACAAATGGGTCTAAATTAGTAGTAGTTCAAATTGCTGGATTAATTGCTAGAAGGATTGTTAGTTTTGTATCACCTAATCAAAATCTTGAACAAGGTGAGAGATTCGGTTTAATTAGGTTTGGTTCTAGGGTGGATATTTATATGCCTTTATCGGCTGCTGTAAATTGTAAAGTTGGTGATAAAGTTATTGCTGGAGAAAGCTTACTTGCAACATTGAGCTAAATTTATGAAAAAAATTAATTTAAGATCGCTGTTACCCAACTTAATAACATTATCGGGCTTGAGCTTTGGATTAAGTTCTATGAGATTTGCAATTGAAGGAGAGTTTAATTTAGCAGTAATCTGTATTCTATTTGCTGCCATATGTGATGCTCTAGATGGCATGCTTGCAAGACATTTAGATAGTGAATCAGATCTTGGATTTCAACTAGACTCTTTATCAGACTTTTTAAGTTTTGGCATTGCTCCTGGCTTATTAATGTATATGGCAATATTTGACCAAAATAGCATGGGTGCTTTTGCTGCCCTAATCTTTATTGTATTTTCTTGTCTTAGATTGGCACTCTTTAATGTTCTTCATGAAAAATCAAAAAATAATGACTCTCAGAGAATAGATTTCTTTACTGGTATTCCTACTCCAGCTGGCGCCATATTAATTATGCTTCCATTGACCCATGTATATATTGGTTATGATTGGGCATATGAAAATCTTAATTTTGTTGCAGGATATATTATTCTTATAAGTGGTTTATTGGTAAGTAAAATACCGACTTTTTCAATCAAAGGAAGGGATTTTTTTATTAAATCTAAACTCGTTTTTCTAATGCTGTTTTCTGGACTTGTTTTAAGTATGATTAATTTCCCTTGGCACACATTAAATGTCTTGGCATTAATATATTTTTTTACAATTCCCTTTTCAATTTTGTCCTGGCAAAGACAGAGATTTACTAACAGTTAAACCTAAATTTTTGAATAAAGCGCATCAATTAATTGATTCGCAGTCTTATATAGGTTTTTAGTATCATGCATTTTGTTGCATAAAAAAGAGAAGCCTATCCCTTTCTCAACATCGCCAAATGCTACCGCTCCACCAATACCAGCATGACCAAACATTGATCCCATAAATCTTGGTGAAAAACTTCCTTTTAAAAGCATCTCACTCGCTAATTCAAATCCAAGACCAAAAGTAATGTCAGAGCCAAATAAGACTGTGTCAGGACCTGATGAATAGGGTTGAATGCAGTATTTAAGTGTCTCAGGTCTCATAATTTTATGCCCATTTTCTATGCAGTCTGAGCTTAAAATTCCATATAATTTTGCAAGACCCTCAGATGTTCCGTGGCCATTTGCTGATGGAATTTGTGCCATACGCCAATCTGAAGTATTAACATAATCCTTGTTATCGCCATCTCTTTTTTGAAAAGCTATTTTAAAATGGCCTGTTTCCATAGATTTTTTTAAGTTTCTTAATTTTTCAGGCAGCATGATATCTGGAACATATTTAATTTTTTCAAAAGGAGGGCTGCTATCACCAAAATCTTCAAGCACTTGCATATCAGCACAATTAACAAAATCCTCTTCTGATAAACCAATTTTAAAATTTATATTTAGTGGCTCAGCAATCTCCTCTTTGAAAAAGGTTCCAACATCACGTCCATCAACCCTTTTTACTATTTCCCCTACAAGCCATCCAAAAGTTATTGCATGGTAGCCCTGTATTGATCCTGGTTCTGAAAAAGGCTCTTGGTTTGCAAGTGAGTCTGCATATGCATTCCAGTTTTGCCAGCTGTCAGAAGGTATGCCATTCTGAAAACCAAAATTACATGCTCTGTGACATAAAAAATCTATAACTTTAGTATTCTCTTTTCCATTACAAGCATATTCAGGCCAGTAATCAGAAACTTTTTTATTAACATCTAGCTGGCCTCTATCAATTAGCATAGCAACACAAATGGCAGTAATGCCTTTGGTAACTGAATAAGTATTAACTATAGTATTTTTATCCCAGGCTTCACTCATAGCCTCATCCTTATGACCGCCATGCAGGTTTACAACCATTTCTTTGTTGTGGGATATGGCAACAGACGCACCTATTTCATAACCACTCTCAATAGAAGCACTAAGAATATCTTTTATTTCTTTGAAACTTGGATCGCAATATCCTTTAACACTAGACACTTAATTTAATATTTAATTTTTATTTATGATGATAGCTCAATATAGTAAAGTATTTACATAATGTCTAAAAGTTTTGTTCTCTCATCTAAAGTTGTAAATAACAAAATTAACAAACCAAGCTTTGAAAAAAAGTTTACACACAGTCCATCAAATTTTTTAAATGATTTAGATCTTTTTACAAAAGGCCAGCCATTTAATTTATATAAAGAGCTTAGAGAAAATGCACCAGTATTTTTTCACCCACCTATGTTAAGCGATCCTGAACCAGGCTACTGGGTTCTTACAAGATATGAAGATATAAAGATGGTATCAATGAATCCAAAGATTTTTTCATCACAGTATTCAACTGGTAACTTATTAACACTTGGTTCAGAGGAAAACAGACATCCTAAATTATTTAAATCTACGATTGATCATATGCTTAATCTTGACGGTGAGATGCATCTAAATTTGAGAAAAGAGCATATGCCTTTTTTCAAGCCAGGTTATATAGATGGATTACAAAATAAAGTTTCCATGAAAGTTAGTCAGTTACTGGATGAGGCAGAGAAGTTAAATGAATTTAATTTAGTTAGAGAAATATCTCAACAACTGCCAATTTATACTCTATCTGAAATCTTGGGTATACCTGAATCAGACAGACAAAAACTTGTAGAGTGGATGGAATTTTTAGAGTTAGCTCAATATTTTACTCTTGAACAAATTAAGCAAAATGAAGAAGGTGTAACTGATACGACGCCAGATCCTGTACTTGTTGAAATGTTCGATAACATGATTGATGAAATGTTTGACTACGGAAGATTTATTCTTAATAAGAAAAAAGAGAAACCAGAAAATGATTTATTAAGCGCAATTGCAAATGCAAAGATTGAAGGAGAGGATTTATCACAAGAATTTCTTGACGGCTCATGGCTTTTAATAGTTTTTGCAGGCAATGACACTACAAGAAATACCATGAGTGGCGGTATTAA
>Ga0181602_10000107_pt1 | contig 69061 bp, 58 predicted proteins | sample 041ome_14_FD_148640 | JGI IMG/M metagenome (GOLD analysis project Ga0181602, IMG submission 148640) | Coastal salt marsh microbial communities from the Groves Creek Marsh, Skidaway Island, Georgia - 041408US metaG (spades assembly) | ecosystem: Environmental > Aquatic > Marine > Intertidal zone...
GAAAAGCAAAAAAGGATTTCCAATGTTCTGTACTCCGAAACGCCTCGACATAGAGGGCATCACCGCTGAATTTTTCACCGTCCAAGGCAGCTGTTTTAGCCCCCGCAGTTTCATCGGTTTCGATCCAGTCGGCGATGGGTTCTTTATTGAAATTCACAAACACTTCATAACTCAAACGCCATTTTTTGGAAAGTAAAAACCAACCGTCTGTTCCCACGAGATTGCCATAACCTCCGTCTTGATGAAAGCGACTGGTGGTGACCAATCCCATTCTGCTGTTTTTACTGAGTAAGTGCTGATAGCGAAATACATTGACAAAAGAATTTCCCCCTTGTCCAAAAAACGAGCGATCCTCGCCGGCAATTTGATAGGGAGTATTTTGATCCCAAGCAGTTAAAAAATAGAGTCTTCCTTTTTTTCCTTGACTCAACAATTTAGAGGAAACCAGCGGATTGTTGATGGAGCGGGAATAAAATGCACCATCCGAAAATTTGACGATATCGGTACCGCGATTGAAAAACGGACGGCGTTCTGGATATTCGAGGGCAAAGGAAGAGTTTACATCTATTTGAGTTACATCTGCTTCCACTTGCGAAAAATCGGGATTAAAGGTAAGTTCCAAAGAGCTGTTTTTATTGAGGTCTAAATTCATTCCTAAACCCGCATTGGGATTGATGGAATTGTAGTTAATGGGCTGGTCTGTGCTTGGTCGTTGTCCGGAAATATTCCCCGCCACATAGGGGAGCAATTCAAAACGTTTGTCGATTTCTATCCCCTTTAAAATCAATCGATCCGTGGTTTGACAAATTTCGCAAGCATTGTCTCGATCCAGAGGTTGGCTGCGCAAAAAGACTTCATTTCCCTGTTGATAGTTTTTTCGAAAAAGGGTAAAGTGCCATTCTTGGTCTTCTCCGTTGGGAAAAGGCAAGGAGGCAAAAGGAATTTTAAATTCTACTTGATAGCCATCGCCAACGATAGTTCCCGCAGATTCAAAGTCTACATTAAAACTAGAATCGAATTGTTCTTCTTCCTTGATGGCGTTTATTTGTCGAATATCGAGCTGGCTGCCCAAGGGATTCACCATGAGCAGATAATTGTTTCTTCCATCGGCATAGGTGTCCAAACGCAACATCACCAAATCGTCGCTCCAAACTCCAAAACTGTCCCGTTGACGAACCGAAGCACGAATGTTTTCGGTCTTGTCTTTTGCATAAAAACCAACGTAAAGGTGCGTATTGGTATAGGTAATGTATCCGGTAGTCTCCACCTTTGGAACCACGTTATTTCCAGGGGAAACTTCAAAATCGAGCACAACAGGTAAGGTATTTTCCCATTCTTTTTCGTCTAAAACACCGTCAATATTGATGGTTTGGACGGTTTTTTGGGGGGCAAAAACCTCTTGAGCAAACAGCACTAATGGGCAAAGCCAAAAAAATAAAGGAAAGAGCGTTCTGAAAATTTTCGCCATTTAGTGCAAGGGTTTAATGTGTAAAGATACAAGCAAAAAGAACTTTTGAATATTAGTAAAGATGTAAATGTTTATTTTTAAAATAGTTTTTGTAATCTAGCTGAAAAATAACTTTAATTTTAATGAGTGATTCCCAACTGAGTATCATAGGTAGCGAGGAGTGGTGTAGTTTTGAGGGATTGAAAATTCCCGCCATAAAAGCACGCATCGATTCCGGGGCAAAAACCTCCTCCATCCAAGCGACACACATCAAAAAATTTAATAAAGGAAAGAATTCGTGGGTCTCCTTTGAAATCAATCCGGTTCAAGACAATTTGAGTATTACCATTGAATGCCAAGCCCCCCTTACCGGAACACGGGTGGTGAAAAGCTCCTCGGGGATTGCAGAAAAGCGCTATGCCGTCAAAGCGGCAATCACCTTGGGAACAGAAACGTTTGATATCGAATTGACTCTTGCCAACCGCGATGGAATGGATTTCCGGATGCTGCTCGGGCGCGAAGCCATGCGCAATCGTTTTTTGGTCGATCCTTCGAAACGCTATCTAAAAGGAGCCATTTCTGATGAAAAGCTGTTTTCAATGTACAGCTACTTGATGCACAAAAAATCAGGTTTAAAAATTGGCTTGTTGGCCACCGACAAAAACTTATACAGCAACAAACGCATCATTGAAGCCGGAGAAGCGCGTGGACATGAAATGCATTTTTACAACATTCAGCAATGCTATATGCGCTTGGACACCAATACGCCCGAAGTGCGCTATCGAGGAGGAACAATTTTGGAAGATTTGGACGCGATCATACCCCGCATTCGACCCAGTATGACTTTTTATGGTTGTGCTCTTTTGCGACAGTTTAAATCCATAGGAACCTATTGCCTAAATACGGACACCGCGATTACTCAGTCTCGGGATAAATTGTTTTCCAGTCAACTTTTTTCTGCCAATAATATTGATATTCCAATCACCGGTTTTGCCAAGTCTCCCTTGGACACCAAAGATTTGATTTCTATGGTGGGCGGTGCTCCTTTGGTGATTAAACTTTTGCAAAGCGCTCAGGGAAAAGGTGTGGTTTCTGCCGAAACCAACAAAGCCGCAGAAAGTGTAATCAATGCATTTAAGAGTTTGCAAGCCAATATTTTGGTTCAAGAATTCATCAAAGAAGCTGCCGGAAAAGATTTACGGTGTTTTGTGGTCAACGGCAAAGTGGTTGCTTCCATAGAACGCACGGCTCCCAAAGGAGAATTCCGATCCAATATCCACATGGGTGGAACGGCCAAAAAAGTAAAAATCACTGCGCAGGAACGAAAACTGGCGATTAAGGCAGCCAAAATATTGAACCTCGCCGTGGCCGGAGTCGATATTATTCGATCCAACAAGGGTCCTTTGTTATTGGAAGTAAATTCTTCTCCTGGACTAGAGGGCATTGAAAACGCTACAGGAATAGATATTGCCAACGAAATGATTATGGCCATTGAGAAAAAATTAAAATACAGCCTGACCTCCACACTAGAAAACTAATTTTTTTTTCAATTTTTTTTAAAAAGAAATCAAAAGCGCCTTGTTCTATTTTGGGGCTAATTGTTTTGCTTTCCTTACTTTTAAAGTCTAAAATCACTCCTCATGGAAACGGTAGTTCTTGTTTTTTCGATACTTTCAGCAATACTCTTACTCTATCTTATTTTTAAGCTTTCCAGTTCCGGCTCGAATTCAGACTTAGAAGCCTCCATAAGAACCCAATTACAAAAGGAGTTTTTGTTAAATCGGGAGGAGCTTTCCAAAAATTTAAAAGAAAATAGGGATGAATTGACCCAAAGTATTCAACGACTGAATGAAACCCTTGCCCAAAAAGCCAAAGAGGATCGGGAGGAACTTCGAACCACCCTAAAGGATTTTGAGGAAACCTTCACCAAAAATGTCAATGCCTTTAATGTGCTTCAAAGAGAAAAATTTGACGCCATGAAAGTGAAACAAGAAGAGATGATTAAAACCACAGAATTGCGTTTGGAGCGGATGCGAGAAACGGTGGACGAAAAGCTTCATAAAACTTTGGAAGATCGATTGGGGAAATCCTTTGAAATGGTAACCAAACAACTGTTGAAAGTGCAAGAGGGGCTTGGCGAAATGCAAAATTTAGCCTCTGGTGTAGGCGACCTGAAAAAAGTGTTGAGCAATGTAAAAACACGAGGGGTGTTGGGCGAAATTCAATTGGGAAATATTTTGGAGCAGGTCTTGGCTCCCGATCAATACGAAACCAATGTAAAAACCAAACAGGGCTCCGATGCCATGGTTGAATTTGCTATCAAATTGCCCGGAAATACGCCCCATGGCAAACCGGTTTATCTTCCCATCGACGCCAAATTTCCCCAAGAAGATTACCTGCGCCTTCAAAATGCCTACGATGTGGGAGATCCACTGGTGATTGATGCTTCCATCAAAGCCCTGTTGCAATCCGTCAAAAAGTTTGCCAAGGACATTTCCACCAAATACATCGACCCGCCCAACACTACGGATTTTGCCATGATGTTTCTGCCCATGGAAGGTCTTTTTGCCGAAGTGGTTCGACAGCCGGATATGATTGCTTTATTGCAACGGGAATACAAAATTGTAGTAACAGGACCAACGACCATGGCGGCGATGCTCAACAGTTTGCAAATGGGCTTTAAAACCCTTGCCATTCAAAAACGCAGCAGTGAGGTGTGGAACGTTTTGGCAGCGGTGAAAAAAGAGTTTAACACCTTTGGAGGAGTATTGGAAAAAGCGCAGAAGAAAATCAACGAAGCCAATAACGAAATCGAACAACTGGTGGGAACCCGCACCCGGATGATGCAATCGAAACTGAAAGGGGTGGAACAATTGGAAACCCCTGCCATTATCGAGCCTCCCAAGCTTTTGGATACGGAGGACTAAGTCCTTGAGTTAAATGGCTTTGTATTCTTCGCTGATTATTTTCACACAATTTTGCAATGAGTGAATGTAATTTTCGATGTCGGTAATCCGATCGTTGAGAACCGCCAATTTGAAAACCAAGACATTTTTTAATTTTTGATTGCGATTTTTGATCAAAACTTCGTTAAAACTGATATCCGTATTGTATTTGTTTTGTTCGCTGACAAACCAATCCAAGACGTTGTTTCCCACCTCTCCGGTAAATAATGCCATGCCCTTAACGCGCTCAGATTGTTTGGTGTAAAGCGACTGAATCTCTTTTGCCAAAGCCGGATTTTTGATGCTCAACAAATCGCCCGAGTTGAGCATGGATTGAAAAAAGATATTATCGGGTTCGAAGGCCAACCAACCGCCCAATAATTGTTCTGTGGTGGAGGGGCTGTATTTTTTTATATAATTGATTTGATTGTTGAGGTCATATACGTGCAGAAATGGATTGTTGTCATGGATATTCTCCAACTCTTTGATGGTAAAGGTGTAAAAATTTGCTACCACAAACTCGTTCATATACCGAAGGTTTTTGACTTGCTGTAGATGCTCCTTGGCATAATCAATATTGGAATAAATTTCTTCGCCCAAAGTAATCACCGCTTTGTCTAATTCATCCAATTCTGCAAGATGATCCCGATAACCGTCAATTTGAAACGAAGCTACGATGGAAATAAAATAGAAAAAGGATTTTAACGCAACGCTCTTCATGATAAATATATTTATGATTCATAGAAATATATTACATTTTTTCAATAAAAGAAAATCTTCGCTTGAGAGTGTGCTTTGGGAGCGGTGTTTACTGCACGATTTTTTTGAGGGTCAACCCTTGTCCTAATATGGTGAAAAGTACTACGCCATAGGTAAGGATAAGGATCAAATCTTTGCCGGAACCATCACCGTCGGGTAGGTTCAGTGCCAAGGCGATGCTCAATCCTCCCCGAAGCCCACCCCATGTTAGGATGAGTGCCGTATTTTTTTCAAATGTTTTTTTGAAAGATAGAATTTTGATGGGAATATAAACTCCAATTGCTCTTGACACCACCACCAAAACAATGACGATGAGGACAATGAAAATGTAGTTGAAATCGAAGTTTTGCAATATGGGGATGATTTCAAAACCGATCAAGATGAACAGTATAGCATTTAGGGTTTCATCCAAAAGATGCCAAAATTTATAGACGTATTCGCCCATGGCTTTTTGCACCCCGTCTGTTTTTTTATCGGCATCAATATTTTGGTTGAGGAACAAGCCCATGACCACTACCCCTAGAACGGCAGAAAAGTGAAATTGTCTGGAGATGACAGGAAGCAACAACACCAATGAAAGGGTGATCAACACCTCCAATTCGGTATGCTCGTTTTCTATATACTTGACGATTTTTAATCCTAAAAAACCCATAATAGCCCCTAAAAAAACACCGCCCAAGACTTCTGAAGCAAACAAGCTGATTACACTTTGGGCACTCACTTGATCAATCCCTTCTGTTTTCACACTCAACAAGGTCAAAAAAACAACCACCCCAATCCCGTCATTAAACAGCGACTCCCCGGCGATTCGTGTTTCGGTTTCGGAGGATAAATTCATTTTTTTAACCATGGCCAAAACGGCAATAGGATCGGTGGGGGCAATAAGTGCTCCAAACAACAGGCAGTCCACATAGTCAATTCCCAAGTCGTTGACCCCGAGCAGGGGTTGTTCAATCAACCAATAGAGTCCGGAACCCACGGCGAAAGTTGAAAAAAGGATACCCACACCCGCCAAGAGTAAAATGGTGAGTTTATCTTTCAATAATTTGTGAACGTCCACACTGATGGCTCCCGCAAAAAGCAAGAACGGCAGCATGATGTTGACCAAAAGATCACTAAAATCGAATTGCTGCGTAAGGGTGGTCACAAAGGCTAAAAATTTTGGAGAAATCAATCCTCCCACCAAAACGGCCATGGACAAAGCGATCGCCAATGTCATCAAACCGATGGTTTGAGGCAGTTTGAGAAGCCTTAGATTGATGATTGAAAAAACGGCTGCAAGGGAAATTAGCAGGGTAGTAAGATCCAATAAACTCATGAAAAATTTTAGCCAAAGATAAAAATTAACAGGGAATAAAGATTAATACGGGAATTGCGTCTGAATCTACAAACTTGGGCTTTTTGTTTTATTGAAAAAGATAATTTTTATACGGTGGTTTTAAAAATCCTTGTGATGATTGTTATCTTTGATAGCGAGGCATTTTTTTTCTTTATTAAATGAATTAAATTTTTAAGCAATGACAACAATCAAAACCACATTAGGGAGACGTGCATTTATTCAAAACACGAGTTTAGCAAGTGGGGGACTTGTTTTGGGCTTTAGTTTTTTAAACTCCTGTCAATCCCTCTCCGACGGAGCTATGGAAAAAGAGTTGCCGGAGGAATGGTTTGAAATCAACAGTTATTTAAAAATAGGGGAGAACGGATTAGTCACCATTTTATCTCCCAATCCCGAGGGTGGGCAAAACGTAAAAACCTCCATGCCCATGATTGTGGCGGATGAGTTGGATGTCGATTGGAGTGCTGTGCTTGTGGAGCAAGCTCCATTAGACACAGCGGCTTTTAGTTTTCAATTTATCGGAGGAAGTCAGGCCTTGCGGAGAGGTTGGTCGGGCTTGAGGATGGCAGGTGCCAGTGCTAAAACCATGTTGATGGAAGCTGCGGCGGAACTTTGGAACGTCGGTCTAGACGAGCTGAGTACCCAAAAAGGCAGGGTATATCACCAAAACCAAGGAAAATCCATGGGCTATGGCGAACTCGCTTCTTTGGCAGCCAAAAGAGCTGTGCCTGAAAAAGTAAATTTAAAAGCAATAGCAGATTTTACGATCATTGGGAATTCTCAAAAAAATGTAGAAACCAAAAATATTATAACCGGCAAACCCCTATTTGGAATAGATACCCAACGTGCAGGGATGCTCACCGCGATGATTGTTCATCCTCCGGCTTTTGGGCTACAGCTCAAAGCCATCACAACGGATCGAGTGAAATCGATGCCGGGGATCAAAGATGTGTTTATTATCAAGGTTTTTAATGATGACTTTGAAAAACAATTTTTTGATACCAGAACGTTTAATGAGGTTGCAGTAATTGTTGGGGATTCCACTTGGGAAGTGCTGCAGGCCAAAAAGGAATTGCAAATCGAGTGTGCACCCATTAAAAGTTCCACCGAGACCCGAAGTCGATTTGGGGTGAAGTGGGAACAGCATACACCAGCCGGATTGGAAAACACGGACGATCACTATCGTCAAATGGAAGCGAGAGCGCAACAGCCCGCACAAGTAAGAAGAAAAGACGGGAATCCAGAAGCGGCCTTTAAAAGAGCAGCAAAAGTGATAGAAAGCACCTATACGGCTCCTTTTTTGGCGCATAATTGTATGGAGCCTATGAACTTTTTTGCCGATGTGAAAGGAGGCAAAGCGGAATTGATCGGACCACTTCAAAAACCGGAATTTACTGAACAAACCTTGGCTGCCCGATTGGGGATTCCTTTAGAAAATATCGATATTAAAATGTCTCGTTTGGGTGGAGGTTACGGACGTAGATCCTATGCTCATTGGTTGGTGGAAGCCGCTTTGATTTCTCAGAAAATGGAAGCCCCTGTCAAATTGGTCTATACCCGAGAGGATGATATGACCGATGGGATATATCGCCCTTCCTATCAAATCAAATACAAAGCCGGTTTGGATGCCCAAGGCAACTTGATTGCATTTCATGTTAATGCAGGGGGGATCCCAGAGAGTCCTTTGTCGGAAAATCGATTTCCCGCCGGAGCCGTTCCCAACTATTTGGCAGAAGATTGGACGATAGACACCAATATAACCGTAGGTTCTTTTCGGGCCCCTCGCTCCAATTTTATGGCTAGTGCCGAACAGTCTTTTTTGGATGAGGTGGCTGCTGCCGCCGGGAAAGACCCAATTGATTTTCGTTTGGAGTTACTTCTAAACGCACAAACAAATCCCGTTGGAACTAATAATGATTACGACCCCAAACGCTATGCCGGGGTATTGGAATTGGTTAAAGTAAAATCCAATTGGGGAACGTCAACCGATCAAAAGCACCGTGGAGTCTCTTCCTATTTTTGTCACAACACCTATGTGGCACAAGTTTTAGAGTTGACCGTAGAAGCAGGTGTTCCAGTGGTTCATAAAGTGATTTGTGGCATCGATTGTGGAATTGTAGTCAATCCCGACAGCGCCAAAAATATGGCCGAAGGCGGCGTAGTTGACTCGATTGGTACCGCCTTATACGGCGAATTGAGCTTTGAAAACGGAGTTCCTAATAAAGATAATTTCCACAATTATCGAATGATTCGTATGAAAGAAGCACCCAAAGAAATTGACGTCTATTTTGTCGAAAATCAAATCGCTCCCACCGGTTTGGGCGAGCCCACCTATCCTCCCACCTTTGCGGCTTTAGCCAATGCATTACACAAAGCCACCGGAAAACGGTATTATAAACAGCCGTTTCTTTCTTGACAAGGGTCTTATTTTTATGTGATTTTATTTAGTGAAAATTTTCCAAAGGTTATTTGGGTAAACACCGGAAGCTCATAAGTGATTGATTTCCAGCTGAACTTTCGGCTTATCCTCACTGTAGGTTACCCCGAACCATTTCGCATTGGATTTCAACGTTTTTACTGTTGCTTTTCCTGATTTTAATAGTTCATTGACAATTGAAGGCAAATAATACTCTGCTTTACTATTTGATTTATTTTCTTCCAAAAACTGTTCAAACAATTCTTGTCCAAACTCAAAACATTTTGGAGTAAGCCCCCAAAAGTTCATGGAAACCATCGTATTTCCTTCTATAGTTTTGAAATTGTTTTGTCCATCTTTATAAATGAGTTTCTCTTTTGATTTCTCAATTTGGGTTATTTCATTTACGCTTGCAAGGTAGTTTTTTGAGTCCAGGACACATTTTCCTCTTGAAACAAAGCCATAGTCGGATACCGTATTTTCCAATAAATAGGCAATCATACCAAAATTATAGGTAGTTGAATCCGTTTGTTTTAAAAATGAAGCCATGGATTGAAAAGCTTGTCTCCTATAAAAATCATCAGCATTAATTATGGCAAAATTATCATTTATGGCATTTTTGCATAGTAACATCGCATGACCCATGCCCCAAGGTTTGGTCCGTTCATGATTTATATATTTTTTCGGTGCAGACTAGATTTTACTTCTTCCCAAGAAAATCTATCATCGCTAGCATTATCCGCTTCTTCTTCGCGTGCTTTCAATATTCCAATATGTTCCTTTGAAAGCTCCCAACGCTCATTCATCATTAAAATTTCGATCTGAAACTCCTCAATACTTTTGAAATGTGTCTTGGATAAATTTAATTCGTTATCTATTGTAATGGTCGTCATTGGTTGCAGTTTATACTTAAAGATAGAAAAAATCAAATTCAAATGATTTTTTCGTTTAATTTTAGCTTGTTGAACTGGAAATAATTCCGAAAAAATTGTCTCCCTAAAATAAAACCAACCTTGTTGGGAGTTATTCTATTTCAATAATGCCGCATTCAGGGTTTCCAAAGGCACTCCTTTGGCAAGTGTAATTTTAGCGAGAAACGAAAGTTTCCGGTAAAATGAATGCGATCTTTTGGCTAAAAAACTCATAAAATCAAAACTCGAATTTTTTGAAATTAAAAAGCCTCTGTTTTATAATTTTCACTTATTATTTTGATTGATATTCAACCAATACCTAGCACTTTTAAAATTTCCTGTTTTATTCAAAATTTCTTTTTGAACTAAATCTGCTAAATCTCTGGTAGCGGTTGATTCAGATGTTTTAGCAATTTTTACATAGTTTTTTGCACTTAATCCACCTTTGAAACCTGTATAGCCTTCTTCAAAAACTCGTTTAACTACTGTAAGCTGTCGGTCATTTAACTGTGCTTTATAACGGTCAAAAAACTTGGTTTTTTCTATAAGAAAATCGATGTGTCTTAATGTATTTTGCTGAGCATCTACAATGGTTTTTCCAAAATAAGAAAGCCACCCCGTTATTTCTAAAGTCTTGTTGTTGTTTTCTAGAAAATCATAGTAATTTTTTTTACTAGCCTCTATGGTGTGAGACAATGAAATCAGCGTTGGTTTCTTAATGCTTAACGCAATAGATTTTTCAGCAATGGCACGTCCAATTCTTCCATTACCATCTTCAAAAGGGTGAATACTCACGAAATATAGATGAGCAATTCCCGATTTAATGAGTGGAAACCGATCTAACTCATTTTTTGTCGTATGTACATTATTAAACCACGTAATAAATTGTTCCATTTCTCGCGGGATTTCCTTTGAAGGTGGTGCTACAAAATGTACTGTTGGTCGGTCTAATCTTCCAGAAACCACTTGCATAGGTTCTATATGCGTTCTATAAGCCCCGATGTCTGTTAAGTCACGTCTGCCGTTGGTGATCATTTTGTGCCAATCAAAAAGTTGGTCGTGTGATAATGGTTTGCTGAAATTCAAATATAAATCAACCATCATTTCAGCAATGCCAAATTCTGCAGGGGGTACTTTTCGTTTATCAACAGTTAACCCTAAATTTCTTTTGATGGAGGATTGAACACTATCTCTATTTAAAAATTCGCCTTCAATTTCAGAAGTCTTAATAGCTTCATTACTCAATATTTCTACTAACAAATTATCTTTAGAATCATTGGTAATATGCTTTAATGCACCAACCATTGTGCCGCTATTTTCAATAAATAACTGCTCTAATTCGATCAGACTTTCTTTATCATACGTGAATTGAGGCCATTTTTTCAGTAACCAATTCCAGAGAATATGTGTCATTTGGGCTGTATTTTAAATAAATATCGCTCAAATTTAATCATGTTTTGAGCGATAAAGCAAATTTAATCGGCTCATTTTTATGTGAAATTAAAATTTGCTGATTTTATAATTGCTTGTTGAACTGGAAATAACTCCAAAATAATTGTCTGCCTAAATTAAAACCAACTTTGTTGGGAGTTATTCTAATTCAATAAGCCCGTAGAGTCAGTATAATTGGGTGATTAGATAACAAAGGATTATAAATAGTGGAAGAAATATTTTCCGATGTATTTTCCAATGTAAAAGAAAAAACCCTCGATTAAATTAGTATTAATCAAGGGTTTGTAAATTTAAAAGTGGTACCTCCAGGAATCGAACCAGGGACACAAGGATTTTCAGTCCTTTGCTCTACCAACTGAGCTAAGGTACCCCGCTTTTAAGCAGTTGCAAATATAATTGCCTTTTTGGATAGCACAAATCATTTCTCGAAATTTCTTTTGTAATTTTGACGTTTAATCAAAAACGGATGCGGTTAGTCATAGATTTTGGGAATACCTTGGTTAAATATTATGTTTTCGACCGAAGTAAAATAGTAGACGCAACCAGCACCAAATCAGAAGATTGGCAAAAAACCTTAGTTGCCTTTCGGACAAAACATCCCGATTTAGAAGGGGGTATATTGTCCGACGTACAAGGGGTTCACACCGAGGCACTTTTGGAGGCACTTTCGCCTCTTCCGATGCAAATTTGCGGCATGCATTTGGATTTACCCTTTCAAACGCGCTATCAGAGCCCCCAACAGTTGGGTGCCGATCGCATCGCTTTGGCCGCTGCTGCCTGTGTTCATTTTCCAAATCAGCACCGGCTAGTGATCGACCTAGGAAGCTGCATCACCTCCGATTTTATAGATAAAAATAACGACCATTGGGGAGGAACTATCAGTCCTGGGTTTGGAATGCGCTACAAAAGCCTTCATCAGTTTTCCGGCAAGCTTCCTTTGCTGGATTTTCAAGCTCCAAAAAATCCAATCGGCAACAGTACCGCTGAAGCCATTTATAGCGGTGTATACTATGGCATTATAAACGAAGTTGAAGGTCAAATTGCTCGTTATCAGCAAGATTTTAAGGATTTAACGCTTATTTTAACAGGTGGAGATGCTGAAAGGTTGCCAAAACCATTAAAAAATAGCATATTTGCCCATTCAAATTTTTTAGCAACAGGTTTGAATTATATCTTAGATTTGAATACACCCGGATGGTAAAAAAATATGTAGTAAGTTTCTTTTTATTGACATCGTTGATTGTTTCCGCACAATCAGGATCGGTGTCGCCTTATTCCTTTTCGGGATTGGGGGAGGTCAATTTTAGAGGAACCCATGCCAACCGCACCATGGGTGGGGTAGAGGTTTTTACGGATTCGATTCATTTGAATTTGCTCAATCCCGGTAGTTATGGCGATTTAAAATTCACCACCTATTCCCTAGGTGTTAATTATAAACTTAACAATTTTGCAGCTACCGATGTTTCCAATGCTCGCGCTACGGCAAATTTGGATTATTTGGCTATTGGGGTTCCCGCAGGAATTTTTGGTTTTGGCTTTGGAGTTGTTCCCTATTCTTCGGTGGGTTATCGTGTCGAAACAAGAGCACTGACCGATGCGGGAGTAAATTCCATCAATCGTTTTGAAGGTGAGGGAGGCTTGAATCAAGCGTTCGTTTCTGTAGGAATACCCTTTCTGAAATATTTCAATGTGGGTGCTACGATCAATTATGGCTTTGGGAATGTGTTAAATCAAACCGCTCAAATTATTGAAGGAATAACCAATGGTTCCTACCTCAGTAATCAATCCAGTATTTCGGGCTTGAGCTACAACCTATCTGCCAATGTGAATATTCCCCTTTTCAAAAAATATTATTTTAAGGGAATGTATGCCCTACAGCCGGAAGCAGGATTAACCTCGAGAAACTTACAAACGTTCTTTACCCAATCCATTGACGGGGGAAGCTTGGTTGATTTTGAAGAAATCAATTTGGCGGCTACAGGGGATGACATCACTTCCATCAATCTAACAAAAACCAACCGTATTGGAATAGGTTTTGGTCAAAGTAGCAAGTGGTTTCTTGGCGCGCAATTGAATTATATAAACTCCAGTAACTTCAAGAATGAATTTTTTCAGCAAAAAAATATTAGTTACCAAGATGCACGTCAAATCTCTGTTGGAGGGTTTTATATTCCACAGTATAACTCTTTTTCTAGTTATTGGAAACGGGTGGTTTATCGCTTTGGACTCCGGTCGGAAAAATCTTCTTTAGTCATAAATAACATTCCTTTAACAGAAAATGGCATATCTTTTGGGATGGGTTTACCCATGAGGGGGCTTTCCAATGCCAATGTCGGAATAGAAATTGGCCAAAGAGGTGAAAAAAGTTCCCAACAATTTAAAGAATCGTATTTTTCACTGAGAATAGGACTCTCTTTAAATGATAAATGGTTTATAAAAAGAAAGTTTAATTAATATGAATACCAAAATGAAAAATGTAAAAGCAATAAGTGTCGTTTTATTTTTGTTCTTTTTTACGACAAACATAGTTGCACAAGACAATCAAGAGTGCATTCAAAATTTATCCATTTTTGCGGAATTTGCAAAAGTTAAAAACTACGATGCCGCCTACGAACCCTGGATGGCCGTCAGAAAGGAATGCCCCTCACTAAATACTGCAATCTATACCTATGGAGAGCGAATTTTGGAAGATCGAGTCGAAAAATTGACGGGGGCTGATCAAGATGCAGCAAAAAAAGATTTAATCAGCCTGTATGATGAATGGGCGCAGAATTTTCCTACAAAAAAGAATGTCTCAGCCGTAGGGGATATATTGAGTTCCAAGGCACAAGCCATGTTGGATTTCAATACCGCGGATTTGAAAACCGTATACAACACTTTTGATGATGCCTATAAAAAGGACGCCGCCTCTTTTACCAACCCAAAGCATCTCTACAACTACTTTAAAACTTTTTACGATTTATATAAAGCCAACGATGCCAGTGTAACTATGGAATCCTTGTTCAACAAATACGAAGAGGTTTCTGAAAAGTTTGAATTGGAATCTACAGAACTTGCCAAAAAGTTAGATGTAATTTTGAATAAAGAAGAATCAGGCACTGCATTAACAAGTAGAGAAACCAGAAGTAAGCGAGTCTATGAAGTCAATTCCAATGCAATTGGAACCTTTCTTTCCAATTTGGACGCCATCATTGCAAAAGAAGCTACATGTGAAAATTTAATTCCTCTCTATCAACGCAACTTTGAGGCCAACAAAACCGATGTGGTATGGCTCAAACGCGCCGCCAGTAGAATGGATAGCAAAGACTGTTCTGATGATCCGTTGTTTGTTACTTTGGTAGAAGCCTTACACAACATCGATCCCTCTGCGGATTCGGCCTACTATTTAGGGCTGTTGAATGACAAACGCGGAGACAGCAATGAAGCTTTAAAATACTATGAAGAATCCATTGCTTTAGAAACAGATAATTATAAAAAGGCAAAAATTCTTATGAAAATTGCCAATAAATTTAAGGCTGCCGGAAGACGTTCTTCTGCACGTAGCTATGCCAACAAGGCATTGAGTTTTCAACCTTCTTTGGGAAGAGCCTATTTGCTAATCTCTGGATTGTATGCCGATAGTGCCAACGAATGTGGAGACACTCAATTCAACAAAAGAGCAGTTTATTGGCTTGCTGCCAACACCGCTTTGAAAGCCGGAAATGTCGATGCTTCTTTAAGAAGTTTTGCGCAGAAATCTGCAGAGAGCTACAATGGTAGAGCTCCTAGTAAAACCGACATTTTTACCGAAGGAAATGAGGGAGCCACCATCAAATTTGATTGTTGGATCAACAGCAGTGTCAAGGTGCCTTCTTTATAAATGAAACTTCTTTTTAAATTATTTTTTAATGGAATCATTGCAGTTGCAATGATTCCATTTTTTTCTTGTGAAGACAATACCCAAGCACTGAAAGATTTGACTGCGGATTTACAAGACCCCTTGGGAACGGCCTATAACATTCGAATGGTCTATACCGATTCGGCAGCAGTCAAAGCCATATTAACGGCACCCAAGCATGTGGATTATACCAATTTAAGTTTTCAATACTCTGAATTTCCTGAGGGATTAAAAGTGCTCTTTTTTGACGATCAAGGAAATGAAAATCAAGTCATTGCCGATTACGGCATACTCTACAACGACAGTAAGCTCATCGATCTGAAAGGGCATGTGCAATTGCTTTCTCACGAAGGAGCTAAATTGACTACGCAACAACTCTATTGGGACTCCAAAAGCGAATGGTTGTTCACCGAACAGCCGTTTACCTTTGAAGATAAGGAGTATAATTTTAACGCAGTTCGGTTGGATTCCAATCGTGATTTTACTAAATTTCAAACAGGAAACTTAATTGGCACCGTTGCCGTTTCAGAACCAATAGACTCATTAGAAACACCATGAAAGCATATCGTATCTCAGAAATCGCCTACGCGCTAATCGCTCTTATCGCCTCCTATGAGGCCTTTTCGCTTTGGAATATCAACCCCAGTAAAGCACAAATGTTTGTGGGTTTTGCAGTGCTTTCCGTTTTTATGTTCTTTTTCAGAAGACATTATCGCAAAAAATTTAGTAATCGATCCAAAGATTCTCAATGATAACAACGGACTTGGTCATTATCTTGGGCTTAATCCTTTCCGCATTTTTCTCGGGGATGGAAATTGCCTTTGTTTCTTCCAACCGAATTTTTTTGGAAATTGAAAAATTGCAGGACGGTATTTCATCCCGTGTATTGCAGAATGTCACCAAAAATCCTTCGCGTTTTATTGCGACCATGCTTTTGGGCAACAATATTACTTTGGTCATTTATGGGATTTTTATGGGAGATCGTATTCTACAGCTTTTTTTCCCCGAAACCTTGCTGCACGGTGATCCCGACTTATTGGTAGTTTTTGTTCAAACCCTTATTTCTACGGGTATTATTTTGATGACCGCGGAGTTCCTTCCCAAAGTTTTTTTCCAACTCTACGCCAACACCTTCATTACTATTTTCGCACTGCCGGTAGCCTTTTTTTATTATTTGTTATATCCACTGACCTATTTTATTTTAAAACTTACCGATTTTGTTTTAATCCGATATTTTAAAACCCCGGCGGATGAAGTGCAACTTACCTTTTCAAAAATTGAATTGGGAAATTATATAGAAGAACAATTGGAGTCTTCTCAGAACAAAGAAAATATGGATGCGGAAATTCAAATTTTCCAAAATGCCCTTGAATTTTCCGAGGTGAAAACCCGCGAGGCCATGGTGCCTCGTGCTGAGCTAATCGCTGTAGAAAAAAACACTTCGGTGGAAAAAGTCAAAGCATTGTTTATGGAGACGGGTCTTTCCAAGCTTCCGGTTTATAACGAAACCATAGACGATGTTATGGGGTATATTCATACTTTTGAAATGTTTAAAAACCCCCAATCCATTGAAAAAATAGTACTGCCTGTAGCTTTTGTGCCTGAGACCATGCCTATTAGTGAAGTATTAAAAATGCTTACGCGTCAACGCAAAAGTATCGCTGTTGTCATCGATGAATACGGTGGAACCTCCGGTATTGTTACCGTGGAGGACATCGTGGAGGAGCTTTTTGGTGAAATTGAAGATGAGCACGACACAATTGAACATTTTGAAAATAAAATAAGTGCCACTGAATTTGAGTTTTCTGCCCGCCTGGAAGTGGATTATCTCAACAAGACCTATAATCTGCATTTACCCGAAAGTGAATTTTATGAAACCTTGGGCGGATTGGTTGCCTATCATACCGGAGAAATCCCCGAAAAAGAAGAAATTGTAAGACTTCCCAATTACGAATTGATCATCAAAAAAGTTTCTTCTACCAAAATCGACAGGATACTCCTTCGAATTGTTAATGAGGATTAACTTTTATCAAAATTTAATCCCAACGTTTTCAGCTATAGTCCTTTATTTATTCAAAGGAATATCTTAATTTCGCAGCCTATCTAAAAAAGATACAGCATTATGGCAGTTTTAGGAAAAATTAGACAAAAATCCATCTTCTTGATATTGGTCATTGGGATGGCTTTGTTTGCATTTGTTATTTCCGGTGTTTTTGGCAGCAATTCTTCCAATGGAGGACCCTCAGACCCCATCGGTGTTATTAATGACGACGAAATCAATGTCAATACCTTTCGTCAATTGGTAGAGCAAACCGAACGTTCATATAACTACTCCACCCTTCAATCTGTAAATTTGGTGTGGAATCAGTTGGTTCAAAACACCGTGTTTACGCAACAATTTGATCAATTGGGAATTGATGCAGGAAAAGAGCAAATAGAGCAAATCTTGTCCTCCGATGATGCACTTGTCAATAACCCCAATTTTCAAAACGAAGCCGGATTTTTTGACTTCGGTTTATTTACAGATTATATCGCTCAGTTGAAAGATGGAAATCCAGTCGCCTATGAAAACTGGAAAATGCAAGAGCAAAGCCTGATCGGCATGGCAAAACAAAATATTTATTTTGATTTAATCAAAGCCTCTGAAGGACTTACCGAAGCCGAAGCCAAAAGAAAATTCCATTTGGAAAACGATAATATTAACATTCAATATATTCAAATTCCCTTTGATGTCATTGACGATAGTTTGGTCAATGTTACTGATGCAAACATCAATGCTTACATCAAAGACCGCAAAACGCAATATAAAAAAGAGGCGTCTAGGAATCTCCAATATGTAATTTTTGAAGAAGACCCCACAGAAGACGATATCGCAGCAATAAGATATCGCCTAGAGTCCTTAAAAGAGGATCAAATAGCATATAATGATGTGTCTAAACTTACAGACACGATTATTGGATTTAAAAACACCAAAAGCATTGCCGATTTTGTGGATGAATATTCCGAAATAGGTTTTGATTCCATCTACAAACCCAAAGGAGCGTTCAATAACTCCTATGCCGATATTCTTTTTGAATTAACTCCGGGAGATGTTTTTGGACCCTACAGAGATGGTAAAAGCTTTAAAATATCACGTTTTATTGATAAGAAAGAAGACGCTTCTATCCGAGCGAGTCATATTTTAATTTCCTATGCCGGAGCCACAAGAGCTGCAGAACAAATCACCAGAACCAAGGAGGAAGCCCAAGCGGAAGCCAATCGTGTGTTACGTGCTGCCCGTCAAAAAAATGCTGACTTTGCCAGCCTAGCCCGTCAAAATTCTGACGGTCCCACAGCAGGAAATGGGGGAGATTTAGGGTTCTTTCAAGAAGGTGAAATGGCCACTGAGTTTTTCAATTTTTGTGACCAAGCTAGAGTGGATCAAATTGGATTGGTGGAAACCGAGTTTGGCTTTCATGTGATTAAGGTAACCGATAAAGACGACCTTGCATTGATCGCAGACGTAACTGCACCTGCAGTTCCTTCGGACAAAACAGCCAACGAAATCTTTAGAGCAGCCACTCAATTTGAAATAGATGCGCTAGAAAATAAAGACTTTTTAGCTACAGCAGAACAAAACAATTTAGAAGTGCGTCCGGTCAAACAAGTAACGGCTTTGGAAGAAAACCTTCCCGGATTGGCACGTCAACGGAATATTGTGACTTGGGCTTTTGACGAAGAAACTGCCATCGGCAGCGTTCGTAGATTTAGCTTGAGCAGCGGTGGATATGTAGTGGTACAATTGACGGCTAAAATAAAAGAAGGTGTTGCAACCGCCTCCGATGAGGAAGGAGCAGCTGTACGTAAAATCCTAATCGCAAATCAAAAAGCAGCCCTAATCAAAAAACAATTCGGATCTATTGCTGACATAGACGCTTTAGCAGAAGCCAATGAATGGACTGTTGAGACAGCTTCGGCGTTGAATCAGAAAAATCCTACTTTACCGGGTGCGGGTTATGAGCCTTTTGTTGTGGGTGTCGCTTTTGGACTTAATGAGGGAGTTACCTCTGATCTAATTCAGGGAACCAAAGGCGTTTATAAAGTAAAATTATTGAAGAAAAATACGGCGACGGTCCCAGGAGGTAGTTATGCCGATTATGCAGCGAGTATTACGCCTCCTACAAATGCAGAAATTGGACAAAACATAGCAGATGCCCTACGTGAAGTGGCTCAAATTGAGGACAATCGTTCTTTGTATTACTAATTGGGTACTCCATATATAGTTTATCAAAAACTCCTTATTTATTAAGGAGTTTTTTTTGGCACGATTTTAGTTAATTAAAGGGAAAGTCAATAAAAACGACTGCTATGAACCTTTTTTCAACCCAATCGCGTTTATTCAAAACCATTCGATTAACGAACACTACTTGGCGTTGTACCTCCAATATTGATAAGGAGGCGGTATATTACCAATTGGTGTTTGAAACTTCCGATCAAGTGAAAGGTTATGTCCAATACAAGAATCAGGAGGAACTAACCCATGTTTTTTCAGCAACGTTTAGAGTCAATGAAAATTCCATTTATTTTAAAAATGGAGAAGATCGTTTTAAAGCATTGTATTGCAAAAAAGTATTACATGCTGTAATTGATGGAGAAATTTATGATTTTAAAAGATTGTCCAACAAAAAATACTTTCTTTTTTAAACCAACACTAGGGTTTCATATTTGAAAATCGTCGTAAAACCTTGCTGTCTAAAATAAGTTGCAACGTCCCCCTCGCCGGATGCCAAAACAAAATCTCCACCCCAGGCTCCTAGACTTTTTACGCTTCCATTAAAATCGCTAAATAGAACTTGCTGTACCGGCTTTTTTTGTAATAAGGCACCCATAAAATCTTCGTGTTCCGTCACCAGGGCATTCCAAGTTTCTAGATTTTCAGCTCGAATTGCGGCTGCAGTAAGCGCATTCATCTGCTCGATCGTTTTTGAGGAAGTAGCAATATTTTTAAAAGCATTTACTTCCTTTTGACTATTTTGTTTTTGGTTCAAATACACCAAATACAATTGATGCACAAAAGGCGGATTAAAATCTATGCCTTCAATCTTAGGATTAACTCCAGATCGTTGGAAGCAAACCGCCGAAGTGGCTGTAGCACACGCAAGATCATATCCACTGCCGCCAAAACTTTTTTCTAGAAGTGCATAAGGATTGATGGATGACCAGCGCGCCACACTAGAAATCAAACAAGAAGAAGATCCCAATCCCCATTCCCGATCAAATTCCAATTGCATCGTTACCGTTCCACTCATTTGAATTTTAAAGATCGGATTTAAGGCAATTACACTTTGAAGCAACTGTTGCAAACGGCGGGCAATGTCACTATTTGAAGACGAAATCACGTTAAGATCTGCTGTAGAAAAAATTGCGGTAAACCAAGGTTTTTGGGAACGATCCAAAGCGATCCAATGCAGTTCTTTTATTTCATGGGCTTCAAATTCAAACGTTTGTCCCAGGCGGGTGGGCACGGCAAGGGCTTTTGCTCCACGAAGCACCATATACTCTCCGGTAATCAATAGTTTTCCATGGCTGTAGTACGAGGCACTCATTTATTTTTATGTTCGTCTAAAAAGGCTGTAACCGCTTGAACGCTGACCGGACGATTTTTAAAGTGGGACAAAGCCTTTTCTTTTTGCATTTTGGTTGCTTGTGCCTGATTGAGAATGTTGACCAAATGCATTTTCATATGCCCCTTTTGAATTCCGGAGGTCACCAAGGATTGTAAGGCGGCAAAATTTTGGGCAAGACCTGCTACAGCGGTAATTTGCATCAGTGTTTTGGCATCTGGATTTCCGAGTAATTCATGACACCAACCCACCATGGGGTGTAAGCCGGTAAGCCCTCCTACGGTTCCCAAAGCAAGAGGAATTTGGAGCTCCATAGAAAATTGTTCTTCTTCGATCCAAGCCGAGCTTAAACTTTTGTACTTGCCTGAACGTGCTGCATAGGCATGCACTCCAGCCTCTATGGCTCTAAAATCATTTCCTGTTGCAATGACTAAGGCATCTACGCCATTCATGATCCCTTTGTTGTGGGTCACTGCACGAAAAGGTTCTTCTTGAGCAATAGTAACCGCTTGAACTAATTTTTCTGCAAATTCATGTGCATTCCATGGCTTTTGCGCACCCAGTGCCTCAATAGGACAACTCACTTTTGCCGTAACCAAACAATTGGGCACATAATTAGACAAAATACACATGACGATTTCTAACTGTTTTTCGAGAGTTGAAAAAACAGCGTATTGCGAAGCCAAATTTTTGAGATGGACAGCGATTTCCTCTAAACAAGAATTGATAAAGTTGGCACCCATCGCATCCCCGGTTTCAAAAGTCAAATGCAATTGAAAATAATGGGGCATAAGGCTGCGTTGATCGTTTAACTCAAGCGCTGTAATCCCTCCTCCACGAGCTCGCATGTTTTTGGTCAAATGACGGGTGGAATCGATCAATTGGGTCTGATGCAATTGGATAAAGTCCTTGAGTTTTTTCTCATCTCCTTGATACAAAAAATGGATTTGCCCCACCTTTTCAGTAGCCACCACCCTTGTCTGAAACCCCCCGCGATGCATCCAAAACTTTGCGGCTTTGCAAGCGGCTGCTACTACGGAGCTTTCTTCAATCACCATGGGTAGGGTATACCACTGCTCATTAATCAAAAAGTTGGGAGCCACGCCCAAGGGTAAATAAAAATTACTAACCGTATTTTCAGTAAATTCCTCATGACGCTGTTGAAGCATTGCATCCGGATTCCAATAGGAATGCAATAATGCAGCTGCAAGAGTCGGATTTTTAAAATGGGTTTGCGAAATCCAATCGATTTTTTCTTCTTGGGTAAGCTTTGAAAACCCTTCAATCCTTTTTGGCATTTATTTTTTTTATAAAGATACATTTTTTGCACCCTTTCTAAAATTTTTGGTTTCGCAAGATTTTCCTAAATTGAGCAAATTTCAAGATAACAAATGAAAAAATTTGCCCTTTTATTTTTGTGCTTTGCTTCTGTTTCAGCGCAAAATACCCAATTTTCTTTAGACTCACTGTGGAAGAATGCCTACGCACCCAAACGCTTAGAATCCATTCATTCTATGAATAACGGTAAGCAGTATACCGTTTTGGAAAAAGACTTTAAAACGAGATCTTCAAAAATTGTTTTGCACGATTTTTTAAAACCAGAAAATGAAGAAGTCATCGTTGCAACAGACAATAAGCAACAAATTCCTTTTTTCGAGAGCTATGCGTTCTCTAAAAATGAAGAAAAAATCCTTTTGGCTACAGAGGTAGACCCCATTTATCGACGTTCCGAAGAAGCCATTTATTGGGTTTTTGATCGCACCACAGGAAAAGCCACGCAACTGTTTGACCAAAAGATTCAAGAACCTTTATTATCGCCAGATGCCACTCAAGTGGCATTTGTTTATCGAAGAAATTTGTTTTTAAAAGACCTCAACACGGGGAATCTATCACAACTTACTGAAGATGGTGATTTTCAAACCCTCAACGGAATCACCGATTGGGTGTATGAGGAAGAATTTGGTTTTGTGCGCGCCTTCGATTGGAGTCCAGACAGCAAACAAATCGTCTATATGCGCTTTGACGAATCAGAAGTTCCCATTTTTTCGATGGACATTTTCGGCAAGGAACTTTATCCCTATCCTTATATGTTTCGTTATCCCAAGGCGGGGGAACCCAATTCAAAAGTAGAGCTATGGTTATACGACCTTCCTTCTAAAGGAAAAAAACGCTTGGATTTTGGTGCAGAAACACCGTATTATATTCCGCGAATTAAATTCGCTGGGGGAGCCCATAGCCTGATTATTCAGACCTTAAATCGACATCAAAATAATTTAAAAGTTTGGCGATGGAACACCGCCTCCAATGCCTTGAATGTTATGTTTGAAGAAAATGACGCAGCCTATGTCAGCATTCACGACGATATGAATTTTCTGGACGATGGAACTTTTCTTTGGACGAGTGAACGCGACGGCTACAATCATATTTATCATTATGATGGCCAAGGAAAATTGTTGAGCCAAGTCACCCAAGGACCGTGGGAAGTGACGGCATTACATACCTATAATCCCAAAACCAAAGAAATTTTTTATCAATCCGTAGAGGGCAGTAGTACCGATCGAGGACTTTATGCAATTCAATTAAATGGTAAGGGGAAACGGACACTTCACCCTACTCGTGGATTTAACGGAGCCACTTTTAGCAAGGGAGGGATGTATTATATTCATTCCTATTCGGATGAAACCACTCCTCCAAAATACAGTTTGTATTTATCCAAAAACAACAAACGCGTAAGAGCGCTTTTAAATAATGATGCACTCATTGAAAAAACGGATTCCTTTGGCTTTTCTAACAAAGAATTTTCCACGCTTGAAGTCAATGGGGAACAATTAAACATGTGGATGATAAAACCAACGGATTTTGATCCTGCCAAAAAATATCCTTTGCTGATGTTTCAATACTCCGGACCCGGCTCTCAACAAGTGGCCAATCGCTGGGGGTCTGGTCAGGATTGGTGGCATAAATCGATAGCCGACAGGGGCTATATCATAGCCTGTGTCGATGGAAGAGGCACCGGATTAAAAGGCGCAGCCTTTAAGAAAGTCACCTACTTGAATTTGGTGAAATACGAAGCTCAAGATCAAATTGAAGCGGCCAAAAAACTGGGCGCTTTGTCCTATGTAGATGAAAGCCGAATAGGCATTTGGGGATGGAGTTTTGGAGGGCATATGGCGTCACATTGTTTGCTGACTGGAAACGATGTTTTTTCCATGGCCATAGCCGTTGCTCCGGTCACCAATTGGCGTTTTTACGACACTATTTATACCGAACGCTTTATGCGAACTCCGCAGGAAAACCCCGACGGTTATGATCTGAACTCTCCCATCAATTATGCCGATCAACTCAAAGGAAAATTTTTAATCATTCACGGATCTGGAGATGACAATGTCCATGTTCAAAACACCCTTCGAATGGTGGAGGCCTTGATTCAAGCCGACAAACAATTTGAATGGATGATTTATCCAGATAAAAATCACGGCATCTACGGTGGCAATACGCGAAATCACCTCTATTCTAAAATGACTAACTTTATCTTTGAAAATTTATAGAATATGGCTGCTCTAGAAACTGTTGATCAACCCCATAACGAAACTCTTTTTGGGCATCCCAAAGGCTTGTTTTATCTTTTCTTTGCTGAGCTGTGGGAACGCTTTAGTTTTTATGGAATGAGAGCCTTGTTGACCCTTTACATGGTTAACGTCATTTTTCAAGAATTGGTTGAACGGGACTTTGCAGCCGCTGCTGTCTATGCTTCTTATGGCTCCTTGGTCTACGCCTCAACGGTAATTGGAGGGAGGATATCCGATTCCATACTCGGATTCAGAAAATCCATTTTTTTAGGCGGTTTTTTGATGGCTTTAGGACATTTTGTTTTAGCGATAGAAAATGACTACACTTTTTTTCTAGCCCTTGGATTCATAGTGGTCGGAAATGGATTTTTTAAACCAAATATTTCCACCTTTGTGGGTTCTTTGTACGCGGATAAAGACCCGCGAAAAGATTCGGGTTTCACCATTTTTTATATGGGAATTAATATCGGAGGTTGGGTGGCTCCTTTGCTTTGCGGTTGGCTTGGAAGTGCTTATGGTTGGCACTATGGCTTTGGATTAGCAGGTTTTGGAATGTTAACGGGCTTGTTGTTTTTCTGGAGCGGAATTAAGGCAAAAGTTTTTGGCAACGAAGGTTTGGCGCCATCGGAGGAACGTCTTTCTGAAAAAATCTTTGGATTAAAACGCGTCAACATGATATCCCTATTGGCGTTTCTTTCGGCTCCGTTGATAGCGGTTCTTTTAGCGAGTTACAAAGCAGTGGGGAGTAGTGATGGATTTTTGGGAAGCCAAAATATTGTCAATATAATTTTTAAAGTAGTGGGTGTTTTCATCCTCGGCTATCTTGCTTACATTTTGTTGAAAGTGAGTTTAGAAGAACGCAAAAAACTTTTTGTGGCCATTGCCATTACTTTTTTCATGACCTTGTTTTGGGGATTTCATGAGCTTTCGGGCAGTGTCATCACCCTTTTTGCTTCTCGGAATGTTACGCTGACATTTTTAGACGCTGCCCAAACCAATTCACTGAATTCGATGTTTATCATCATCCTTGCGCTCCCTATTTCTTGGATGTGGACATTTTTAAACAAACGAAAAATCAACCCTCGAACGCCTTATAAATTTGGTTTTGGCTTACTTATTGCTGGAATCAGTTTTTTTGTACTATCCATTAGTGGCAATGCGGCTAATGAGGAAGGAATGGTTCCTTTTAGTTATTTGTTATTAATGTATTTTTTAATTTCAATTGGAGAGTTATTTATGTCGCCTGTAGGTCTTTCAAAAATTACGGATTTATCCCCCCAACGCATTGTTGCATTTATGATGGGAGTTTGGTTTTTATCCTCTGCTTATGCTTTTCAATTGGTTGGATTTATTGGAAAAAAATTGGCTATCGAAAGTACCGACATCAACGTTGGTGGTTTGGACACTTTGAGTACATATATTGGCGGTTTTGATTTAATTTCCAAATACGCCATTGGAGCAGGAATTATCGTTTTATTAACAGCACCCCTACTTAAAAAACTGATGGGTAATATTCATTAAAATCTTTGACGATGAAAATAAAATTTGTTTTAGTATCCCTTTTTATGGTCGCTTCTATCAGTGCCCAAGAAATTCAATGGATGACCTTGGCCGAGGCTGTTGAGGCGCAAAAGACAACCCCTAAAAAAATATTTATGGATGTCTATACCGATTGGTGTGGCCCTTGTAAGTTGCTGGACAAAAACACCTTTCAAAATCCCGATGTATCTCGTTATATTAGTGAGCATTATTATGCCGTAAAATTCAATGCCGAAGGGCAGGAGGAGATTAACTTTTTTGATCAAACCTTCACCAATCCCAATTTCGATGCCAACCGCAAAGGGCGCAATGCTACGCATCAGTTCACTCAATTTTTAGGTGTGAAAGGATATCCTACCATGGTGTTTTTTAGTGAAAATGGCGATCCCATCATGCCGCTTGTGGGATATCAGAAGCCGCAACAATTGGAGTTGTATTTAAAAATGATCAAGCAAGGAGACTATCAGGTTTTTTCCAAACCCGAGGACTTTGAAAACTATCGAAAACATTTCATCCCCAAGTTTAGGGGGTAATTTGAAGTGCACCTAAACTTTGGGTGCTGTGAAATCTGAGCTTATGCTTTTCGCAGTCAGTTTTCCAGCGAGCTACTTCCCATGGAGGATTACTTCCATCTGCGATAATCATTTGGGGTCGGTAGTAAGTGAGCAGTCGATCCATATTGATACGTGCCTGATTCCGAATCAAAATATGTGTGGGCTGAAAGTCGGTAATTTCAAAAAAGGAATCGGAATCTATAATAAGCAATCTGATATTTTTTATCCCAATAAAATTATTCAAATCATGTGGGATCTGTTTCAAGGGAAAGGAATTGTTGATGAAATCTTGAAATCCAGCAAGGGAATCGGGACGCTTTTCGGAACTCCAATAATGCAATCGATCTCCTTCTTTGAATACCAGCAGGCTACTTCGGGATTGATGTAAAATCCAAAAATCTTCTTTTCCAAGCAAGACTTCCTTTTCATAGCCATAATACCCTAAAAGCAACAGTACAGAACAACAGAGTGCAAGTAAACTTTGGCGATTCCGATAGTGTAATCCCAAAATAACAACCACCAGAAGTACGTAAAGCAACAACAACAGGGGGAGTGACAAATGAAGTTGTTTCCAAATGAAACCTTCTTGCTGAGCGATCCACCCCACGGTCTTGTTGATCAAAGCAACGATTTGGTCAAAGCCAGAAGCCCACTCCTCGGGCAAATCAAATCCTTGAATCCAAAGAGTGATTAGAAAACAAGCCCCCAAAAAAAGGCTAAAAAAAGGGAGTATAATCCAATTGCTGATCAGAAACAGCCCGGGAAATTGATGAAAATAATAAATGCTTAAAGGAGCCACTAGGGCTTGGGCGGCCAAAGAAATGGTAGTGATTTCCCAAAAACGCTTAAGGATAATATTTTTAGGTTTCCAAAAACCTTGTAATTGGGGATGAAGCAATAGAATCCCAAAAACAGCTAAATAGCTCATTTGAAAACCAAGTTGACGTAAATAAGGGGGATGGCAAATCAGCAATACTAAAAAGGAAAGTACTAAGACATGAAGGCTTGACGATCTACTATTTCCTCGAAGTTGTCCGAGTAGGAGGGCAGTAAACATCGTCACAGCCCGAACCACTGAAGGGTGCATCCCTACCCAAAACGCATACAACCAAAGACATAGTGCAACGACCATATTGCGAACACCCTTCCATCGTTTTGGGAATAAAGGCTGAAAAAGAAGTAATAAAAATCCGGTAAGAATTCCTATGTGCAAACCGGAAACAGCCAGCAGATGCATCATCCCCGCCTTTTGATAGGAAACCAACAAGGCCTCCGAAAGCGCATCTCGATTCCCCAGTACGAGCGCAATCACTAATGCCTTTGAAGCAGCAGACAACGGACTTTGCAAGAGTTGATGCTTTACTTTGCCATGATGCGTTTTAATTTTTTGTGCCAGTGTTTTTTGCTGCGTTTGCACCACTCGATAATAATTTGATTTTAAATCGATTTGAGCACTGATTCCTAGATTTTCCAAATACCTCTTATAATTAAAACTCCCCGGATTTTTTGGAGGCTGGAGGTCTTCTAGCAGTTGTTGGGTATATATCAGGTTTCCGGGGAGGAGTCATGTAGTCAGGGAGTCCTTGGCTTGATGAACCAAAACCTTTCCTATGGCTGGAGTACTGTCCAGTTGTATCATTTTTCCAAAATAGGTATTAGAAAAATCATTCTCATTGACGTCTTCTAGAATTTCTAACACTTTAAAACCTTCCTTAAAACTAGCGGCTCTATTTTGAAAATGCTCAGGAGACCATTCGTAGTAGTTTTTGTAAACCACGACACCTAAAGGAATAAACAACCCATAGAGGAATATTGTTTTATAGTTTTTAAAATGAAGCTTTAGGATTGAAATCACCAAAAAACTCAAGAGCATTAAGCCTCCAAAACACCCCATCCAGCTGCTAGCTGAATGGGGGAGCGAGGGAGCCATGAGGGTTCCGAGCGTAAAGCAAAAAGTAATGGGATAAAGGGGTGTTTTGGGGAGTTTCATCCCCTTAAAAATAATTTTTTTAAATAAAATTTCAAAAAAAGGCTCTTATCCTTTTTGCTGAATCGCGTGATAAATCAGCGCAGCAGTGGTTGCGCTGGCATTTTTTTCAGAAAGCAGTGCTTGCAAATGTTTATAGGCTTCCAATTGTTCTGCCCGATGTTTCAGATCTAGTAAAAGTGGAAGTTGTTTTTGGATGGATTCCGCAGTGCATTCGTGTTGAATCAGTTCTTTTACACATTCCCGATCCAAGATTAAGTTCACCAATGAAATGAATTTTAATGTGATTATACGTTTCCCAATCCAATAGCTGATGGCACTGCTTTTATAGCACACTATTTGAGGGACTTTGAACAAGGCCGTTTCCAAAGTAGCTGTTCCACTGGTGACCAATGCAGCATGGGCATGTTGCAACAAATCATAGGTTTGGTTGTTCACCCACTTCAGGGGACTATTCTCCAAAAAGGGGCGGTACCAATCAAAGTCGCTGCCCGGAGCACCGGCCACCACAAATTGCAGCTTGGGAAATGCTTTTGCAACCTCCAAAAAAACCGGAAGCATGGATTGAATTTCTTGTTTTCTACTGCCCGGTAGTATGGCAATAACTTCTTGCCGAGCCTTGAGTTGGTGCTTCTGTAAAAAAGTTGGGTTGTGGGGGTGATCAGGAATCCGTTCAATTAATGGATGCCCCACATAATGTACCGGAAATTGATGTTTTTCTTCAAAAAAAGGTTTTTCAAAAGGAAGGATGGTGTACAGGGCATCCAAATATTTTTTCATTCCAATCACCCTTTTTTCTTTCCATGCCCACACTTGCGGACTGATGTAGTAATGATTTTTAAACCCTTGTTGTTTTGCCCATTTTGCAATACGCAAATTAAAGCCAGGATAGTCGATATAGATAATAACATCGGGTTGGTAGGACAAGAGGTCTTTTTTACAAAATGCGATATTTTTAAAAATAGTAGGCAAATGACGAATAACCTCCCAAAACCCCATAAAAGCCAGGGTTTTATAGTGTTTGACTAAAGTTGCGTTTTCGGCTTGCATCAAATCGCCTCCCCAGCAGCGAAATTCCGCTTTGGCATCTTGTTTTTGAAGGGCTTTGATGAGCAAGGCGCCATGCATATCTCCTGAAGCCTCCCCGGAAATGAGGTAATATTTCAATGCTGTAGCTTAAGCGTTTATTTTTAAAAATGCGATGACGAGAACCAGAACTAAGGAAATTCCAACGATTCCACTGGCAAAAGCATATTTGTTTTTACGCAGCGCCAAGAAAAAGATGGGAAGATTCACCAATGCCGCAATGGAGATGAGCCCACTCAATCGGTTTTGAAGATAAAACTCATACAAGCTTTCCTCTATGCTGTAATCCGAAAGGAAAAAGGTCATCAAAATCAAAGTTGCTCCCGCCCATAAAAGTCCGGAAAGCATTCCAATGAAGAATGATTTATTTCTTATAAGTTCCATGTGTTCAATTGTTGTATGCTATGATGCGCTGTTAGATCAAACTGGACGGGAACGACAGAAACATAACCATTTTCCAAGGCCCATTCATCGGTGTCTTCTCCTTTGTCTTGATTGATAAAAGTTCCCGTTAACCAATAATATTCCCTACCCAAAGGATTGGTTCTTTTGTCAAACTCTTCTACCCAATTGGCTTTTGCTTGACGGCAAATTTTGATGCCCTTAATGTCTTGTTGAGCGAGCTTGGGGAAATTCACGTTTAAAACCACGTTTTTGGGAATTCCTTGCTCCAAGGCTTCGAGTGTAATTTTTTTAACAAACGTTTCTATGGCATTAAAATCAGCATCCCATTGAAAATCCAAGAGCGAAAAGCCAATGGCGGGAATCCCCTCTATACCGGCCTCTACGGCAGCACTCATGGTTCCGGAATAAATAACATTGATGGACGAGTTGGATCCATGGTTGATGCCTGAAACACATAAATCGGGTTTACGATCCAACAATTCATTGACGGCCAATTTGACACAATCCGCTGGAGTTCCGGAACAACTGTATTCCATTTGAGGCCCCTCCACATTCTTGATTTTGTGACAATACAGCGTAGAATTGATAGTTATGGCATGTCCCATTCCCGATTGTGGGCTGTCGGGAGCAACCACCACCACCTCCCCGATGGTATTCATTATTTTAATCAAACTACGAATGCCCGGGGCTGTAATCCCATCATCATTGGTAATTAATATTAAGGGTTTTTCTTTCATTTTATGGAAATCAACGTGCTAAGGTAAGAAATCTTTAGCCCCAATGGCGTTTAATAAAAAACGATGGATGTACAATGTTTGATGCGTTTTTTAATCTTTTTAGTATATTGTAATTAGAAATTTATTGAATGCCTCATTTTTTAATCATTAACTGCATTATAATTTTTTTCAAAAACCAATCATACCCTAGTGCAGTTGGTTGGGAATGCTTTCTTTATAACAAAATTAACAATGCTTTTTTTATATAATCAGTATATTTACCTGTTATGAAAAATCGAAAAATGAAAATCATGTTACGTTCTATAGCTTGGATAGTTGGATGTCTGTTAATCAGCGGATTAGTTTTTGGAATAACGTCTAAAAGCCCAAACCCTGACAAGGACAAATTACTTATTGAGATCATAACCTATGTGCTAGAAAAAGGGCATTACGATCCCAAAAACATGGATGACTCCTTTTCAGAAAAGGTCTACAAGGACTTTCTAGACAATTTGGATGGCGAGCATCGATTTTTTTTAGCCGCTGACATTAAAAGTTTTGAGTATTATAAAAATAAAATAGACGATCAAATTAAAAATTCTGAAGTGCAATTTTTCAACTTGGTCTATGAACGCTTTATGGAGCGTTTGCAGGATGTCAGAGGTTTCTACAAGGAATTATTGGAAACTCCTTTTGATTTCAATGTAGAGGAAACCATTAGTTTAGATTATGATGATTTACCCTATCCTGCATCAATGGCGGAAATGAAAAAGAGATGGAGAAAACGCTTCAAGCTTGCAGCCTTAAGTCGATTTACAGACAAAAAAGAAGAGGAGTTAAAAAAGTTGGAAAAGGACAGCAGCTATGTAATACAAACAGATGTTGAAATTGAAGCCGAAACACGCGAGCTTTTATTGGAGAACAACAACTCATTTTTTGAAAGCAATGACGACTTGGAGCGGAAAGATTGGTTTTCTCTTTATGTAAATACCATCACAGAATTATACGATCCACACACCGTTTATTTTGCACCGAATGACAAGGATCGTTTCGATATGAATATTTCCGGACAATTTGAAGGAATTGGAGCACGCCTTCAAAAGCGCAATCAAGAAGTGCGGATTGTAGAGGTCATTTCCGGAGGCCCCGTTTGGCGTGACAAACTTTTGGAAGTGGGAGATATCATTCTGACGGTTTCGCAAAAAGATGAAGCTCCAGTGGATATTTCTGGAATGCGTTTGGATGATGCAGTAAAACTCATCAAAGGACCCAAAGGGACTCAGGTATTTCTATCTGTCAAAAGAGTGGATGGTACCATTGAGGAAGTCATAGTGACAAGGGATATTATTGAAATTGAAGAAACTTTTGCAAAATCCTCTTTAATTAAAAGTGGCGATAAAAATTATGGGTTAATCAATTTGCCTAAATTTTATGTCAATTTTGAAGACTTTACCGATCGCAATTCTGCTACTGATGTAAAAAATGAAATTGAACAGCTTAAATCCAAAAACGTTGACGGAATTATTTTAGACCTTCGCAATAATGGAGGGGGTTCGCTGAAAACCGCGGTGGACATGACGGGCTATTTTATCGATGAAGGCCCAGTAGTTCAAGTGAAAAGCACCGGAGGTAAAAAAGAAGTACTTAGTGATACCGATCCTGAAATCGTTTGGGAGGGTCCTTTGGTCATTTTGGTTAATGAGTTTTCCGCTTCCTCCTCTGAGATTTTAGCGGCGGCACTTCAAGATTACAAACGAGCAATTATTGTGGGAAGCAAACAAACCTATGGCAAAGGAACGGTGCAAAATCTAGTAGATTTAAATCGTATCATGTCCAGCAATACCTACGGAGACTTGGGAGCTTTAAAGATCACCACCGACAAGTTTTACCGAGTCAACGGACGTTCCACCCAGTTGGAAGGGGTGAAGAGTGATATTTTGGTTATCGATCGTTATGCCTATGTTGATATGGGTGAAAAAGATCAGGATAATCCGCTCTCTTGGGATCGAATTACTCCCGCAGCCTACCGTCCATGGGGTCAAATGTTGAATTACGATTATGCCATCGCCAACAGTAGAGAGCGTTTGGCACAAAACGGTTATTTGAAATTAATTGATGAACAAGCGCAATGGATCAAATCTCAGCAAAACGATTTGGAATACCCATTGAGCTACGACAAATACAAAGCGGAAAGAGATCATGATCAAGCCTATGTGAAACGCTTTGATAAATTAGATGAATTTGAGTCCGAATACGAATTTCAATGGCTGCCCGAAGCAGGGCAACAAATACCTACTGAGGACATCGTTGAAAAAAGAGAACGTTGGCAAGAACAACTCAAAAAAGACATCTATATTTCTGAAGCGGTAAAGGTTTTAGAAGATTTAGGAACTACCATTAAAACTCTTAAGGTAGCTCAGCTTATCAACGAATAAAGCGTTTGGAATTTCGTAGGGCATTATTCAAACTCAAAAAAGATACTTGGGCAGTCGTCTGTACCAGCTTTATACTAGCGATTGGTTTAATGGCTATTTTCGCCTATTTTATTGCACCCGATGCCAGCCGAAATGCCAATCAAATGCATCTTTCCATCCATTCACAACCTCCCGGGTTTAGTACACAAATGTTGACACTTCCCCAAAAACAAGAAGAATCCTTGGGAATTTTGGAACGCCGCTTTTTGGGAGACCCCAATATAAAAGAAGAAATCCCAATACTCGAGTTTCAAATTTCTGACACTGAAATTCTATACAGACGATTTGGAAAAGAAGCAGGGTATTTTGAAAAATTTAAGCTGCCCGATGGTTTTATCGGTTGGGAAGCAAAGCAAATTTCGGAAGCTTTGATCGCCAAAAGAATCTTTCTTTTGGGAACAGATAAATACGGCAGAGACTTGTTGAGTCGCTTGTTGATTGGTTCCAGGATTTCAATTGGTATTGGGTTTGTAGCTGTGTTTATCTCTTTAGTGATTGGGATATTTTTTGGAGCCATTGCCGGATACTTTGGAGGGCGCTATGACCAATTTATAATGTGGCTGGTCAATGTGGTTTGGTCCATCCCCACCTTGTTTATGGTCATCGCCATCACCTTGGCTTTGGGCAGGGGTTTTTGGCAAGTATTTGTGGCTGTGGGACTCACCATGTGGGTCGAAGTGGCACGGGTGGTAAGAGGGCAAGTCATGTCCGTTAAACAGCAAGTTTTTGTTCAAGCAGCGCATGCCTTAGGATTTTCACATTTTCGAATTTTGATAAAACACATACTTCCCTTATTGATTGCCCCCCTTATTGTTATTTCAGCAGCCAATTTTGCCAGTGCCATTTTGATGGAAAGCGGGCTCAGTTTTTTAGGGATTGGCGCTCAGCCCCCTATGCCCAGTTGGGGGGGTATGGTCAAAGATCATTTTCGTTATTTGTTGTTGGGGAAAGCCTACTTGGCCATACTCCCTGGGATTGCCATCATGAGTTTGGTTTTGTGTTTTATGACTTTGGGAAATCGCTTGCGCGACGCCTTTGATGTGCGGGCTTAAATACTCAACCGATTGGCGTCGAGGTTGATATAAATAAAAAACATCATACTGAACGCCAACAAACTCGACCCTCCGTAACTGATAAAAGGAAGTGGAATTCCTACCGTGGGAACCAAGCCTAAGGTCATGCCAATGTTCACCGAAAAATGGATAAACAAAATACAGGCAAAACCGTACGCATAAATTCTTCTAAATGCATGTGTTTGTTTTTCAGCCCTAAGCATCATTCGAATAATCAGTATAGCAAAACTTATAATCAATAAACTACTTCCTAAGAAACCCCATTCCTCGCCAACTGTACTAAAGATATAATCGGTATGTTGTTCGGGTACAAATCCGCCTTTCGTTTGGGTACCGTTCAAAAATCCTTTTCCGATCCATCCTCCAGACCCAATCGCAATTTTTGATTGATTGATGTTGTATCCAATGCCCTTGGAGTCGGTTTCTAAGCCCAAAACAATATTAAATCGATCACGGTGACGCTGTTCAAAAACATTTTCAAAAACAAAAGAAACTGAGAAAGAAAAGAGGCCGGCAACGAACACTGAGGCTAGAAATGGCCAAGCCTTTAGTTTTTGATACCTTCTTTTTAAAAAAGTATAGATAACTCCTGCTGCAAAAGTAAAAATCAAGATGACAATACTTGTTCCTAGCAGCAAGGTAAGGATAAACACAAGTAAAATTCCAAATCCTAAAAGCAAAAAAGTAAGACTCAGCCCCTCTCTAAAAAGCACAAATACGAGTCCGAAAAAAACCAATGCCGAACCCGCATCAGGCTGAAGGAGTATGAGCAGTGCCGGAACCGAAAGGATGCCAAAGGCGCGAGCGATTGTTTTGGGTTTTTTTAAATCACTTTGAAATTTACTGAGATTATTGGCCAACAAAAGCACTGTGGCCATTTTTGCAAATTCCGACGGTTGAAGACTTATTCCTCCCAACAAATACCAAGAAGTGGCTCCCGATATATTGGTCCCAAAAACAAAAAGCCCAATCAAGGCAAAGAGAGCCAACACATATAAAATTAAAGCAAAGCGATCAAAGAAGTTGGGGTTGACAAAAAGAATCGGTAGCCAACAAATAAAACATAAGACAAAGAAAAGCACTTGTTTCCCGACGGCTGTTGAAGGATTAAAAAGTTCCAAAGGAGTATTGTCAAAGGTGGTGGAATAGATATTGGTAATGCCAAAAATTACCAAACCCAGATAGAGTAACATCGAGATCCAATCGATACGGGAAAACAAACTTTTATTCATTGATCGAAAAGGGTTTTCCCAGCAAGGGTTTTTCGTATTCATTCAGGAGGCTACCTTCCAGCATTCGCGTTTCTAGCCACTTGCGTTCCACGGCTCCAGTCAAGTACTTTTCAATCATCAAACTAGCAATGGGAGCGGCCCATCGACTTCCCCAATATCCATTTTCGACAAAGACTGCAAGAGCGATTTGAGGATCTTCTTTGGGAGCAAAGGCAATAAACATGGAATGATCGGTAAGTTGTTGTTTTTGACCATTTAAACGAATAAAATTCTCAACTGTTCCAGTTTTTCCACAAACTTCAATATTTTTTATTCGAGCAATACGAGCTGTTCCATTTTCTACTACTTGATGCATCCCTTCAATGACCGTATCAAAATGTTCCGGCAAAATATTTATTTTATTTTTCTGATATAGGGAATCCATTTCCTGAGGATTATTAGGTCGGACAAAATGGGGCTTGATATAATATCCTCGATTGGCAATGGCAGCCGTAAAGTTGGCCATTTGAATGGGGGTGGTTAAGACCTCTCCTTGCCCAATGCTATTTGAAATAATGGTGTTGGCATTCCAACTTCCAGGGGGATACCACCGATTGTAGTACTTTGAATCAGGAATAAAACCTGGGCGTCCAATAGGCAAATCATAACCTAAATAATTTCCTAAGCCAAATTCTGCTAAATAGGCTTTCCAACGATCCAATCCTTGCTCTGGATTCTCTCCGTTACTAATAATCGCTTTATAGGTCTTGGCAAAATAGGTGTTACATGAGCGATATATTCCCGACATCAGAGCATTGTAGGTTCCTTCAGCACAATGACATTTCATAAAAGCCCCTCTTGCGTAAAAATGGCCTCCATTACAAACAAAGCGGGTGTTTTCATCGATGACACCCTCTTGTAAACCAATCAGGGCATTAAGAATTTTAAAGGGCGATCCAGGGGCATATTCGGCTTGTAATCCGCGGTCGTATAGAGGTTTGCTCAGCGTATCACCCATCAAGCGATTAAACTGTTCGGAACGTTGTCTTCCAATCAAAATATTGGGATCATAACTGGGTGCCGTAATGAGCGCCAAAACTTCTCCGGTTTTGGGTTCAATAGCGACCACCCCCCCTCTTTTGTTGATGAAAAGGGATTCGCCATAGGCTTGCAGTTCGGCATTAATACTCAGCACTAAATCTTGTGCAGCGATTGGAGGGGCATCAAATTGCCCATTTTTGTAAGGTCCTAAAATACGATTGAATCGATCTTTTTGAAAAAGTTGTTTCCCTTTTACACCTCTTAAAACATTTTCATAGGTTTTTTCAATCCCCTGCCGTCCGATTAATTCTCCCAAATTATAATAGGGATTGGATTGAATTTCAAAACTATTGACTTCACTGGAATAGCCAACCACATTGGCAGCGATTGGAATTTTATAGTCTCTTACCGTCTTTTTCTGTAAATAAAAACCGGGATACTTCCACATTTTTTCCTGAAGGATGGCGTTTTGCTCTTTAGAAATTTGCCGTGCCACAACCGAAGGAAGTTTTCGGGAGTAGGTAAACGCTTTTTTTAGGATGCTGTTTAACTCAGATTTAGAAATATTTAAAATAGTTTCAATTTCCAAAGTGTCAAAGGCATTCAAATTTTCAGGGATGACCATCAGGTCATAGGCGGGCTGATTGGCAACCATTAAAAGCCCATTTCGGTCGTAAATAAGCCCTCTTTCAGGATAGATGGGACGCTCTTCTACAGCATTATTGAGCGATAAGGTCTGATAGTCGGAGCTGATGAGTTGAAGATTGATCAGTTGAATAAGAAACAATAAGGTAATTCCCGAGGTTAAGCCCACAAGAATATAGTTTCGTATCATCGTTTGGTAGGGTAAAAATTAATCAATAATGCTATTAAAATGAGGCTCATAAAAAAAGTATTGAAGCTATTTATCAAAATACTGAAAATATGAGTAATATCCCAAAATACCACAGTGAAATAAATGAAATGGTGGATCAGAATTAATTCAACGATCAATAACCATCGATTGAGCATCCTTGGATCTTCTTGTAAATAGGGAGGAATTACAATATTAGATCCAAAAGCTTGGCGGATAACAAACGGGCGAACAAATGCAACCGTCAACGCCCCCAGAGTGTGCGCTCCCGAGCCTTGCGAAAGAAAATCAATAAAAAAACCTAATAAAAAGGCTGCGGTGATAAAACCCGTTTGCGATCGATCCGTTGGATAATGGATAAAAAACAACAGATAAACCATCGGATTTAAGTCCCCAAAAGCATTGATTTTATTGAACAAAAGCACTTGCGCCAAAAGGAGAATAATAAAGTTGATGCCAAGATTAATATTTTCGCGAATCATTCTTGGGGTTGGTTTTCGAGTGATTTAATTTCGTCAAAGTCCATATTGTTGAGCAAATAGACATATTTGTATTGGAGCGGGTTGTCAAATAATGTTACATCAATCTGATAATATCCTTCACTTTGGGGTCGATCCACTTGGGTAATGACCCCAAGAGGAATCCCCATAGGAAAATAAGAAGATCGTCCACCAGTCACGATGGTGTCTCCCAATTGTACGGGATTGGTAGTAACGATGTCTTGCAGTTGAAAAGCTTTTGGCAAAGTACCTTTCCAACTGAGCGATCCAAAAACTTCAGTATTTTTAATTTGGGCATTGATTTTCAAATCTAAATGAAGAATGGATATGATGCTACTAAAATGCGTTGTAACCTGATCGACGATACCGACAATGCCTGAAGCTCCAATCACACCCATTTCGGATTGTACTCCATCCACGTGTCCCTTGTTTATAAGTACGAAATTGCGCTGTTTTTGAAGATCGGTTTTAATAATTCGGGCAGTTTGTAATTCGAAAGGAAAGGGCTCCTTGGCATGATAATATTGGTCATATAAAGGAAAAGCATTGGCTTTTAGCGCAAGTTTTTTTAACGCTAAATTTTCCATCAGCAAAATTTCATTTTGTCGATTTAAATCAAAATAATCGCTGATTGCTGTACTTTTCAAATGCAGCCAAGCGGAAAGGGACAAACGTGTTTTGTCAAATTGAGAGGCGTGATAAAAGCTACGATTATTGAGCAGCAGTAGTGCTACAGCAGCAAAAAAAAGATAAACGATGAAACTGCGAAATCGAACAAGCGTAGAAAGAATTCGCTGCATTTTTCATTTATTTAATAAGTACTGTTTTAAAACGCTCGATATTTTTTAAGGCAATTCCGGTTCCTCGAACAACTGCCTGAAGTGGATCTTCAGCCACATAGATGGGCAAATCGGTTTTTTGAGAAATACGTTTGTCCAAACCGCGCAACAAGGCTCCGCCTCCGGCAAGATAGATACCGGTATTATAGATGTCTGCTGCAAGCTCCGGAGGGGTTTGGGACAAGGCCTCCATAATGGCATCTTCTATTCGAATAATGGATTTGTCAAGAGCTCTGGCAATTTCAGAATGAGAAATAACGACTTGCTTGGGTTTGCCCGAAAGCAAATCACGCCCTTGTACTGAAATATCATCTGGCGGATTGTCCAATTCTTCCAAAACACTACCCACCAAAATCTTTATTTTTTCAGCCGTACGATCTCCCACAAACAAATTGTGTTTGCTGCGCATATAGTTGATGATGTCATTGGTAAATACATCTCCAGCAATTTTAATGGACTTATCACAAACGATCCCGGAAAGCGCAATGATGGCGATTTCGGTAGTTCCTCCACCGATATCAACAATCATATTGCCTTTGGGCTGTTTGATGTCAATCCCAATTCCTATGGCGGCAGCCATGGGTTCGTGGATCAAATACACTTCTTTTCCGTTGACCCGTTCGGCAGATTCTTTTACTGCACGCATTTCTACTTCGGTAATTCCAGAAGGAATACAGATGACCATACGCAAAGAGGGAGAAAAAAAACGACGGTTCAGTGCAGGAATACTTTTGATCAAAAGATTGATCATCTGCTCAGAAGCATTAAAGTCTGCAATCACGCCATCCTTTAATGGTCGGATAGTTCGAATGTTTTCATGGGTCTTTCCTTGCATCATTTTTGCCTCCTCACCAATGGCAATCACTTTTCCAGAGGATCGATCGATGGCAACTATGGAAGGGCAATTGATAATCACCTTATCGTTATGTATGATCAAGGTGTTTGCTGTACCCAAATCAATCGCTATTTCTTCTGTAAAAAACCCCATATTAATGATCTAGAATTGCAAAATTATGAATTAATGTTTAAAGTGGCGTGTTCCTGTGAAAAGCATTGCGATTTCGTGTTGATCACAATAGTCGATGGACGCTTGATCTTTGATGGATCCGCCCGGTTGAATAACGGCATTGATTCCAGCATTACCCGCAATTTCAACACAATCCGGAAAAGGGAAAAATGCATCACTGGCCATCACCGCCCCGTTTAAATCAAAGTTGAAAGATTGTGCTTTGTGGATGGCTTGTTGAAGGGCATCTACACGCGACGTTTGTCCAGTTCCGGAAGCTAATAATTGCTGGTTTTTCACCAACACTATAGTGTTGGACTTGGTGTGCTTGCATATTTTAGAAGCAAAAATCAAATCCTCAATTTGGCTTTGGTCAGCCGCTTTTTTGGTCATTAAGGTCAATTCCGCTGCGCTGTCTGTCTTATCGTCTTTTTCTTGCACCAAGAATCCATTCAAACAAGAACGAACACTCAGTTTGGGGAGGTCGGCGTCTTTGAGAAGTAATAAAACACGATTTTTCTTTTCTTTTAAAAGGGATAAAGCTTCTGGTTCAAAAGAAGGAGCAATTACCACTTCACAAAAAAGGGAATGAATGGCCGTTGCAGTGGTCAAATCGATCGGGCGATTGGCAATCAGGACGCCTCCAAAAGCAGAAATTGGATCACCGGCCAAAGCGTCTTGATAGGCTCTATCAAGCCGTTCTCGAACCGCAAAGCCACAGGCGTTGTTGTGCTTTAAAATGGCAAATGCTGGGGCACCATCATAAAACTCTTTAATCAATAAAACGGCTGCATCGATGTCCAGCAAATTGTTATACGAAATGGATTTTCCATGAATTTGTTCCAACAACGCTTCCAAGGGTCCAAAAAAAGCACCTTGCTGATGCGGATTTTCGCCATACCGCAGGGGAGTGCGTTCGCTGGTGCTGATTTTCAAACGATCGTGATCGGTGTCAAAATGATTAAAAATAGCGGTGTCATAATGCGAGGAGGTGTTGAAGGCTTTTACCGCAAATCGTTTTCGATCTTCAAGACGAGTTGTGCCCTCTTGTGTTTCGAGCAACTGCAATAATTCGGCATAGTCGTTTTTATCAGACACGCAAAGTACATCCTTAAAATTTTTGGCTGCAGCACGAATCAAGGCAATCCCTCCGATATCAATTTTTTCAATGATTTCTTGTTCACTTGCATGGGACGCCACTGTTTTTTCAAAGGGATATAAATCTACTATGATCAAGTCCAATGAAGGAATTTCATAACGATCTAATTCCTCTTGATCCGATGTAACATCGGAACGATTTAAGATACCGCCAAACACTTTTGGGTGCAGGGTTTTTACACGTCCTCCCAAAATGGACGGGTATCCGGTTATAGCTTCCACGGCAATTACGTCATGACCCAAATCACGAATAAATGTTTCGGTGCCTCCCGTAGAGTAGAGGGTTACTCCTTGGGCGATCAAATTTTCGATGATGGGAGCCAGTCCTGTTTTGTCAAAAACAGAAATTAATGCGGATGTAATTTTTTTGTTATTCATTAACCTTATAGTTGCTTGCATAGGCTGTTCCAATGAGGGAACAAAGTTGTTCTAAAAATTTTTCGTCGGCTTTGTCAAAGGCATTGAGGGTGTGGGAATCGATATCGATTTGTCCAATATTTTTTCCATCTGCAAAAATGGGAATTACAATTTCTGATTGTACGTCCAAACTACAGGCGATATAATTGCTTTGCGCATGTACATCAGGCACTAAAAAATTTTGATTGGAAACGGCAACTTGACCACAAATGCCTTTTCCAAAAGGAATTTCTGTATGCTCGGTAGGTGCCCCGGAATAGGCTTTGAGATGTAGTTTTTTGTTTTCGAAATCGGCAAAATAAAAACCTACCCAATCAAAATAATCCACTGCATTTTGGAGCATTTCACAAATCTGAGAAAGTTGCGCCTCAAAGGGCAATTCTTTTTGTTGTAAAAGCTGTTCAAAGTCGATTAAAAAGGAGGGCGTCATTGCTCGTGCCATATGCTTGCAAAAATAAGTAATTAGCGAGGGATTTACATTAGAATTTAACAATAGTTTTAACCAAAAGCGAGATGGTTTTTTGCTAATTTTGTAAGGCCGAGAAAAACAGCTGAATTTAGGCAGTAATGGGAGTACAGATTTGAGTATGTCGCTTCAAATTTTATTCTTAAAAAATTAAATCAAATGAACAAACAATACACCATTTCAGGAATGACTTGCGAAAAGTGCAAGCAATCCGTAGCAGAGCAATTGATTGCTATCGCTGAGGTTGATTCGGTGATTGTCAACTTAAAAGAGGGAACGGCCGATCTTCAATCGAAGAAAAAAATTAGCATTGAAAAACTTCAAGCGGGATTGGGAAAATCGTATCAAATTAGCGACCCTTTAGAGGGTTCAGGCAACTTCCCCCAAGTTTCCAAATGGAAACAATTAAAGCCCTTATTTTTAATTTTTGGGTATTTGATTGCTGCCACTTTGTATTTGCAACCTTCCGAGGGTGATATCGCCATGTTTATGCGTCATTTTATGGGTTTATTTTTTATCATTTTTAGTTTCTTCAAATTTTTGGACTACAAAGGATTTCCCGACTCTTTTGCCCGCTATGACCCCTTGGCAAAGAAAAGTAGAGCATATGCCTTTGCTTATCCTTTTATAGAAACGCTTTTGGGGATCGCTTTTCTGATGGAGTGGAGACTCCTCCAAAGTTTGATAGCCACGATTGTCATTTTATCCTTTACCACCTACGGAGTCATCAATGCTTTGATTCGCAAATCAAATATTGAATGCGCTTGTTTGGGAACCGCATTAAAACTTCCTATGACGGAAGCCACATTGATCGAAAATAGTATTATGATTGTTATGGCAATCAGTATGTTGGCGGGTTATTTTATTTAATAAACGTATCTTTGTAAAATGAAAAGAAATTCTTTTATCGCGCTCTTTCTCGCTTTTTTGTTCTTAGGGACAAAAATTGGAGTGGCTTTAAATGCTCATTTTTGCGGGGCGACGCTTGCTGAGATTTCTTTTGCACACCATCCCAAAAAATGTGATATGGAGAACGATGCGATGGATCATTTGCCCAATGATCAGATGGAAGTCGTTCAAAAATCCTGTTGTTCAGACACGGTTCTTTTACTGCAAAATCAAGAGCCGCAAAAAGATTTTAAAGTTCCTACTTACACTACGAATATCGCTGCACTCGCAGTATTTATCCCCACGGACAAGAACAACATAGGGGTAGGAAATCTTAATGTTGACTTCACACGGTGGATTCCCCCACCTCCAAAGAAACAATCCAATTACCTCCTTTACCATCAATTTATATTTTACGGTTAATACTGTTGCTTTCCCCTTAAAAGTAACATTAACCTTAATTTATAAATCATGAAAAAATATATACTTTGCCTTTTATGGCCATGGGCTTCACTAGTTGCTCAAGAATCCATTCAAGGTATTATTCTTCTTCAAGAAGGCAGTGCTTCGGTGGCTGTTGAAGGCGCCAATGTCTATTGGGAAGGCACCGATGTGGGAACCACTACCGATGCCACGGGCGCATTTCGAATAAATAAAACAAATAAAACCAATCAGCTAATTATTCGTTATTTGGGATTTATCACCGACACCCTCACCGTTGCTTCTGATGCAAAAATTACGCATTTTCTTACACCCGACTTAGGTTCAAATTTGGACGAAGTTACTGTGGTTCAAAGACGTAAAGCCATTCAAAAATCATTTTTAAAAGCACAAAATATCTATACAGTCAACAGTACAGAATTGCTCAAAGCGGCTTGTTGTAATCTCTCTGAAAGTTTTGAAACCAATCCTTCCATAGATGTCAACTTTTCCGATGCTATCACAGGCACCAAGCAAATCCGAATGTTGGGTTTGACCAGTCCCTATTTGATGATAACAGAGGAGAACATCCCGATGATCCGTGGGGCTTCACAAGCCTATGGGTTGACCTTTATTCCGGGTACTTGGATAGAAAGCATTCAAATTACCAAAGGTGCAGGTAGTGTCGTAAATGGTTATGAAAGTATTTCTGGACAGATCAATGCCGAATTGAAAAAACCTTTTTCCGATGTCCCCTTTTTTGCGAATCTATTTTCCAGTGTAAATGGAAGAAACGAAGTCAATCTCCATGGGAATGTTAAACTTTCTGACAAATGGAGCACGGGAATCTACGTTCACGGCAATCAGCGGACTCAGCGTTTCGATAAAAATCAAGACAATTTTCTGGATCTTCCCCTGTCAAAGCAGTTGAACTTTTTTAATCGCTGGCAGTATACGAATCCTGAAAAAGGTTGGGTTAGTTTTTTGAGTTTCCGATGGATGGAAGACCAAAAGCAATTAGGGATGATGGACTATCGCCCGGAACTCCACCGAAACAAACAGTCCGTTTGGGGCAGTGAAATCGACACCCAGCGTTTTGATAGTTCGCTCAAAATCGGCTATGTATTTCCAGAGTTATCCTATCAAAGTTTTGGACTGCAAATGGCCTTTAGTCGCCACGATCAAAAGGCGTATTACGGCTATCGAAACTACAATATTGAACAGCAAAGCTTTTTTGCCAATTTGCTTTTCAACTCCATTATTGGAAATACGAAAAACAAATTTAAGTCCGGCATAAACGTCACCCACGACCGCTATATTGAACAAGTCGATCAGTTGGATTTTAATCGCGTGGATTATGCCGTTGGAGGTTTCTTTGAATACAGTTATGACAGTTTAGAAGATTTTAGTTTAGTAACTGGACTTCGCCTGGATCATCACAATCGTTTGGGCACTTTTCTAACTCCACGGGTCCATTTGCGTTATTTGCCTGTTGAAAAAACCGTCGTTCGGGCTTCCTTAGGAAGTGGTCGAAAAAGTGCCAATCTCTTTGCTGAAAATCAAACGCTTTTTGGAACCAATCGCGAACTCGTGATTCGTCAAAACGGTGGGAGCATTTATGGCTTACGCCCAGAAAAAGCGTGGAATTATGGATTGAGTGTGCGCAGAACATTTTCTTTGGGATCACAGGAATTCGATTTTACCGCCGATTATTATGTCACCCGTTTTACAGACCGTGTTGTTGTTGATTGGGAAAAAGAAAGTCAAATTGCTTTTTATAATTTGGAGGGAAAAAGTCAAGCCAACAGCTTGCAATTGGAATTGGATTATAACCCTTCAAAAAATTGGAGTTTTCGTTTTGCCTATAAAAACGAGCAAGTAAAAACCGATTATGACCGCGGATATTTTCAAAATCCGCTGACGCCCAAACATCGTTTTTTTGGGAATATGGGATGGGAAAATGAACGCAATGAAAAAGGTGCTCAATGGCGATGGGATCTAACTTTTCACCAATTGGGCAAACAGCGACTGGTCGCTACTACCCGAGACCCACAGGGCAGTTTTGCACCTGCTTATGGCCTTTGGAATACTCAGTGGACACGCGCCTTTAATAAGCAATTGGAAGTTTATTCTGGGCTTGAAAACATTGGGAATTATAGACAAAATCGACCTATTATCGGTGCTGAAGACCCGTTTGGAACCATTTTTGATGCCGCTCAAGTCTATGCCCCCATCTTTGGTAGAATGATTTATATGGGATTACGTTGGAACTTAAATTAAAATTACAAACTATGAAAAATTATTTTTATCTATTACTGCTTTGCCTTCCTATGGCATTGACCGCTCAAAAACAAAGTAAAGCGACCTCGGTGAGTTTTGAAGTCAACGGAAATTGTGAACAATGCAAACATCGTATTGAAAAAGCGGGACTAGCGCTTAAAGGAGTGAAAATGATTCGATGGGAAATCCCAACGCATCAACTTTCTTTGATTTATGATCCCAACAAAGTGGAGCTTGATAAAATTCGTAAGGCCATTGCGGCAATAGGTCATGACACCGATAGGTTTAAAGCCAAGGATTCGATATACAACAGCTTGCCCATGTGTTGTTTATACGATCGCTCCGAATCGGAGCTGCAGTAAAAACAAAAACCCCGCCTAGGCGGGGTTTTTTTATGAATAGCTATTCACTATTTTACATCATTCCGGGCATCCCTCCACCCATTGGAGGACCGGCAGGTGCATCTTCTTTGATTTCAATCAATGCACATTCGGTAGTCAAGATCATTCCGGCAACTGAGGCGGCGTTTTCCAATGCCACGCGTGTTACTTTCTTAGGATCAATAATACCCGCTTTAAGCATGTCTACATAGCTTCCGTCTTTGGCATTGTATCCAAAATTATCTTTTCCTTCAAGGACTTTAGAAACCACAACAGATCCCTCGCTACCGGAGTTTTCTACGATGGTTCTTAAAGGTGCCTCAACGGCTTTATTGATGATTTGAATTCCTGTTGCTTCATCAGCATTTTCAGCTTTTATTTTGGATAAAGCAGCTTTGGCCATAAGTAAAGCAACACCTCCTCCGGCAATAATTCCTTCTTCAACGGCAGCTCGAGTAGCATGCAAAGCATCATCAACACGATCTTTTTTCTCTTTCATTTCTACTTCCGAAGGGGCTCCAACATAAAGTACAGCGACACCACCAGAAAGTTTTGCCAAACGCTCTTGTAATTTTTCTCTGTCATAGTCAGAGGTAGTAGATTCAATTTGCGCTTTGATTTGATTTACTCGTGCTTGAATTTCTTCAGATTTACCACTTCCATTCACCACAGTCGTATTGTCTTTGTCGATGGTAACTTTTTCGGCAACACCCAACATGTCTAGGGTGGTGTTTTCTAGAGTAAAACCACGTTCTTCAGAGATCACAGTACCTCCTGTTAGGATGGCAATGTCTTCCAACATGGCTTTTCTACGGTCACCAAATCCAGGTGCTTTTACTGCAGCAATTTTAAGGGCTCCTCTTAATTTGTTAACCACCAATGTGGCTAAGGCTTCCCCGTCAACATCTTCAGCAATAATTAAAAAAGGTTTTCCGCTTTGAGCCACTGGCTCAAGAATAGGAAGTAAATCTTTCATGGCAGAAATCTTCTTGTCGTACAACAAGATGTAAGGACTGTCCAAATCAGCTTCCATTTTTTCAGAGTCAGTTACAAAATAAGGAGATAAATATCCTCTATCGAATTGCATTCCTTCTACCACGTCAACGTAAGTTTCCGTTCCTTTTGCCTCTTCCACAGTAATTACCCCTTCTTTTCCAACTTTTTCAAAAGCTTCGGTAATTAATTCCCCGATGGTATTGTCGTTATTGGCAGAAATACTGGCCACTTGTTGGATTTTCTCAGAAGAATCTCCAACGGCTACCGCTTGTTTGCCTAAGGATTCAACAATGGCATCTACAGCTTTGTCAATTCCTCTTTTTAAGTCTAACGGATTGGCTCCGGCAGCAACGTTTTTCAAACCTTCCTTAACGATGGCTTGTGCCAAAATAGTCGCGGTAGTGGTTCCATCACCTGCAAGATCATTGGTTTTAGAAGCAACTTCTTTCACCATTTGAGCGCCCATATTTTCTAGGGGATCTTTCAACTCAATTTCTTTGGCTACAGTAACCCCATCTTTGGTTACTTGAGGCGCACCAAACGATTTGCCAATAATAACATTCCGCCCTTTAGGACCAAGGGTTACTTTAACGGCATTGGCAAGTGCATCTACACCGCGTTTAATTCCGTCTCTAGCCTCTAAGTCAAATTCTATTCTCTTTGCCATTTTTGTATATTTTTAAATTAAACAATTGCGAGCACGTCGCTTTCTTTCATGATCAAATAATCTACACCATCGTGATGTAGTTCGGTTCCGGCATATTTTCCATAAAGGACATGATCACCCACACTCAATGTGATGGGGTTGTCTTTAGTTCCTTTGCCAACGGCTACGACAGTTCCTTTTTGAGGTTTCTCTTTCGCAGTGTCGGGAATGATGATTCCTGACGAGGTTTTTGTTTCAGCAGCTGCAGGTTCAATAAGAACACGGTCTGCTAGGGGTTGAATACTTATTTTACTCATGATTAAATTTTTTTAATTTTGATGAGGGAGTGGCATAAATAGTGCCACTGCTATATTTCATGACAGTTTGTAAAAAAAAATGCCAGCACACTGACAGGCTGACATTTTTTGGAAGTTTTTGAAGTCTTATTCCGCTTCAGGAATTGGAATTTCGGGAATTTCTGGAATTGCTTCAGGGGTTGTTGTTTCGTTGGGTAATGCTTCTGGAATGGTCAATTCTGTGGGTGTTTCACCATTCAACAGCTTAGAATCACCAGCGGCTTGTCCATCGGACAAAGTCACATTGGAAATGAGAATCAACGCAAGGAGTAAAGTAGCCAATACCCAAGTGCTGCGATCCAAAAAATCGGTTGTTTTTTGGACTCCTCCCACTTGTTGAGAACCGCCCCCTCCAAACGAAGAAGAGAGTCCTCCACCTTTGGGATTTTGAACCATTACTACGAGAATTAGCAAAAAGCATACAAGGATGATCAATGCTGTAAAAATTGTAAATGTACTCATTAGGCTAATCTTTCAGTTTTTGTAAACGTTTGATTTCTTTGATTTGGACTGCAAATAAACTATTTTTTTCCGGATATTTCAAACATAAAATTTTATATGCTTGCAAGGCTTTCCCGTATTTTTTTTGTTTTACCAATACTTTGGCCAGTGTTTCGGTCATTAATTCATCGGTGGAAGTCCAACTTTCTGAGCTCAAGTCAACCCCTTTGGAGACATTTTTATCTGGAACAATTTTGGGTTGCTTATTTAAAAAATCATCAATAAGATCAAATTTATCTTTTAAGTCAGGCACCCGCTCCTCCACATTTTTTTGAGCATTTAAAAAGCGCGCCCATTCTGAAAAGCCCATCTTTTCTTTTTCCAACAATTGCGAAATGGACTGTTGCTGGGAAACTTCTACTTTTAATTCAGGTGTTTCCGGGACAGCCATTGGAGTTTCAGTAGCTAATGGAATAGGTTTTTCGATTTTAGTGACTTCAATTTCTTTAGCAATCCATTGATACAACAATTTCCGATTGTAGGTCGCCAGGGCGGTTTTGGAAAGTGTTTTTTCAAATTTTTCCGGCTGTTGCTGGTGAATGTATTTTAAATGATAAAAACGCAGCCACAAAAAATAAGGATAACGTTGGATGGCATCCTCTATAAGTGCCAATGTAGCCGAATCTTGGGGGTCGAAAAACCGGAGCTTTTCTACAATTGATGCGGCTTCTGAATTTACCATTTTGCGAGCGTATCGTTAAAAATATCTTGTGTAATTCGATCAAAAATGTCTTTGTGGGCAGCATCTTTAACATCGTACACCTGGAGTTCGGCAGGGAAGTCATAATAAAAGGAATAGCTTTTTTTGAAATCATCTTCCTCTTTTTTGGTATTCACAAATCGAAAAGCAATCGTCATTTTCAAACGGTTTTGTGCGGCGGTGATTTCTGCGGTGGCCGACATGGGTGTTACACTGTATTCGATAATTTCACCTTCATAAATCAAATCTCCATTTTCATTGACCAAATCCAAATTGGTTTGGTTCAACAATAAATCTTGTAAGGCAATGGTGAAATCATTGTCTAAGCCAGGTTCTACAGTAGAGCCGGGGCGGTTTCCTGCCAAGTTTTCAAAATAATTAACCTGAAAGGTTTTTGTTCCCGGCGGAATGGAAGCCCCCGTAAACGAATAGATTCCACAACCCCATTGCAGCAATAAAGCAACGATTGCTATAGGCCACCAAATTTTAGTCTGTTGTGATATCATTTAAATCGTATTGTTTGATTTTACGATAGAGGGTGCGTTCTGAAATCCCCAATTCTTTTGCTGCTAATTTACGTTTTCCTTTACTACGGATCAACGCACGCCGGATCATTTCAATTTCTTTATCCAAAAGTGATAAAGTTTCCTCTTCTTCGATGGTTTCGGCGTACTGATATTTATCAATTTGAGATGAAGTGGAAACTTCTGAAGGATTCATGTTGACGGGGACAACATCATAGGATTCCTCAGTCGGTAGTTCTTCCAAAGCATCATCTTCTCCATATATTTTCTTAATCAAACCTTGATTCTTCTCCTGAATTGATTTGCTATTGTCATTTTTGATGAGATCCAAAGTAAGTTTTTTCAAATCATTCAAATCACTTTTCATATCGAACAGCACTTTATAGAGAATTTCTCGCTCGGATGAAAAATCGCTTTCTTTGGAGGTATTTCCCACCAAAGCAGGAACCTGTCGCCCCATGTCGGGCAAATACGGACGGATTAAAGAGGCACTAATATCCCTTTCTTTTTCTAAAACCGAAAGTTGCTCGGCCACGTTACGGAGTTGACGAATATTTCCCGGCCAACGATACTGCATCAACAGATTTTGTGCGTGTTGATCCAAGCGAAGCGAGGGCATGTGGTATTTTTGTGCAAAATCCGAAGCAAATTTCCGAAACAGTAAAGGAATATCATCTTTGCGATCTCTCAAAGGAGGAAGCGTAATTTCCACAGTGCTTAGGCGATAATACAAGTCTTCTCTGAACTTTCCTTTTTCAATAGCCTGTTGCATATTGACATTGGTGGCGGCAACGATGCGGGCATTGGTTTTTTGTTCTTTGGAGGATCCCACCTTCATGAATTCGCCAGTTTCCAAAACCCGAAGCAAGCGCACTTGCGTGGGAAGGGGCAATTCGCCCACTTCATCCAAAAAAATGGTACCTCCATCGGCGACTTCAAAATAGCCCAAACGGGTCTGAGAGGCTCCGGTAAAAGACCCTTTTTCGTGCCCAAACAATTCGCTGTCAATAGTACCTTCGGGAATGGCTCCACAGTTTACGGCGATGTATTTGGAGTGCTTACGATGGGAAAATTGATGAATAATTTTTGGAATATTTTCTTTTCCAACCCCACTTTCACCAATGACTAGGACAGAAATATCCGTGGAAGCCACACGCAAGGATTTTTCCAAGGCACGGTTCAAACCGATGTGGTTTCCAATGATTCCAAAACGTTGTTTTACGGCTTGTAAAGATTCCATATTAGATTGATTTTGAATAATCCACAGCGGTTCCTATTAGGGTGGCTGAGGTACAATCATTAATTTTCACATCGACAAAATCGCCTACTTGATAGTGTTCTTTAGGAAAGACGGCAACTGTATTTTGGGTGGTTCTTCCGCTCCAAAAAGCGTCAGATTTCTTAGAGGTTTTTTCGATAAGAACACTCACCGTTTTGCCCAAAAACGTTTGCGTACGATACAAACTGTGTTTTTGTTGTAGATCAATGATTTCGTTCAATCGTCTTTTTTTGATTTCTTGAGGGACATCATCTGCTATTTTACGAGCGGCCAAAGTTCCCGGACGTTCGGAATAAGCAAACATAAATCCAAAATCATATTTTACGTATTCCATTAGGGAAAGCGTGTCTTGATGATCGGCTTCGGTTTCAGTAGGAAAACCCGTGATGATATCATGAGAAATCCCGCAATCCGGCAAAATTGCTCGAACATTGTCGATGAGTGCAAAATATTCTTCTCGTGTGTGCAAACGATTCATTTTTTGAAGAATCTGATCACTTCCCGATTGTACAGGAAGATGGATGTATTTGCAAATATTGGGGTGCTTTGCCATGGTTTCTAACACTTCCACCGACATGTCTTGCGGATTGGAAGTTGAAAAGCGAATCCGCATTTTGGGCTGTTGTTGAGCAACCAAATCTAATAAATGATGAAAACGAACGGCTGTTTTTTGTTGTAATTCGGTGGCTTTTTCAAAATCTTTTTTTAATCCTCCTCCATACCACAAATAACTGTCCACATTTTGTCCTAACAAAGTTATTTCCTTATATCCTTGATGGGCCAATTCTTGAACTTCCTCCAAGATGCTTTTCGGATCCCTACTGCGTTCGCGACCTCGCGTAAAAGGCACTACGCAAAACGTGCACATATTATCACAGCCTCTTGTAATAGAAACAAAGGCACTCACCCCATTGGAATTTAAACGAACGGGAGCAATATCTCCATAAGTTTCATCCCGAGAGAGGAGTACATTTACGGCTTCGCGATCGGCTTCTGCTTCTTGCAATAGATTCGGCAAATCCTTGTAAGCGTCGGGTCCTACAACAAGGTCAACAATTTTTTCTTCTTCCAGAAATTTGTGTTTGAGACGTTCGGCCATACAACCCAAGACTCCCACCTTGAGATGGCGTTTATTCTTTTTTAAACCCGTAAAATGCTCTAAACGTTTACGCACCGTTTGTTCTGCCTTTTCTCGGATGGAACAAGTATTGAGCAAAATGAGTGAAGCTTCTTTTAAGTCCGAAGTGATGCGATAGCCCTCTTTTTTAAGAATGGATGCAACCACTTCGCTGTCGGCAAAATTCATTTGGCAGCCATAGCTTTCAATAAACGCACTTTTACCATTCAAAGGGTTTGTATTCGAGACAGACGCTTCCATGGCCGCTCCGTTATATAAATTTGGATTTTTGGGTACTGTCGTTGTCTCCCTATCTGCAGAAGAAGAATTTTTATTCTGGACGTCCAATAATTTATTTTTTATTTGAATCCCCATACGGGTAAAAGGTTTTTAGCTTTTGATGAAACAAACATCACGGTAGAAAAACATTTTCTTAGGTGTTGTTTCAATCGTGCAAATATACAACCTAAATTGAAAATGGGACATTTTGTCAGTCTTCCATTTAAAAGGATAAATCAAAAGGAAGCGTCAAAAGCTGGACTACAAATTTAAAACTCACAAAAACAAAAGGACGGATTGTCAAATGGTTAAAACCGTTCCAACATTAGTGAGGCAAACGATTTTGAAGACGTCCGTAACTCCAAGTTCCCAATACAGCGAAAAAGATGACCACCAAAATGGGAAAAAATCCGGCCCCCAAAAGCGTGAACATGGGTCCGGGACAAGCACCAGAGAGTGCCCAGCCCAAGCCGAAAATGACACCTCCATAAGCGTAGCGTTTGAAGCTTTTCTCTTTGTCTGCAATGATGATGGGTTCTCCAAAGATGGATTTCAATTGGAAACGTTTAATGAGTTGAATGATAATAACTCCAAAAACCAAAGCTGAACCAATGATACCATACATGTGAAAGGATTGAAATTGAAACATTTCATAGATCCGAAACCAAGACGCCGCTTCCGATTTAAACATTGTAATTCCGAAAACAATACCAATAATAAAATATATAAGCGTTTGCATAATCTATAGAAAATAAGGTAATAAGAAATGATTCATTAACAAGCCTCCAACAAAAAATCCGATCACGGCATAGAGGGAGACCAACTGTAAATTGCTCAGACCCGAAATCGCATGTCCTGAAGTACAACCCCCGGCATAGCGTGCTCCAAAGCCTACTAAAAACCCTCCCAAAGCAAGGGACAGCAGTACTAGGGGATTTTGAAGGGCTTCCATTGCAAAGAGTTCCTCCGGTAAGTAACTGTTTCCGGCACTTTGAATTCCAAGCCCTTGTAATTTTGTAATTGTTTTTTCACTGATCGTTACGGCGGTAGTATTGGAAAGTAAATGACTGCCGAGCCAACCACCAACAACAGCTCCTAAAACAACAATAAGATTCCAACGTTGCGATTTCCAATCGTAATTAAAAAAAGAGGTGGATTTACCAGCACCGCAAATGGCACAAATCGTCCTTAAATTGGAGGACATTCCAAAAGATTTTCCAACAAAAAGCAATGCCATCAGCACAAATGCGATCATGGGGCCACCAATATACCAGGGCCAAGGTTCAAATATCCAATTCATAATAGTTTCAATAATGATTCGTCTATGATTATTAATCTTGTGTTACGCAAAGATAGTGGGTTGTTTCTAATTTCTTAATGCTTTACAGTAGGAAATGAAAAATTCTGTTTGCCCTTCATGTTCAAAAGCATTCGAATTAAAATTCCGTTTTTATTGATTAAAAGAAAACTTTACAAGAATTCATCGTCTTAAAAACAAAAGATTAAAGGGTTCAAGGTTACATTTTTATCTAAAAAATCCTCCATAAAATTGTCGGATACAAGGGTGTAATTTGGTAGGTCTGTGATTTAAAATTTGATAGTTCCAAAAAAACTTACCTACTTTTGCTCCAAAAATATTATCCTTATGTCCAAAAATTTAGTCATTGTTGAGTCACCTGCAAAAGCAAAAACCATTGAAAAATTTTTGGGAAAAGATTTTAAAGTTGCTTCCAGCTTTGGTCATATCGCAGATTTACCTTCGAAAGAATTGGGGGTTAATGTAGATGGTGATTTTACTCCCAAATACATCGTCAATGACGACAAGAAAAAAGTTGTAAATGAGTTAAAAAAGTTAGCAAAAAACGCTGATTATGTTTGGTTGGCCAGTGATGAAGATCGAGAGGGAGAAGCCATTGCCTGGCATTTGGCGAATAATTTAAAACTTACTTCGAAAAACTCCAAGCGTATTGTTTTCTCAGAAATTACTAAAAACGCCATACTCAGAGCTATAGATCAGCCTCGCGATATTGATTACAATCTTGTGAACGCCCAACAAGCCCGTCGGGTTTTGGATCGTTTGGTAGGCTATGAGTTATCTCCGGTTCTTTGGAAAAAGGTCAAAGGGGGGCTATCTGCAGGTCGTGTTCAATCCGTTGCAGTTCGTTTGATTGTCGAGCAAGAAAGAGCCATTCGGGATTTTATCCCTCAGGAATCGTTCAAAACACAAGCCAGTTTTTTGTCGACTTCTCAAAAACTAATTCCTGCGCAACTCAATCAAAATTTTGAGAGTGAAGCAGAAGCAGAAAAATTTCTTGCCTCCAATCCAGGTGCCGTTTATACGGTGGATGACGTTCAGAAAAAACCAGCAAAGAAAAGTCCGGCAGCACCTTTTACAACGTCTACCTTACAGCAAGAGGCTTCCCGAAAATTGTATTTTTCGGTGAGTAAGACAATGACTTTGGCGCAACGTCTGTATGAAGCTGGTCATATTACCTATATGCGAACCGATAGTGTAAATTTATCCAAAGAGGCGCAAAATAATATCGGAAATTATATCGATGCGCAATATGGGGAGGCGTACAAACAATTGCGTTCTTTCAAAACAAAAAACAAAGGTGCACAAGAGGCACACGAAGCGATACGGCCTACAAATTTCAATGCCAATCAACTGTCATTAGAATACGATCAGGCCCGATTGTATGAATTGATTTGGAAACGTACCTTGGCATCGCAAATGAGTGACGCTAAGTTGGAACGAACTCAAATTAGCATTAATGCAGACCAGTATAAACCTCAATTTATAGCCAAGGGAGAAGTCATTGTTTTTGATGGTTTTTTGAAAGTGTACATGGAGGGAGTGGATGAAGAAGATGAAGAAACCCAGGGGATGTTACCCAAAGTGAAGGTAGGAGAGCAATTAAGTCTTCAAAACATAAAAAGTGTTCATCGTTTTACGCGCCCCCCGTATCGTTTTTCGGAAGCCGCTTTAGTTAAAAAAATGGAGGAATTGGGAATTGGAAGACCTTCTACCTATGCGCCCACCATTTCGACCATACAGAACAGAAATTATATTCAAAAAGGAACTTCAGAAGGGGAAGAAAGAAAGTATATGGAACTCACTTTGGTCGATGACCAAGTTTCCAAACAACTACTGACGGAAATGGTAGGTGCAGATAAGGGTAAGTTAATTCCTACAGATATTGGCACCATCGTAAACGATTTTTTGGTCGAAAATTTTGAATCCATCTTGGATTTCAACTTTACAGCCCAAGTGGAACAAAGCTTTGATGACATTGCTAGTGGAACAGAGGATTGGACCGCTATGCTAAAAAACTTTTATACGAGTTTCCACGAAACCGTAGAAAGTGTCAATGAAAATGCCCAAAGAGAATCTGGCGAACGAATTTTAGGAGTAGATCCGAAATCGGGAAGAGCCGTAAAAGTACGCTTGGGAAAATTTGGTCCGATGGCGCAAATTGGAGAACAAGAGGATGAGCAAAAACCGGTTTATGCCAGTTTGGGCAGTACGCAACAATTGGAAACCATTACTTTTGAAGAGGTGATGACCTTGTTTGAATTGCCCAAAACTATTGGGGACTATCAAGGTGAAGAAGTAATTGTCAACAACGGTCGCTTTGGTCCTTATGTAAAATTTAAAGACAAGTTTATCTCCCTTCCCAAGGGTATGGAGCCCATGGAGGTAGATATGGAATTTGCAAAGGACTTGATTGAGGAAAAATTGAAAGCGGATGCTCCGATTTTTGAATACAATAATTTACCCGTCACCAAAGGAGTAGGGCGTTTTGGTCCTTTCATCAAATGGAGTGGGTTGTTTATCAACGTTAATAAATCCTATGATTTTGACAATCTTTCTGATGCAGATATCGTCCAACTGATAGAAGATAAAATTCAAAAAGAAAAAGAAAAAGTACTCCACCACTGGGAGGAGGAAGGTATTCGAGTAGAGAAAGCACGTTGGGGTAGATCCGTCATCATAAAAGGCAAACAAAAAGTTGAATTGAACAAAGATGTGGACGCCACCAAGCTCACATTGGAGCAGGTGCAAACCTTGTTGGGAAAGAGTAAAAAACGAGCCAAAAAGAAATAATGAGCGTATCCCTTTTAAATCCAATTGAAGAGGAAGAGTTGATCGGGTTTTCATTGCTTCCAAAACAGATTCTTGGAAAAAATATTTTTAGACATACGCATGCCTCTGGTTTACCGGATTTAAAAGACATTGATATTGCAATTATTGGCTTGAATGAACAACGCAATAGTTTTTATGCCAATACGTCTTATGATTTAACAAAATTCAGAGCCCAATTCTATGAGTTGTATCCCGGGAATTGGAATTTGAAAATCGCTGATTTGGGAGATTTACCCAACGGTGAAACGGTGGAAGACAGCTATTTTGCGATCAAAGAAATCGCTATCGAGCTCAAGCAGTGGAATGTGATCCCAATTTTTATTGGTGGAAGTCACGATATCATCTATGCGCTCTATCAGTCCTATCAAACGCTCAAACAATTTGTCAACATTGTATCGGTGGATCGTTCTTTGGACTTTTCACAGGAGGAAGAACTCATTTCTGGTCGTTCCTATATGAGTAAAATCATCTTGGAGCAACCCAATGTTTTGCGCAATTATACCAACTTGGGTTTTCAGAGTTATTATTGTGCCCAAGAGGAAAAAGATTTGATGGAGAAGTTGTTTTTCGATGGGCTTCGGTTGGGAACAGTCTTATCCCACCCGGAACTCACTGAACCCTATCTTCGAGATGCCGATATTGTTGGTATTGATATGAAATCGTTATCCTGGCAAGCGGTGGCTGATCCATTGAAAGGCTCACCCAATGGGATTGACTCTAGAACGATTTGTTCTTTGGCGCGTTATGCCGGAATTAGCGATAGAGTGGCTTATTTTGGACTTTTTGATCTTCCGACCACTCCCGTATTTCATCAGCTTTTAGCACAAATGGTTTGGTATTTTATTGAAGGTGTTCATCTGCGTTTCGGAGAATATCCTTTAAGTTTGGGTGAAGGGTTTGTAAAGTATACTGTTGCCTTGTCCGATCAAAGTATCATTTTTTACAAGAGTGAATTGAGTCAGCGTTGGTGGATGGAAATTACAAATGAATCTGCTATAAATAATAAAATGAAATCTTCAACGTTATTACCTTGCACACAACAAGATTACAACGATGCTATGCAAGATAAAATCCCCGAAAGGTGGTACAATGCGATTAAAAGAATGTAATAGCAACAATAAAAATAATTAAGTGCCGTTAAAAAAAATGATCGAAAGTTCGAATAATAGTATAACTATAGTTAAAAAATAATTAGATTTATGCCCAAAGAGGCATATAGCTAAAGTACAATTGGTATATTCATGAAAAAACTTCTTGTTTTTGTTATCTTAACTTCATTCCTTCTTTCCTGCGGAAGTAAAAATCGCGGGGAACTCATTGGGGTGAAGCAAAAGAAATGGTATGGCGAAAAACCCTTTGGAATGACCCTTATTGAAGGCGGTGCCTACATTATGGGAAAAGCCGATGAGGATGTCGCCCAACTTCAAAATGCGCCAGCAAGAACCGTAACGGTTCCCGACTTTTATATGGACGAAACCGAAATCACTAACAGTGAGTATCGTCAATTTGTATACTGGGTTAAGGATTCCATCGCTCTAGCCATGTTGGCTCGTAAGGCCGATGAATTAGAGTTGGGAGAAGACAACAAAGACGGTATCGGTGAGTTTTCTTTTCAAGATGCGGATACTTCCAAACTCTCGGAGTTTCAAAAATACATGCGTGAAAACTATTACGATGTCAACGAAGACCTTTATGCGGGACGTGCACTCAACTGGGATGCCGATTTGACTTGGAACACGGAGGACTATGTGGATCAGAACTACGCCGAGATTATGGATTCGCTGTATTTGCCTCCCGAGTATTGGTATGATGGACAAATCAAATTGGACGTTGAAAAGTTGGTCTATAAGTACACTTGGTTTGACGCAGAAGGTGCAGCGGCCGAATCGAAAAGAACACGAAAGCAATTTATTGATCGTAAACCTTTTATAAAACAGAAACAAATTCAAATCTATCCGGATACTACAGTATGGATCAAGGATTTTACCTACTCCTATAATGAACCCATGCACAACGATTATTTCTCCCATCCGGCCTATCAGGATTATCCAGTAGTTGGGGTTTCTTGGCAGCAGGCGGTGGCATTTTGTAATTGGAGAACGAAGTATAAAAATTCTTATCAAAGAAATAAAGGAAAGCCTAATGTAAGTAGATTCAGACTGCCCAACGAGGCGGAGTGGGAATATGCAGCCAGAGGTGGAATTCCTTCGGGAACCTATCCTTGGGGAGCACCCTATCTGTTGAACGACCGGGCTTGCTTCCTTGCGAACTTTAAACCTTTGCGGGGGGACTATGCTTCTGATCAAGCCGTCTATACGGTTGAAGCGAAATCCTATTTGCCTAACGATTATAACCTCTATAATATGGCTGGTAATGTGGCCGAATGGACAAATTCCTCTTATGAAACCGGTGCTTATGATTATGTAGCCAGTCTTAATCCAAATATGTCTTTTGATTATGAAAAGCGTAAAGTAGTTCGTGGCGGATCCTGGAAAGATGTAGCCTATTTTCTAAGAGTAAGCTCAAGGGATTACGAATATGCCGATACAGCACGAAGTTATATTGGTTTCAGAACCGTTCAAGACTATTTAGGTTCGCAAAAAGTCAAAATCAAATAGTTTTAAACTTTTATTCCTATTTTTATAACAAAACTTAAATTATTTTAAAATGAATGACAAAGCTTTAAACAAAAGACTAAGAAGTAAGGTTGCGATGCATATGCTTTTTGGACTCGGGGGTGCAGTAGTAATTATTGGAGCACTTTTTAAAATTCTTCACTTGGAAATAGGTCCCATCACAGGAGGATTGGTCCTTGGATTAGGATTAGGAACAGAGGCATTAATCTTTACTGTATCTGCCTTAAATACGGGTGAAATTAAAGAAGAACACACGGACTACGTAAAAAAAATAAAAGGGGGAGAAAAGAAGCCTGCAGCGGCAGCTGGGGACGGCGGTCTTTCTTCCAAAATTGATGCTTTGATGCAAGAGGCCAAGTTGGATGTCAACTTGATGAACGGCTTAACAAAAAGCATCAAAGACTTAGAAAATACAGCAAAGGCATTAACCCCTGCTTCCGAAGCAGCCTCGGCCTCACAAAACTATTCCAGTGAATTGGCTAAAGCAGCGGCGCAATTGGAACAGTTGAATGCCAACTATCAAAAGCAAATACAGGATGCACAAGGAAAAACAGACGTCAATGATAAAATTCATCAGAACGCTGAACTTCTTCAATCACAAATGGCATCGCTTTCAGCAAACCTAGCAGAACTCAACAGTGTCTACGGAGGTATGCTTTCTGCAATGAACAAAAAATAAATTATGGCAGGCGCAAAAGAAACCCCCAGGCAGAAACTTATAAGTTTGATGTACCTGGTTTTTATTACCATGCTTGCACTCAACGTGAGTAAAGAGGTTTTGGATGGTTTTGGACAGATGTTTGTCAAAATATCCGATGCCAATACACGCATTGCGGATGGAAATAGTAATTTATACGAAAATATCGAAGTTAACTCCCAAGAAAAAGGAGGCAAATGGGTAGGTCACGACCGGACGGCCAAACAAATCAAAAAGAGTTCTGATTTGTTCTTCAACAAAATTGAAGATATCAAGACAACCATTACGGAAAAGCAAAGAATCAAAGATCCGAATCTTGAAAAATATGCCGAAATGGACAAGGGGGATGCCTTGGATGTTGTATGGTTTAAAGAAGGAGCCGGTGACAAAGCCGATGAATTCATCGGTATGATTCAAGATTATAAAATGGAAGTCATCCAAGTGTTTGGGAGTCAGTATCCGGAATATATCGAATTGGTAGAAGCTCGTTTCTTTACAGGAGATCAAAACAACAACATCAAGAACAAAGACAATTTGGATGAACGTTGGATCGAAGCCAACTTTAAAGGTTTTCCGCTCGTTTCTTCTTTAGCAAAGTTGACCATGATGCAAAACGATATCCGCCAAACTGAGCACGATGTATTGACCACCCTCATGGGGAAAGAGTTAAAAATGTCTTCAACTGTTAATTCTTCGAATTACACCAGTCTTTTGCTCACCGAAAAAGGAGCTTACTATCAAGGAGAAACCTTTGATGGGAGTGTCATTTTAGGAAGAAAAGGAGGCGCACAAAACCCGAATGGTGTGGAATTGACACTGGATGGTCTACCTTTGACAGCGAATGATTATGAACTTATTGCTGGAGGGATAAAACTAAACATCAATGCGGGTAATCCTGGCGATCATAACATTGCTGGAGATTTGATTTTCCTCAGTGAGGGTGTAGAATCTAGAATTAAAGTGGATCAAACCTATTCGGTAATTTCTAAACCTAATTCTGCAGTAATTTCGGCAGACAAGATGAATGTAGTGTATCGCGGTGTACAAAACCCGATCACGATTTCTATTCCCGGAATTCAAGACAGCAAAATTAACGCCTCTGCACCTGGTTTAAAACGTGTTAAAGGAAGTCAATACATGCTATCACCGCAATCGGGTAGAGAAGTAAAAATCAACGTTTCTGGGACTTTACCCGATGGAAATAAAGTAGCTTCTGTATCTACCTTCAGAATTAAAGATATTCCCAAGCCTGCGGGTTATTTCCGAGGGCAATCGGGTTCTTTTACGATTCCTAAATCAAGTTTAGAAAAAGGCACTGTGGAAGCGCGTTTGGAGGACTTTGATTTCGATTTACCACTGCGTACCAAATCCTTCCGCTTCCGAGCACCGGGTCAACCCAGTATGGTCATTCAAGGCAATCGTTTGGATAGTAAGGCGGTGGGGATGTTAGCGCGAATTAAGAACGGTCAGACCATCATTATTTCTGATATTGAAGTAGAAATACCTTCTAATCCTTCTTATAAACTCAAACAAACTTCACCGATTTCAATCACTGTGAATTAATTGTTCAACAAATGAAAAAGTATTTTTTTATTGGATTAACTGTTTTTTATCTAGGGTACAACAATCTTAGTGCCCAAGCAAATTTGTTAAATGCAAAGGTGCCTCAAGAAATTGGTGTACTGAACGAACAACAAATTGAGGCTAATGATAATTCCCCGGTAGCCTATGGTTATGTGGACGATAGAGACATACTTTGGTCAAAAACCATCTGGGAGATCATTGATTTGGATGAGCGTATTAATTTCCCTTATTATTACCCAACCATAGACAATGGATTTTTATCCAAGAATCGTCAATCTTTGTTTAGAATTTTGATTGACAACATCAAGGCGGGGAATATAACAGAGGTGTACAATACGGATTATTTTAAGGAGAAAATCTCTTTTGAAGACATGCAAGATCGCTTGGCTTTAAGACGTCTTTCAACCATTGGTATAGAAAAGCAAAATGCTGGTGAACAAGTGACCGAAGACGATTACGATGTATTTGAGGTCACTTCCGACAAGATTGTCCAATATCGTATCAAAGGGACTTGGTATGTGGACAAACGCTTGGGCGAACTCAAGTATCGTTTGTTGGGGATTGCTCCCTATGCTCCCGATGTTTCTACCTTAGATCAAGGAGCGGCTGCATTTGAATCGGAGCCCGTTCCCTTATTTTGGGTTTGGTTTCCCGATGCGCGTGAAGCTTTGAACAACAACAAAGTTTTTAATACCAGAAATTCTTCGCAACCAATTACGTTTGACAATATGTTGAATTCAAGACGCTTTAATGCAACGGTTTATAAAGAAGAAAACGTATATGAAGACCGTCAAGTAAAGGAGTACATCTATGAAGATGCTTTGCGACAGTTGTTAGAGTCTGAGCGTATCAAATCTGTTATTCGAGATTTTGAACAAGACTTGTGGAATAATTAATATTCCCATAGATATTCAAAAATGCAGTAAGTTTCTTACTGCATTTTTTTTGTTCTAATTTTAAGAATTCACGCTCTTTAGAGGTATCGCTGGATGAGATGATAGAAATTAAGAAACATACGATTATAGTGGGCTACGGCTTGGCAGGTTTTTGCTATGCCTATCAATTGCATCGTAAGGGACTTTCTTTTTGTATCATAGATCAGCCCCTTCACAGTGCGACGCGGCAAGCGGCGGGAGTTTGTAACCCTACCCAATTAAAACGTTATAGTTTGGCTTGGGAAGCCCCAAGATTTTTAGCTTATGCAGCTCGTTTTTATGCGTTTTTTGAAAAGGAATATAGTTGTTCGGTTTTCCAAAAAACACCAATTCATCGCTATTTTCATCAGGTTTCGGAGCAAAATCTTTGGGGCGAAGCCAGTTATTCTCATCTATTAGCAGCTTTTCTTGAGGCGGATATCATTCCTCAAGGAGATCCCAATATTCGTCTCCAAAACGGTTATGGCATAGTGAAACAAGCCGCTCGACTAAATACCGTTGAAACGCTAGAAACCTTTAGCTCCCTATTGGATTCTTCTGCATTCAGAAAAGAAAGGTTTGACTATGAGGCACTCCAGCTTCAAAATTCAGGGATTCAATACAAAAATATTGAAGCGCAACAAATTGTTTTTTGTGAAGGATTTGGCATCCACAGCAATCCTTTTTTTAAACAATTGCCGGTCATTGGTGCCAAAGGCGAAAGTTTACTGATTAGGGCTCCCGAACTCGCCACTTCTGCAACCATTAAATCCGGTATTTTTATTGTTCCCATGGAAGCCGATATTTTTTGGATAGGAGCAACCTTCGATCATCACGATAAAACCAATCAACCAACGGAACAAGGAAAGTTGTGGTTGCTCAACAAGCTCAATAGGTTGCTGGACACGCCCTTTGAATTATTGGCCCACCAAGCTGCAGTCCGGCCCACCGTCATTGATCGTCGTCCGATTTTGGGAAAACACGCCACCCATCCCTCTATGGCGGTTTTTAATGGTTTAGGAACTCGCGGAGCGATGATGGCACCCCTTTTGTCCGAATGGCTTTTCCAACATCTCAATGAAGGAAAAGCATTGCCTGTAGAAGTTGCCTTGGATCGTTTTTAAATCCTATTTTTGCAACTTGATAAAAAAACATGTTCAACGCGCATAATATTACCGTTAGTTTTGGAGGCGAATCTCTTTTTGAAGAAATCTCTTTTCGTTTAGGGAAAGGAGATCGCGTTGGACTCATTGGAAAAAACGGTGCGGGAAAGTCTTCCCTTTTAAAATTAATGGCCAAGCAAAGCCTTCCCACTTCGGGGACTTTTGCGTTGGAGAAGCATGTTCGTATTGGCTATCTCCCCCAAGACTTGGATTTTGAAAAAGGGCGTTCTGTATTGGAAGAAGCCTATTTGGCCTTTGAAGAAATAATTAAGATCGAACACCGGCTGCAAAAGATTCATCAGGTTTTAGAGACTGCCACCGATTATGAAAGCGATTCCTATTTGGAAATGCTGAACGAAATGCAGGATTTGAACACCCAATACGAGATGATTGGGGGCTACACCTATCAGGCCAAAACCGAGAAAATCTTGTTGGGATTGGGTTTTAGTACCGCTCATTTCAATGCACCCACCGACACCTTTTCAGGGGGGTGGCGGATGCGGATCGAATTGGCTAAATTATTATTACAAGAAAACGACATCCTGCTATTGGATGAGCCGACCAACCACTTGGATATAGAATCCATCATTTGGTTGGAAGGATTTTTAAAGAAATACAAAGGTGCCATTATGCTGGTGTCTCATGACCGGATGTTTTTGGATCAAGTGACCAATCGTACCATCGAGATTATTCAGCATCGAATTTTTGATTTTAAAAAGCCCTATTCCGAATATATGGTTCTTCGTGCTGAATTACGCGATCAGCAGCAGGCTGCACAAAAAAATCAAGAAAAGCAAATACAACAAACCGAAAAGCTGATCGAGCGTTTTCGAGCCAAGGCATCAAAAGCAAGCATGGCACAGTCGCTGATTAAAAAGCTCGATAAAATTGAGCGCATTGAGATTGATCCCGAAGAAAATAAAAAAATAAAATTTGAATTTCCAATTTCGCAACAACCCGGAAAAATAATTTTAGAAACCCATAATATTGCAAAATCCTATGGAGATAAGAATGTTTTGGCTGCCGTGGATTTACTCGTTGAAAGAGGAGAAAAAATTGCTTTTGTAGGTCAGAACGGTCAAGGAAAATCAACTTTGGCAAAGATCCTGGTGGGAGAATTGGACTATACCGGAAAACTCAAATTGGGACACAATGTTCAAGTCGGTTATTTTGCCCAAAACCAATCGACCTATCTCGATGGAAGTAAAACAGTTTTGGAAGCTGCCGAAGATTCTGCAACGGCGGAAAACAGATCCAAAGTCAGAGACTTATTGGGGTCGTTTCTTTTTCAGGGAGATGCGGTTGAAAAAAAAGTACACGTTTTGTCAGGGGGAGAACGAAACCGCTTGGCATTGTGTAAGCTATTGCTACAGCCCTTCAATGTGCTTATTATGGATGAGCCTACCAACCATTTGGACATGGCCTCCAAAAACGTTCTTAAAGAAGCTTTAATTAAATTTAAAGGAACCCTTATTTTGGTTTCTCACGACCGGGATTTTGTCCAAGAATTGTGTGAAAAAGTAGTCGTCTTTAAAGATCAGGAAGTAAAGGTGTTTTTGGGAGATATCAATGCCTATTTGGAACATCAAAAACTTTCTTCGATCAAAGAGTTGGAGAAAGTGACCAAGGTTGAAAAAACAAAAACAAATCCCTCCTCCAACGAAAATACTTACGAAGCTCAAAAAAGCGATCGAGCGGCACAGCAAGAAATTTTGAAAGTCGAAAAGAAAATTGAGCAATTGGAAAAAGAAATTAAAGCCATCGACCTTGCGTTGGAAATCAATTATGAAGTTACCATTGCACAGCCCGATTTTTTTGATCAATATCAAGCAAAGAAAAAAAAGCTAGAGGACTTATTGGCGACTTGGGAGTCACTGCAATTATCTTAATCCTCAATTTCTTGTAAATAGCGTTCTGCATCAAGGGCGGCCATACAGCCGGTTCCAGCAGCTGTAACCGCCTGACGGTATTCTTTATCTTGAACATCTCCCGAAGCAAAAACCCCGGGTAAATTGGTCGCCGTAGATTTTCCTTTGGTGATTAAATATCCGGCATCATCCATATCTAATTGTCCTTTGAAAATTTCCGTATTGGGTTGGTGTCCAATGGCAATAAAAAGTCCGGTAATGGAAATTTCCTCAAGGGCTCCGGTTTGATTATTTCGCATCCGCAGTCCTTCCACCACTTGATCTCCCAAAACCTCGTCAATTTCGGTATTGTAGCGTAAGTCAATATTTGAAGTATTATTCACCCGATGCTGCATGGCTTTGGAGGCCCGCATTTGATCTTTGCGCACCAACATGGTGACTTTGGAACATATTTTTGCCAAATAGGTTGCTTCTTCCGCAGCAGTATCTCCACCCCCAACGATGGCCACCTCTTGTCCTTTATAGAAAAAACCATCGCATACAGCACATGCAGAAACGCCTCCGCCGCGCAAGCGTTGTTCACTGGGCAAACCTAAATACCGAGCAGTTGCTCCCGTACTAATAATCACAGTTTCGGCTTCCAAGGCTGCTCCACCTTCCACAAATGCTTTGTGAATACCGCCCTTTTCGGTGGCAAATTTAACTTTATTGATCATTCCAATTCGGACTTGTGTTCCAAAGCGTTCGGCTTGTTGTTGTAATTGGACCATCATGGTGGGACCGTCGATACCTTCGGGATAGCCTGGAAAATTATCTACTTCGGTCGTGGTGGTCAGCTGTCCTCCGGGTTCCATACCGGTATAAAGGACCGGTTTTAGATCCGCTCTTGCGGCATAAATTGCTGCGGTATAGCCGGCTGGGCCGCTTCCAATAATCAATGTTTTAATCCGTTCCATGTGTCCAATAATTTTTTTAAAAATAGGATTAATATTATATCGTATCTTCGTTTTCTATCAGTTTTATCAATAAACTTATAAACGTAACTATGGTGTATAGATTTGCGCTCCTATTTCTTTTTTTTACTAACTGTTCAGTTCCCAGCAGCACTCAGGCAGATCGTATTATTCAAAACAGCATTCGTTTTTATCAAACGGATCGTTTGCAAAATAATACCGTTCAATTTCAGTTTAGACAACACCACTACCAATTGGATCGAAATTTAAACGGAGTGGTCATGTATCGTATATTGGAACAAGAAACGGGTCGGCTTGTCGATAAAGTGGAAAATTTCAAAACCTTCTCCCGAACCCTAAACAATGTTCAAGAGGTCGTATCAGACAGTATGAGTAGAGTGTATACGAACTCTATTAATTCGGTCTTCTATTTTTTTCAATTACCACTAACCCTTTTAGATCCAGCAGCCATAAAAAGTTGGGAGGGCTCCGAAATCATTCAAGGAAAACCCTATGATCGGATTAAAGTTGTTTTTAAGGAAGAGGGGGGTGGAGATGACTTTTCTGATGAATATCGCTACTGGATCCATCAAAAGCTTTATCGTATGGATTTTTTGGCATACAATTATCAAACGGACGGTGGAGGAACCCGCTTTCGCAAAGCCATTGACCAAAGACGTGTAGATGGGGTTTTATTTCAAGATTATGAAAACTATAAACCGCAAAAACGTTTTGTGGCTTTAGACAGTTTGCCCTTCCTCTTTGCACAGGGTCAACTGCTAAAGGTCTCCGAAATTAAGAATGAAAACATTCGTTTTATTCCATAAAAAAACCCCACTAAATAGAGGGGTTTCCATCGTACCGATTTTAAAAATATAAATTTTTGAGGAAGTGATCCATGGATCAAGTGCTTGCTCTCAACACAGTTGCTTGAAGTCCCACCACAAGAAGTAGGACCCCAAACAATTTGTTCTAAAAGCTTTTTAGGGGTGTATAATTAATTTTTTACAACGTTCCATTTTGTTGGATCACCCATTGTTGTGCTTCTTTAAAAGTATCGAAAACTTGTTCAGCAGGAACAAGGGTGTTGACAATCCCAATACTTTTCATCAAGTACAAGGGTTGTGATTGCACACCCACCACGAGGGTTTTGATGCCTTTTTGACTTAATTCCATAATAACATCCTCCAACGCAAACAATCCCGATTGATCGATATACGGTACTTTAGACATTCTCAAAATGGCCACGGAGGCAGAATCCGGAATTTGTTTGGATAGACTTAGGAAAGCCGAAGTAAAGCCAAAAAATAAAGGACCATTCAAATGTTTGATAAACACTTTTTCTAAAAAGTCGGATTTCAATCCTTTTTCGTCTTGCCAAGCTTCTTCTTTCTTGACATTGGAAACCACGGATTGCTCTTTGGAAATGTCTCCCATTTTTTTCATAAAAAACAAGGAGGCCAAAACCAGTCCAATTCCCACGGCAAATACCAAATTCCAGAAGACGGATAACAAAAGGACCGTAAACATAATCATGACTTCTGTTCTTGGAATTTTGGGTAAGGCGCGTAAACCTTTATAATCCATCACTCCAATTCCAACGGTGACCAATATCCCTGCCAATACGGCTGCTGGAATTTGAGAAGCCACAGGACCCAAGCCCAAAAGAATGATCAACAAGACACAGGAGGAGATGATCCCTGAAAGTTTAGTTTTTCCTCCCGCTTGGATATTCACCACGGTGCGTATGGTAGCTCCGGCACCCGGAAGTCCACCAAATAATGCCCCAATACTATTTCCAATTCCTTGACCAATCAGTTCGCGATTGGGTTCGTGTTTGGTTTTAGTTAAATTATCAGCGACTACCGAAGTCAACAAGGAATCGATACCACCTAGAACAGCGAGTGTGAGTGCGCTTAATACGTAAGGAAGCATTTGTTCCAAGCTAAAAGAGGAGAAAATTCCCAAATTGAGTTTTGGAAAACCGGAGGGAATGGACTGGATGGGAAGATAATTGACATTCAATAGAAGTGCAGCTCCAGAAACCACCACCAAAGCCACCAATGTACTGGGTATGGCTGTGGTAATCCGTTTAAATCCATAAATGATAAAAATCGTACTAAACGCCAAGATCATTTCAATCCAATTGATATTAAAAATAGCTCTTGGTAGCGTTCTCAATGTTCCGATAACACCCGAGGCACTTCCTTTGGCAAGATTTTTAGCTTCCGTATAAATTTGAGCTTCGGTCACATTTTTTGCCCGTCGGATAGTTTCTTCAAAATCTTCTAAAACCAAAAGCCCTTCTTGGGATTCATCGACAAGAATCTTCTCTAGCAAATGCTCTTCTGCCAAAGGCACAAATTGTGCAACATATTCTTTGTCATTGGTAACATCATATCCCATTACGGCAAGACATTGCGTGATGAGAATAATCACTCCAATGGCAGTCATAAAACCAGAGATTACAGGGTAGGGGATGTATTTTATGGCACTTCCTATACCGAGGAAACCCATGCCAATTTGCAGCAGTCCACTGAGTAGGAAAACCATTAAAATATAAGGCAATGCTAGTCCTAAATCACCATTATTGGCAGCTACTATACCAGCAATAACCACCATACTGACCGCTGTCATGGGTGCGGTGGGACCCGAAATTTGGGTGGGAGTACCTCCAAATAAGGCAGCAAAAAAACTAAGAAAAATGGCGCCATAAAGTCCGGCACTGGGCCCCATGCCCGAACTGACACCAAAAGCGAGTGCTAAAGGAAGTGCCACAATTCCTGCGGTTATTCCTCCTAATGCATCTCCTTTGAAATGTTTAAATAAAGATTTCATATATTCAATTTTTGACCCTAAAGGATCGGTTAAAAAATTTTTTTTAAAAAATTAGACTTTGAAAACGAATCTAAATTTTTGGAGGAGGGTAGTTGAGATCTAAAGGGATAGATTGATAAAGACAGTTGGGGGCAATAATTTTGGATGTAAAAATGATTTCAGATGTAAAATTTTCAAAAATAATGGAAGAATTAATTTTTTGATTCTTTACGTTTTCCTCCCCATCAGTGTCTTTTTCTGACAGTATAACAA
>Ga0181602_10000108_pt1 | contig 69031 bp, 63 predicted proteins | sample 041ome_14_FD_148640 | JGI IMG/M metagenome (GOLD analysis project Ga0181602, IMG submission 148640) | Coastal salt marsh microbial communities from the Groves Creek Marsh, Skidaway Island, Georgia - 041408US metaG (spades assembly) | ecosystem: Environmental > Aquatic > Marine > Intertidal zone...
GTTGTACTGTCCCAGCTACAGAAGATAATAAAGCATTTCCATCTTGAGGAGTAAAACAATATCCAGTCAATGTATTCTCTTTTACATGTAAAGATTGTTCGGCAACAACACCGTGAGATAGCAATCTTCCGTGGTATCCATGATCTCTACCAAAAGAAAAAACCTTGTTCGAAGACATTTTTTCAGTAGCCATCAAAAACTCACTATTATCAAGGTTTTCCATGATGGCTTCATGTTGTATTGCATCTTTAAAAGTAAGCGAAAACCAAAGAGTGTGCATATATTGTGTAGGTAGCTTGATAGCTGAGGAAAAAAGGTTTAGCTTTTTTCCTTCTTGTGCAAATAATTCATGTACATCACGGGCATGGTGAGTACCAAATTCCTGATTGCTATGTTTTGTAATTGTTGGTGAAGGAGAGAAAGAATCGTTTTGTGATACATCATTAGCCCTTCTTAAGCAGACAAACTTTCCTTCTATTAGTTCCCTCTCTTCATCAAGTGCAAAGCTTTTAACTATTGAGGCTATGTTATGTGTGTTACATGAAGCAATGAGAAATTTATTTGAATCTTCTTTTAATATTTCGTTATTTATTCCCCATGCAAAAAATGAACCAAATCCGTGCTCAGAACCTTGTGCCATAAATCTCTTACTCTGGTCGAGTGATGAATAAACTTTATCCCAGTTATCATTTCCACTTGGCGTACAGTCGATAATTACATCTGAGTCGGCATAAGCTTGCTCAACATCTGTTGTTTCTTTAAACCCTAGTTGATGAAATTCGCTAAGTGTATCAGCAGTAGAAACAATCTTCGCCCCTTTTCTTACGAGTGCCTCGACTTTTCCTCTTTCTTCAGACAGAGGGGTTCTTTTAAAAAATATGACGTTATCTAATCCAAGTGATTCTCTGTGTTCTGCGAGTAAACCTATCAGTGGTTCGCCGATTGTTCCCGTGCCAATTACTAGTACATTCTTAGACATATAGTTTCCCCCCTATATAATATGAGGATAGAGGGGGAAATTTTAAAATCCAATTATGGACAATAAATTTATTTATGAATTCTCTGGTCAGAAAGCTGATGGTGATGCATCATTAAGCAACCTTCTTGGTGGCAAGGGTGCAAATCTTGCAGAAATGTCAAAGCTTGGAATCAATGTTCCTCCTGGTTTTACTATCACAACTGAAGCTTGTAATTATTTTTCAAAAAATAAAAAATTGCCTGATGGGTTAAAAGAGGAAATAATTAACTATGTTTCAAATTTAGAAAGCCTATCTCAAAAAAGTTTTGGTAATAGTGAATCACCACTTTTATTATCAGTGAGGTCAGGAGGCATGATTTCTATGCCAGGAATGATGGATTCAATTCTGAACATAGGCCTTAATGATGACAATGTTCAAAGCCTTGCCAAGGCTTTTAATGATGAACGTTTTGCCCTTGATTCATATAGAAGATTGATTCAAATGTATTCCAATGTTGTGCTTGGTGTTGCGATGGATAGGTTTGAAGCAGTTATTGCTAATAAAAAACGCATGGATAACGTTATATCTGACGCTGATTTTAATGCTGACCAGCTTAAATGGATAATCAATGCATACAAAAACACAGTAGAGAGATTTACAAATTCTCCATTTCCCCAAGACCCCTACGAACAATTGCTTGGTGCTATTGAAGCTGTATTTAGTAGTTGGCAAAACAAAAGAGCAAAGAGGTATAGAAAGATCAATAATATACCTGACTCTCTAGGCACTGGCGCAACAGTTCAAACCATGGTTTTTGGTAATTTAAATGATAAATCTGGAACCGGGGTTGCTTTCACCAGGAATCCTTCAGATGGATTAAAAGAGCTTTATGGAGAATATCTAATAAATGCACAGGGAGAAGATGTTGTTTCTGGTATCAGAACACCTCATCCAATAAAAAATAATGATTCTGTTGAACAAGAGTCGTTGGAGTCAAAATTCCCGAATGCATATAAAGAAATCACAGAAATTGCATCTAAACTCGAAAGTCACTTTAAGGATGTACAAGATATAGAGTTTACAATTGAAAATGAAAAAGTTTATTTACTTCAAACTAGAAAAGCTAAAAGAACTGCTCAGGCCAGTATAAAAATTGCTATTGATTTACATAACGAGGGCATTACAACAAAAGAAGAGTCATTAATAATGGTCGATGCAAATACTATTACGAATGTTTTACATCCTCAATTTGTCCAATCTCAAGAGAAAGCTCTTTTTACCAAAGCGCTTAATGCTTCTCCTGGAGCAGCTGTTGGAGAGATTGTATTTGATGCAGACAAAGCAGAAAAAGAGGCTAATAGAGGAAGAGATGTAATTTTAGTTAGAGACGAGACTAGTCCAGAAGATATTCATGGAATGCATTCATCTGTTGGAATTCTAACAACAAAAGGCGGCATGACAAGCCATGCTGCAGTTGTAGCTAGAGGAATGGGTAAGCCATGTGTTGTAGGTGCAGAAGGTTTGACTATAGATTTTGAAAACAAAACAATAGGCAATGGAGAGAGAGTGTTAACGGAGGGAGACATTATTTCCATAGATGGATCTTTGGGTGAAGTTTATATTGGAGAACTGGAAACTGAGCCACCAAGGCCATCAGATGAATTCAACACTCTTATGGATTGGTGTAGTGAGTACAAGAGATTGGCAATAAGAGCAAATGCAGAAACAGTACTAGATACTGAAAAGTCATTAGAGTTTGGTGCTGAAGGAATAGGGCTTTGTAGAACAGAGCACATGTTTTTTGAAGGTGAACGAATCATTCCTATGCGTGAAATGATTATGTCAGAATCACAACAAGGTAGAAAAAGGGCATTAAAAAAATTAATAGATTTTCAAATTGCTGACTTTGAATCTTTGTTTTTACTTTTAAAAGAAAAGCCTATAACAGTGAGGCTTCTTGATCCACCAATGCATGAGTTTTTACCAAAAAGTGACATTGAAATGACTGAACTTGGTAATGCAATTGGTGTTTCTCCAAGTTACATTCGAGAAATGCTTGTTAAATTATCTGAGAGCAATCCAATGCTTGGTCATAGAGGAGTGCGTCTTGGATTAAGTTACCCTGAAATTTATGAGATGCAAGTAGAAGCAATCTTAAGGGCTGCTTACAATATACAAAAAAAAGATGGTGTATTAGTTACCCCAGAAATAATGATTCCTTTGGTTATGAATGCTGAAGAATTGCATCAAATGAAGAAACTTCTTATTAAGAAGATATCTCAGGTACAGAAAAAGTTAGATTATACATTTGAATACACAATCGGAACAATGATTGAACTGCCAAGTGCTGCATTAAACTCTGGGTCGATAGCCGAACATGCAGATTTTTTCTCTTTTGGTACGAATGATTTAACACAAACAACTTTAGGTCTCTCACGAGACGATGCTTCAAAATTTCTTACTAAATATGTAGAAAATGATATATTTACTCAGGACCCATTTGTATCTATAGATAAAAAGACAGTTGGAAAAGCTGTTGAAATTTCTGTGAATGAAGGAAGGCAATCAAACAAAGACTTAAAAATTGGAGTTTGTGGGGAACACGCTGGAGAAGCGGAATCTATTCACTTTTTTAATTCACTTGCAATTGATTATATTTCTTGTTCTCCTTATAGGATACCGACAGCAAAACTTGCAGCTGCACAGGCACAAATTTTATATAGTTAAATACAAACTGTTTATTCAGAGGATATAATTGCATTTATGAGTTATAAAATTATAAATAAAGTAGATCCTATTTTATATTTAGGACTTTCAATTGTTGGGTTTATTACTCCAGAAATAGTCTATAAATTGTTTCTTCTAAATCCTGACGCAGTTTTAACAGCTAGTGAAGCAACACTTGCAAGAGCTAATGGTGTAGGAGTAACTTTTGCAGCTTTATTAATTGTATTACTAGGTGGTGAAGAGGAAAATGCAAGGCAAATAAATATTGTTCGCTATATTGGTGGATTGTTATTAATTGGTTTTGCAGTCTTTACTAATTTCAATGGTTTTTTAATTTTTGGAGTAAGTGAAATTGGATTAGCTCTTTATACCGGAAGGCAATTAAGACCAACATCAACTGATGAGAGTTACACTCAAACTAACGAAGATTAAAATAAGATTTCTATCAAAATTTGTGATAACTAACATTGTCTTATGATTTTAAAAGACAAGAATATTTTAATTACAGGCATTCTTACCGATAAAAGCATTGCTTATGCTTCTGCAAAAATAGCTTTAGAACACGGAGCAACAGTTGTTGCAACTGGTTTTGGAAAAGGACTCAGAATTACTGAAAGAGCAGTCAAAAGATTATCAGATGATATAAAAGTTTTTGAAATGGATATTGAAAACCTGAATCAAGTTAATCAAGCAGTAAAAAATATAGAAAGTGAGGTTGGCAATCTTGACGGAATTTTACATGCAATTGCTTTTTCACCAACAGAGGCCATGGGCGGTAACTTTTTAAACACAACTGTGGAAGATGCAGTTAAAAGTTTTGAGATTTCCGCTTTTTCTTTGAAAACACTTGCTACTTCATTTCAGCCAATCTTAAACAAACCATCTTCAATAGTTGCTCTAGATTTTGATAATTCTCAAGCTTGGCCAGGATATGATTGGCAGGGAGTTGCAAAATCTAGTCTCCAGTCTATCGTTCGATACCTTGCTTTTTATATGGGTAAAGATGGAGTTCGAGTAAATGCAGTTGCTTCTGGTCCTCTAGCTACAACAGCAGCAAAAAATATCCCTGGATTTAGAGAGATGAATGATGAATGGGATGAGAGAGCACCTCTTGGATGGGACTCCAAAAATGCAGTACCAGTTGCAAAAGTAGTTAACTTTTTACTCTCTGAATTTTCTGAGGCTGTATCAGGAGAAATTATCCATGCTGACGGGGGAGCACACTCAGTTGGCGGGACGATGTTACCTTAATAACCTGAAGACCCTGCCACTGTAGGATCTCCTACGTCTCCATCTTGAAAAATATCTCTTATTGTACTTAAATCTGGTTTGCTGATTACTGGTGCTATATATGTGTTAAACAACTCATAGCCCAGTGGATTATTTGCAAGAATACCTGATGGTGTCCGTACACTGTCGCTCCATTCGGGAGAAAGTGATCCATTTTCCCATAAACTTGTGTATTCAAACATACTGAAATTAAGCAAGTACAAATATTCTTTCTGAGCAACTTCAAACATGAATGGATCAGACTTCCAAGCATCTCCACCATATCCTTCTGAATCCCAAAGCCCTCCATCATAAGCTTCCTGCATTGCGGCATATGTCGGTCCACTTGCCCAATCTGATGAAAATTCAGAATACTGTTTTAAAGCTAGAGCGTCTAAACCGCTCATATGAATTGTATGAAATACGTGTTCAATAACTTCTGCTGCATCAGTATCACCATTTCCGAAACCTTCACCAGATGAATTTAGATACCAGACCATGTCGTTGTCATAGTGTGAATCAAATAAATAATCTAAATCATAACTCTCAGCAGACATTAGAAAGTTTGGACTGTAATCATCTCCACCACCACGCGCTACTTTTTGAAGAGTCGGCATTCCAGCATGATAGGTACCACTATCACCTCTCAATGTTTTGATAAAGGTCTTTTGTTTATCTGCATCTATGTTTTCACCAGTTGGATCTGTAAATAGTTCAACCATCCGTGCAACTTTTTCTATAAAAGCATCTGGGACGGCAACTTGTCCTCCAACATTTCCTGCTGCCATAATTCTGACTCCATTAATAGTTACTTCACGTTTGAAGAAGTCACTAGGTATTTCAACAATACGGTCTTTGTCATAAGCTTGGATAGTAAGAACATCAATGATTTCACCTTTTTGATATACAGGAATAGTAGTAGTAGTAGTTGTGGTAGTTGTCTCTTCCTCAACAACTGAAGTCTCTTCCTCAACAACTGAAGTCTCTTCCTCAACAACTGAAGTCTCTTCCTCAACAACTGAAGTCTCTTCCTCAACAACTGAAGTCTCTTCCTCAACAACTGAAGAAATTTGCTCATCAGAATTTCCACAACTGATAACCAATAAAGATAAAAGAAGTAACGATATTTTATTTTTCATTAGTGAATCCTAACATCCAGGGATACTAAACAGTTACAGGAAGGATTATTCATTCTTATTAAATACACATAGATTAAAGAATGAAGTTAAGCTTGGGTAGTGAAAAAATTGATCTTCTTAGTTTTTATACTTTTATTAAGTTTTTGTTCTTCTGATTCAGGAGAGACTACAAATGAAAATATTGAAAACATTGAAAATATTGAAAACATTGAAAATATTGAAAACATTGAAAACATTGAAAACATTGAAAACATTGAAAACATTGAAAATGAATTTATCCAAATCGTAGATGGTATAACTATTCGTACCACTGAAAAAATTGATGAATCTAAATATGATTTTGTAGAAAAATATCAAATGAAAGAGGATACTCAGAAAACATTTACAGCTCCAAATGGATATAAAGTTGCCAAAGCTATTGCATATGTTGATAAATGGCCTCCAGAAGAAAAATGTTCTATGGATATATCAGTACCAATATCTATGTACTCTCTAGGCTTATCAGAATTTACAATAAATGCTGATCCAACACTTGTTGGAGACCCCTGTCCTGGTCCAAAAACTTGGTACTTTACGTTTGGTTATGTAAAAGAAGATGTTGAAATAAATGTCCTTGAACAAATTAACGTGAAAGAACCAAAACTCTATGAAATAAGACAGTTCTTACAAGACAGGATGGATAGTAGAGATGTAGAAGTTATTGATTCCTCAACGTCTCTTCCAGAGATTTGTAACGATCAAGATACTTTCAGTTATGATTTCAACAACAACCTAATAGAAAGTAGCGGTTTACATGAAGCTGCACTCTGGAATAAAAATCTAGATAATCCAGAGGAACCAACAGCTTTAAGTTCATCAGATTTAAAATTCGAAGATGGAAATTTAGATCTTGAAAATAGATTGAGTTATCTTACTCTTCCGGAGTATCTTACTTCTTGCCTTGCAAGACAGGATAATATTGAAATTTCATTAAGAATTAAAATACCAGCGTATGAAGATGCAATCAGACCACTTATAACAAACACATTATTTGAAGCTTGTGGTCAAATAGAATTAGGAGTTTGTTTATTTTTAACTCCTCCAGATGAGGTAGACAATCCTGATTATTATTTACTAGGTTTCTATTCAGGACAAAATGAGAATTTCATAGCTGGATTTAAGTTTTTCGCTACACAAACTCCAATTTATGCAGGAAAGTGGTACGATATTAAACTCAAACTTGAGTTAAACGCTGTGACTCCTGCTGTAAGTATTGTTGTAGATGACGTAGTTAATAAATTTACGAGTTTTCCAGAGTGGGATGGAGATCCAAAAATAGCTCATGAATATTTATTTAGTAATGAATCTCGATATAGTTTATTTGGAATTAGAAATGAATTTAACGAGTGGGAAACAGATACGAATGTTCCTCTACTTGTAGATAAAGTCACTATCCAAAATTTTTCTAAAATACAAGAATCTGAGGAAATAAATAGTTTATTAACTCAGTTAATTACAAATATTGAAAACAATTCTACTCAAAATAATAAATCCCATTACCAAAGAATCACCTCTCTTTTTGTTGGTGATTGGGATCCAGTATCTAGTAACGTACTTGATTATCTAAGCGCCGTAGAAAAATATGAAGGGTCAATATACCCACCAACAGTAAAAACAAATATTAAAACTTTGTCCTACACTAAACAACTTGCTCATTTTTTTAAAGAGTGGATATTTGACAATCTGTTTATTGAAGATCAAATCAAAAAAGTAGAAAATCTTTCATTTAAAGAAACAGAAATATTCCCAGGTTCAGTTGCTTCTAATCCACAAACTATAAGCAGAACAATTGAAGTAAATGGAACTTATAATGAAAGTCCAGGTTACCATTTCAATAATGACGAAACAGTTTTAAGACCTACAGGATTATATGCTGAACCGGGAAAAATAGTAACTATAGAGGTACCAAAAGAAGTACTCGATAAAGGATGGCTTGTTCAAGTAGGTATTCACGGAGGAAACTTAGCTTGCTGGTCAGAAACGAGACGTTTTAATAGAATTGCCAACACGTTTGAATTAAACAAAGAGACCGTTTCAATTGCTAATCCTTTTGGTGGAGGTATTTATATTATTGTCCCAGATGGAAGTGATAGTGGGATAATCGAAATATCAATTAAAGATGCTATTAATATGCCCACATTTAGCACTTTGCAATTAAAAGGTATAAATAATGATCTTGATCAATTCAAATCAGACTTAAAAACCTCTCAAGTTCCCTGGTTTGAAATTATAAGCGATAAGTTTAATCTTACCTATCCACTTGAGTATTCAAATTCTTATGAAAATCCACTCGAAATGCTAAGTGTTATGGAGAAATCTCTAGATGCCATAATGTTAATGTCAGGAAGACCACTTGAAAGGGTTCGAGCGGAATGGTTGGTTGTTGATGCGCAAATTATTGCATGCGGTACGGCAATGGCAGCTAGCTATCCTACATTTGGAGATTATGACGGTAGTCCTTCTTTGAAAGATAAAGTTAATGATGGACTCTGGTTCTCACCTTATAAAAATGATTTTGTATATTGGCACGAAATGGGTCATTTACACAATTTACCAACTCTTGGATGTCAAGAACAGGAAAGTAATGTACATCTTTTAAAGGCTGTAATTGATAGCAAAGTTTTTAATTCACCGCCCGATATTGCATTAAAAAATTCTGGTTTTCAGCCATTTACAAGACTTGAGGCAGCATTTGACCTCATGTTTACAATTGATTGGCAGAATGAAGAAAGAGTCTGTGGTGAAAATGATTATATTTATGGTGGAAATCAAATGCGATACCAGACCAAAAGCTGGGCTAGATATTTGGAGATAGTTGATTTATATGGCTGGGAGACAGTAGGTAAAATACACAATGTATTTTATAATAAAAATATAAGGATTGGGTACATCAAAGATTATGAAATTTCTGATGATGAGTTTGTTTACAGAGCTTCCCACGAAGTTGGAATAAATTTAGCACCAATATTTGAATTTTGGGGGCTAGTGCTTGATCACAACATTATTAATGGGTTAAAAGTTCTCCCACCGCCGATAGAATTTATTGAAAGATTAAACTTTTATAAAGATAATATTCCCAATAATGAAAAGGAATATAACGTTATGCTTGATACTTTGAGAAGCGGAGTTGGTGATGATCAGTATGTTCGAATTGACTACTGGAAAAACAATTACTCACAAAGTATTTTAGATAAAATGCATGACAGAATTGATAAAATCATTAAAGATATCAACAATTATTAAAAAATTTACTTCTATTAACGTTTATACTTTTCACTTTTTGCTAAAAAAATTTATAAGTTAATCCTTTTTAAAGACAAGTACTCCATTGTGTCCACCAAATCCAAAAGAATTGGACATTGCTGTTGATAACTCTTTTTTTATGGCATTATTTGGGGTGTATTTTAAATCACATTCTTCATCAGGATTATTCAAATTTATAGTAGGTGGGATAACACCGTTTTTAAGGGTTAAAACTGAGACCATAGCTTCAAACGCACCTCCACCACCAAGTAGATGACCAGTCATAGACTTTGTAGATGAAATGTCTATTTCATAAGCTCGTTCTCCAAATACAGTTTTTATTGCAGCAGTTTCATTTTTGTCATTTGCTGGTGTCGACGTTCCATGGGCATTAATGTAATCAACTTCATCTTTTGTTAAACCTGCATCAGCTATTGCTTTTTGCATAGCAACTACGGCACCTTTTCCACCTTCTGCTGGTGCGGTAATGTGATATGCATCTGTTGTAGATCCATAACCTGCAACATATCCATATATCCTAGCCCCTCTAGATAGCGCAGATTCCTCACTTTCCATAACTAAAACTGTAGAGCCTTCTCCCATTACAAAACCATCACGTTCTTTATCGAATGGTCTGCAAGCTTCTTTAGGATTCTCATTATTCGTTGAAAGTGCTCTAATTTGTGCAAATGCACCTATCGTCATTGATGTTGTTCCAGATTCGGTACCTCCAGCTATGACCATATCAACAACACCATTTTGAATCATATTTTTAGCTTCACCGACCGCATTTGCAGATGCTGCACACGCTGTTGTAATAGTGAGGGATGGACCCTCAATCCCGAATTTTATCGCAACCTGACCAGTACTTGAATTAGGCATTAATTGTGTGATGGCGAGTGGATTTATTCTTGAAGCTCCTCTCTCATCAAAAGTTCTTACAGCCTGCTCAGTAGTACTTATTCCACCGATACCAGTACCAAGAACAATTCCAACATTTGGTCCTAAACGATTTTTAGTATCTAAACCGGCATCTTTTAATGCCTGCTCTGTTGCATATATTGAAAGGTGTGATGACCTATCTAATTTTCTAGCATGTTGCTTGCCCATATATTCATTAGCATCAAAACCTTTTACTTCTCCGGCAAATTTAACTGGAAGGTCTTCAGTATCAAACGAGGTAATATAATCTATACCTGAATCACCATTGATTAACTTTTCCCATGAATCTGCAACATTATTTCCAAGTGGATTAATTGTCCCAAGACCAGTAACTACGACACGCCTCTTAGACATGATGTGAATTATATTTTTGAATGAAGTAGATTTACAGCCTGGCCCACTGTTGAAACATCAGCAAGTTCTTCATCATCAATTTCAATATCAAACTCATCTTCAAAAGCCATTACCACTTCAACTATTCCTAATGAATCAATTTCTAAATCTTCTTCCAACTTTGCATCCATTGTTACTTTTGATTCATCAATACCAAGATCTTCAACAAAAAGACCTTTTACTTTTTCAAAAACTTCATTAGTTTCCATAATTACTCCCTAATTACGTTGTTAAACCGCCATCAACGGGTATAACTTGTCCTGTTATATATTCTGACTCTTCGCTACATAAAAAAGATACTACATTTGAAATATCTTCTGGTTTACCAATGCGTTTAATTGAGAGTTGCTCTATAATATTTTCCTTATTTTCATCATCTAAGAAAGAGGTCATATCTGTTTCAATATACCCTGGAGCAACTACGTTAGATGTTATATTTCTAGTACCCATTTCTCTACTTATTGATTTTGCTAATCCAATTAACCCTGCTTTTGATGCAGCATAGTTTGATTGACCTTGGTTGCCTGATAGTCCAACTACAGAAGATATAAATACAATTCGTCCCCACTTATTTTTCATCATAAGTTTGATAGCTCTCTGCGATGTATAAAAACTTCCTGTTAGATTAGTTTGAATTACTTCAAGCCATTCAGATTCTTTCATTCTTGGTAAGATATTGTCTTGTGTAACTCCTGCATTATTGATTAAGACATCTACAGAGTTGTATTCTTTTTCTACTATTGAAAAGGCATTATCTACAGATTCAGCATTTGATATATCGATTTGAACTGTACTTGCACTTCCACCTGCAGCAACGATTTCTTTAGCAACATTATTAGCTTTGTCTTCTGAATTTGCATAGCCAACTACAACATGAAAATTTTTTCCAAGCCTTAATGCAATAGCACTTCCTATACCCCTGGAGCCACCTGTTACTAGTGCTGTTTTCATATAAGATCTAATTTTTCAGGTATTTGATACTCAATCGCTCTTCTTATCGTATCAACAGCCTTTCCATCAAAATCAGGTAGCTTTGCATCAGAAGTATTTAAAGGAGTTGTTCTTTCCCCTAAACGCAAAGCGCATGCACCCCATGAAAGGCCTGCACCTACAGCAGTAAAAATTGCAACTTCTCCACCTTTAATTTCACCTTCTTCTAATGCATCGACTAAGGCAGTTGGAATTGAAGCTGCAGAGGTATTGCCATATTTATGAACTTTTTTAATTGTTGTTGCATTTGGAAGGCTTAACATTTTCTCTAACCCCTCTACGATTCTTAAATTAGCTTGGTGGGGAATCAAAAGATCTATATCTTCTTTTGTTAATCCAGATTTAGTAATCACTTCATCAGATGCTGTTGCCATTGCTCTGATTCCACCTTTAAAAATCTCTTGTCCATCAAATGTCCATCTAACTTTTGCCGCTTCGTCTTTATTAAACCTATCCATTGCTGAACCAAAGTTCGGAACTTCTAAAATGTCTAACTTGTCTGAACTTAAACCATTGACAAAAGAAAATATTTCACCATCTTCAGGAGATTTACTTTCTTCAACAACAACTGCTCCAGCCCCATCTCCAAATAGAACTGCAGTATTTCTGTCTGACCAATCAAGTAACCAGGTGATGTGTTCAGAGCCTATAACTAAAGCTCTCTTATAAAGGCCACTTTCTACAAAAGCTTTTCCTTGTTCTAATGCATATACAAAACCTGCGCATGCAGCATTAATGTCATAAACAGAAGCATTAACTGCACCAAGTTTTCTTTGAACATGAGCTGCAGCAGATGGGACAATACTGTCTGGAGTACATGTAGCAAGAATTACTACATCAATGTCTTCTGGTGTTAAACCTGCACAGGCAATCGCATGTTGTCCTGCAACAGCAGCCATATCTGAGTTGTTAACATGGCAAAATCTTCTTTCTTGAATTCCAGTTCTCTGTTGTATCCACTCATCAGAGGTATCAACGAAAACAGCTAAGTCATCATTTGTCATTATGTTGTCTGGCGCACACTTGCCCCAACCAGTTATAGTTGATTTCACAAAATCTCCCTATTTAAATAATATTCAAAGAGTCTAATGAATTTATAATTTCAATACCCTTACTAGATATAGACTTTTTTACCATCCCAGCAGTTACATTTCCAGGTCCGATATGATACCATTTTTCCGGATTCACAATATTTTCAATATTTAGAATTTGGTCGTAAAACAGCACACTATTGTCAATTTGATCAACAAGTCTCTTTTTTATTGTTGCAAGGTCAGCTATGTTTGCATCTACATTCATATAAACATCAAACTTACCTTCTGAAAACTTAACTTTATCAACTATTTTTTGAACTTCTTGTTTTGCAGGAGAAACAAATTTAGAGTGAAAAGCACCAGCAACATCAAGAGGTATCACTCTTTTTGCACCCAAATCAATTGGGTTTGACTTTAAGTAGTCTATGTCATCTTTCAATCCACCAATGACAATTTGAGAACCATCGTTAAAGTTAGATATATTGATTGAAATTCCTTGATTATTGAGTGTTTCAACTGCATCAATAGTTTGTTTAAGGTCTGATGTTAAAACGGCAGCCATCGTTGAATTGGAGTTTTCAACAGCTTTCTGCATAGAATCACCTCTCACAGAAATAATTTTTAATGCATCACGATAGCTAATGAACTCAGCAAGTGCTAACGCAGTATACTCACCTAATGAATGGCCAATACCAACTTTTGGTAGCCCCAGTCTTTTAAAAGCTTCCAATCCATAACAGTAGGAAATAGCAAAGATATAAGGCTGAGCAATATTTGTTTTTGTAATCTCGCTTTGATCACTTTGTAAAATAGTCTCTTTCAAAGACCAGCCTAAAGTTTCTTCAAACTCCTCAATTAAAAGTTCAGGATATAAATCAAGTAACTCCTCACCCATACCGGCTTGTTGAGATCCCTGTCCGGGAAACATTGCTACCCAGTTCATTTTTCTATTTCTGAAATAGTAAATGCTATTGCTTTATCTTCTTCGTGTGATAGAGATACGTGCACGGTATCAATACCCAACTCTTTTGCCAGTTCTTTTGCTTTTCCATACAGATGAACTTCAGGTTTACCTCCACCACTAATTTCAATATCTTTCCAACCTAACTGTCTCCAACCTTTACCTAAAGATTTCATGACTGCTTCTTTTGCAGCAAACCGAGCACCTAGTCTTTTAGCAGGATCATTGAATCGATTTGCATAGATTATTTCATTCTGTGTAAAGCATCTTTTTTCAAATTTTGATTGAGACTTATTTAAAAGTTTTCTTACTCTATTCAAATCGACTTGGTCAACACCTATACCGTAAATCATTAGAACTTAGCTTCAATCTCGATTAACAAGTCACCTTTTTTAACAGGCTGTCCTTTTTCAATATTAAATTTTTTGATTACACCATCAATTGGAGCTGTAATAACATTTTCCATTTTCATTGCTTCAAGAACAAATAAAGAGTCACCTTTTTTTACTTTTTTACCTTGTTTAGTCATAGTATCCATTATTGTTCCTTGCATTTCTGCAAAAATTATTCCTGGATTTTTAATATTGCCCGTAAGATCCATACCTACTTTTTTAGGACGTTGTGGAGCAAGGGTTGGGTTAGTTGTATCTTCCAATGATATTTTTACCTTGCTCGGTCTATCAGAAATAACTTCATCTTCTTCGATTTCACGTATTTCAAAGTTTTCCTCTAAAAACTTAACATGTATCTGACTATTGACGAATTCTTTAGTTTTTAAAATATCTATTAATAAATTTATAGTCGTAGGGATACCTCCGATAATATATTCTTCAAGGCACCTGATCCCTTTAGATCTTGCCTCTTCTCTTGAAACACCCCAAACAATTAATTTTGAAATAAGATTGTCATAATAGTGAGTAATTTGAGTACCTGTTCTTGCCCACCCATCAATACGTACACCATTACCGGTTGGTTCTCTATACTCAGTTATTGTTCCAGGAGTTGGTAGAAAGTTATTATTTGGGTCTTCTGCATTAATTCTAAACTCTATACTGTGTCCTCTAGGATCAAGCTCATAATCTTCAATAGAGTTTCCGAGCGCAATTTTTATTTGTTCTTTTACAAGGTCAAGACCATACCTCATTTCAGTTACCGTATGCTCTACTTGTAATCGAGTATTCATTTCAAGGAAGTAAAAGTTTTCGTCACTATCAGCAAGGAACTCTACAGTTCCAGCATTTACATAATCTGCATTAGATGCGATTTTAAGTGTAAACTCTTTTAATTTTTCTCTTCCATATTCAGATAGCCACTCAGGTGGGCTCTCCTCAATTAACTTTTGATTCCTTCTTTGTAAAGAGCAATCTCTTTCACCTAAATACAAAATATTGCCATATTTGTCAGCAAGAATTTGAGTTTCAACGTGTCTTGCTGGTTTTATAAATTTTTCAACATAGATTTGATCAGAACCAAAGTAAGCTTCACTTTCTCGCTTCACAATATCAAAATTTTCAAGAAGCTCTTTTTCATTGTGAACAATCCTTAATCCTTTTCCTCCACCACCATGGGCAGCTTTTAATGCAACAGGATATCCAAAAATTTCAGCATCCTTTACTGCGTCTCTTTGAAACCTTGAAGGTTTTAGCTGACCCGGCACAGGATTTAGTCCAATTTTTGAGACTAATTTTCTTGATTCAATTTTGTCACCCATAGATTTAATAGTTTCAGGTTTAGGCCCTACCCAAGTAATTCCTTTTTTTTCTATAGCTTTTGCAAAATCAGCATTTTCTGCGAGAAAGCCATATCCTGGGTGGACTAAGTCTGCATTTGTCTCTTCAGCAGCTTTGACTAATTTTTTTAAATTCCTGTAGCTTTCAGCAGGCAGAGACCCTCCAAGATAATAAGATTCATCAGCTCTTTTAGTATGTAAAGCATCTTCATCTGCATCTGAATAAACAGCAATAGTATATAAATCCATTTCTTTGGCAGATCTAATAATTCGAAGAGCTATTTCACCTCTGTTTGCGATTAGGATTCTTTTTTGAGTCATATTTATTTTAATTTAAAAGCCAAGCCCATTGCCAAAATAGACTTAATAGCATCTCCTATCAAAAATGGAATAACCCCAATTGCAAGAGCATTCGATAGTGAAGTGTTTAAAATTATCATCAATCCAGAAACGCCAGCAATATAAATAGTTAATGAACCAAGCAGAATAGCAAGTACAGGTTTAGTTGCAAAAGCACCGATTACATAAGCTGCTAGAAAAAATCCAATTATATATCCTATTGTTGGACTTTTTAAAATTGCAAGACCAGCAACACCTGCTGAAAAAAATGGAAGGCCAGACATACCAATAAACAGATACATCAACATACTGATTGCTCCAAAAGTGCTACCTAATATTAATCCTGACAAAAGCACAACAAATGTTTGACCAGTTATAGGAACAGGCGAGATTGGAATAACAATTCGTATTTGAGCACTAAGTGCAGTTACTATTGCAAAACCTAAGGCCAAGAATAAATTTCTTGCAATACTACCTTTTTCTACCCATGTAATAGCAATATTTTTAGAGGGGTATGTTTCCATGTTTATCTCCTAACTCTCCTTTATTTACTAAGTCTTTAAATGAGTCAATAATTACTTTTCTTGTCTCACTTGGTTTTATAATATTGTCAATTAAGCCTAACTGTGCAGCAATATCAGGATTGCTAAATTTTTCATTATACTCTGCTACTAATTTTGACTTAAGTTCTTCTTTATTGTCGGCTGCTGCTAATTCTCTTCTATGTATTATGTCAACTGCTCCTTCAGCGCCCATAACCGCAATTTCACCACTTGGCCAAGCAAATAATTTATCAGCACCAAGCCCTATTGAATCCATAACGATATAAGCTCCTCCGTACGCTTTTCTTATAACTACACATACCCTTGGAACTGTCGCTTCTGAGTAAGCGTATAAGAGTTTTGCACCACTCTTTATTATTCCACCGTGTTCCTGTTCAACTCCAGGTAAAAATCCAGGAACATCAACCAAAGTAAGAATAGGTATGTTGAATGCATCACAAAATCTCACAAACCTCGCCGCTTTTTCCGAAGCCTTGATATCTAATACTCCTGCAAGCTCCATTGGTTGGTTAGCCACTATACCAATTGTATTTCCATTAACTCTTGCAAAAGTTGTAATAATGTTGAGTGCATAGTTACTTTGAATCGGATAGTGCTCTCCATCGTCTGAAATATCTGAAATTATTTTTGCCATATCATATGGCTGATTTCTATTTTCTGGTATAAAACTATCTAAAGATTCTATTGTTCGAGAAGATTCATCTTCTGTAATGAATGCAGGAGGTTTTTGAGATGAAGACTGAGGTAGAAAGCTCATAAGATATCGAATTTCTTCAAATGCTTGTTCTTCAGATTCACAAATTTGATGAGACACACCCGATTTAGTACCGTGCGCTTCTACTCCACCTAATTCTTCATATGACACCTCTTCTCCAGTAACAGTTTTAACAACAGCAGGTCCAGTTACATATAGTTGTCCTATATCTTGTACTTGAAAAATAAAATCAGTCAGTGCTGGGCTATAAACCGCTCCACCAGCAGAAGGACCAACTACAACAGAAATTTGTGGAATTTTTCCAGAAGCTTCAACATTCTTTTTAAAAATTTGAGCATATCCATACAAAGAAGAGATACCTTCCTGAATTCTTGCTCCACCAGAGTCTTTTATTCCAATAATTGGTGCTCTAGCATCTAATGCATGATCCATCACTTTTAGAATTTTTTTAGCTACAACTTCGCCTAGACTTCCTCCCATAACAGAAAAGTCTTCACTAAATACAAACACTGGACGTCCATGAATTGTGCCAGTACCAGTTACAACCGCTTCACCTTCAGGGTTTTCCTCAGAAGTAACATGTTGGTCTATTTCGCTAAAAGAGCCTTCATCCAATAATAAATTCAGCCGTTCGTAAGCTGTTAATTTTCCTTTTGGATGCTGAATCTTTTTAGCTTTTTCATTACGAATTTCAGCTAAATTATCGTCTGACATGCCCATCTTTCCTGTTTATTGTTAATGTATGTATTTGACCTATATATATGTAAAGAAGTAACACTGTGAAAACCTTTTTTTTTGAATCCATTTACAATACACAGGAATATGCACTAAGTGAACTATCAGATGAACCAATACTTGTAATTAGTTACTCTCAGGAAAAAGGCAAAGGTACATCAAACAGAACATGGCTAAATGCAGATCAAGCGTTGGCATGTTCACTTGCAGTAAAACAAGAAGATATAAAACTAAAACACACACTTATTCCGCTTCTTTCTGGCTACATATTTACAGAAGTTCTTAATGATATAAATCTCAGCTTGAAGTGGCCCAACGATATTGTTTTAAACAATTTAAAAGTTGGTGGGATACTTGTTGAAAAGTTAGAAAATAACATTTGTATTGGAATGGGTATAAATTATTTTTGGGAGAGTCCAGAAATACCTGGAGCAGGTTCTGTCTTTAATAAAAAACAAGAAAACTCAGTAATCAATTTACACGCAGAAGAATGGGCGAGTGAAGTATTATCCTCACTTGCAAAAAATAATTTTGAATTAGAGAAATACAAACAAAAATTACAAACTCTCGGGAAAATTGTGGAATACCCCGAAGGTAGAGGGTGGGCTGAAGACATAAACGAAAATGGATCTCTTAAGATAAAGTCAACTGATGGAGATTACATTAATTTAACCTCACCCTTAATTTCTGAAGTAAATTAGTTATTATTAAGCAGGAGATAAATGAAACAGCTAGTAGTTGAAAAAAACAATCCTACACCAATTTTGTGGGATACTCCTATTCCAAATCCTGGCCCAGGTGAAATACTTATTAAGAATCATTATTCAGTCGTATCTTCAGGAACAGAGCTAGCTGCTATTGAAGTAGCAAATACTTCTGTTGCGGATAAGCTTCAAAACAGTTCAAACATTGAAAAAGGATTAGACCTATTGAAGAAAGAGGGCTTTGGGGCAGTCTGGAATGCTGTATTTCCAAAAAACCTTCTTCCTCTTCAGCTTGGATACAGTTCAGCTGGGGAAGTTGTCAAAGTTGGTAAAGGTGTTAGTACTTACCATGTTGGAGATAAAGTTGTCTCTAACGGAGGTCATGCTGAATACGTTGTTGTTAGTGAAAATCTTTGTAGTCGCATTAATGAAAATACAGATATCAAAGAAGCAGCTTTTACTGTTTTAGGGAGTATTGCCTTACATGGTCTTAGGCTATCTGAGACATCCCTTGGCTCAAAAGTAGTGGTTATAGGTCTTGGAGTTATAGGTCAACTAGTATGTAGACTAGCTGAAGCACAGGGTTCAGAAGTAACCGGAATAGACCCTGATCCTGAAAGATCTAAATATAGAGATAATTTTTTTACTTCTGCAGATGATATTCAACTCAAAGATGTTGATACGGTAATTATTACCGCTGCGACAAGTAGTAATGAACCAATAGAATTAGCTACAAAAATTGCTCGCAATAAAGCAAAAATCGTTATTGTTGGCGATATTCCTTTGAACATTTCTAGAAATGATTTTTATTATAAAGAACTAGAACTTGTTGTTTCGAAGTCTTATGGTCCTGGAAGGTATGATAAACAGTACGAAGCACTTGGAAATGATTATCCAATTGAATATGTGCGCTGGACTGAAAATAGAAACTTTGAAGCATTTACAAAACTTTTGTCACAAAAACAAATCCACCTACTCGACCTAGTGTCTGAAGAGATAGCATTTGAAGATGCACCTAGTGTTTATGAAAAATTTGCTGATGAGATTAAACCATTGTCAGTGGTGCTCAGATACAACATTGACCCTGAACCAAAAATTGAATTAGAGAATGATATGCAGCCAGAACCAAAAACATCAAAAGTAAATGTTGGTATATTAGGTGCTGGAAATTTTGCAGCTACAACAATACTGCCAGTTCTTAAAGAGTTGAAAAAAGAATGCAAAGTTCTTGGGATAGCTTCATCAAAAGGTTTGAGTGCAGAGTCACTTGCTAAAAGCTTTAAACTTAATAATAAATATTCCACTGAAGAAGACATTTTAAATGCTGAAGAAATAGATGCGGTTCTTATATTAACACCCCACTACAACCACTCAGAGTTAGTTATAAAAGCTTTAAATAAAGGAAAAGCTGTGTATGTTGAAAAACCCTTAGCGTTAGATATGCAGTCAATTACAGATATTGAAGAGAGTATTTACAGATCTCAAAATCCAAAATTGTTTATCGGATTTAATAGGCGGTTTTCAAAATCAACTCAATTTATCAAACAAAAATTAATTAATAGTCCAGCAAATAGTATTAATCTTCGGTTTAGCGTCCCACCTCTTGATAGGGATCACTGGACAAATATAAAGGAAATAGGTGGTGGAAGAATTGTTGGTGAGGCAGTACATGGTATTGACTTAGCTTGTTATTTGTTTGATTCCCTTCCCCAAAGTATTTCAGCATCTGCACCAGTTGATAAAACAAATAATATGGCTAAAGACAATCAAGTTTTCTTAAACATTAACTTTACAAATGGCTCGCATGCTTCTCTACAGTATTTTTCTGAAGCAAATCAAATATTAAGTAAAGAACGTTTAGAAGTTCATGGAGAGGGTAACTCTTACATTCTAGAAGATTTTAAAATGTTAAGGTTCCTAGAGGGCACACAAGATAGTAGTAAAACATTTTCATCAGGTAAAGGGCACAAAGAATCTTTAAGTATCTTTTTTGATTATGTAAGGGATAAATTACAGAACCCTTTTACATGGGAGGAAATAAAAGCTGTTTCAAAAGCAGCAATTATTGCCCAAGATCACATCAATTCTGGCCAACAGCATAACGTTTAAATTAAAAGAGCGGCCTCGGCAGGATTCGAACCTGCGACACCAGGTTTAGGAAACCTGTGCTCTATCCCCTGAGCTACGAGGCCAATTATAATTTCAGCTCTAGTATTGTTTATATTTGTATATAGGTATTAAATGTTAGCAGTAGACGTTAAAAATATTAAGAAAACTTTTACGAGCAAGCAAGACACTGTCGAGGCCGTAAAAGATGTAAGCTTTCAGGTTGAGCAAGGTGAAATCTTTGGGTTACTCGGCCCCAATGGAGCTGGAAAATCTACAACAATCTTAATGCTTACTACATTACTTAGCATTACAGATGGCAAGGCCTCAATATTAGGTATTGATGTTGAGACTCAAGATAAACAAGTTCGTGAAAAGATAGGTGTTGCATTACAAGACACCGGTATTGATAATTTATTAACAAGTAAAGAGTTATTTTTTACTACATGTCGTTTATGGGGATATAACAAATCTGATTCTGAAAAGAGAACAGAGGAACTTTTAGAACTGGTCGGTCTTACAGAAGCAGCTGATAGGAGAGTTAAGACTTATTCAGGAGGTATGAAAAGAAGACTTGATTTAGGTCTAAGTCTCGTACACTCACCAGAGATTTTGTTTTTAGATGAACCTACAACTGGTTTAGACCCAGGTTCTAGAAGAGTGTTGTGGGATGAGATAAAAAGACTCAGAGATACAGGCGTTACAGTCATTTTGACAACACAATACCTAGAGGAAGCCGATGAACTTGCAGACAGGATAGCAATTATTGATGAAGGACTCGTCGTAGCCGAAGGCACTTCAGATGAGCTCAAAGCCAGTATTGGTGGGGATGTCATAACTTTTTTATTCAAAACAGAGGGAGATATAACAAAAGCGCAACAAGTACTTACTGACTCTGTCCAAGAAAAAATGGAATTAAGAATCACTGTTGAAGATGGCGCTTCAAAAATTCCAGGATATTTAAAAGAACTCACATCAGCAGGTATTGAGGTCAGTTCAGTATCTGCAAGCAAGCCAACACTAGATGATGTATTTCTTGAAGTAACTGGTTATAGACTTGAGGGTTCAGAAGAACCTGTTGAAGATACTCCAGCACCAACTAGAGGAAGAGGAAGATAATGGAATCAAATAGATCATTTCTCACCCAGCTACAGATTTTAACAAAGAGATTATTATTACGTGTTATCCGTAGACCATTGGCAGAACTTCCTAATATTTTTATCTCTGCATTCTTCCTGTTTGTCTATGACGGTGCATTAGGCGGAGTTTTTGGAGGCTCAGCTCAGGGAACACCATTTGATTTTGCAAATGGAAACTTTGTAAACTTTATTCTTCCGGTATCAATAGTCTCTGCATCCGTTAGTGGTGGTGCATCTGGAATTTACTTGGTAGAAGATATTGAATCAGGAGTATTTAAACGTTATCAAAGTATGCCGATTTCAAAATGGGCAATAATTTTGGCTCCAATGTTAGTTGGTGCATTAAGAGTGTTGCTGCAAGCTGGGTTAATCATGGTTATAGGAAAAATTATTGGTGCTGATCCTGCTGTTGGTGCGGTTGGTTACTTTATGGTTCTATCTATTGCTTTTTTATGGGGTATGGGATTTGCAGGATATTCTGTAGCTGCAGGAGTTAGATCTGGATCTTCACAAGGTGCACAGGCTGCATCTTTTTTATTTTTCCCTGCATTATTTTTAGCACCAACTTTTGTTCCAAGAGAAGCTCTACGAGGATGGTTAGCTACAGCCTCTGCATACAATCCAACAACCTATGTAATTGAAGCGATGAGAGCAATAATGGTGGATGGTTGGATAAACGACATAATTTTAAAAGGATTTATAGCAGCAGGATCTTTTGCTGTTTTAACTTTAACTTTTGCAGTTCTTTCAGCTCGAAAAGCAACAGAAAAAGCATAAATACTGCTTTGAGTAGCAAATAAAATTTATTACTCTATATAATTCGTAAGGAAAAATATGGAAACAAGTTTAAAAGCAATTGTAAGAGATACTACAGGTTCCGCTCAATCAAGAAGAACTAGGGGTGAAGGTAGTATTCCAGCAGTTGTTTATGGTATGGGCATGGAACCAGTCTCAGTAGAAATTAATGCAAGAGAATTTACAAATGCTTTAAAAACTGAAGCAGGCTCAAACATAATTTTTAATTTAGAAGTTGGTAGTGACAAATACACAGCACTAGCTAGGGAAATACAAAAACATGTTTATCGGAATGAATTTTTACATGTTGATTTCATTCAAGTAGATTTAACTAAGACTGTTGATGCTGATGTACAACTTAACTTTATAGGAACACCAATGGGAGTTAAAGAAGAAGGTGGAATCGTTCAAACAATTAACTCTTCTCTCACCATTTCAGCCCTTCCTACTAACATTCCTACCTCTCTTGATTTAGATATTTCTGGATTAAACGTTGGAGATAACTTAGCTGCTGGAGATGTCTCTTTGCCTGAAGGTGTAGAACTAGCAGATGAAGAAGACGATTCAATATTAATTACAATTACTATGCCAAGAGCAGCAATTGAAGAGGATGAAGCTATTGACGGACTAGAGGGCGAAGAAGTAGAAGGCGAAGAGGGAGCCGCAAGTGAATCCTCTGAAGAGACTGTTGAGGAAGAGTCCTCAGATGAATCCGGAGAATAACAAAACTTTATTCGTTGGTCTCTGGAATCCACAAGATAAATATTCAAAGACTCGACATAATATAGGCGCAGATATTTTGATTCGTTTTTGTAAAAAAAATAATTTAAATTTCAAACTCGATAAAAATAGTATTTACAACTTTTCATCTGCCGAAATAGATGGATGTAATGTTGAAATAATCTTACCTATGGTTTCAATGAACAATTCTGGGGATGCAATAAAAAGTTATTTTAAATATAACAAAATAGAAAATACTGAAGTTCTTATTGTTCATGACGATATTGACCTTGCATTCGGGCGTTTAAGAATTAAAAAAGGAAGTTCAGATGGAGGTCATAATGGAATCAAATCAGCAAATAGAGTTTTAAATGCAGAAGATTATTACAAATTTAAGGTAGGTGTAGGAAGACCTCCGCAAGGTCTTGACCCAGCTGATTTTGTATTGTCAAAGTTTTATAATGATGAAAGGGAAGAGGTTGAATTCTTGATAGAAGATTCCGTTGACATTTTGAATACCTTTTTAAAAGATAAAGAATTAGCCATTAAAGAAGCCTCTGAGCGCAGAATTATCGATGTGATTTGATGAAAAAATATATACCAGACTTATTAGCATTATTTCGTATTTTCTCTGCTCCAGTAATTTTATATTTTTTATTACTCGACGGAACTAATGAAGGATTAATGCTACTTCCAGCGGTTATTGCTTTTATTGCTGCTTGGACAGATTTTTTTGATGGCCGATTAGCAAGAAAATGGGATGTATCTTCAAAGACTGGAGCATTTTTAGATACAATTGCAGATAAAATTTTCATAACTTTTATATTTGTTGGTTTTACTTATATTGAGAGAGTTAGTATCTGGATTACAGTTCTACTAATTGTTAGAGAGTTTATTATTACTGGATTAAGAGGTCTTGCAGGAAATGAAGGACTAATGATTCCACCAAGTAAATTTGGCAAAGTAAAGGCAAGTCTTCAGTTTTGGGCTATAGGCTTTGTAATGATGGATTTTCCATTAACTTTTTTAACTTTTACAATCGCAGATATCATTGTTTTCTTGGCATTAGTTTTTTCTTATATTTCTGGCTACCAATACATATCTAGTTATCTGCAACAAACTAAATGAAATATAACAATATTTTCATTACAGGTTCCACTGGAGTTGTCGGTAAACCGCTTTTAAGAAAAATAGTTAATCAAGGACATAATGTTTTTGCACTTTCAAGATCAAAAAACAACGATCGTTTATTTTCAGATCTTGGGATAACAAAAATTGAAGGTGATCTTTTTTCAGAATCAAATTACGACAATCTTTCTGACAAAAACATAGATGCAATTTTTCATATTGCTGGGGTTAACAAAATGTGTTCTAAGAACCCAGATGGAATGTTTAAAGCAAATATAGATGGAACTAAACAAATGCTTGAACTTGGTAACAGGTTAAAGATTAAAAAATTTATTTATACATCATCTGCAGTCACGTTAGGAGAAGAGTTAGGAACCGTTGGCAATGAGTTATCCCAACATAGAGGCTACTTTCTTAGTAAATATGAAGAGTCAAAATTTTTAGCTGAAGAAGAAGCATTTGATTATGACAAAGACTTTGAGTTTGTATCTGTTAACCCATCCTCTGTTCAAGGACCAGGTCGTGTATCTGGTACAGCAAAACTATTAATTTCTACGCTTAATAAACAATATCCACCTTTGATAAAAAATAATATCTCAATTGTTGATATTGATGATTGTACAGATGGACATTATCAAGCTCTGTTAAATGGCAAAGCCAATGAGAGGTATGTTCTAAATAGTTTTCAAACAACAAGCGAAGAGTTACTCTCTAAGCTCAAGTCATTATCGGAATGGTCAGGCAGGCCAATATATATTCCAAAATCTGGTTTAAAAATCATTGCACCGCTAGGAGACCTTTATAAGCTAGTATCTAATTCAACACCATTAATATGTAGTGAGTCAGCAAGAGTTTTAACACATGGACATATTTATGACGGTTCCAAAGCTGGGGATAAGTTAAATATAAACTATATTGATTTGGAAATGTTTATGACGAAAACTATCAATTGGTTAATTGATGAAGGCTACGTAAATCTAAAAAAAATTTAAGCCATGAATGTAGAAACATTCAATTATTCCATTGAGTCTCTTGCACCATTCTTTTATTTAAATAAAAGGGATGGAAAAAATATATATATTTTTCCTACAGAAAAAGAAGCTTTAGAGTTTTATAATAATTTTTCTAACTTTGTACAGGAGTCGTCTCATTTTCCTGCATGGGATACTTTGTCGTATGACTCATTTACACCATCTTTAGAGATACAAGGAAAAAGACTTCAAACGCTTCACAATCTACTTATCAACGATTCTTTTGATATAGCAATGAGTATGAAATCTTTTACTCAAAAAATATTCATTAATGATTTAGACGTAATAGATTTGCAAATTGGACAACAAGTAGATTTTGAAAATTTAATAGAAAACCTTAGATACCTTGGGTATGTAAATAAAGACAGGGTTGAGTCTAGAGGAACATTTTCTATTCGTGGTGGACAAATTGATATTTATCCACTCAACAGTGAATACCCAACAAGAATTATTTTTAATGGCGATGAAGTAGAAGACTTGAAATTATTTGATTACATTACTCAGAGATCAATAAAAAATTTAAAAAAGGTTTTAATAACCCCTTCGTCTGAATTGTTTCAAACAAAACAAGAAGATATTTACAATTCATTAGAAATAGAATCAAAAAAAGATTTAGATGAATACGAATTATTTCAATTTTCGCAAAATCTAAAAAACTTTAAGTCGTTACTCGATTTTGTACCAATTGATGTAAGTCTTAACATAATTGACTTTAATGCATGCAAAGAAACTTTTATTGAATATCAAAAGATAGAAGAGGATAGTTTTAATAACTTACAAAAGTTTTTTTCTTTAAAAGTTTCAAAAATGAAATCAAGATATGTTGATATTTTCACAGAAATAAATAAATTTGAAACAATATTTTATGCCACAAATAATCTAGAAAATATTAACAATGTTCCACAATTTTTAGATGGCTTAAGTGCTGATAAGGTTTTGCAAAATATAAATGATTTATCAAAGGTGTATTTATCAAGCAGAAACGAAAACATCACAGAAAAGTTTTCGGGAATAAAGAATTTACAAATTGTTGAGAATTCGTTTTCATACTCAGCAGTATTTCCAGAGATGAGTATTGCAGTTATTGATGAATCATTATTTACTAATAGGAAACAAAAAGATAAAAAAGTAAAACAAAGGAAGTTAAATGAGGAATCACTCCTCGTGCCAAATACTTATGTTGTCCACAAGTTTCACGGCATAGGACTTTATGAGGGAACGGAAGTTAAGACAATTAAAGATGTAGATAAAGATTACTTATCAATTAAGTTTGGCGGAACGGACAGACTTTATGTTCCATCTGATCAAATCAATGAACTGGAGATTTATGTAGGAGGTGAAAATCCAAGATTATCACGATTAGGTGGAGGAGAGTGGGAACGTGCAAAAGAAAAAGCTAGACAAAATGCAAAGATAATAGCTGATAGAGTTTTAAATCTCTACAAATTAAGAAAAGTTGAAAACAGCAGCTTAATTATTGATGAGGATACTCCGTGGCAGGCAGAAATAGAAAGCGACTTTGAATATGTCGAAACCCCAGATCAGTTAACTGCAATAAATGATGTAAAAGAAGATTTAAGTAAAAACACTCCAATGGATAGATTAATTTTTGGAGATGTTGGATATGGAAAGACAGAAGTTGCACTAAGAGCAGCAGTAAAAGTAGCTTTTTCAGGAGGACAAGTCGCAGTTCTTGCACCAACGACAATTCTTGTCCAACAACATATTGAAACTTTTGTAAATAGATTAGAAAATTACCCATTGAATATTAAACACTTAAGTAGATTTGTTAAAAAGAAGGACTTAAAAGAAATTATTAAAGGGGTTAATGATGGAACGGTTGATATTGTTATTGGAACACATAGACTATTAAGCGATGATGTTACATTCAACAACTTGAAATTAATCATAATTGATGAAGAACATAGATTTGGAGTCGAGGCAAAAGATAGACTTCAGAATTTAGCCACTCAAGTTCATAAGTTAACATTAACAGCCACACCAATTCCAAGAACACTTGAACAATCTCTTATGGGAATTAGAGAAACATCGAGAATCGAAACACCACCAGAGAACAGATTAGAAACACTAACTCACGTCGGCAGCGTTGATGAATCAGCTATTGCTCTTGCTATTCAGAGAGAGGTTTCAAGGGGAGGTCAAGTTTTCTTTGTACTTAATAGAATAAGCGAGCTTGAGGAATGGATGAAGATTATCTCAAGACAATTTACAAACTTAAATCACAAAATTCTACATGGCCAATTAACTCCTGAACAAATTGAAAATACAATGCAAGATGTTTGGGATCGCAAAGTAGATGTTTTATTTGCTACCACAATTGTGGAAGCTGGAATTGATCTGCCAAAAGTGAATACTCTCATAACCCTTAGGTCGGAGTTGCTAGGTATGTCTCAGCTCTATCAACTTAAAGGAAGAGTTGGAAGAAGAGGAGATCAGAGTTTTGCCTATTTCTTTCATTCAAGCAATTTAGGGATAGATGCAGAATTAAGGCTAGATGCAATTAAATCCATCGGTCAAACTGCTACTGGGTACTCATTAGCAATGAAGGATTTACAACTCAGAGGTTCTGGAAGCATTTTAGGTGATATACAATCCGGTTTTATAGCAAATGTCGGACTAAATATTTTTAACCAGTATGTTTTAGAATCTTTAGATGAATCAATAGAGTCAATAAAGCCAGTTATTAAACCGGATATAAAATTAGATTGTTTCTGGGGGTCTTCAATTCCAAAAAGCTATGTTAATGCTGACTCTGAAAGAATCGACATTTACAAAAGACTTGAACACACTCACCATACAAAAGTTGATGAAGTTAGGGACGAAATTATTGATAGGTTTGGTGAACTTCCAGAGGTATCTAATAACTTGTTCATTACCGCAAAGATAAGATCTGTGTTGAGTGAAAATAATATTTTAAGGTGCAAAATAAGAGAATCCCAGATTGAACTCTTCCCAGTTGACTTGACTGAAGAGGTAAATTTGAGGATTAAAACATTAGATAAAAAGTTTATCTTTAGAAATAAACGTTTAGTTTTAAACTTTAAGGATGTCTTAACTCCAGATAGCGTATATGGAATATTAAATAGTAGTCTTTAATTATGAATGAGTTTGATGAACTTGTAGGCATTGTAAAAAAGCTTCGGGAAGAATGTCCCTGGGATATGGAGCAGACACATGAATCGTTATCAAGACACCTAATTGAGGAAGCTTATGAATTATTGGACTCACTTGCAAGCATTGAAGAAAAAGATTCAAATTATGAACATGTAAAAGATGAATTGGGAGATCTGCTGCTCCAAATTTTACTTCATTCAAAAATTGCTGAGGAAAACAATAAATTTGCAATAGTTGATGTAATAAAATCACTTCAAGCCAAATTAATCGAACGCCACCCACATGTTTTTGGCGATGTAAAACTCGATAGCGCTGAAGAAGTAGAAAAACAATGGGAGACATTAAAGCAAAAAGATAGTGACGCCTCAATATTTGATGATATAAATAGTAAATTACCATCAATAACAAAAGCTTTTAAAACGCAAAGAAAAGCAAAAAAACTAAACCTCTCTTATGCAAGCTATGAAGAAGCTCTTGAGGATTTACTTTCTGAAGTTAAAGAGCTAGAAGAAGCTGAAAATCTAGAAGAACGAAAAAGTGAAATAGGGGATGTTTTATTTGCCATTGTTAATGTATGTAGATATTTAGATGCTGATCCGGAAATACAACTAAATAACTCAACCCAGAGATTTATTAAAAGAGCGCAATATGTTGAGAAACATATTGAAGACAATTCTGACTTAGAAAAACTATGGGTAGAAGCTAAGAAAACCGAAGAAAAGTAACAAATCAAACAATTTGTGCTACATTTTAAGTAACAGGGTTATGAATAAAAAAATTACACATATATTTGCTAGGTATATCCTAGATTCTCGAGCTAATCCTACTGTTGAAGTAGAAGTTACACTTGATGATGGAAACTGGGGCCGTGCAGCTGTTCCTTCAGGAGCTTCAACGGGAAGTTTAGAAGCTCATGAATTAAGAGACGAATCAAAAGACTTTAACGGAAAAGGTGTCAACAAAGCAGTCGATAATATAAACACTTTGATAGCTGACACATTAATTGGAAGTGACGCCGGTGATCAGTCAAAAGTCGATCAAGTTCTACTTGAACTGGATGGAACAAAAAATAAAAGCAAACTCGGCGCTAATGCAATACTTGCTGTTTCAATGGCGAATATGGTTGCTTATGCAAAATCATCTAAAAAATATGTTTATGAACTTATTCCTAATATTTATGGAGACCCGTCTTTACCTGTACCTTTTATGAATATTTTGAATGGTGGCGCGCATGCAGATAACTCTGTTGATATTCAAGAGTTTATGATTGTCCCTCACGGATTTACAAGATTTGATGATGGGTTAAAGGCAGGTGTTGAGGTCTATCACACTTTAAAGAAAAGACTTAAAGATAAAGGATTAGCCACAAACGTAGGAGATGAAGGTGGTTTTGCTCCAAACTTCACATCTTCAAAAGAAGTTTTAGATGAAATAATGCTATCAATTGCAGAAGCAGGCTACAAACCTTCTGAACAAATATCTTTAGCATTAGATGCTGCTGCATCTGAGTTTTATAAAGATGGTGCTTACATGATTGAAGGCAACAGCTTGACTAACACAGAGATGTCTGATTATTTAGTAGATCTTACTAACTCTTACCCAATAGTTTCAATTGAAGACGGGCTCGCAGAAGATGATTGGGAGGGTTGGAAATACTTAACTTCCAAAATAAACGATTCTGCACAACTTGTTGGCGATGATTTATTTGTTACACAGGAAGAAGTACTTCAAAAAGGGATTGATGAAATTTGCGGCAATGCAATCTTAATTAAAGTAAACCAAGTTGGAACAATTACTGAGACTTTAAACACTATGGAGCTAGCAAGCAAGAACACATATTCAAGTATGGTTTCACACAGATCTGGAGAAACAGAGGATTCCTTTATTAGTCATCTAGTAGTCGGAACTTCTAGTGGGCAGATTAAGACTGGTGCCCCAGCTCGATCAGAGCGAACAGCAAAATATAATGAGCTTTTAAGAATTGCCGAGACAATTGGGTTCGAAAACTTTAACAATTCAAAATGGCAAGTTTAAAAACTATAGGAAATAATATATTTTCTAGATTGTTAATTTTTACATTAATTTCATCGTTCCTCTTCTTTTTGTTTGATACTTATCAGGAAAGTTATGACAAATTAAAAGTTCTACAAAACTCATTAGAGGACAGGCAGGAAGAGATTGTATTATTGCAAAATCAAATAGATGATTGGAATCAACTAATTTCAGACTTAGATGATCCAGATAAAGCTGAATTAATTCTCAGAAAAAGAGGCTATGGGGAGCAAGGTGAAGTTTTATATAGATTTGAAGTTCCAGAACCAGTAACTCCTATTGAAGAAACTTTAAAGTCAGATAGAGGTAAAAGTCTAATTGAGTATGTAATAGATTACGTGGTCGGTAAAGAAGGTGAATAACGATTCTAGAATCGTACAGCAACAAATAGGTAGAGAGCTAAGAAGTGATTCAGAAGTAAGTTGTAGATGTCATCTTGACATTCCAGCGGTTATAAAAGTTCCACCAAAATTAAATGACGGAACTCCATTTCCTACAACATATTGGCTTACGTGTCCGATGTACAATAAAAAAATAGGATCTTTAGAATCCCAAGGGCTCATTAAAGAGTTAGATAGAGAATTAGAAAACAATCCTGACCTCAAAGAAAAGTGGCAATCTCGACAGAAATCATACCAAGATGAAAGAGAAGAGATTGATCATAATAATTCTGGACCACAAGCTACAGGTGGAGTAGGTGGCGCTACGGAATCAATCAAATGTTTACACTCTCATACCGCTGATGAACTTTCGACTGGAAAGAATGTAATAGGAAAAATTGTTGTCGAATCTATAGGAGGTTTTAATTGTCAGGAAGTATGTATAAATCCAAAAACATTTGAAAAAAATAAAAATTGGAAAGTAATTTGGTAAGAGTAGCATCAATTGATCTTGGATCTAACTCTACAAGGATGCTCATTGCAGACATCACTAACGGCACATTATCTACAATTTATAAAGAACATAAAGTCACAAGAATGGCCGATAAGTTATCAGAATCAAAAATTATTTCTAAAGAGGCTACAAAGAGAGTCCTAAAGGTACTAGCAAGTTACTTTAAAACTATAAACAAAAACAACGTTGAAAATATCCAAATTGTTGGTACAGCAGCTCTTAGAGATGCAAAAAATAGTCAAGAAATTACTCAACTAATAGTGAATAAATTCGGTTTTGAAGTTGATATTGTCTCAGGTGAAGAAGAGGGCCTATTGACCAGTGTGGGAGTTTTAAATTCTTTTAGCAACTTGGAAAATTTTCTAATTGTCGATATTGGCGGCAGAAGTACAGAATTTATATATGATTATGATAAAAAAATAGTCTCAAAGTCACTTAATATTGGTGTTGTCAGCCTTAGTGAACTATTTTTCAACGAGCTTCCACCTTCAGAGAAATCAGTGTTGTTAGCTCAAGAATTTATAGCGGGCAATTTATTTGAAACTAATAAATTTGATGAAAGAATATTAGTGGGAGTAGCAGGCACGTTTACATCCCTTGCATCAATTTTTTTAGAACAAACTCAATTTAATGAGAAAGAAATACACCTAACTGAATTAAAAAATGAAGATGTTTTTAAAATTAGTAATGAGTTGTTGCACTTAAATGAACCACAAATCATAACAAAATATAAAGGACTAGATCCAAAAAGAGCTAAGACCATTCAAGCAGGAATATTATTAGCAAAAGAAATTATTTCTAAATATAATGTAAATTCAATTAAAGTTTCAAATAGTGATATTTTGGAAGGTCTAATATTAAAAAAATATTAGATTAAATATTAGCCCGGGTGGCGGAATTGGTAGACGCGACGGACTTAAAATCCGTTATTCGAAAGGATGTGGGGGTTCGAGTCCCCCCCCGGGCACATAATTATTTTTCTCATTTTTTTCAAGTTGAAAACAACATTTTTTCCATATTTATTAGAAAAAAAACCTAAATTACTTAGAATTATTAAAGCTAAAAATACCTTATTTTTAGCATACGTACGTATACACAAAGGGGAAAGTAAAATAATGAAAAAACCATTATTAATGTGTTTCTTGTTGCTTACTTTAATTCTCGGAGCTTGTGGTGGTGGTGGCGTTGAAGGCGAAACTGTTACCATGACAGGTGCTTTGATTGGTGAAGACCAAGAAGGTTTTAGAGCCAACATAGCAGCTATCTCAGAAGCTACTGGAATTGAAATAACATATCAAGGTTCAGACAACTTTGAGCAAGAATTACAAATTCAAATAGAATCTGGTGACACACCAGACTTCGCACTTTGGCCTCAACCAGGCGGTGTTGTAGATGCAGCACAAAGAGGTGAATTGGTTCCATTGGAAGATCTTGGAATTGATATTGATGAGTATAAGGCAAATTTCTCATCTTACCTTGTAAGTTTAGGCACAGTTGATGGTGTAATCTATGGTGGAGCTAATGCAGCTAACCTAAAGAGTATCGTTTGGTATCAACCAGCAGAATTTGAAGCAAGAGGATATTCAGTTCCTGAAACATGGGATGAAATGATTGCTCTAGCTGATCAAATAGTTTCTGAAGGTTTGAATCCATTCTGTTTCGGAATGTACTCTAACGGAGCTTCAGGTTGGTTAGCTACAGACTGGATGGAAGACATCATGCTTCGAACCGGCGAAGGTGTAGTATCTTACGATAAGTGGGTAACTAATGAAATTAAGTTTCAAGACCCAATTGTTAAGAATGCTGCAACACTATTAAGTCAAATTATGCATACTGATAATTATGTTGTTGGCGGCACAGACGCTATTGTTTCAACATACTTCGGTAACGCACAAGATCCAATGTTCTCAAAAGATGCAAATGGCAACCCAGGTTGTTTCATGCATAGACAAGCATCTTTTATTACTGCATTCTGGCCTGAGGCAGCTCAACCAGGTGCAGGAACAGAGACAACTGTTTTCGCATTCCCAACAATTGATGCAAGCCTTCCAAAGGCAGCATTAGGTGGTGGTGACATGTGGGGTGCATTCAATGATAGAGAAGCTACTAAAGTAGTTGCTGAATACATGCTTAGAGCAGATTTCCATAATCCTGCAGCGCAAATGCCTAACAATGCTAGGTTAAGTGCACACACAGGGTTCGATAACTCTTTATATTCGCAAGATATCAATAGAGTAATTGGTGGAATTATTTCTGACGCATTAGCAGCAGATGCATTTAGATTTGATGCTTCTGACTTAATGCCTCCTGCAGTTGGACAAGGTTCTTTCTGGAAAGAAATGATGAACCTTGCAGCAAATGGCCCAGGCTATATTGATACTGCATTGGAAGAAATAGATAAATCTTGGCCATAAGCTAAGACTTAATTATTAAATTTGATAGCCACCCTTTTGGGTGGCTATCTTTTTATCATTAGTGTAAAATTAAAAAATTATATGAATAATATACAACAAAAAAAATTGTTGAATTTTGGTTTATCAACCCTAGCATTAGTGATATTTCCATTGATATGGTTTCTATCCCAAGCTCTATTGTTTAGGGAATTAACAAATCAAGTTGCCAGAAATTTATTAGTTTTAATTGCTATTCCTTTTGGTTCAGTTTTCGTTTTTCTTCTTTTCTACGGTATGAATAAATTAATTACCTATGCCCCAAAGGACAAAAAAGAATCATTAGAGGCCAGAATGTTTGTTGGCCCTTCAATATTTATGATTTTTCTATTTCTTTTCTATCCAGCTATTAGAACATTTTATTTAAGTTTCAAGGGCAGATTTAGTGATGAATTTGTCGGATTGAAAAATTACAGATGGGCTTTTACTGACGCAGAAATGGTTGTAACTATAAGGAATCAAGTTTTGTGGTTAATATTTGTAGTTTTCTTTACAGTTTTAATAGGTTTAGTGTTTGCATGGTTAACAGACAGGCTAAACAAAGGTGAATCATTTTTTAAATCTATAATATTTATGCCAATGGCAATTTCAGCAGTTGGCGCTACTGCTATTTTTAAATTTATTTATGAATACAGACCGACTCCACTTACTCAAATAGGCATTTTAAATGGTATTCGAGTTTCACAGGGTGATAATTGCTGGAATAACAGAATAATAGATGGGGAATTGAAAAGCTTCGGAGATGAAAGTTGTCTTCAGCCAGTCGGCTGGCTTCAACAGAGAGATCTCTCATCTTTACCAATTGCAGAAACACTAGAAAAGGGCGGTTGGCTTGGAAACTTTTTAATCAATCTACCTTTAAGTACATTCTTTTTAATGCTTATTATGATTTGGATGTATACAGGATTTGCTGCAGTTGTTTTATCTGCTGCTATAAAAGCTGTTCCTTCAGAAATAATGGAAGCTGGCCAAATTGATGGTGCATCTGAGCTAAAAGTATTCAAATCAATCATTATTCCTTACATCAAAAGTACTATCGTCGTTGTGGGCACTTACATGGTGGTAACAGTACTTAAAGCCTTTGATATTATTTATGTATCAACTAGAGGCGACCTAGAAACGAACTTACTAGCTGTTAAAATGTTAGATGAGTTTTCAAAGTACAGGGATTTTGGTAGATCATCAGTTGTCGCAGTTCTAATCTTTGTATGTGTGTTGCCTGTGATAATAGGTTCTGCTTTAAGAGAAAGGGAAGTTTCAAACTCATGACAAGGTCAACACAAAAATGGTATGACAAGCCTGTAAGTAAGTTAATTATTGTTTCAATAGCACTAACTTGGATGTTTCCTATATTTGGATTTTTGTTGAGTTCATTTCGCCCAGGTGAGAGTATTAAGAGAACTTCATGGTGGGATGCGATTTATACTGGCACTCTATGGTCTGAACTAAATTTAGAAAATTATCAAGAAGTTTTCAGAGCAGAAAATCTCGACAGATCATTTTATAATTCACTAGCTGTAACAATTCCGTCTACGATTATTCCAATTACTATTGCTGCTTTTGCAGCTTACGCTTTTTCTTTTATGGATTTTAAAGGTAAAAACTTACTATTTTTATTTGTTGTGGGTTCCATGATTATACCTCTTCAAATGTCACTTATTCCTTTAGTACAGCTTTTCAAGAGCGGTATCCAAATTGCAGGAATATCAATTATTCCAGCACTAGATTTAAATGGTACTTTTGTTGCTACCTGGTTTGCACATACAGGTTTTGGCTTGCCTTTAGCTACTTTTCTATTACGAGATTTTATGATGGGATTACCTAAGAGTGTTATTGAATCTGCCAAAATTGATGGTGCAAGCCATTTCACAACTTTTTTTAGATTAGTTTTACCTCTATCTTTTGCTGGAATTGCAGCTTTTGCAACATTTCAGTTTCTTTGGGTTTACAATGATTTTCTTGTAGCAAATGTTTTTTTAGGCATCTACAGACCAGAAAACTTAGTTGTTACATCTCATATGTCTCAAATAGTAGTTGGACGATTTGGTGAAGCTTGGCACTTAAGAACATCTGGTGCAGTTATTTCAATTCTAGTTCCACTTGGCGTATTTTTTGGTCTTCAACGCTTCTTTATTAGAGGATTGATAGGTGGGGCTGTAAAGGGTTGATTATATTAAGATATTTAATAATATCTTTAACCTTGGCTTTATGTAACAGTCCTGAAATTTATAATTATGAAATAGAGTCAGATCAAGATTCTGAAGTTATAGATTCTAAACTACAAATAAGTACATATATTGATGATGAAAAAGTTGAAGTAAATTTTCAGTTATTTCCTAAACATATTGAAAAAATTCAAAGTTACGAGCTTTTATTTGATATGAAATTTAGAGAAAATTACAACAGTGAGTTCAATGGAGTATGTATTGGACCAGATTGGGACCTTTATGGGCCAGGAGAGTTTTCTGTATCTTTAAAAAAAGAAACAAATTTTAAAACGAAATTAATTGGTCAAATTCATGACGAGATTGACGATCGTTGTAACACTTACTATTACTATCTGAGGTTTTTCAATATAAAAACTTCAGATGGAAGAACTTACAATATTGGTGTTGCAACAGATTACGCAGGATCTTATCCAAATGCACCAAATATATGGAAGCGAAATGAAAATAATGAAATTGAATTAATCTTCACAAGTAATATAGAGAGGTATAGTATTAATTTTGAATTGAGTAAATGAAATGAAAATAGGTCTTGATTGGGGTGGAACAAAGCTTGAGGCTATCTCGTTAGACCCAGTTACAAATGAAGAACTTACAAGAAAAAGAATTGACTCCCCAAAAGACGATTACCAAGATATCTTAAAAGCTGTATATAACCTTATTCTTGAGACAGCAGATAATAATAAAGAAATAACTGTAGGCATTGGAATGCCTGGATCTCTTCATCCAAAAACAGGGTTAGTGCAGGTATCAAACACAAAAGTACTTGAAGGACAAAATGTAAAAAAAGACTTAGAAGAAAAGTTGGGTTTTGAAATAAAAATAGCAAATGATGCAGATTGTCTTGCTTTATCTGAAGCTATTGATGGCGCAGGAAAAGAATTCAATTCAGTATTTGCAGTTATTTTAGGAACAGGTGTTGGAGCAGGGTATGTTGTTAATCAACAACTTGTTGTTGGTCCAAATAAATTAACTGGAGAGTGGGGGCAAAATCCAATTCCTGGACCGATGGATGACTATGAAAAATCTATAAAAAGGCATTGTGGGAGAATTGGTGCGATAGAAGTATTTTTATCTGGTCCTGGATTAGAGAGTTGGTACGAATTTAAAACTAAATTTAAGAAATCATCTAGAGAGATTATAGATCTATACAGGGGTGGAGACGTAGAAGCAAAAGAAATAATGAATGTGTACTTTGAGAGAACTGCTAGAGCTTTTAGTTCTTTTGTCAATATTCTTGATCCTGATGTAATTGTTTGTGGAGGAGGTATGTCTGATATAGATGAGCTTTATGATGAAATTCCAAAAAACATTATCCCTTACCTTGCTTCTGACATATTTCTAACTCCAATAGTAAAAGCTGAACATGGTTCATCAAGCGGTGTTAGAGGCGCAGCACATTTATGGTAAATAGGCAATTTTTAGTAATATTTTTGTTTGTAACAATAGCTTTTTCATTCTTTGCTTACCAGCCAATTGATGTTGTTATCGCTGGCCCGCAAATGACTGATCTAGAAAAGTTTGAATTAGAGTTAAAAAATATAGAAGATTCTACTGGTATAAAAATAAAATATGAAACATTTTCTGACATAGAAACTTTTTTGATTGAAAATGAAAATGCTAATGTCGATATAGCAATAATTCCAAACCCACAAGGGGTTACTAATTTAGGTGAGAGAGGAATTATTCTATCAATGGATCAAATAGTTTCACAAGAAACAATGAATAGTTATTACACAAAGCATCTTCAAGATATTACAACTTCGAATATTTATAATAAAAATTATGGAGCTTTTTTTAGATTATTTCCAAATTCATTAATTTGGTATAGTGTCGAAAAATACAAAGACATTGGTTCACCAAAATTTAATTCTTACAATGACCTTCTAGAGTTCACAACTAATTATTCAAAAGAAAATAAAGATTTATGGTGCCTAGATATTGAAAGTGGAGCTTCAACTGGCTGGATAGCGACTAATTGGTTAGAAGACATAATACTGAATAACTACGGTGTTGAAGTTTATGATCAGTGGAGTAACCAGAATATTTTTTCTTCCGATAAAGCAATTTCAAGGTCAATTAGTTATATTGGGAAACTGGTCTTTACTGAAAATGCTGTTTATGGGTCAAACAAGAGAATCGTTCGAAAAGAGTTTAGAAATAATTACAAAAACTTACTTAGTGAAGAGGTTGATTGTGTTTTTTCATGGGGAGGACATTATGCTAGTTTTTATATGCCAGAGAATAAACAATTTAAAAAGGACTACGATTTTTTTAAATTTCCATCACCTCATAACTCTATTGTAGGAATAGGTGATGTATTAACTGTTTTAAATTATGATGAAGATACCAAATTAGTTTTCGATAATTTAATTGATGAGAGTTTTGGAGAAAACTGGATGAACCATACAGATTCTTCTTACATACCTGCAAATATTAAAAATTTAAATTATATTGCAAACCCCATTACTTCAAAAGAGAGAGACTTGATCATAAACTCACTGAAGGATAATTCATTTCGATATGATGCCAGTGAGCTAATGGAAAGAAAAGTTGGAGCTGATGCTTTGTGGGTTGCATTAAAAAACTATATTGATATTGGTAGAGAAAGAGCTTATAGAGAGATCGAAGATATTACTGAAGAGTTAGATTCTAAATTCTAGATTATCTTATTGCTAATCCAGATTCTGGATCAAAATAATGCAATTTTGTAGGATCTAATGCCAAGTTTATTTTCTGACCTTCCTCAACTGTTGAGTTTGGATTAATTCTTGCTATAAATTTTGTTTGATTACCAAGTAAAGAGATGTCTTCTCCCTCGTCGGCTAGTATTTCTTCAATGGCTTTTGTTTGCACTGGCTTTATATCTTTATAAAAATGAACATATGTATCTGATCCCAGTTGCTCTAGAAGAGTAACTTCTATATTTACTTGTTCACTAAATTCTTTTTCATTTGCATAAATTGAGTCTTCAAAAGCTTCTGGTCTTATTCCAACTACAATTTCTTTTCCTTCAAATTCAGCAAGTGCTTCAGGTGCATTTGTAACTTTCACTTCATTATCACCAAATTTTATTTTCATATTTTTTCCTGATTTTGTTGGGGTAGCGTATACAAAATTCATAGAAGGGCTTCCAATAAATCCAGCTACAAATATATTTTTTGGATATAAATAAATTTCTCTTGGAGTATCAATTTGTTGCAAAACACCTTTTCTAATGACAGCAACTCTATCTCCCATCGTCATAGCTTCAACTTGATCATGAGTCACATATAATGTAGTAGTTTCTAATTGAGCATGTAGTTGTCCAAGCTCAGCTCTCATTTGAACTCTTAATTTAGCATCTAAGTTTGATAGTGGCTCATCCATTAGGAACGCTTGAGGGCTTCTAACAATTGCTCTACCCATTGCTACTCTTTGCCTTTGACCGCCAGAAAGCGCTTTTGGTTTTCTATCAAGCAGTTCATCAATTTCAAGAGTTTTAGCAGCTTCTTTAACTTTTTTATCTATGTCTTCTTTAGATAATTTACGTAATTTAAGAGAGAAGGCCATATTGTCATAGACAGACATATGAGGATATAAAGCATAATTTTGAAAAACCATTGCGATATCCCTATCTTTTGGAGCTACCTCATTAACTACCTTATCAGCAATTGAAATTTCGCCTTCTGTGATGTCTTCAAGTCCAGCAACCATTCTTAACAAAGTAGTTTTGCCACAACCAGAAGGGCCAACTAAAACTACAAATTCACCATCATTGATTTCAATATTGACATCTTCTAAAGCGCGTGTTCCATTTGGATAGATTTTGCCAACACCAGATATATTTATTGCACCCATAATTTAAACCTTTTTAGTGTAGCTAAAAAGTTCAAATTTTAAAACTAATTTACTTCATTAATTATTGTGTAATAATTTAATTTTGATTTTAAAATATGTATGTATGGTACAAGTTCCACTCACACGTGTTACTACACTGAAAGATATAAATCCTGAATCAATATCAGATTCAAAGTATGTTGTCTATTGGATGATTTCCTTTAAAAGAATTAGATACAACTTTGCATTACAGCGAGCAGTCGAGTGGGCGAATCAACTCTCTCAACCGCTGCTAATTTTAGAACCCTTGATGATTGATTATCCTATGTCGAGTATACGCTTTCATAAGTTCACCCTTGAGGGTATGAAAGAAGTAGATGACGTAGTTTCAAAAACAAAGGCTTATTATTATCCATTTGTAGAACAATCAGCAAAGGAATCAGAAGGACTTTTATCAGAAGTATCAAAACATGCATCTGTAGTAATAACTGACGATTACCCAACTTACTTCGTACCTCAAATGACTGCTAAAGCTTCTGGAGAAATAAATACAAGGTATGAACTAGTTGACTCAAATGGAATTGTTCCAATTAGAATTTCTGAAAAAGAGTATGTGAGAGCTCATGACTTTAGAAGGTATCTACATAAAAACTTAGAAGATTTTATAATTGAAACTCCCCTAGAAAAACCCCTTGATCTACTAAATAAAAAATTTGATATTTCGTTGATTCAAGATATACAAACCAACTGGATTCCTTTTAATTTTAAAAAACAAAATATTGATGAATTTCTTGATAATTTAAATATAGATAAAACAGTTGAGATTAGCTCGATAAATGGAGGGTATTCAAACGCTCTAAAGCAATTAAATAAATTTATCGAAGCAGGATACCAAGATTATGCAAAATATAGAAGTGACCCTTCAAAAGAAGCAAGCAGTCAGCTATCTCCATACTTTCACCACGGTCAAATATCTACTCATGAAGTGTTTGAAAAAATATCTGAATTAGAGTCTTGGTCTCCAGAATCTATAAATCCAAAAATGGTTGGAAGGAGAGAAGGATGGTGGGGAAGCTCAGAAAATTTTGAAAGCTTCATGGATGAATTGATTACATGGAGAGAGCTTGGTTATCATACATGTGTTAGGCGTGCTAATTATAATCAGTACTCTAGTTTGCCCGAATGGGCTATAAAGACCTTGAATGAACACTCATCGGATGAAAGAGAGTATATATATTCATTAGACGAGCTAACTTATTCTCAAACTCATGACGAAATTTGGAATGCTGCTCAAAATCAATTAAGAACTCAAGGAATAATACAAAACTATTTAAGAATGCTGTGGGGTAAAAAAATTCTTGAGTGGACGCCAAACCCACAGATAGCGCTTTCTTATATGATTACGCTTAATGACAGATATTCCTTAGACGGAAGAGATCCTAATTCATATTCAGGAGTATTTTGGATACTTGGTAGATATGATCGAGCCTGGGGACCTGAGAGAAATATTTATGGAAAAATTCGCTATATGACTTCAGACTCCACGGCTAAAAAGTTTAATTTAAAGCCTTATTTAGAGAAATGGGGCAATGAATCATTAAGCGTTTCTACTAGTTTATAGAAATAACGTTACATTGATTTTCAAAAAATCTTCTAAGAAATCATCACAAATGCATAAAGTGAATACTATTTATATTGTGATTAATTTCACAATATAAAAATTAAACAAAAAGGAGTAGTCTAAATGACTGAACTTACTTACAGACTTTTCATGGTCGCTGAAGTAGCAATGTTGGCTGGTACAGTATTCTTACTTATGGCTTCAAGAGAAGTTGATGCGAAGTGGAGAAAAGGCGTATATGTGTCAGCAGTAGTGACAGGTATTGCTTGGTACCACTATCAAAAAATGACAGTATCTTTTGCATCAGGCGACTTTGATACCCCTCTACGTTATGTTGACTGGGTATTAACAGTTCCATTGATGTTAGTTGAAGTAATTGCTGTTACTTCAGTTGGCGCAGTTGCTGCAGAAAAATTCCGTACATGGGGTGCAGCAGCAGTTGTAATGATAGGTGCTGGTTACTATGGTGAAATGGCAAGTGCTGGATCAGATCAATACTGGATTGGATTTGTTGTTTCAATGGTAGCTTATGGATATATCTTGAGAGAACTTCAATCAGAAGGTGAAGGACTCAAAGCTGCAGAAGCAGATCAATTTGAAAAGATTAAACAACTCATTCTTGTTGGTTGGATAATTTATCCACTTGGATATCTTGCACCAGTTGTTAGCTCTGATTTAGCTGACCTAAGAGAAACACTCTACACAATTGCTGACATCATTAACAAAGTCGGTCTTGGTGTATTAGTTCTTGGAATGGCAAGAATCAAATCAGGAGAAAAAGTCTAAGACTTTTTAACAAGAAAAATTCTATGATAGGCGGCATTGTCCGCCTATCATTTTTTTTGGGGTAAAATTTTATATGGATTTAATTGTTTTTTTTAATACACTATTTGGATTCTTTACATTTGTAGCATGGGCAATCAGTTTAAGTATCTTATTTTTAATTATTACAAAAAAAAGATTTATTAAGTTAATTAATGATCAGTTTTATAACTTTGCTACTTTAGTAGCTGTAGTTTGCTCTGTGGGAAGTTTGGTTTATTCAGAAGTAGTGGGTTTTATTCCATGTAAGTTCTGTTGGTATCAACGTTATCTAATGTACCCTATTGCTTTAATTTTGATCATTGGTTTATTTAATAAAAGATTTATTCGTGCAGGATATTTAAGCCTTGTAGGTGTTGGAATAGGTGCTTATCATATTTATCTTCAAAATGGTGGAGGTGGAGGTGGATCCTGTGCAATAGATGTGCCGTGTAATCTAAAATATGTAGACATCTTTGGCTTTATATCAATTCCTGTAATGGCTTCTACTGGATTTTTAACGATATTTTTAGCCTTGTTGTATTATGATTTATCGAGGAAGGAAATAGTTGAGTAAAAACTTCTTAATCGCAGGAGGACTAGTTTTAGCAATTGGACTAGCTGTTGCTATTGGCGTAACACTTGTCGATGAACCGTTAGATGGCAACTTACCAGAAGGCGAAACAACAGTAAATGGTGATTTTCTTCCTGAGTTTGCATCAGAAAATGATGACAATATTGCCAGAGGCCTTGCTGCTCCAACTTTCTCGGCACCTAATCAAAACTCAGAAATTGTAACAATTGAAAAGAATGGTAACGCTAAAGCATTAATCTTTCTTGCTCACTGGTGTGGATACTGCCAGAAAGAAGTGCCAGTAGTTCAACAATATGTTGACTTAATAGGTATACCAGAAGGTATTGATTTAATAGCTGTTGCAACTTCAATTGATAGAGCAAGAGATAATTATCCTCCACATGATTGGCTAGCAAATGAAGGATGGACTGAAACTCAGCTATATGACCTTGATAAAGAGATCGCTACTGCTTATGGGTTAAACGCGTTTCCTTACTGGGTGTTTTTAGATAAAGATTTAAATGTTGTTGCTAGAAGAACTGGAAATCTTCCTCAAGACCAAGTCGGACAACTGCTTACAGCTTTAGCTTTACAAAGCCGATAAGTTATTTCGTTAGTACAGCAAGGTAGACAAAGTTAAACAAACCCATTCTTGCTATATTGCAATACTGGAAAGGGTGGGTTTGAAAATATTCTTCAGGTTGAGGGTATTTATCTAATGAGTTGTGAAGAAATCTGTATTCTTTTAGGTTAAAAGTTAACAACCCTATTAATAAAGTAACTTTGAATGTGCCTATCTTATGCAGTAATTTAAGAAAGTTATTTTTAGGCCTGGTCATATCAAGAAGAATAAATTTCCCACCTGGTCGTAAAACTCTATATACTTCTTCAATTCCTTTTGTAGGATCGTTTACATTTCTCCAAACGAAAGCACAATAAACACTATCGAATGAATTATCTGGAAACGGAAGATTTTCAGCACCACCAATAATTTTATTTTTAAATTTATTAAGTTGGAGCATCTTTTCATCAGGGTCTATAGCTGTTACTTCGAGGTTTTGAAGCTGTTGAAAAGCTGCACCAGTACCACTTCCAAGATCTAGAACTCTTGTTCCAGTTATTTGATTACTAGCTTTGTTTCTCCATGATTTATCAAACCCAAGCGTTATGACAGAATTAATTAAGTCGTAAAACTTATATATGTTTGAAAAGTTAGCTTTTTCTGCCAATTAGAGAATATATGCAACTGCTAGCAAGATACCTGTTAAGAAATGAATTCCTATTGTCGATACGTTCACTAAAAGAAGTTCGTAAGGAACTTTTTGACGATCAGCATCAGGATTATTCCACTTAATCATCCAGTCATCTGCCATCTTAAAAGCTTTCCAAACAAGCGCTAGGGGGAGTAACGCCATGAAAGCATAAACTGTACCGTAATCTGTGAAAAAACTTATACCACCTACAAATGCAACTGCAACAAATGCTTCAATCATGAATTGCTTATACAACTTCATTGGTTTTTCAAGCTTCATCCACTCACCTTGTTCTGAAGTTCTCACAACCCATGTATTTTTACCTACTGCAGCATCAGAAGGAGCATCTTGAAACTGATTAATCCAGACAATGAGCATTACAAGAATTGCTATTGGAACAGATGCAATCAATGCTTCAATCCAATTCCATTCTGAAATTACATTGTTATGAATTGAGGCTGTCAATACGTAATGTGCTCCCATTACCATAACCGGACCAAATCCAAGTGCAATTGCAATTTCTCCAAAGCCTTTATAGCCAAGTCTTACAGGATCACCGGTATAACCCAGTGCTAAAAATGTTCCAATTATACCCGTCCATAAAATTGGAGTATTACCAAAAAATTCTCCACTAACTTGTTGATTTAAGTGAAGACCAATGGCAACAGTTCCAACAATGCTAACTAATGCAGTTAAAAGAACTTGTCCAGGTGTCATTAAGCCAACTTGTATAACCCTACTACCACCATTAAACGGACTTGCCACCTTATTTATCTCGTCGGCGTTTGATGTGTGATCGAAATAATCATTTGATGAGTTTGTAGCAACTTGAGCTAGTGATGCTCCACCAAGAACAAGCCAAAACATTCTCCATGACCAACTTGAATCTAAACCAGCTTCTTTTAAGTCGTTCCATGCAACTGCTGCACCAATAAAAATTGGGGCAAAAGTAGCTGTTAAGAATGGTGCACGAATAGTTCTTAACCAAAGTCCAATTCTTTTTAGTCCAAGCTTAAAAGCCATTTTTACTGCAGATGTCTTATTTCCAGGATATGTCTTCCACTCAAACTTTTCTTCTTGAAAAAAGTTCACATATTTAATAGTTGTTGGTTTAATTCTGTAATAACCGACAACATCATTTTTGATTAAAAACTCATCTTCCATGAATTCTTTAAAAGCTTCAGTTGTATTTAAGACTAATTCGTAAGCTCTTTTCTTTTCACTATCATCTTTAATTTTGTAACACTCACCATCAATTTGTAATCCTTCGATTCCTTCTTGACCTTTTGGCCAAATTACAACATGCACTCTAGGGTTTAATCTTATTTGTTCAGCTTTGCGGGTTGGGTGAAAGGTAAAGAAAACTAAATCTTCTCCGTCTCTACTAAAAAATACAGAGGCTCCAGAAGAGTTACCACCTACACTAGTAGCAATAAACATTCGATCAGCTTGATCTAAAACGTTCTCAATTTTTTTATCTAAGACATCACTCATATCGACTACGATAATATGCTTGTGAAATAATGCACAAAGTATTTGGTTCATTATTTTAAATTTTTAACCTAATTAACATGGTTTAACATGTTTAAAGTTTTTAAAACACCAGAATTTAAAAAAGCCATTTCTTTTTTTGTAGAAGGTATAAAAGAAAACAAAAAAAGCTTTTATATTTCTAATATTTCAGCTCTTCTTTGGTGTTTTTTAGTCATCATTCAACCATATTTAATCAAAAGAATTATTGATGATGGTATTGTTGCGGAAAATCAAAGAGCTGTAATTGTATTTATTTCTTTTATGGTTATTGCAGGATATACAAGAGCAGTTTCAATTGGTACAAGAAGATATTTTAGCATGGATGTTTCCTTCAATGTAGAGGCTGGAATTAGAAATCGAATTTTTACACATATGCAAAAACTTGCATTTAATTATCACGATAAGGTACCAACAGGTGACCTAATGGCAAGAGCATCAAGTGATGCTTCACAAGTAAGACTAGCTTTTGCTATTGCACCGCTCGCATCTGCAAATATATTTTTACTTCTCATTTTAAGTGTCACATTGTTAAGCCTAAGTCTTCCACTTGGGGGGATAGTATTACTATCTATTCCAGCTGTTTTATGGCTAGCTTCTAATTTTTCTTCAAAAGCTATGGGTGTTTCTTTAAAAGTAAAAGAAGCAGAAGCAAACATGACTACAGAAGTTGAAGAGCAGCTAGGAGGAATCAGGGTTGTAAAAGCATTTGGAAATGAAGAGCAAGCTTCAAATCGAGTAGAAGATGCGGTACAAAACATTTACGATACTTCACTCGGTTACCTTAAGTTAAGAACAAAATTTGTTCCTTTATTTGAACTTATACCAATGGTCATAACACTTGCAGTATTGATTTTGGGAGGTTATTTAACAATTAATAATTTTCTCTCACTTGGAGAATTTATTGCTTTTACTCAATATGTATTTTTGTTAATTTGGCCTCTAAGAATTACAGCTTGGTTTTTATCTGAAATACCTTCAAGTGTTGCAGCTGGAAATAGAATTCTTGAGCTACTTAATGAAACACCAACAATTACAGATGATGAATCACCTTATGAGTTACCTGAAGATGGAGACGGTTCATTGAAGTTCTCAAAAGTAAATTTTAAGTATGGAAATGAGAAAATATTTGATGACCTTACTCTAGAAATTCAGGGAAAAAAGACTGTAGCAATAGTTGGTTCTACAGGTTCTGGAAAATCTACACTTGCGTATCTTCTTCCAAGATTGTATGAAATTGAGTCAGGCTCTATCGAAATTGATGGAGTAGATATCAAGAACTTAAGATTGAGTGAGTTAAGAAGCAATGTAAGCCTTGCTTTTGAAGAAAGTTTTTTATTTTCTAACACGGCAAGAGAAAACATCTCGCTTGGGTTAGAAGATGCATCACAAGAAGAGATAGAAGATGCAGCACTTATTGCTAGAGCTCATGATTTTATCTCACAACTTCCAGAATCTTATGAAACAAAGGTAGGGGAAAGAGGTTATGGCTTGTCTGGAGGTCAGAGGCAAAGGATTGCATTAGCTCGAGCTATTTTAAGAAAGCCACGAATACTTATTCTTGACGATGCACTTTCAGCTGTAGATGCTAGTACTGAGGAAGAGATTCGAAACGAATTAAATCAAGTGATGTCAAATATGACGACTTTAATAATAACAAATAGAGTTCCAACTATAGAGCTGTGTGATGAAGTGGTCTTTCTTGAAAATGGAAAAGTCAAAGCACAAGGAAAACATCAAGAGCTTATGGAGTCAGTAGATACTTACAAATCTTTGTTTTTAGAAAATGAAACTTCGGAGATATAGATATGAAAGAGAACACTTTCATAAGATCATTTAAACTAGTACCAGAAGTTCATAGACCCTTCTTCTTTGCTTCAATGATTGCAATGGTTGGAACCGGCGTGCGTATGATTGGTCCACAGTTAATATCCAGAGGAATTGACAATGGTGTAATGCAGTATGACTATCAGTACTTACTAATTCAGTGCCTCTTTTATTTCTTAACACTTGTTGTGTTGTATTTTGTGACAAGTAAGGCACTTCTTTCTATTGGTCTTGTTGGTGAATCTTTTGTAAAGAGCATAAGAGAAAAATTATTCAGACATATGTCATCTTTAGACATTAATTATTTTGAAAAAAATAAAACAGGAGTACTGGTAGCAAGAATGACTTCTGACATGCAAAGCTTGAATGAATTTGCAAGGGAAGGAGCTAGTAGTATTTTGACTTCTTTACTCACCATATTTGGTGCTACCATTGCTGTATTTTTGGTAGATGCACAGCTTTCGTTACTATCATTTCTGATTCTTCCGTTACTTGGAATTGCAACCAAAATATTTAGAAACCATGCCGATAAAACATACTGGTCAGTAAGGGAATGGATAGGACAAGTCTTTTCATCGCTACAAGAGGGAATATCAGGTGTAAGAATTATTCAAGCTTACGCAGATGAATCCAAGCAATTAAAAAGATTTAAAGAAGTAAATAATGAGCACCTAAAAGCAAACATGCAGTCAGCCAAAAACATTGCAATATACTTTCCTTTTTTGGAGATTACAAGAGTCACCTCAATTGCAGTAGTTATTTGGTTTGGAGCTGCAAGAATAGAGCAGGGTACATTAACAGTTGGTGAACTAGTTGCATTACTGTTTTATCTAAATTATTTTTTTGATCCTCTAATTCAACTTTCTTTTAACTATGATCTTTTAAGGTCTGCAGGGTCTTCAATGAAGAAAGTTTTTTCAATTTTAGATGAAGAACCTGTATTAAGTAAAACAGGAACTCTTTCGCCAAAAGTAGACTCAATTAATGTAATTAAATTCGAAAATGTCGAATTTTCGTATGGTAGGGAAACTGTACTTAACGATGTTTCTTTCTCAATCGATAGAGGAGAAAAAATCGCTATTGTTGGAGAAACAGGAGCTGGAAAAAGCACTATTGCAAAATTAATTTTAAGATTTTATCTTCCAAATAAAGGGGATGTAAAGTTTTATGGTGAATCTTCAAAAGACATATCACAAAAATGGGCAAGGAAAAATATTGCCTATGTTCCTCAGGAAAGCTTTCTATTTAGAGGTTCAATTCGAGATAATTTAATTTACTCCGATCCTGAAAAAATAGATTTAAATAGTGAGTTAGAAAATATTGGCTTAATCGATTGGTTTGAAAGATATGAAGATGGATTAGAACAAGATGTTGGAGAGAGAGGAGCAAATGTTTCAGCAGGAGAGAGGCAGTTTATTGCTTTACTTAGAGCAGTGCTTGCTAAAAGACAGATTATTGTGTTTGATGAGGCTACAGCTAACTTAGATATAGAATCTGAAAGTTCCATTCTTGACGCAACTGATACATTGCTTGATTATCAAACATCTGTTGTTATTGCTCATAGACTGGAAACTATTTTAAATGCAGAAAAGATACTTGTAATGAGTGAAGGTAAATTAGTTGGTTTTGATAATCATGAAACTTTATTTGCAAATAATGAAATTTATCAACAACTATTTTCAGCTTGGAATTTAGTTAATTAACTTCTTTTTTTAGTCTATTTTTAGCTATTTCGATGTAATTTTCTTCAATTTCATAACCAACAAAATTTCTTTCCAATAATTTTGCTGCTACAGCTGTTGTTCCACTTCCTAGAAAAGGGTCAAGAATTAAATCATTTTTGTAAGTGTATAGATTTATAAATTTTTGTGGAAGTTCTATTGGAAATGGAGCAGGATGTCCTATTTTCTTTGCTCTTGCTGGATTTATATTCCATATAGAAAGTGTGGATTCCATAAACTCCTCTTTTTCAAGAGATGATTCGCCTTGAGTAGATTTTTTCAGTGAGTCTTTTGAAAACACTAAACAATATTCGTGAATATCTCTGATAACCGGATTGGATGCCGATAGCCAGCTACCCCAGGCAAAATTAGCATTAGCTCCTTTAGATTTTTGCCAAATAATTTCACCTCGCATAATAAAACCAATCTCAATTAAAAGCTCTGTGAAGTATTTTGAAAAAGGGATATAGGGTTTTCTACCTAAATTAGCAACATTTACAACGACTCTTCCACCAGATTCAGTGACTCTGTATATTTCTCTAAAAATATCTTCCATCATTGACCAGTATTCGTTATCAGTTAAATCTAAGTCACTGTCCTTACCAATGTTGTATGGAGGGGAAGTGACTGTGAGGCTAACAGAGTTATTTTCTAATTCCTGCATATTTTCAGAACTTTTGTGAAAAATTTTATCTATTATTTGTGATTTATTGTTTGAATCTATGACTTCTTTTAATTCAGTTTTGTCTTGAAAAGTAGAGACAAATGCTTTTCGAGTTCCTGAACCAGATTTAAAATATGATTTTTTCTTCATAAAAGAATTTTACAGCTTTAAAAAGTAGTAATCTAAAATCAAAATTTTTTACGACAAATCAATAAATTTATCACTAACTTCTTCAATTTCTTCTAATCGCAAAACAGTATCTTCATAATTTGAATCATCATTACAAAAAATATAAGTTAAATTATCTAAATCTGTGATTTCATCAGATTCTTTTTGATTAGATATCCATAAAATTCTTTTTAATGACGATTGTTTAATTGACTTAATAAATACATCTCTTAAAGATTCCTCGGATCCTTCATAAAATATTCCACAAAATGCTCCCTCAGAAGCTGTATAGATATGTGAATCATCAAAAATATCACCTATTGCTTTTTTCCCAGGTAATTTTTCTATAAACTCTTTTTCAATTTTGTCTGAAATAAAAACTCTTAAATCTTGATTCTGATCTTTTAGACGATTCAATAAATTTATATGTTCTTCAGTATTTGGATTTATAAAAATTACTGGCATATAAAAAATAATAACTACTTAAGGGAATAAATTAAATCAATACTTTTTATGATTGAACCAGCACATTATTACAATATAAGTATGGCAAATGTTGATATAGATTTAGGAAAGTACTCGCTTGGGTGGTCTGACCCTGAGAAAAATGTTTTTAAACCTGAAAAAGGTCTTAATGAAGACATCATAAGAAAGATGTCAGAAATTAAAGAAGAACCAGAATGGATGCTTGATTTTAGATTGAAAGCATACAAAAGGTTTTTAGATAAGCCAATGCCTGACTGGGTTGCTAAAGAAAAATTAGACTCACTAGACTTTGACGATATTTATTACTACATCAAGCCTACTGAAGAGCAGGCTGATTCTTGGGACATGGTTCCTGATGAGATTAAAGAAACTTATGAAAAACTTGGCATACCTGAAGCTGAGAGAAGTTATCTTGCCGGCGTTACAGCACAATATGAAAGTGAAGTTGTTTATCACAGAAACAGAGAAGATCTTGAAAAATTAGGAGTAATTTTTTGCGATATGGACACTGCTGTAAGAGAGTATCCAGAACTTGTACAGGAATATTTTGGAACGATAATACCTCCAGGTGACAACAAGTTTGCTGCACTTAACTCAGCAGTTTGGTCGGGAGGTTCATTTATTTATGTACCAAAAGGCGTACACATTGAAGATCCTCTTCAAGCCTATTTCAGAATTAATGCGGAAAACATGGGTCAGTTTGAAAGAACACTAATAATTGTTGATGAGGGAGCTTCTGTACACTATATAGAAGGATGTTCTGCTCCTGTGTACACTACCGATGCTTTACATTCAGCAGTTGTTGAAATTGTTGTAAAACCTTCTGGAACATGTAGATACACAACTATTCAAAACTGGTCAAATGATGTATTTAATCTAGTTACCAAACGAGCTCAAGCATTTGCAAATGCAACAATGGAATGGATTGATGCCAACATCGGTTCTTCATTAACAGTGAAATACCCTTCAGTTTACCTAATGGAGCCTGGTGCTCACGGAGAAGTTTTATCTGTAGCGTTTGCTAATTCTGGGCAACATCAAGATACTGGAGCAAAGATGGTACATTTAGCTCCAGACACAACTTCACTTATCACATCAAAATCAATTTCAAAAGGTGGTGGAAGAGGTGCTTACAGAGGTTTGGTAAGAGTAGAAGATGGGTCTGAAACTGCTAAAAGTTTTGTAAGATGTGATGCTTTAATATTAGATGACAAATCTAGATCTGATACATATCCGTATATGGAGATTGAAGAATCTACTGCTGAGATTGGTCATGAGGCTACTGTTTCAAAAGTTGGTGAAGATCAGTTATTTTATTTGATGAGTAGAGGCCTCTCCGAAGCTGAAGCAACATCTATGGTAGTTGCTGGATTTGTTGAAGAGTTTACAAAAACCTTGCCTATGGAATATGCTATGGAGTTCAACAAACTTATAGAACTTAATATGATAGAAGCTGGCGCAATAGGTTAAGGTTTCATAAAAATTGAATAATAAAGTGTTTTCAAAAAATTTAATTTCAGAGCCTTATAACTCATTTAAAGAAATATCTACGAAAGATGAAGATTGGAAGTACACAAATATATCTAAATCAATAAATGATTTCAAAGTTGAAGAAGAAAATAATGATTTAGTTGAAAACAAAAATTTTGATATTGTTTTAAATTCAAATAAATTTTCTTGTAAAGAAAATGAGAATTTTAGTGTTACTGATCTAAATGATGTCTCCCAACCATTAATTACCGAATACGCTTTAAGACCAGTTGATAGATTTTTAGCTCAACAATATCAAAAGTGTAATGGTGGAATAATTATTGATTTTAAAGAAAATAATCAAGAATTTGTCACACTCAATTTACAAAATACAGGTTTATCAATTCCCTATATTGGGATAAATGTTGAAAAAAACGTCACAGCAAAATTATCTATAAAGTTTGGAGATTCTTTAAACGCTAATGTTTATTCAATTATTGAAGTTTTAACTAACAACAACTCTAATTTGGAATTGATTGTTGATGCTGATACTAAAAAAGAGTTAGATATTATAAATTCAATATTTGCAAGAGTTGAAAAAGACGGTTTTTTCAATATGCATACTGTAAGCACAGGGGGCTCATTTTCTAGAAATAGGATAGATGTTGACTTAATTGGAGATGGAGCTGGGTTCAATATAGACGGTGTTTATTTTGGAGAAAAAGCTCAAATTCACGACAATAGAGTTTTTGTAAACCATATAGCAAAAAGAACAACTTCAAATATGTTAACCAAGGGCGTTTTAGGAGACGAAAGTAAATCCGTATTTACAGGAACAATACACATTGGAGAGGGTGCTGAAAAAACAGAATCTCACCAGGAAAATAGGAATATATTATTATCAAAAACTGCAAGTGCTCATTCAGTTCCTAATCTTGAAATTTTATGTGATGATGTTATCTGTGGTCATGGATCATCTGTCGGACCTATTGAGGAAAACTTATACCATTATGTTATGTCTAGAGGTATTGATAAAACTGCAGCAGAAAAATTATTAATCAAAGGATTTTTTAATGAAGTTATCAATGAAGATGGCTGGGAAACTATCTCTGATAAAGTATCTGAAGAAATTATGCAAAAATATATAAATGTACTGGAAAGAGCAAAGTGAACATGAATACAATTAAGCTTTCAGAATTTGAAAATACATCTGTTGCAAAAATAGATATAAATGAAACTACGGTAGCCGTATTCAAAGTAGATGATGATTATTACGCTATTCAAAACATGTGCTCTCATTCTGAAGCAGATCTTGCTGATGGAGAGGTTTATGATTGCAAAGTAGAGTGTCCTCTTCATGGTGCAGAGTTTGATTTGAAAACTGGTGAAGCCTTAACGTTACCAGCTACGAAACCAGTAACTGTTTTTACAACTGAAATTGATGGAGACTCTCTAGTAATTAAGGAAAATCCGGATGCTTAAGATTACTAATTTATTTGCAAACATTGGTGATGTAAAAATCTTGAATGGAGTGGATTTAGAAATTGGTAAAGGAGAGCTTCACGCAGTTATGGGTCCGAATGGTTCAGGTAAGTCCACTTTATGCCATGTTTTAATGGGCAATCCAGATTTTGAGGCTAATGGTGAAGTAACACTTAATGATAGTGAAATATTAGGAAAGCCTCAGTTTGAAAGATCAGAGGATGGAATATTTCAATCCTATCAATATCCCATTGGGCTTCCCGGAGTATCTTTAATGGAGTTTGTTATGGCTTCAACAGAGGGATTGAACGAAGATGAAATAGTTTCTGTTGCTAAGAAATTTAAAGTTGAGAAGTTTTTAGATAGGGAAGTCAATGTTGATTTGTCAGGTGGAGAAAAAAAACGTTCTGAACTCTTCCAGCTTGCATTAAAAAAACCAAAACTAGCTTTGTTAGATGAAATTGATTCTGGTTTAGATATCGATGCTATTAAGACTGTAGCTAATTTAATTAATGAAAATAGAGATGATGAAACTTCTTATCTGTTAGTCACACATTACTCAAGAATTTTAAGATATCTAGATGTTGATCAAGTTCATATCGTAGTAAAAGGAAATGTCGTAAAATCTGGATCTAAAGAACTTATTGAAGAAGTCGATTCTGGTGGATACACTCAATATCAGGAACAGTAAATGACAGAACAATTTAGAACTGAAAAAGACTCAATGGGAGAGTTTCAAGTTCCAATAGATGCTAAATATGGAGCCTCTACAGCAAGAGCAGTAGAAAATTTCCCAATATCAAACCTTAGATTTTCCAGATCTTTTATTAAAGCATTAGGTGAGATTAAAAAAGCTTGTGCAAATGTAAATCAAAAAAATAAATTATTAGATAAAAATTTTGCAGATTCTATTATTGATGCAGCACAACAGGTAATTGATGGTGATCATGACAAAGATTTTGTTGTGGATATATTTCAAACTGGATCAGGCACCTCAACAAATATGAATGTTAATGAAATAATTTCAAAAATTGCTTCAGAAAGTTTAAGTGAAAATATTCATCCAAATGACCACGTAAACATGAGTCAGTCATCAAATGATGTAATTCCAACAGCTACTAATGTCGCAGCTGTAACAGAAATCGTAGAAAAGTTGATTCCAGCAGTTGAAAGTTTAATACAATCACTTGAAGATAAAGCCAAAAAATGGGAAAAAGTATACAAAAATGGACGCACCCATTTGATGGATGCAACGCCTGTTTCCCTTGGACAAGAATTTAGCGGATATTCAGCACTTTTATCAGAAAGACTAGAAGATATTAAATTATCGCTAGTAAATGCCAGTAAATTGGCTATTGGTGGTACAGCAGTTGGTACAGGAATCAATGCACCAGATAATTTTGGTAAAGATGTTGCAAAAGAGATTTCAAAATCATTAGGTATTAATTTTGTTGAAGTAGAAAACCATTTTACTCGCCAGGGATCTAGAGAAGAAGTTGTTCATTTGTCAGGTTGCTTAAAAGCATTTGCTGTATCTATGTTTAAAATTGCAAATGATATTAGGTGGATGGGTAGTGGACCTGTTTCTGGACTAAATGAGCTAATTATTCCTGCATTGCAGCCTGGCTCTTCAATAATGCCTGGCAAAGTTAATCCTGTAATACCTGAAATGGTTATGCAAGTTTCTGCGCAAGTAATAGGAAATGACAATACAATTACCTTTTCCTCATCAAATGGGAATTTTGAATTGAATACAATGTTACCTGTTATGGCACACAATCTACTTGAAAGTATTGAGCTTTTGACTACTAGTACCGATGTATTTGAAAAAAAATTAATTAATGATTTAGAAGCAAATACAGAAAAGCTTGATGAAAATATTCAAAAAAATTCAATTTTAGTCACTGCTCTTGTGCCTGTAATTGGTTATGACAAATCTGCTGAAGTTGCTAAAGAAGCAATGTCACAAAACAAAACTATTAAAGAAGTTTTAATTGAAAAAAACTTGATCTCAAGTGAAGAAATCAATGAGCTTTTAAATATAGAAAAATTAATTTAATGATTCAAAATTTAGCAATTGCATCTGACCATGCTGGATACAAACTAAAAAATTATATTGTTAACAACCTTAAAAGAGAAGTTAACATAAAAGATTTTGGAACTAATAATGAAGAGAGTTGCGACTTTCCAGACTTTGCAAAAGAAGCTTGTGATTTTGTACTCAATAATGAATCCTCTAGAGGATTATTGATTTGTGGAAGCGGTGTAGGCATGTCAATTGCTGCTAATAAAATTAAAGGAATAAGAGCTTCAAATGTATTTGATAAAGATACTGCAATACAAAGTGTTGAACATAATGATGTAAATGTTTTATGTTTAGGTGCAAATAACATGAATGAAGAAAATGTTTTAGAAATTATTGAAAGTTTTTTAGATTCCACATTAATTCAACAAGAGAGATATTTAAGGAGAATTAATAAATTAGAAGACTAGATTGACATTTGCCAAATTGCTTTAATCCAATCGTCTGTAATCTCATTCCTTGCAAAAACCACAATACCAATTGCACCCTCTTGATAAACCTCTCTCATTGATGTTCCGGTTGTGTATACATCGTCACAAATTAACAATGGATCATTTTCGTCATTAGATGCGTACTGTTTAAGCGCATTTTCAAAAGGAATACCTCCACGAGGTATACCAACAACATCTTTAAATTTAATTTTTTCGCTTACTATTTTTGCAAGCGCTTCGTAATCACCCTCACTTAACGCATCACATTCGACCTTCCAAGTTAATGGCAATCCTGCGTGTGAAATAAAATCTTCTCTAATAAATAAATTCATAATAACCTTCCTAATTTTACTGGATTGAAGCATACAGTTCCAAGACTTATGTGATCCGCACCTAAATCAATATAACGATCAATATCTTTTTTTTCAGATATTCCTCCACCAGCAATAATCTCAATATGAGGATAGTACTGTTTTATATGCTCAATAAATTTAGAAGTATAAGGGATAAGTTCTTTTCCGCTTAAACCACCTTTTTCGATGGGCAAAGTATTACAAGCATGGATTTGTTTAAAATTAAATTCATTTATATATTTTTCTAGTTCATCAAAAGTTGTTAATGGAGAAATCTTTCCAACATACCATTGCCGAGACTCATAACTGAAGTTTTCAATTCCTGAAGTAAAGTGGCTTTCAATATTTGGGCATGACATATTGACTTCTAAATTTGTATCATTTGGAATCATTTCAGCAAAAATTTTCCAATCATCTTCCTCAATTCCAGCTATTGAAAATACCTCATTTTCTTTATGATTTTTTATACCATATTCGAATCCAGGATTTCTTAAGCCTATTTTGTTAACCCACCCTCTTTTGGTGTATCTCAGTGTTTTTACAATTTGCTTTATACGACCTTTACGTTTTTCTATAGTCCAGCTACCAGTAACGGAGATTGTATTTGATGTTTTAACATAATTTCCAAATGGTGCTGCAATAAATGTTTTCATAACTCTAAATCATTGATAATGTAGTCGAGATTATTTCTTATAGATCTTCCCATAACTAAATATTTTGCACCTTCATTGATTGCAAAATTAGGTGTTGCAACATTTTTTTGGTCATTTTTGTCATCATTTTTAAGACGTATTCCAGGAGTTACAATTAAATCAAATAGCTCTTTTGTTTTAGATATTTCTGAAGCTGGACAAATTACTCCGTCAACACCACATTCTTTCGCCGCTTTAAACTCTTTGTTTACTTCTTCACTTACTGAGTTACTCATAGCTCTACTGGTTAATGCACTACTAACACCGAGAATTTGCAGAGTATTGCCTTTATTGTTTGATGCTTCAATTAAGGCATCGCTAGTAGAAGCAATATGAATTGTTAAAAAATCTGCTCCAAGTTTTGCTGCACTTCTTGTAGCTTCCTTAACAGTATTTGGTATATCATGAAGTTTTAGGTCTAAAAAAACTTGCCATCCTTGTTTTTTTAACTTTTCTACAACAGATGGTCCTTCAGAAACAAAGAGTTCAAGGCCTACTTTTACCCCGTATATATGATCTTTTAATATCTTTAGTTCAAATTCAAATTCAGATAATGATTTTCCATCTAGCGCAAAGAATATTGGTTTAACTGACATTTTGTATTGCCTCCATGTCTTCAAAAGATTTCGTATTTTCTAAAAATGCTTTTAAAAAAGCCTCAGCTTCCCTGACAGATGAAACTACTGCTACACCAGTTTCATGTGAGAGTCGCCTAATTTTCCATCCATCTGTATATTCATTTGCAAATGTAGGGGTATTGATAACAAGTGAAATTAGTTTATCTTGAAGAATAGTCAAAGAAGTTGGAAAGGTCTCATCAGCCCTTCCAACAATAGTTGAGTTAATATGATTATTTTTTAAGAATTTTCCTGTTCCGTATGTTGAATAAATTTTGAATCCTAAGTCAGAATAAGTTTTTACAATTTTTATAAAATTAGGTTTTTCTTGATCACTAAGAGAAACAAAAATTCCTTTTTCATTTTCATTTATTTCAACTCCTGCAGCTGCATAAGCTTTATTTAAAGCAACTCCAAAACTTCTGCCTATTCCCAACACTTCTCCTGTTGCTTTCATTTCAGGGCCAAGCATTGTATCTTCAGCTGGAAATCTTGACCATGGAAAAATAGCTTTTTTAATGGCTACTTTATTTGTTGAACTATTCAAATAATTGGTGGTTTTTTTGATTGAATCCAAACTATGTCCAAGCATCAAAAGAGTTCCAGCTTTAATTATTTGGTTTCCTGTAACTTTTGACACAAAAGGCATAGTTCTAGAAGCTCTTGGATTTGCCTCAAGAATAAATAATGTATCATCTTTGATAGCAAATTGAATATTTAATAACCCTTTTACGCCAAGGGCTTTTGCAAGAGTTGTACTCTTGTCTTCAATTTCCTTTATCATGCTATCCGTAATACTAAAAGGCGGAAGAACAGCAGTAGAATCTCCACTATGAACTCCTGCAGGTTCCAAATGCTCTAAAATTCCTGCAATAAAGACATCTTTTCCATCTGAAATTAAATCAACATCTATTTCGATAGTTTCGGTTAGAAACTGGTCAACAAGTAGTGGACCAGAACTAAAAGGATTCCCATCATCATCTGCAGTTGCCAGTATTGATAGATAGTTTTTTAACTCTTCATCATTTTTAACAACACGCATAGCCCTACCTCCTAAAACATAGCTTGGTCTTAACAACACAGGATAAGTAATTTCTTTCACTGCACTGATTAACTCATCTTCATTGAATGAAATTTTTGATTTTGGTTGATCAATATTTAAAGATAGGCAAAGTTTTTGAAATAAATCTCTATCCTCAGTTGCATCTATAACATCTAGAGACGATCCAGCAATTTTATAACCTGCTGAAGAGATTTTACCAGCAAGCTTTAGGGGAGTTTGTCCTCCAAGTTGAATAATTACTGAATCTGGTTTTTCTCTTGCTAACACTGCTCTAACTTCATCCCACGAAAGTGGTTCAAAATATAATTTGTCGGCAGTGTCATAATCTGTAGAAACAGTTTCTGGGTTTGAGTTAATCATGATAGCTTCATAATTGTTTTCTTTTAACGACTCAACACCATGAACACAGCAATAATCAAACTCTATTCCCTGTCCAATTCTGTTCGGCCCAGAACCTATGACTACGACTTTTTTATTTTTTGATGCACTGTCATCGTCTGACGTCCCAAAAGTGGAGTACAAATATGGAGTTTTTGATAAAAATTCTGCTGAACAAGTGTCTACAAGTTTATAAGCTCTCTTATTTTCAAGTTCATCCTTTATTTCTTTAGAATCTAAATCTTCATCAGTCCAACCAAGCATTTTTAAAATTGATACAGGAGTTGACTCTGGGTTTACATTAAAACTTTTTTCAATCTCTCTTAAGAACCACAAATCTACTTTTGACAATAAAGCTATATCTTCGATTGGCCAGTTTCTTCTAATAGCTTCTAAAATCGCAAAAATTCTTCTCGGTCTCGGTGTTTCAATTTCTTCTTGAAGTTGGTTTTTTGGTAGGTTTATAAATCGGTTATCAATATTCCTTATTCCTGTTTTACCTATTTCAAGTGATCTAATTGCTTTAGTTAAGCTTTCTGTGAAAGTTGAAGCTATTGACATAACCTCCCCTACACTTTGCATAGATGTTCCTAAAACGTCATCTGTTGAGGGAAATTTTGGAAAATCAAATCTTGGAATCTTGACTACAACATAGTCCTGAACTGGTTCAAAACTTGCTGGTGTTGAGCCAGTAATATCATTTTTTAATTCTGTAAGATTGTAACCAACAGCTAATAACGCTGCAAATTTTGCAATAGGAAATCCAGTTGCTTTAGATGCTAATGCTGAAGATCTCGAGACTCGAGGATTCATTTCTATAATTCTTCTATCACCATTTTCTGGATTAACTGCAAATTGAACGTTGCTACCACCAGTTGCAATCCCAATTGTGTCTAAACAAAGTAGAGCTTCGTCTCTCATAATTTGATATTCTTTGTCTGACAAAGTTTGAATTGGGGCAACTGTAATGGAATCTCCAGTATGAACGCCCATTGGATCAAAATTTTCAATTCCACAAACGATAACACCGTTTCCATCACTATCTCTCATTACCTCAAGTTCATACTCTTTCCACCCATAAACAGATTCTTCTATTAGAACTTCTTGTGTTGGGGATGCTTTAAATGCATCTTTTAATTTTTTTTCTAAATCTTTTTTGCTTTCAACAAGACTTGTGCCACCTCCACCTAGAATAAATGAAGGCCTAAGCATTAATGGAAATCCTATATCTTCACTAGCGGAGATACCCTCTTCAATAGACTTAACATACTCAGCTTGCAATGTTTTGATTCCTGCAATTTCCATAGCACTTTTAAATAGCCACCTATTTTCTGCAATCTCTATAGATTTTGCTGAAGCACCTAAAAGTAAAATATTATTTTTATCGAATACATTGTCATTTTCTAATTCCATTGATAAATTGAGTGCTGTTTGTCCACCTAATGTAGGTAAGACAGCATCAGGTTGTTCAATCTCAATTATCTTTTTCAAATAATTTACAGTTAGTGGTTCAATATATGTAGCGTCTGCCATTTCAGGATCAGTCATAATAGTTGCTGGGTTTGAATTAACAAGAATAACTCTATAACCTTCTTGTTTAAGAGCTTTTGCGGCCTGTGATCCTGAATAATCAAACTCACATGCTTGCCCAATTACAATTGGTCCTGACCCAATTATTAAAATGCTATTTATATCTTTATTTTTTGGCATAGTTACTTTCCATAAGTTTCACAAAGGGGTCAAAAATTTGCAGTCCATCAGATGTGCCTGGACCAGATTCTGGATGAAATTGAACTGAATAAGCCATTGACTCCCAGATACTAATACCTTCATTACTTCCATCATTTAAATTACTTGCGTAACTTTCAATTCTTCCAAATTTTTCATGCACAAAATCAGTTTCAAAATCATCTACAGCAAATCCATGATTCTGAGCAGTAATCAATGCTTTCTTGATTCCTTTAATTTCTACTGGGTGATTAGAGCCATGATGTCCAAATTCTAGTTTTTTAACAGTCAGACCACATGCAAGGCTTAAAATTTGATGACCTAAACAGATTCCAAATATAGGAATATTACCAATCAGTTTTTGAACAGTATCAATTACACCTTCAAGAGATCTTGGATCTCCAGGGCCATTAGATATTAAAACACCTTTTAGATTCATTGAAAGTATGTTTTCTGCTGATTCTTTTGGAGAAATTGCTACAGCTTGAAAATTTAACATTTTTAATACATTTACAATACTTTGTTTAGCGCCAAGATCTAAAATTCCAACTTTACCAACTGTATCATCACCCAATTTCAAACTACCAGCGGTTAGTGCTGAATTATCACCAATTATGTCCCTAGCATTCATAACTAAATTAATAAGTGAGTCTTTATCAATCTCTTGCCCTATTGCAAACATACTGGACCCACAGTCTCTAAGATGTTTTGTAATTGACCTGACATCAAAACCACCACTAAAGGGTATTTCATATTCTTTTAACCAGGAAGTTACAGATTTTTCTGATCTCCAAGATGATGGATCATATGTAAAAGAATTACCTATAGCAGCTTCAATTTTCGGTTCATTAGATTCATAATCATCTTGTGACATTCCATAATTTCCAACATGAGAAGAAGTAAACGTAATTATTTGATTTATATAGGAGGGGTCACTGAGTATCTCAACAAAACCTGTCATTGCTGTGTTAAATATTAGTTCACCAGTTGTAGGGTTAAATTCGTTATCGGACCATCCTATGAACTCATCTCCATTTTGATTGACAAGCAAAGTTTTTTTATACATGATTTAGTTCTTTCTGAATACTTACCTGGAAGTTTTCAAATGCTGAATTTTTATACAATGATTTTGTAATAAAAGTACTATCATTTTTAGTCCAGTTATTCTTTTTAGTGTTTGAGCTATCATATCCAAGACTAACCAAAATATTCATTGGGTTTATTGACATAAATCTTGTTAATTCTTCCAAGCTAAATAAATTTGAAGAAAATAAAACAACAAATGCTGACTCTAACCCAACTACGCCTCTTGCAGATTTCTTGAAACTTACTTCTTTAGTTTCTTTTGGATGCGGCGCGTGATCAGTAGCAATTACATCGATAGTTCCATTTTTTAGGCCTTTAATTAATGCCTGCCTATCTTCTTCTGATCTTAATGGTGGATACATTTTGAGGCTTCCATCATTCATATTTATATCTAAGTTATTTTTTAATAAGTGATGAGGGGTTACTTCAGCAGTTACTGGAAGGTCATTTTCTTTTGCATCTTTAATTAGTTCGACACTCTTTTTAGAAGAAACATGTTGAACATGGTATCTTGTTTTATATTTGTTTACTAAATCTAAATCTCTTTTTACAATTTCAAACTCTTCATTTTCATAAATAGTAATTAATTCCGAAGTATTGTGAGGAGGTGCTATATCACCGGGATTTGTGTGACAGTTTTTTTCACAATGTTGAAAAATTGCAGCATTTAATTGAGCAATTTTTTTAAAAGCAATTTCTGAAAGATCATCATCAATAAGTGTTTTCCCATCATCTGAAAAAATTGTTACTCCTTCGTCAACAAATTCATTAAAATTTACAAGTTCTTTTCCATCAAGGTTTTTTGACAATGCTCCAACTCGATGAACTTTTATGTCTAATTTTTTATCAAAGGACCTCGCAAGCTTAAGATTTTCTATTGAATCAATTGTTATTTCAGAATTTGCCATAGCTAAAACTTCTGAGTACCCACCGTTTAGTGCTGCTTTTTCAATTTCTAAAAAAGGGAAATTATTTTTATTGGGATAACGTGTATGGGTATGAAGATCAATAAAAGATGGCAGTTCAATCATATTGCTCCAAAAACATATTGATAGCTTGCAACCCTTGCAGGAATTGCCATTTTTAGTTGCTCTTGGTAAATAAATTTTTTGCTTTTTGCTGCATTGTCGTCTATTTCTATTCCAATATTTATCGGCATTGGGTGCAAGACAACAAAGTCATCAGAAGTGTTTTCAAGTATTTTATTGGTTAATTGAAAGTTTTTTTTGTAATTATTAAAATCAAAACCCTTAATATTTTTTATGCGTTCTTTTTGAACTCTTAATAATTCAACAGATCCTGAATTTTCAACTACTTCTTCCCAAGAATTAAAAACACATAAATTATCTAAATTTCTAGGAAGAAGTTCTTCATTAGAGAAAACACCAACCTTAAACCCTAATTTGGTCAGTAACTCTCTACCAGAGGAAAATACTCTAGAATGCTTGAGGTCACCAACATAAGTTACTGGTACTTCATAGGAAAATTTGTTTAGTTTTGTTAGAGTCGCAACATCAACTAATGCTTGTGTTGGATGAGAAGTATTACCAAATCCTCCACTAATAACTGAAATTTCATCAATATTTTTATATTCCTCTAAATTATTTTCTTTTGTCCTTATTACTAATGCTTCTATTCCCATAGATTTATAAGTTTCCAATTCGTGAGTCAAGCTTTCACCTTTTTCTTTAGCTGAAATTGAGTCTTGAGACTCTACTACATTGATCCCCAATTTCTGTGCAGCAATTGAAAATGAAAGTCTAGTTCTTGTTGAGCTTTCATTAAATTGTAAAAGGGTAAACGAATCAATTTTTTTTAATTTTTGTACATTGAGTTTTAAAATTGCATTAATAATCTTTTCTAAATTTTCTTTTTCTACATTTTGAAAATCAAGAAGATGCTCCATATTCTATTTGACCTCAACCTTATCAACATCATCTAATTCTTTTAGAAATACGGAAACATATTCTTCTTCATTAGTAGGTATATTTTTTCCAATGAATTTTGGACTAATGGGTAGTTCTCTATGGCCTCTGTCAATCAAGCAAAGAAGGGATATTAATCTTGGCCTACCTGTATGAACTACGGCCTCTATTGAAGCTCTTAAAGTTCTTCCTGTATAAATAACATCATCAATCAAAATAACATCTCTTTCTTGCGGATTAATATCTAATTTGGTTTTCTCAATTTCTTCTTCTAAATCATCTCTAAATGGTAAATAATCGACAGTATCAATATCATGTGCGTAATTTAGTTGATCAAGGTTTTTTGAAATTCTTTTTGCAATTAAATCACCTCTTCTTGGGATTCCAAGTAAAAGAGGATTAGTAAATTCAGATTCGGTGATTTCTTTACTAAGACGATAAATTATTTTATCTATTTCCAAGACATTTCCTTCCGACACTCACAGGTGTCAATTAAAGTTGTATTAATACTACCAAAAAATTAATTTAAAGAATTTGATTTACCTATTTTCTCTAAAGAATGGAATACCAATATTTTTTGGAGCACCAGTATTTCCATTTTTTATGATTGTTAAGAAAACTAATACAAGAATAGTAATGATGTAAGGTGTAATTTTGACAATGTATGGACTCATTTCAAATCCATATGTTTGTAAACGTGGACCAAGTGCCTCAAGAAAACCAAATAGTAAAGCTCCGAACGCAGTTCTATATGGTTTCCATCCTCCGAAAATTACTAAAGCTAATGCAATCCATCCACGCCCAGAGGTCATACCATCGGTCCAATATGGAACATAGCTTAAAGTAAGATAAACACCAGAAAGACCAGCAAAAGCTCCACCCACGCAAGTAGCTATAAATTGTGTTTTTGCTATTTTTAGCCCCATAGAATCTGCAGATTTCAGATCCTCGCCTATTGCTTCTACTCTTCTTCCGAACATTGTTTTCTTTAAAATATAAGCAGTAAAAATCATAAGCAAAATAGCTATGTAAAAGATAATATTTTGATTAAGCAGTACTTGAAAAATATTTGATGGTTCTGCAATATCAATAAGGCTTTCAAGTTTGACTTCTAATTTTCTTCCAACATATGGCTTTCCAATCAAAGAAGAAAGAGAGAGTCCAAGAATAGTTAAAATTAATCCAGACACTGTTTGATCTTGTTTTAGGACAACAGTTACAAAAGCATGAATTGATGAAAATGCTGATGCACTTAAAACACCAACAATTATTGCTAGAAACAAACTTTCCGTATTAATTGCTGTAATGAAACCTGAAACAGCTCCAACTGAAATCATTCCCTCTACCCCTAGGTTTAAAATTCCGGATTTTTCAGTAATAAGTTCTCCTAAAGCAGCAATAAACAACAATGTTGCAGCTTGCAATGTAGCATTTAGTAAACCCATTAACTGTGCATCAATCATTTTCATCCTTTTTTAAAATTTCATATGAAAAAAAGAATTGAGCTACCAAAGCACCAAAAAGAGTAGTTGCCTGAATTATCTCAGCAATATATGAACTTACACCGATAGTTTGTATTACAGAGCCTCCGATAGTTAAAGCTCCAAACAAACAACCTACTAGGAATATACCAATAGGTCTCATTCCAGTGATTGCTGCAACAATAATAGCTGTATAACCAAATCCCTGAGAAATTCCAGTTGATACTCTGTGTGTTTGGCTTAATAATTCGATTGCTCCAGCTAGCCCAGCAAAACCACCACCAATTAACATTGCAAAAAATGCTTTTTGCTTTGCACTAATTCCAGCATAAATGGCAGTCAATTCTGATCCACCAGCTATTCTCATTTCATATCCAAATACTGACTTGTCTTTAATGTAATAAGCTATGAGAGTGAAAAGTATACAAATTAAAAATCCAGAGCTTAATTTTCCCAAAACAGTCGGTAAATAAACTGACTCACTTACATAGGCTGCTGCAGGAAAATTTAAAGAAGCAGGATCTTTCCAAGCACCATTTATTAAATAAATAGTTAGCCCAAAGACAATATAATTCGTAAGAAGAGTTGTAATAATTTCATTCACTCCAAATAAAACTTTTGTAATTGCAGGGAAGAGAATACAAAAAGCACCTCCTAAAAATCCAGAAACTAACAGTAGCAAAATATATATTTGTGAATTATTTATTGAAGTATTTATGTAAACAAAATTTAGAGCAATAGCTCCCATGAAAATTTGTCCTTCAGCTCCAATGTTCCAGAGCTTTACAGAGTTAATTATTGAGATGCCTAGCCCAGCCAATATAAGAGGTATCGCCTTATTTAGTGAGTTGCTGAGACTATTTACGCTGCCAATAGATAATTTAAGCATTAAGGAGAAAACATCGAAGGGATTTTTTTCCTGAATAAATAATATTAAAGACCCCACAGCAAGAGCAATCAAAAAGCCTATTAAGAAAGAATAAAAAGTTGCTAGTTCATTTCTGTAAAGTTTTTTAGAAAGAATATATTTATTCATTTATACCAGCCATTGCATAGCCTATTGTCTCAATTGTTGCTGAATCGATTCCAACTTCTTTTACTACTTTGCCTTCGTAAAGAACAATTATCCTGTCACTAAGTTTAAAAAGCTCATCAAGATCCTCTGAAATCAACAGAACAGCTGAACCTTTGTCTCTTTGATTAATTATCAATTTATGAATTGCTTCAACTGCACTAACATCCAATCCTCTTGTTGGCTGGGCCGCAACAATTACTTCAGGATTTGAAATTAATTCTCGACCCATTAAAAGTTTTTGCATATTTCCACCTGATAGAGTAGATATTTCTGCTTTTACATCAGGTGCCTTAATCGCAAACTGCTTGATTAGATCATTTAAATAACCTAGCATTTTTCCTTTTGATAAATGAGGACCATAGCTTGCCTTAAAATATTCTTTTATAGCAGAATTATCCAAAACTGACACACCCGGAGCTAAACCCACACCAAGTCTATTTTCAGGAATATAAGAAAGGCTTAGCTTTTTTCTAGATTTAACACCTTTTTTTGAAACATCTTGAGAATTAATTAAAACTCTTCCTTGAAATTCTTTTTCAATTCCACAAATAACATTTGCTAGCTCTACCTGGCCGTTACCAGATACACCAGCAACACCCAGAATCTCTCCTGATTGAATTGTAAAAGAAATATCATCAAGTGATTTAAATTGTTCACTGTTTGTAAGTGATATGTCTTTTACTTCTAATTTGACGTCACCCTTTTTGTTATCTTTTTTAAAATTAGAAGTTTTAACCTCACCCATCATCAATTCAATAAGTTCCTGATCAGTTACTTTTTCAGTTTCTAAATTTTTTGCAACCATTTTTCCATTTTTCATTACAAATATTCTTTCAGTAAAATCTTTTATCTCTTTTAATTTATGAGTAATTAAAACAATGGTTTTATCATCTTCCTGAGAAAGTTTATCCAAAGATTCTTTAAGCTGTAATGTTTCCTGAGGAGTCAGAACTGCAGTAGGTTCATCAAGAAGCATAATTTCACTATTTTTAAAAATTAATTTCATTATCTCTACCTTTTGTTTTTCACCTACAGAAAGTTCGCTAACAGGAGTTAAATAATTTGAATTTAAAGTAAATATTTCTGAATATTTTTCATATGCTTCTTCAAAATTGTCGGAATATATATTTGCTTTTGAAAGAGTCAGATTGTCTTTTATTGTAAAACTTTCAATAAGTCTAAATTCTTGATGCACCATTCCAACCCCAAAAGAAGTAGCAATATCAGGGTTCATTTTTTTGATTTTTTGATTTTTTATTTTAATAGTTCCACTTTCTGGTATATATATTCCAGATAAAACATTCATTAAAGAGGATTTTCCAGCACCATTTTCACCTAACAGTCCGTGTACGATACCTTTTTCCAGATAGAAATCAACACTATCAAGTGCTTTTATGTTTCCAAAAGTTTTAGAAACACCTGTAACTTCAAGAATTGGGGAAATCATTTATAAAAGTAATTAAGCACTCCAGCATGGCTGGAGTGCTTAATATAAAACATGTTATGGATTTACAGTACCAATAACATTATCGATAAATTCATCCTCAATAATTGGAGGATCAAATTCTCCAGCAATCATTGCAAGAACTTTACTTCTTATGTCACCCGAGACGACTCCGTCAACAGTTCCTCGCTCTTCATACCAAGATACAAGTCCTGTTTCCATTCCTCCCCAGTAGGCGCCACCTGCAAATTCATCATTAATAATTGAATTTACAACATCAACATAATATGGACCCCAGTCCCAAACAGGTGCTCCAACAAATGCTTCTGGAGCTGCTTCTTTTCCATAAACAGTGTTGTATGAAATCCACTTTGCTCCATTAGCTTCAGCAACTACACCAGTTGATGGTGAGTCTTGATGTTGTGCTAATACGTCTACCCCAGTTTCAATTAAAGCATTTGCTGCTTGCGTTTCTTCTTCTGGACCAAACCAGGTAAAAGTCCAAACAACTTCTACTGTTGCATCAGGATTTACTTCCTTAACCCCAGTAGCAAAAGCATTAATTCCTCTTATAACTTCTGGAATTGGGAAAGCTGCTACATAGCCAATTTTGTTGGTTTCTGTTAATGAACCAGCAGCCATACCTGAAGCGTATCTTGGTTGATACATCTTTCCAAAGTAGTTTCCAAAGTTACTATCGTTACTTAAATAACCTGAGCAATGTAAAAATATGACGTCTGGATATTCCTCAGCCATTTCTGCCATTGCATCAATGTAACCAAACGTTGTTCCAAAAATTATATTGTAACCTTGCTCAATATAGGCTTCTGCAACTGTTCTGAATTCTGTAGCATCTTCTGGGATAAGCTCTGTATAAGCTGTTTCAATTCCAGTTTCATCGGCTAAGAACTGTCTTCCTACATCATGTGCTTGTGACCAGCCACCATCGTCTGCTGGACCTACATACACAAATGCAGCTTTGTAATCATCTACGTCTGCGGCTCCCCCGCAGGCCATAGCAAGAATACTGATAATAAGTAGGCCTACCGCCCAACTTCTTCGCATCCTTACCTCCTTTTCATACGATTAGTATAGAACATACT
>Ga0181602_10000113_pt1 | contig 68722 bp, 62 predicted proteins | sample 041ome_14_FD_148640 | JGI IMG/M metagenome (GOLD analysis project Ga0181602, IMG submission 148640) | Coastal salt marsh microbial communities from the Groves Creek Marsh, Skidaway Island, Georgia - 041408US metaG (spades assembly) | ecosystem: Environmental > Aquatic > Marine > Intertidal zone...
CTGCGTCGCTGAACTGACCCACCGATACACTTTCCGCTTCCGGGGCTGTAGCTCAGTTGGTAGAGCGCAACAATCGCACTGTTGAGGTCAGGGGTTCGATTCCCCTCAGCTCCACTCCGGGGTCCTCTCGAAATTCTGGTTGACGCTCTCCCTATATTCACCGTGGTCGTGATGGCATCCCGATATGTGGCGTGTCATCATGAGAGATGTGAGCAACGATCAACGGCACAGAAGCCCGATTGACCGAACTGAGGAGTGGGCAGAACTTCGTCAGCGTTACCTCGTGCCCTCGGCGACTCGTCCGGCCAGCACTGCCCGCGGCGTTCATCATCAGGCGTTGCTGTCGTCTGATGTTGAGCGAACGATCAGGTTTTATCAAGACGTGCTCGGGTTCCCCTTAACCGATCTCTTCGAGAATCGGGACTACGCAGGCAGCACGCACTTCTTTTTCGATATCGGTAACGGCAATTGTCTAGCGTTTTTTGACATGCCAGGACTAGGTCTTGGCCCATACGAAGAGGTGCTTGGTGGGCACCATCACCTCGCAATTTCAATGGAGCCCACCCAGTGGAAGGCTGCGTGGGAGCGCCTGGTGGCCGAAGGTGTAGAGGTTGCCCACGTTGACGGTTCGTCTCTGTACTTTGTCGGTCCAGATGGTGAGCGGCTCGAACTGATCAGTGATCCGTTAGGAGAAATGTACGGTTCGAAGGTGCTGTGATGACCCTACGACGCCGTTGGTCTCGCTAGTGCTGCAGTACGTCGGCTGACCCCTGCAACAATGTGAGAGTGGTATCAAACGAGGATCTTGCCTGGAGCGAAGTGCAAGAAAGCCCAGCCGCATGGTCGGCGCTAGGTGAGCTCTACCACCGGTTTCTCACCGGTTTATTGCTCGGAATGGTGACCCGAGTCGGAGTTGAACCTGCAGCTCGAGTCGTCTTTCGAACCTTCAGAAATCAGCACCTCGAAGCGTTTATGCCAGGCCTCGAAAAGCTTGGGTTAACCAACGAGCCCGATGCCGTCGCATGCGCGAAATATCACGTGCTCTCGAACTCCCTTGGTGGCGTGCACGTTGAGTGGATTCCTGAAACAGACAAAAAGTCATGGGTGCGGTACCTGCCGCCCCGCTGGATATTCGACGGCACAGCGGTATGCGGAATTCCCACTGAACTCAGTCGCGCCATGTTGCGTGGATGGCACGGCCACAATGGAGTGACCCTCGGAAACCCTCGTCTCGGCTTTGTTGCGACATCGCAGACAACTGACGGTCAACCGGGCCTTGTCGGCTACTACATCGAAGAGGACTACGACCTCGAGCCTGAGAATCGAGTGCGCTTCCGACCAGGTGAGCGCCCACCTGGGCCAGCGGCCGACTTGCCGTCGCCGTCGTGGGATCCCGTTCGCTTAGCAAAAGTAGAGCGGAACTATGCCATGAACTACATCCACACCATTCTTCCGGCGATGACTGAAGAGTTGGGTCCGGGCACCACCCGTGCTGTCGCTTCAGTTGTCGGCCGACAAATCGGAATGCAATTTCACTCAACAGTGATGGAGACGCTGAGTGTTGATGGCACCCTAGGGCTTCGCCTTGGACATCTTCTTGCGGGACATGGCGATCGGTGTGAGGTCGCTCAAATAGTCGGTGAAGAACATATTCGCCTTCACTCGTGGCGTCTGTTCAACCCATCGGCGGTTGATGCGGCGGTGTTCGATAGTTGGAACGCCCTGTGGGAGGGATTCGCGTTGATGGAAGATCGGACGCTGTCGGTCACAGAGCGACTCGACCGAGGAGCAGCACACTTCGAATGGGTGATGTCATAACTCCACAAGCCACAGCGTCGTTGGTGATTGTTGGCGTTGAAGTATCAGGAGAGAGCAGCTGCTCGACGCTCAATTTCGTCGATGAGTGCGCCGGGGTCAGACTTGAACTCAGCAAACTCTGAGTTCGTCATGATGACTTGCCATCCTTCATCGCTTGACATCACGACAGCCGGTAGCTGACCCGCCGCCGCAAGCTGCTCTGGAAGCGCCTCATCTCGATGAATGAGCGTCAAGTTGAGATCAGACTGATCGACAGCGGCCTTCCACGAGCGTTTCCCCAGCGGGTTCCAGCCGTGAGTGACATCACAGAGTTCACATGAACCTCGTCGAGCCAGCTTGGCGAGAGCGTACGAAAGTTCGCCACCAATCGAACCGTCTGCGTTGTAGATGCCGACTATTTGCCTCACCACAGTGAACCTAAACGGTTATCGAGAGTGTTGGGAGACTCAGGAGAGATTCTTGAGGGCTCCAGTGGTGCGGCTGGGCAACCCTTCGATACCTTCGATTTGGAATCGCCATGACTATCGACCCGTCACTTTGGACCCCTCATCCGCCTGACACCTCCGAGCCACCGGTTGGAGCGGTGAAGAAAGCCGTGATGGTGCAGCACTGGACCGACATCGTCTTTTGTCATTGGCGCTATGACCCTGCGGTGGTGCAGCAACTACTTCCCGCGGGTGTTGAGGTTGACACCTTTGATGGTTCAGCGTGGGTTGGTCTCATCCCGTTCCACATGGACGGCTTGGGTTTTCCAGGTCTTGCACCGTTGCCGTACGTTGGTTCGTTCCCAGAGGTCAATGTGCGCACCTATGTCCGAGCTGGAAACCGGCGCGGGGTGTGGTTCATGTCACTCGATATCGACCGTTGGCTCCCGGCTCTCGTTGCCCGACTCGGCTACCGCATTCCATACTGCGTGGGCGATGTTCGGCACGTGCGAATTGGTGATCGCGTGATGTCATCGGTGCAGCGAAAATGGCCATCAACCCGGTATCGATCAGCAGAAATGTCGGTGTCAGTCGGGGAATCTGTCGAAGATGATGAACTCTCGCGATTTCTTACCGCCCGATGGGGACTCGTCGCCAACCCATTCCGAGGCCGCCCGGTGTGGGCGCCAGTTGATCATCCAGCGTGGCCGCTGCACTCAGCAACTGTCAGTGAACTCGATGCCGGGGTTGTAGCCGCTGCTGGTCTGCCGTACCCGACAGATGAACCCCATGTGATGTACTCACCGGGGGTGCCGGTGCGAATTGGACTTCCGACGTTGCTTGATGGATCTTCACAGAGCGCGGTCAGTTGAGATCGCTGGAAGTCACCCAGTTGCCGTGAAACCCATTTGGTACTCGAGCAGGCAAATGCACTACGGCCACCGGGTCATCGGCAATCTGTGTGGCATCAAACACACAGAGATCAGACAAGTCGGTTGATCGATTGTGACGAAGGGCCATCACGTAGCCATCGTCTTCAGCGGTTGAGTTCTCACGCGGGATGAAGACCGGTTCGCCGTACCCCATTTCATCATTGTCGGTGCGACGGATTACAGAACCAGACTGCATGTCAATACGACAGAGCGTGTCTTGAGCAATACCTGAGCCGAGCCCGGCGGAGTAGCCGTAGCGATAGTGGCGACCCACAAGGTCTTCCCGCACTCGTGGAAATTCTTGCGGGTAGTCATCGAGAGTTTGCTGAGTTGCAGTCCCCGATCTCACGTCGAATTCCCAACGATCGAGGCGAGGCGCCCCCTCGTTTGGTCCTCGGCGCTCTCGGTCAAACATCTTCGGGTGTCGAACAGCATCGAGCACAACTCGAACGTTGCCGTTGGCATCAACCTCGTCATAGGCATTCATTGGATGGAAGATGTAACAAGGGTCGATCGAGAACCACTTGATGTCGTCAGACGCAGACGGGCCGTCGTCTCGTGGCACCAGCCCAACACGGGCGTCGTACTCAGCAAACCATCGATAGGGGAGCGAAGCGCCACCCATCGCAGCATCGAGGTCGAACAGCACCGGCAGGTCAAACACGAGCGCGTAGCGTTCTGTAATTGCAATGTCATGAATCATCGGACCGCCGGGAAGTTCAATGTCTCGGGCGAGTCGTACCTTGCCGTCCGTTCCAACCACGAGATATTGCACCTGGTTGCCCCAACCCCACCAGTACGTCATCACATGTAGTTCGCCCGAGGATGGGTCTCGCTTTGGGTGAGCCGAGAACGCGTAGGGGAGTGTGCCGTTGAGGTTCGAGATGGCGAGCGTGTTGAGCTCATGGTCCATCTCAACTGGGGGAGCCCCAGCTTCTACACAGGCAAGTAGTTGGCCAGCGTGCGCAACGATGTTCGTATTCGCCGAGAAACTCATATGGTCATCTGGCCATGGGTTAGGTGGAGGGTCTTCGCCAAGCACCTTGGCAACGTCGGCACTTCGAACCCAACGATTGCGGTACCACTGTGCCTTGCCATCAGCGAGACGAAGTCCGTGCACCATGCCGGTGCCGGTAAACCAGTGGTACTTCTCAGGGTCGGGAGGCGTGACTGGGTTGGGTCCATTGCGCACGTAGACACCATCGAGTTCGGGGGGAAGTTGCCCTGAGACGTTCAGATCAAACTCGGTGTGCTCGACATCAACCGGCGCCATGTTCCCTTGAAGAAATGGATTTGACGACATTGTCAGAGTCTGGCCGGTAGCGAAGTTGGGGTCAACACCATCCAACTGTGTGAACGAATGGTCTTCGTAGCCCGTTGCTAGTCATGTGATTCGACGCGAGGAGTTCGAATTGCAGGCATCCAACGTTGCCCGGCGGTGTCGTTAACACGTTGAAGAATCGCCGACTCGTGCGCTTCTATCGCCTCACAAAAACGACGTGTTACGTCTTCACCAACTGCTATCCATGCAGGTGAGGTGAGCTCATCTGTCTGTTGTTCAATCGCATGACGGGCTGCCCGCCCCTCTTCGGTAAGTCGTTGGTCAGCGGCCCAGCCTTTACTTGCCAGTCGTTCCCAGCCGTTGGCGATTGCGTCGTCATCCCAGCCACGGCTGCGAGCAATCCATTCCTCACCGCCGTATTCATCGCTATCGACCATCGCTGAATGAAGGAGCCCTACCTCGACAGCATTGAGATCATGAGCCGCACAGATCGACCAGTGCACATCACCCCGTAACTCGCGTAAACAATTTGCCGCCCTCCATGCGGAGAGCGCGGGATCCGATGGCCGCGGCTCGGCTCGGTGTGCGGCAAACAGAGGTCTGAACTCACCTCCGACTGCGTCGACACCTCGCCAAAGGTCGTTGGCGAGAGGCGCAAGTTCACTCCCGAGGCCCGGAGCGACGTCGTCAAGACCAGCAGCGACTGATTCGTTGAGCACTCGCATCGTTTCTTCCGAAGTTGTCGATGACCGTATGAGCCTGAGTACTGCCGCAATCACATCGGGATGAATTGAGTATGTCGTTGAAGCCACCGCAGCAGGGCTCATGTCACCAAGCGGTGCCACTCGCCACGCGATGAGCCAACCCGCACCATTGGGAACCCCGAGTTCACCAAAACGGGTGATTGCAGCAGGATCCCACATCAACCACGCAACAAGATGATGCCCCGCCCGCCCAGCGCGTGCGGTGAGGCGCTGCCAATCGGTCATTTGACCGCTTCGAGCATGAGGCGGGCAACCATCGGCGCAGCGTTCTGGTTTTGGCCGGTCACAAGGTTTCCGTCGACAACCCAGTGATTTGCAAGCACATCTCGTCGGCGGTGTGAACTTTCGAATTCGGCTCCCGCTGCGCGCAATTCACGTTCAGGGTGTTGAGGTGTCGAGCTGATTCCGAGTTCGCGCACCTGCTTGTCCGTGACTGCTGTCATCCGACGGCCAGCAACGAGCGACGACCCATCAGGATTCTTTGCCTGCAAAAATCCAAGCGGGCCGTGGCAGACACCACCAAGAACAGCGCCATGTTCGTTCGCGCTTGAAATCTGTTCGCCAACCACCGCCGACGTGCCGAGATCAAATGCTGCTCCCCAGCCGCCGGCAAGGTACACGATGTCGAACTGCGACATATCGAGGTCTCCAAGTGCAGCAGACGAGGCGAGCCTCATCTTCAACCCAGGATCGCGAAGCATGCGGTCGTCGGCCGCGGTGCGAACTGCAGGTTTTAACGACATTGGATCCACGGGAATCTCCCCGCCACGCGGGCTCGCAACAGTGACCTCCATGCCCGCATCAACGAACTCGTAATACGGCACGGTGAGCTCACTTGCGAAGACTCCGGTTGGACGTCCGATTCCAAGTGTTCCGTGATTCGTTGCGATGACGAGCGCGCGTCTACCGGTGTGATCAAAGGATTGTGACGGCGCATCATCACGATGAAGCCCGGCCCGTTGTAGAGCGCGACGAGCAAGTCGAGCCGGGGGAGGAACCGATGATCGAGGTCCTGACCGACGATCGGCAACACGTTGCTTCACCCGCTGTGGAACTTGTGTTTTGATCGCTTCCTTAATGATGGGTCGTGGCGGCAGCAATGGAACTTTGTCAATCGAGGTGATGTTGCTCGTTGCGTACGGCCAAGGCAGGTTTCGTTGAGGCAGGCAGCGCTCGCGTTCAGCTGCCAGTCGCTGTTGCATGAATTCCAGAACTGCTATTGAGGCAGCATCCTTGCAGCGGTTCACCATCTCAACAGGATCGGCATCGAGGTCGTACAGTTCCCAGTCATCAGGAATGACCGTTGTGCGGTACCTGGGTCCCCCCATTCCATCGCTCGCTAATTGTCGAACATGAGGTTCAGTCCAAGCGGCCGGATCATCGAAGGTGCGAACGAGCTTCCAGAGATGTCCAGCCCCCCCCACGGCGTCCTCGTCATCGACACGACCAACGATGCCTTCAAAGTTCGTTGCGACATGTGCTGGAACATTGATACGAAGCGGTCCGGGTGCATCAGTCACACGTCCTTGGCCTCGGGCGATACCGCTGGCCCCAGTGTCGCCCTCAGGCATGTTGTCACGGGTCATGATGTAGACCGACCGGTGTTCATCTTCTGCGGCGCCATCAACAAATGGCATGAGGTTGTTACCGGGCAGCGGATGAACCTCGCTGAACGATGACCGAAGTTCGTCGGCCGTCGAACGTTCATCGATTCCGGCGGCTGCGAGCAGGGTTGGAACGAGATCAACATGCGAGGTCGGTGATGAGATTGAACGCTGCGACGTTGGCTGGCTACCGAGACGAGCAATGGAGAATGGAACGCGGGTTGATTCGTCATACAGCTGGAACCACTTTTGGTGAAGCCCGCCGTGTGATCCGAGCAGTTCGCCATGATCGGAGGTGCGGACAATGACTGTGTCGGTCGTTGCGTTCCCGGTGATCGCTTGCCGCACGCGGTCAATCGGCGCGTCGACTATTGCGTGAAGCTGGTAGTAAAGGTTTCGGTACTGCTGAAGGTTCTTTTGATAGACGGGAGCTACCGCGCTGTACGGGCCGTAACACGAGGGATAGGAGGCTCGATACGCGATATGGGCTGCGGGCTTATGCCGCAAGTCTTCGAAATCTGACGGTGACATCGGTACATCGGGCACCTCGACTCCATCGAGTTCTTTGGGTATTCCGCGACGCGCCCAAAGCGGAAACAGAACGATGTCATGAGGATTGACAAAACTCGCTACAAGTAAGAATGGGCGAAGGGCATCAGCGTCACCGCGGCGCCGACGTTCGTAGCGATCTTCAAGCCACGCAATCACTCTGTTTGCAATGAGTGGGTCGCGAGCAAGCCCCGAATTCGCGAACAGGCCGCCGTGCGGCTCGGGGCCGACCCATCCAGAGAAACCGAATGGGTCTAGAGGATTTGCCTCGAGATACCGGGCAACGTTGTCGTGCAGCACTTCTCCACTCGCAGTATTTGTCGGAAGTGGCTCTCCATCTTCGTCGTGAAGATCTGCGTGGGTGATGTGCCATTTGCCGTCGTAGTGCGTGTCGTACCCAGCCGCCCGAAACCAGTGGCCAAGCGTTGGAACCTCGCCTTCCCGAAGCCATCGCATGCGGGAGTCATCGGCCATTTTCCCGAGTCCGTCAGTTTGAGTGACGCCGTGAACGTCTGGGTACTGGCCGGTAAACAATGTCGGTCGGCTCGGAACGCAGGCAAGTGACCCGGTGTAGTGCCGTTGAAATGAGATGGCATTGTCAGCAAACCACCGTGCGCCATCGAGGGCTGAGCGCCATGCGGTGAGTGCGTCAGATTCATATGACGGTGCGGCTCGTTCCTCATCGGTCATGATGATGATGACATCAGGCTGGTCTGTCATTGTCGAACCTCCTTCTTGCGTCGGGTCACCTCTTGTCGGAGCCCAGTTGTCATGAACGTTGCGGCGATCGACATGCGTTCAAGCGCTTTTGAGGCGGCAAGACGTTGGACTGGATTCCACGCTGTTGGGATTTCTGTCGTCAACATCACCAGGGTGCCATTCGCTTGGGGCTGCATCGTCCACGTATTTGTTGCCGTTCCGACGATTGGAGGCATTCCATCAATCGTGTACGCCAATGAGGCGTTTGGTTCCCAGATCGTGACTGTCTCAACCAACGCTTGCTGCGCGATTTGCACACGGCGGCATGCCCCCACGCCCGAGGTTTGACCGCTGAGTGAGCACGAGTGCTGGATCATCGGAACCCACGTCGAGATCGCCGCAAAATCGGCGAGCACCTCCCAGATTTCTTCCGGCGATGCATTAATCGTGATTGAGGTGGAATGTGCGGCCATGGCGACTCTCAACGAATGTTACGACCTGTCTGGCACGTGGAATGCGTCGAAGCTCTCCTGGGTTAATTCGCACTTGGAGGAACGGTTAACGTCGTCATATGCGTGTTGATGTCGTTCAGCCTCGTGATTACAACCGAATTAAGGTCGAGCCAATTTCGGGCGCCCTCGGTGCCGAAGTGAGTGGTGTCGACATGCGAGATCTCGACGACGAACTCGTTGCAGAGTTGCGGCAAGCCTGGATGGACCACCTGGTCATTTTCTTTCGCGATCAAGAACTCACGCCTCAGCAGCACGTCGAGTATGGACGAGCATTCGGTGAGGTAGAAATACATCCCTTCACCGACAACCTTGATGGCCAGCCAGAGGTGATCGTGCTTGAGTCATCCCCCGAGAAATTTGTAGCCGCAGAGTCATGGCACTCCGATGTCACATTTCGTGAGTGTCCACCGATGGGGTCGGTGCTGCTCGGTCGTGTCATTCCTCCATTTGGAGGCGACACAGCATGGGCAAATATGTACCTCGCGTACGAGCGGCTTCCAGATGATCTGAAAGAGCAAATTGAGGGTCTCAAGGCCATTCACTCCTACGCGAAAGTGTTTGGCAAACAGGGCAAGGCACTGCGAGAAACCTCGAACGCTGCGCTTGAATCTGCTGAGGAGCAGTACCCACCGCAACATCACCCGATTGTTCGTACACATCCCGAAACCGGCAAAAAGTCGCTCTTTATTAATCGAAATTTTGTGACCGGTATCGAAGGGATGACCTCCGATGAGTCTCGTGAGTTGCGCCACCGACTGTATGAGCAGGTGGATCGACTCGAAATCACCTGTCGTTTCCGGTGGCAGGAGGGAAGTGTTGCGCAATGGGACAACCGCTGTACCCAGCACTACGCCATCCCTGACTACGGCGGGTTTCATCGGCGTATGGAACGAGTCACGATGATTGGGGACCGTCCCCGCTAGCCCGCAAATACCTATTCGGTGGTGGTTTTGACCGCCTGTCGATAGAACAGTGGTGTGGTTCAGCCACTCGCTCCGCTCGTAATTCGTGACCCAAATGCCGGCCGTCGACGTCTCTTCATCGCCGTCGGAATTGTCGCGATTCTCATCATTGGGTTGATTGTTGTTTCGACTCGTGGCGGAACTGACGAAGCGATAGTTGCCGATGCCTCGACGACGACCGAACTTGCAACGACGACAACCGTGGCCGTCGACGCAGCAACCGCTGAATCAGCGTGCACGATTAGTGAGTTTGAGATTGCGAAAGGTGACTCGGGCGATTCCGTTCGGTGCGCCCAGGTAGCGCTCGTTGCGGCGGGTTACACGAGGGTTGAGATCAATGGAATGTTTGACGAAGCCACTGACGACGCAACCCGTGAATTCCAAAATGATTTCGAGTTATATGTCGACGGAATTATTGGCAAGGTCACTGCAACAGAATTAGGCGTGTGGCCGGGCCTTGAAGCGTTTGTCGTCCGAACTCCTGCACCAGCACCTGGAGCAGTTGATCTGACAGGAATGCCGCTGTCACCTGTCGCATCAGCAGGAAGCGATGCTCCGGAACTTCCTGAAGATGCGGGGCAAGGCACCGGTAAACGGGTGGTGTACGAACGATCGTCTCAGCGTGTGTGGGCGATTGACGACGACGAGCAGATTGTTCGCTCGTACCTCGTGTCGGGCAGCCGTTATCGCAACGAAGTGCCCGGTTGGCACACCGTGTACAGCCGCTCAGAAAGCGCCCTGGGATGGGACCTTCAAGCCGATCTTCCGTACATGATTCGATATACGCAGACCGAGCGAGGCCACATTGGTTTTCACGCGATTCCGTCGTGGCGAGACTCGGGCGAGATGTTGCAGACGATTGATGAGCTTGGTGAGCGGCTGTCGGGTGGATGCACCCGCCAAGCGCTTCAAGATGCAGAGTTCTTATGGACGTTCGCCGATGTTGGGACTCGGGTGCTGGTGCTCTGATCGTTTACCTGCAAACGATTGGCCTAGTGAACTAGCGACCAATGCATGCGCTCACCCTGGCCCGAGGATCAGCAGCCCCTGAAAGTCCGTCTTCGTCCCGGACAATTGCGTGAGCGTGTCCAAACACTGAGTCCCATTCGGGTCGCTGACGTGTTCGGTGTCCGCGTGCGGTAAGTCGTTCTCGCCAATGAGACGGCGCATGCCCCTCGAGCAGCACCTGTTGGCGGGACATGTCATCCCAACTGTCGAAGCCAGATTTTTCGCCGGCAAGCGCCCACCGTGCGGCATGAATTGCCTCTGCCGGAGACTGCTTGTGGAGGAAGAGTCTCGCCGCAATCTGCAGCAAGATCTGGGGCTGTGCGTCGCCACCCATCGTTCCAAAAACTGAGACCAAGTTTCCGTCCTGGGTCGCAAGGGCAGGCGAAAGGGTATGGGGTGGTCGTCGGCCGGGACCAAAGACCGCAGGGTGACCCGGTTCAAGCGAGAATCCAAGACCGCGATTGTGGAGATTGATCTGAGTATTCGGCTCAGCGAGCCAGCACCCGAATCCAGAGGCATTCGACTGGATGAGCGAAACGGCTAGCCCATCTGTTTCAGCAGTGCAGAGGTATGTCGTGTCCCCATCGGTCGAACGAACACCAATCTTGCTCGCCGTGTTGGTATTGAGAAGGCCGCGTCGAGCCGTAATCGCTTCGAGTAGCGCTGTTCCATCGGCCCGGTCGCTCAGTACCTTAGGTCGATCGAATCCTGCGACTTTTGCTGCTTCAATCGTGAGATGGGCCCATCGATCGTCATCACTATCGCCGAGGTCGAGGCCATCGAGGAGCGATGCGGCCCCAAGGGTGAGGTATCCCTGAGAGTTGGGGGGAATCGTGTGTAACTCAACCCCGAATGCAGAACTCGACAGCGGTGTGACCCACTCGGCTGATGATCGCTCAAGGTCACGTTCGAGAAACAGTCCGTTCCCCAATTGGAGGAGCCCTTGACCAAATTCGCCGAGGTAAAACCCGTCGCGACCTGAAGACGCAATCGCTCGTAATGCCCGGGCAACTCCGGGACGGCGGACAACTGCTCCGACGTGTGTCGCTTGTGACGAGAGTTCGTGAAGTGTCTCAGCCCCTTTGGCATCGAGTTGCCGAACAGCACCGACGAGTAGCGGGCTCGCAGGGAATCCCTGCTCGGCAAGGTCGATCGCCGGTTGAAGGATGACCGAAAGTGGGAGCGACCCAAAACGTTCGCTGAGGGCAATCCAGCCGTCGACACAACCCGGAACGGTGACAACCCGAATGTCATGTCTGAACGGCATCTCAGTCAGCCCATCAGCCCGAAGCTGATCGGCATTCGCACCCGACCCGGCGCGGCCGCTGCTATTAAGGGCATGGACCTTGCTTCCATCATGAATGAGAGCAAACAAGTCGCCACCAAGACCACAAAGATGTGGCCCTGTCACAGCAATTGCAGCATTCGTTGCGATCGCGGCATCAACAGCGTTGCCGCCGGCCGCAAAAATCGCGTCCCCGGCTCTTGCTGCAAGTTGGTCTGCCGCAGCGACGAGGTGGCGTGTCCCTCGGGTTGAGCTTTGTGGAAGCGGGTTCATATCCGAACCGTAGCGATCACAGGAGGTGGTTGGGGAGCCGAGAAGTTCCAGCGATTGCACTAACTTGATCGCGATGACCTCGCTGATGTGCGTGATGCGGATGAGCGATGTTTGAATTCGTTTTGATTTCTTATCGTGTGCAATAAGAGGGCAAGTAGTGGCGCTAGCACCAGAACATCTCTATTCATGGACCAATCAACGCATTGACAGTCCGGTGGTGCGCTGCGAATCAGCGGTGATGACCGCTGGACAACTTGAAGAACGAAGCCGACGACTCGCCCAGGCACTCCACGGTGAAGGTGTCACAGAAGGAATCGCGTTTGGCATTTTGGCGCGAAACCGAATCGAGTGGCCTGAACTCATGCTGGGGAATGTCCGGGCGAGAAGCCGCTATGTGCCCCTCAACTGGCATCTCACCCCGCACGAGATTGCGGAGTTACTCATCGACTCCTCATCGCAACTCCTCATCGTGGACGCCTCTGATGAGGAGGCAGGTAGAGATGCAGCCGCACGAGCAGGAATTGCGACGGTCGTTGTTCTGGGAGCGGAATATGAAGAGTGGATTGCTTCGGCTAGCGATGCTCCTCTTGATGATGGACAAGCGGGTCGTCCGTTGCTCTACACCGGCGGTACGACTGGGCGATCAAAAGGCGTTACTCGAAGCGATATGAATATTGACGTATCGCAATACGGGCAGGTTGCTGGTCGGTGGGGCGCCCTCACCGAGATGCCAATGGACGGCAGGGCACTCTTATGCACACCGGCCTATCACGCCCTTGGATACGGGCTCATGCAGTCGGCTCTCGCCCGAGGTCATAGCGTTGAGATCCAACCGAGTTTTGATCCGATTGGAACATTGAAACTCATTGAGGAGAGTCGAATTACGACGACAGCAATGGTGCCCACACAATTCATCAGAATGTTGAAAGCGACAGACGACAATCGATCGGTTGCTGATGTTTCGTCACTTGAGTGGGTACTGCACACTGCTGCCCCCTGTCCTGCATGGGTCAAACGAGCGATGATCGAATGGTTCGGTCCGGTCATTGTCGAGTTATACGGGTCATCTGAAGGGACTGGGCCTGTGTTGTGTACGAGTGAAGAGTGGTTGGCGCATCCCGGCACTGTGGGTCGGGCTTCGGCCGCACTCACATTGTCGATCGTCGATGATGACGGACATGACCTTCCTGCGGGAGAAATCGGCACGGTCTATGTCAAACGACATGATGGAACGCCGACCTATCACGGTGATCCCGAGAAAACGAGTTCGATTCAATTGCCGGATGGTCGATTCACGGTTGGTGATATCGGATGGCTTGATGACGATGGGTACCTCTATCTCGCTGACCGGCGGACCGATCTCATCATCCGTGGAGGTTCCAATATTTACCCCGCGGAGATTGAAGCCGTGCTTTCGGAACACCCGGGGGTCGCTGATGTGGCGGTGTTTGGAGTACCCGACGAAGACTTCGGCCAAGCGGTGAAGGCGGTTGTTCAACCGAGTGGTGCAGTTGCCGCAGATAAACTTGTTCAAGCCTTACACGCCTTTGCCGCTGAGAGGCTTGCGTCATTCAAATTGCCGGCGACTATTGATCTCCGTGATGACCTCCCGCGAGAGGAAAGTGGAAAGCTGAAGAAGCGTCTCCTGCGTGATCCATTCTGGGAACACAGCGGCGATGTCCGCTGAGAAATAGCGATCGACGGTTGGCTACCGTTCGAACATGACGGTGAACGGGGGAGGCCCGCTACAGGGCATCAAAGTTGTTGAACTTGGCGTCTGGATTGCAGGACCAGCGGCTGCACTCATCTTGTCGGACTGGGGAGCGGACGTCGTCAAGATTGAACCTCGAACCGGCGACCCCAACCGATCGTTTAAGTACATCTTTGGTGGAGAACCCGACACCAACCCGGTGTTTGAGCTCGACAACCGAGGAAAACGTGGAATCTCAGCAGATATTTCAACCGGTGATGGTCGACAGGTCGTCCTCGACCTCATCGCTGAGGCTGATGTGTTTATCAGCAACCTCCGCCCGGGAGCTTTGCGGCGAGCAGGCCTTGACTCAGAGACCATTCTGAAACAATTCCCGAGCCTGGTTTATGGACATATCACCGGCTACGGCCACGAGGGCCCCGACGCGGAACGAGCGGCATATGACCTCGCTGCGTATTGGGCTCGAACCGGTATCGCGCATTCGTTGTCAATCCCAGGGGCAGGTCTTCCTATTCAACGTGGCGGCATGGGTGACCATGCGACGGGTGTCGCTCTCGCTGGGGCCATCAGCGCGGCACTTGTGCATCGTGAGCGCACTGGTGAAGGTCAGCTTGTGACGACCTCGCTCATGCGGCAAGGGCTGTACACACTCGGATTTGACCTCAACCTCAAGCTTGACTGGGGCCGGGTTGCTCCGATTGCGCAGAGAGCAACCAACCCGAATCCGATGGCCAACAGTTATCGCACTGCAGATGACCGATATCTGTGGCTCGTTGGAGTGTCGTCCGATCGGCATTGGCCTCCGTTGGCCCGAGCGCTCGGCATTGACCACCTCATCGACGATGAGCGATTCAACAGCGAGAAAGGTCGCTTCAAGAATGCAGCTGAACTCATCAGCCTGCTCGATGAAGTGTTTGCGACCCTGACGTTGAAACAATGTGAGGAGGCATTTGCGAAGGAGCCCGATGTGTTCTGGGCTCCAGTGAACAGCGTCGATGATGTTGTCGAAGACCCTCAATTCCGACCCTCGGGAGCAGTTGTTGATGTTCCCGAGCGCGATGGGTCTGGCACTCGCGAGATGCTGGCAACGCCGGCAGACTTCTGGGGTACTCCCTGGAAACCACGTCGTGTTGCCCCAGATATTGGCGAGCACACGGTCGAGGTATTGAAAGAACTCGGTTATGACGATGACCGTATTAACAGCCTGATCGAATCTGGAGCGGTTTCAGCCTGGAAGGAATAGCCGGCCGGCCATCGGCCATTGGTCGTTGAGCTAACTGAGTGCTGCAAGCAGTGGCTCCCGCTGAGTGTGAACTGCACGGGCATTTATCAGTTGTCGCTCAAGAATCTGTCGCAAGGTTGCCGAACCCTGTGGAATCGGATGATCTGCGAAGAAGGCCTGCACGTGCTCAACATCATCGGCGTTGGTGAGCAGTTTCACCGAGTCGATCATGCGAACAATCGTGTTCGTCGGAAAACGGTCATTCGTCTCGCCCCAATGGTTTGCGACGAACTGCCACGCAGCAAAACCATTGTGTTCATTCGCAATACAGGCCCGAAGTAGGAATGGAGCGTTCTGGGTTCGCACCTCTGACGACAATGCGAGTTCGCACGTGCGCTGAATGAGTTCAGCATCTTGGAACTCTGCGAGCGCATAGAGATTCCTGAGTTGTTCTTGGGGTGTCTGAGATGTTCTGAATCCGTTGAGGAATCGTTCGTAATCTGTGCTGCCACCAAAACTCGCAACGACCGTTGTTGCAGCAGCAAGTAGTTCAGGATCAACTGAACTTGTGCCTGCGTCATCGATGATAGATCGGCACCGTTCGATGGCCTCTGTGTCATTTCCGAGGAGTGTGATCGTCTTCAGCAGTAGGCCTCGAAGTGAACCAGCAAGTTCTGGTTCATCGGTAGTGGGTTCGCCAAGTCGGCTCAATGTCGGAGAGCAAAGATCCCTGACAACTTGCTGAAACGTGGCTCGTTGCTGCGCATCACTAATGATGCGAGATACGAGGCGAAGGCCAGCGGTGATGCTTTGCCACACAGAGAGCGCATCTTCGTCGCGGAACTCATTCAGCATCGCGAGAAAGTCAGCAGCCGGGAGCCGGTTTGCGGTCACGGCAGCAACGGCATCATCGATCAAGGTGTAGCGCTCGAGTACATCGAGGGTTGGAAGCACATCACGTGTGATTCGTGATCGAAGTTCGTGGTCGTATTCGACTCTGACAAAGGCGTGCCCGCCCGCGTTGATGATGATGGGCCCGTCGTTCTCGATGGTGAACCGTTGTTCGCGTTCGCTCAGCAGGAGCGACGAGGTACCAGAATTCGTTCGGTAACTCAGCGGGATCATCCAGATGCTGTCAGCAGCGCTTTCAGCAAATGAGAATCTCCGCTGTCGAAGAACGAGTTCATCGCCTTCAACCGACGCAGAAACAACTGGGTAACCAGGTTGCCAAATCCACGAATCCATCGTGCGACGAACTGGCTCACCTGAAGTTGATTCGAGAGCATCCCACAGGTCGGAGGTTTCTGTATTCCCGTAGGCGTGTGATCGAAGGTAATGACGGACACCATCTCTGAATCGTTCCTCGCCGAGGTGCTGCTCGAGCATTCTGAGTAGGGCACCACCTTTTTGGTAGGTGAGAACGTCGAACATTCCTTCGGCATCGGTTGGGGAATTGACCTCGAACTCGACCGAACGAGTGGCGTCAAGCGAGTCGGTTTCAAACGCAGCGGTTCGTTCGATTCCGAAAGTGAGCCAGCGACCCCAGTCGGGTTTAAACGCATCGCAGGCAGCAATCTCCATAAACGTTGCAAAGGCTTCGTTCAACCAGATTCCATTCCACCAGCGCATGGTGACGAGATCACCAAACCACATGTGGGCAAGCTCGTGTGCAACAACATCTGCAACGAGTTGGCGTTCGGGCTGAGTCGCTGATTCAGGGTCAACAAGCAGCAGGTTTTCGCGGAATGTGATACATCCAAGATTTTCCATTGCGCCTGCTGCAAAGTCAGGGAGCGCAAGTAGTTCGACCTTGTCGCCCGGGTAAGGAATCCCGTAGTACTCCTGGAACCATCGCAGGCAAAACTCGGCAACTTCGAGACCAAATTCAGTGAGATGGCCTTTGCCCGGAACATGAACAAGCCGCAACGGGATGCCGTCAACGTCACGCCAATCGCTTGCCTCAAGCGGCCCGACAACGAATGCCACGAGATAGGTGCTCATGATCATCGTGTCTGCGAACCTGACGGCAACAAGGCCGGTGTCGAGTGTTGAGCGTTCAACTTCGGGAGAGTTTGAGACAGCGGTGTCCTCGGGCCGAATGTTCAACGTAATGCCGAAGACTGCCTTGAAATCAGGTTCATCCCAGCAGGGGAATGCTCGTCGACAGTCGGTCGACTGCATCTGTGTGGTGCCAATGACGTGTTCTCGACCGTCATCATCGGTGAACGACGAACGGTAAAAGCCTCTCAACTTGTCATTGATGGTTCCCGTAAACGAAATGTTGACTTGATGTTGTCCAACCACAAGCGCAGCGTCTGTCGACATGATGAGGCGCTCGGTGGACGGGTCAAGATGAAATTCGGCAGGTTGGTTATCGATCGCTACCGAGTGGATCTCAAGTTCAATCGCGTTCAATACGAATGTGTTGTGGCCTTCTTCTATGACCTCAACATCGATCACGACTACTCCTGTGAATGTCGCAGACGGCAGATCTGGCGTGATCGCGACTTCGTATCGATGAGGCACAGCAAATCGGGGGAGGCGGTGGGGGTCATTCCAGTCGGTCGTCACGTCGCCGATGGTACTGAGTGGTTACAGGTGACGGCTGACGGAGCCGCTAGCGTCAAATGAGTGTTTGAGCACCGCACAACTTCAGATGCAGCGTTCCAAGTCGTTGGTATTGGAAATGCGTTGGTTGATGTCATTGCTCACGCAGAAGAGAAGTTCCTTACCGAATATTCACTCGTGAAGGGATCGATGACACTTGTTGAAACCGATCGAGCCCTTGAGCTGTATAGAGCGGTTGGGACGAAGGTGGAAATGAGTGGTGGGTCGGCTGCAAACACCATGTGCGGTGTTGCGAGCCTCGGTGGGAAAGCGGCCTACGTCGGCAAAGTGTCAGATGATGACCTAGGGGCAACCTTTGGTCACGACTTGAGAGCAGTTGGTGTCAGGTTCGCGCCAGGTGGCCGCGATAACGACGTGCCGACGGGCCGATGCGTCATCGTCGTGACACCAGATGCTGAACGAACGATGAACACGTTTTTGGGTGCATCGAGTCTTCTCACTCCCGATGATGTGGACTTTGATGTCGTTGCCAACGGTCATGTGCTGTACATGGAGGGTTATCTCTTCGATCGTGATGATGCAAAGGCTGCATTCAGGGCTGCAGCAGCACACGCGCATCTCCATGGACGAATGGTGTCGCTAACTCTGTCGGATTCATTCTGTGTTGAACGCCATCGAGATGACTTCCGTCATCTCGTGACTGATGAGGTTGACATCTTGTTCGGAAATGCGGAAGAACTTGTATCGCTCTATCAGACAGATACCTTCGCTGAGGCTGTGACGGCGGTTCGTGCTGACTGTCCAATTGCGGTCGTCACAATGGGCGAACGCGGTTCTCTAGTGATTACTCAATCTGAGGTCATCGAATCTGCAGCTCATCCGGTTGCGCATGTTGTTGACACGACTGGCGCGGGCGACCTATTTGCGGCTGGATTTTTGTTTGCGTATACCCGAGGTGACGAGCTCGCCGAATGTGCTCGCATTGGTGGAATCGCGGCCGCCGAGGTGATCTCTCATGTGGGTCCGCGTCCTCTGGTTGAGTTGCGTACGCTATTGAAGTGACTTCTTACGCTGAGATCGCTGCAGCCTGGCTGGCGGCCGAACCAGACGATGACATCCGAGTCGAGCTGAGCGCTCTCATCGAAGGCGACGATTCAGAGCTTGCCGATCGATTTAGCGGTCACCTCACGTTTGGGACTGCTGGCCTACGTGCAGAAGTGGGAGCGGGACCGCTTCGAATGAATCGATTGGTCGTGAGGCAAGCAGCTGCAGGTCTCGCTGACTGGTTGCTCAACAATGTCGAAGACGCTGCACAAAAAGGTGTCGTGATTGGCTACGACGCTCGCCGAAAGTCTGAGCTGTTTGCTCTCGATACGGCACTTGTGCTCGCCGGCCGAGGAATTCGCTCGATGGTCTATAGCGCAATGGTTCCAACTCCTGTACTGGCGTGGTCGATCACTCGACTTGGCGCAGCGTCGGGAGTGATGGTCACTGCGTCACATAACCCTCCTGCAGATAACGGCTACAAGGTGTACCTCGAAACTGGGTCTCAGATCGTGAGCCCTGTTGATGAGCAGATCGCTGAGGCGATTGCCGCAGTCGACCCGTTGTCGATTGAACTTGCCGAACCGACGTCAGCTCTGGTCGACATGCTTGACGACAAGATTCGCGATGAATATCTCGACTCAACGCGATCTGTTCGGCACGTGCCTGACGTCGCCCCAGTTGGGGTCGCGTATACCCCGCTTCATGGGGTTGGTGGGGCAACGTTGGTTGAGGCATTCGAACGCTGTGGACTGAGCGAACCTGTCGTCGTGAATGAGCAGTTTCAGCCAGATGGCTCCTTTCCGACGGTGAATTTTCCGAACCCGGAAGAGCCAGGCGCAATGGATGCGGTGATCAATCTTGCGAAGCAATCTGGTTCGGTAGTTGCGCTGGCGAACGACCCTGACGCAGACCGACTGGGAGTTGCGATTCCAACCTCGTCTGGATGGCGTCGGCTGAGCGGCGACGAGATCGGGTGGCTTCTCGCGGACCATATTCTTACCCACACCAGCGGGGACGATCGGATGGTTGTCACCACGCTTGTGTCGTCGTCGTTGTTATCGGTGATGGCACAGGACCACGGCGTGCATTCTGAGGAGACATTCACCGGGTTCAAATGGATTGGTCGTACTGTGATCGATCACCCAGACCGTCGTTTTGTGTTTGGATACGAGCAAGCCCTCGGGTACCTCGTTTCGCAGCCGCCGCTCGACAAAGATGGAATTACGGCCGCAGTACTGATGGCTGAGGTTGCGGCATGTGCTGCCGCTCAGGGCTCCTCGATTGAGGCAAGACTTGGTGAGTTCGCTGAGCGTTACGGCAGGTACGTGATTGGCGAACGTTCGATCAAGATGAGCCCAGCATTGAGCAGCAAAGTGGTTCAACACTTGCAGGCTGAACCACCGCACAGTCTCGGTGGGGTTGAGGTTGAGAACATCGTTGAATTTCCCGAAGCCGGACTCTTACGTTTGATGCTGAGCGATGGAACTCGACTTCAGGTGCGACCAAGTGGAACCGAGCCAAAAATCAAGTTGTATGGCGAAGCGGTAAATGGTGATCCCGAAGTTGGGCTCGACTACCTCGCCGGCTTACTGAACGAGATTGCAGATTTACTCGGCTGACGAGTTGCGCGGGGTGCCGAACAGCCGGTCGCCGGCATCGCCAAGACCGGGCACGATGTAAGCATGCTCGTTGAGATGGGAATCAATTGAGCCTGTGACGATATGGACGCTCCAGCGGCCATTGACATGGGCGCGCACTGCCTCAATGCCCTCTGGTGCAGCGATTGCGCACACGATGGTGATCGTTCCAGTGACTTGGCGAGGAGCGATGAGATCGATGACATGGTTGAGCGAGCCGCCTGTTGCAAGCATTGGGTCAACGATGATGACCGGGCGTCCTCCGATATCGGCAGGAAGTTTGTCGGTGTAGAGCTCTGGTTCAAAGGTGGTTTCATTGCGGGTCACGCCGACAAACCCAAGATCGGCGTCCTCAAGAACGTGGTGAACCGCAGTGACGAACCCGAGCCCAGCACGAAGAATGGGAACAACAATTGGTGCATCAGCAAGAATTTCTTGTGACGTTTCTGCAAGAGGAGTTGTGACCTTCACGGTTCTCGTTGGCAGATCTTTCGTTGCTTCAGTGAGCAAGATGATGCCTAAACGATCGAGATGAGCACGAAAATTTGCATTTGAAGTGTCAACTGAGCGCATGTGCGCAAGCGCATCTTTGACAATTGGGTGGTCAACCTCGGTAACGATGAAACTCACGCCATCCCTCCAGATGATCCGGCGATCAGGCTGGCGTATCCAGGCTTGATGATGTCGTTGATGATCCGCAGTCGCTCAGGAAATTCAATGAAGGCACTCTTCATGGCGTTAATCGTCAACCACTGCATATCGGCGAGGTCGGTGCCAAATGCGTCGGAAAGTTGCACGAATTCGTTGCTCATCGAGGTGTTCGACATGAGGCGATTGTCAGTGTTGACCGTCACGCGAAATCGGAGATCTCGAAGCAGCCCGATTGGATGAGATGCAATGTCAGCGCAGACGCCGGTATTGACATTTGATGTCGGACAGAGTTCCAGAGGAACTCGCCTGTCTCGAACGAACTGAGCAAGGCGACCAAGTTCCCAACCATCGTTGGTGGATGTGATGTCATCGACAATACGAACACCATGGCCGAGCCGTGCAGCACCGCAGTATTGCAACGCCTCCCAGATGCTGGGCAGCCCGAACGCTTCGCCGGCATGAATGGTTGAGTGAAAATTTTCTCGCATCACATACTGAAATGCATCAAGATGTCGTGACGGTGGGTGACCGGCTTCGGCTCCCGCGATGTCGAAGCCAACGACACCGGCATCACGCCACTTCACAGCAAGGTGGGCGATATCCAGACTGTGGGCAGCGGTTCGCATTGCACAGAGGATGACGCGGATGATGATTCCTGTTTGCTGTTCGGCTCGGTGAAAGCCGTCGATTGTTGCCGACACGACTTCGTCAAGGGTGAGTCCAGCCTCAACATTTAACTCTGGGGCGTAACGTACTTCTGCGTACACAACGCCATCATTCGCAAGATCAACTCCACACTCGTATGCCACTCGTTCAAGGGCATCGCGATGCTGCATCACGCCAACGGTGTGAGCGAATGTTTCCAGGTAAAGAACAAGGTCGTTTCGTTTTGCACCCCGGTTGAACCAGGTTGCCAAGTCAGATGGGTCGTGTGTCGGAAGGCCGTCGTAGCCAAACTCTTCAGCCAGCTCAATCACTGTTTGTGTTCGTAGGCCACCATCAAGATGATCGTGCAACAGCACCTTTGGGGCCTTGATTGCAAGTGTTGGCGTGATGGTGCTCACGGTCGGTCACTTCGGTCAAGTCTTCGCAGCGGCATATCGCTCGGTCGTTGAAGCCAGTTCCATTCGGGGTAATCCGCCGACGCTGAGATGCAGTGAAGCGTGAAGGCATGGCGGCTCACTGGCGATCGGTTGACATCGCTCCAGTGCGGCAGTTTTCCATTCAGGATGACCATCGTTCCTGCGGGTACTTCAAGGGGGACAAGGTCCTTCGCCGGATCAGGCAGCGGGGTGTGATCGAGTTCGTCAAAGCTGGTGCCATCATCATCGGTGCCGAGCCGTCGGAACACTTTGCGAAGTGGAGCGTTGTGACCGCCTGGTGCGGCCCACAGACAGCCGTTTTCAAGGGTTGCGTCTTCGATTGCGAACCAGAACCCAGTAACAGTGAGCGGGTCCGTGTATAAGAACGTTGCATCTTGGTGGCAGCCAACCTCGCCGCCGATTCCTGGCTGTTTGAAGATGTACATGCTCTGTAGAGCTTGGGCATCAGCCATCCCGATGTCCGCCGCGACACCGGCAAGGTCTGAGGTGTAGGTGGCCTGCTCGAAGACATCATCGAGATCATGTTGTGCGTGGCCAATTTTGTTAATGCTGAGCTCTTTGGCCTGGCGGAGGTTGCCGTGGTCATCAAAAGCCTCTTCTTCGAAGAAACACCAGATCTTTCCACCAGAGGACAAGAAGTCATTGTTTGAGACGCGTTCTTGTTCCTCAGTGGTGAACACCGTCTTTTCACCCGATGGCTCCCACGCATTAACGAGGTCGATCGCGCGTTCACGGACCGCAGCGCGGGTCTCTGCGCCCATGAAGTCGGGTACTACTAAGAAGCCATCTCGGGAAAATGCTGCAAGTTGTTCGTCGGAGAGCAGAGCTGACATACCTTGAGCGTACGCCGCTCAGAAGCCCACAGCGAGATCAGCCATTGGCAAGGGCTGAATATGCGGGGGAGACGATGTCATTGATAATCCGCTGCCGTTCATCGAGCGGTGCGAACCCTGATGAAATAGCGTTTGTTACGAGGCCAGATATCTCATCCCATGTCAGGTTGTATGCCTCGTTAATAGCGATGAGTTCACTTGATGGGCTGACATCGCTCATTAGGCGATTGTCGGTGTTGACGCCAACGTTGAATCCAGCGCGTAAAAATGGAATCACAGGGTGGTCGCCAACTGAAGCGACTGCACCGATCTGCGTGTTGCATGTTGGGGCCATCTCAAGGTGAACTTGACGATCTCGCACGAAGGTTGCGAGTGGTCCGAGGATCAGTTCGCCCGACTCGATATGGGTATCGCGATCAAGGCGTACCCCGTGGCCTATCCGGTGGGCACCGTGGGCGAGTGCATCTGAAATGAGTTCAAGGTCGGGCGGCTCACTCGCATGAATTGTGAGGTTGATGTGGCGTTGCCGTGCGATGGTAAGGGCCTCTGCGTGAAGAGATGGTGGCCATCCGGTTTCTGCTCCAGCGAGGTCGAAGGCGACAACTTTGCTGTCAACATTGCGGTAGTGGTCAACAAATTCAACGACTTCGACCGAGCGATGTTCAGTGCGCATCGCGCAGATAATGAGCTGTGCTGAAATCTGTTGCCCTCGGGCGCGGGCTGACTCTTCGGCTCGACGGAATCCCGCACAAATTGCTTCGGTCGATGCGGTGAAGGGCATGTTGTGAAGTTCGGGCGCAAACCGGATCTCGGCGTAGACGACTCCATCATTGGCGAGATCCTCAACAGCCTCGAAGGCGATCCGTTCGATGTGCTCGGCGGTCTGCATCACGGCGAGGGTGTGTTCAAACGTCGCTAAATACTGCAGTAGGTCTTTGGCTGCGGCACCTGCGGTGAACCAGGCTTGCAGGTCGTCGGGATCGGTCGTTGGAAGGTGTGATGTCCAGCCAATTGTGTCGGACAATTCGAGAATGGTGTCGATGCGCAAACCGCCGTCGAGGTGGTCATGTAAGAGCGCCTTTGGCGCTCCGATAAGTGCTGAGGATGTAACCGGTGATGGCATTAATGCCCACCGCCAGGTCGGTATGGGACCCCCGCCTTTGCAGGTGGTCTCAACCGCTGGCTAGCGGTGGCTAGCACGACAAGCGTGATGACATAGGGGAGCGATTGTGTAAGTGACTCCGGAACCTCTGTCACGGTTAGGTACGCAATGAGAGCGATGACTCCGATTCCGATTGCAGTGCTTCCTCGTTTGATGTTTCGCTGAAGCAGAGAGATCAGGCCGATGATTGCGCTCACGATCAGGATGAACAGGAACAGTCCGGTGATTGATCCGCCGGCGACGAGCTTGATGCCCTCGGAATACCCGAACACGGCTGCTCCACCAAGGATTCCGCTTGGACGCCAGTTACCGAAAATCATTGTTGCGAGCCCGATAAACCCGCGACCAGCGGTCTGGCCCTGCCGGTAGTACGACGACGAGATAATTGATAAAAATCCGCCGCCCAGTCCTGCGAAGCCACCGCTAATGAGAAGCCCGATATAGCGAACTCGAATGACGTTCACGCCGAGTGATTCAGCGGCCTCGGGGGCTTCACCCGAGGAACGCAACCGCAGGCCAAAACTGGTTCGCCACAGCACCCATGCCGACAGTGGCACCAGTAGCACTGCAATCAGAGATGCGAGTGAAAGCCCTGACATCAACCCCCGGGTTATGCCCGAGAGGTCACCAATGATGAACCAGCCACGTTCTTCGAGCCACCCGAGTGCGTCTGGCGTCGTGGAAGAACCGACCGGGCCTCCTGCAAGGAAGGGGACATCGATTTTTGGTATCGCAAATGATTGAGGAGGGGACTGGCTGATACCGCCCTGTGGTTGCCCAACGAATACCAATTCGCTGAGATACCGAACTCCAAAGAATGCGAGAAGGTTCATCACCACACCAGAAATCACTTGGTCGATGTTGAATCTGATGGTCGCAACAGCGTGGATGAGGCCTCCGAGAGAGCCACCCAAAATGGCAAGTAAGAATCCGATCCATGGGCCGTACTTCCAGGCGCCGAATGCACCGAACCAGGTGCCGAGGATCATCATTCCTTCGATACCGATATTGAGGATGCCGACGCGTTCTGCCCAGAGTCCGGCGAGGCCGGCAAGCATGATTGGAACGGTCAAGCGAAGCGCCGCACCGATGGTTCCTGACGAAGTGAGATTGTCGAATCCCGTCCATAGTCGGGTGACCGACATGATGGCGACAAGAGACATACCGATCATCACGAGGCGCTTCCGTGGCGACATCGAGATCTTTGCCAAAGTGATTGAGGTTGTTGTCGTGCTCATGCCGCACCCCCTGCTGCGAGTTCAGCCCGCGCTCGTTCAGCGGTTCTGACGTTGGCTCTTCGCACAGCTGCCTCATTCACAATGACGACAGTCAGCACGATGATTGCCTGCATGACCTTGACGATGGAGTTCGGAACCTCGGCGAGCTGTAGCTGTGCCGAGGTTGAATCAAGAAATCCGAAGAGAAGGGCTGCAACAACGATGCCAACGGGGTGGTTACGTCCGAGCAGTGCCACGGTGATACCAGCAAATCCGAGCTGGATGGGTGTGGCGCTTGGGCCATAGGCGTGTGTTTCGCCGAGCACACTCTGCATTGCGACAAGTCCGGCGACTGCACCTGAGAGCAGAAGAGCGATGACCGTCATTTTTGTCGCACTGATTCCTGCGGTTGAGGCTGCTGTGGCGTTGTATCCCGAGGCGCGAAGCTTGAAGCCGAAACGGCTTCGGTAGACAACCACCCAGAAGATTGCGACGACGATAAGTGCGATGATGAACATTGAGTTGAGGCGGCCCTCAACGATGTCGGGAAGCCATCCTGATTCAGCGATGATCGTCGTTTTGACATTGAGCCCTTCAACAGAGTCATCTCTGAAGAAACTGTTGAAGATCCATTGGATGAACGACAACGCGATGTAGTTCAACATGATTGTCGAAATCACCTCGTGAACGTTCTTACGGACTTTCAAATACGCAGAGATGCCCGCCCATGCCGCTCCTGAGATCAGCGCAACAGCGAGAATGGCTGCAACATGTAATGGTCCAGGAAGGCTGAGGTGACTTCCGGCTTCGGCGGCCATCAGGGCCGCAAAGAGGTACTGACCTTCAACACCGATGTTGAAGATGTTCATTTTGAAGCCGATTGCAACTGCGGTTGCAGAGAAGATCAGCGGGGTTGCCCGCCGCATCATCTCGAGCAACTTGTCAGAGTTTTTTGCAGTGTCGATCATCGTCGTGAAGGCTGCAACCGGGTCTTTGCCAGTGATGAAGAGCATCAGAGCGGAAATTGCAAGAGCGATGAGTACCGCAATGAGTGAACTTGCCAAGGTGGTTCCTGATGTGCGCAGACCTGACGCCCGAGATGGTGTCAAGATCTTGCCCAATGGTCCTGAAGGGGCTACGGCGGTATCGCTCATGATGTGACCTCCTTGTGTGCACCAGTCATATAACTTCCGAGCTCGCTAGCGGTGACATCGTCAGGGTTGAGCGTTGCGGTGATCTGGCCATCGAACATCACTGCGATGGTGTCCGAAAGTCCGAGCAGTTCTTCAAGGTCGGCAGATACAAGCAGGACAGCCATGCCGTTATCTCTGGCACGTCGAATCTCATCCCAGACTGCGGCTTGTGCACCAACGTCGATGCCTCTCGTTGGATGGGCCGCAACGAGAACGCCGGGGTTGGTGGTGAGCGTGCGGCCAACGATGAGTTTTTGTTGGTTGCCGCCCGACAGAGCAAATGCGGGAGTTGATTCGTCGGGGGTGAGGACGCCAAAGCGTTCAATGATGTCGACGGTATACGAGCGGATCGATGCAGCGTCGACCAGGGGTCCTCTGCTGAATTGTTCTTCGTCCTCCCGACCAAGCAACGTGTTTTCCCAAAGTGGTGCGTTCAGCATGAGACCTTCTCGATGCCGATCAAAAGGGATGTACGCGAGACCTGCATCATGGCGTTGACGTGTTGATGCTTTCGTCAGATCCTTTCCATCAACGGCAACAGTTCCTTTTGAGGGCAGAAGGCCAAGCAGAGCAGCGCACAATTCGTATTGGCCGTTACCTTCAACACCGGCAATTCCAACGATTTCACCTGCTCTGACGGTGAGCGATGCATTGTCAACTGCCGGGCGGCCCTCGACCCCTGCAACGGTCAGGCCGTTCACAGCAAGTCGAACATTGTCCCCGATGGTTGAGGTCCTTCCCGCAGGAGAGGGCAGCTCAGAGCCGACCATCAGTTCGGCAAGTCCAGATCGGTCGATCTGCTGCGGGGTTGTTTCAGCCACAGTCGTTCCTTGGCGCATCACTGTGATGTCATCAGACACCTGTAGCACCTCATCAAGCTTGTGAGAGATAAAGATGACAGTTGCACCCTCACTCACGAGTGTGTTGAGTGTTGCAAAGAGCTCGTCAACTTCTTCAGGAACGAGAACTGCGGTGGGCTCATCGAGGATCAGGATTCGTGCACCGCGGTAGAGCACCTTGATGATCTCGACCCGTTGGCGTTCACCGACACCGAGTTCACTGACTGGCATATCTGGGTCAAGTTCGGAGCTGATGAGTGACATGATCTCTTCGACTCGCGAACGAGCCTGTTTCATGTCGATGACGCCGCGTCTGCCAGGTTCGCTTCCAAGAATGATGTTTTCAAGGACGGTGAGATTGTCGGCAAGCATGAAGTGCTGGTGAACCATGCCGATGCCAGCACTGATGGCGTCACTCGGTGACTTGAAGCGACGCTCGCTGCCCTGCACTGAGATTGTTCCCGAGTCTGGCTCCTGCATTCCGTAGAGCGTTTTCATCAGGGTTGACTTGCCGGCGCCGTTCTCGCCAACGACGGCGTGAATTGTTCCGGAACGGACGTTGAGGTCAACGTCGTAGTTTGCAATGACACCGGGGAATCGTTTTCCGATTCCTCGCAGTTCAACAGCCAGCGTGCTGCTCATCGGCCCTCCGTGATCGCGTTAAAGGTTTGGGTCCAAGCCCCCACGTTGTGATGTGGCACCCGTTTAACAGTAGTGCGTTGCGCCACAAAAGAAGAGAGCCCGGGTGGAATACCCGGGCTCTCTCGTGAATTCAATTGTTGTGGTCCCACCGAGAGGTGGAACCACAATTCGGTCAGAGACCTTCAGGTGAGGTTGGGACCTCGATGTCACCTGCAATGATCTGAGCCTTGAGGGCTTCGAGCTCATCGACGATGTCGTCGATGTGGCCACCTGAGGTGGCGTAGCCAACGCCGTCATTTGACAGGTCGAATGGGTAGAAGCCACCGGCGGCGGAGCCGTCCTGGACTTGCTGAGCCATTTCGAACACTGCCGTGTCGACTCGCTTGAGCATTGAGGTCAAGCGGTGTGCCTGCTGCTCCTCAGTGTCAACGTAGTACTCGTCAGAGTCAACACCGATTGCCCAGTAGCCGTCACCAGCTTCGACTGCGGCCTCGATCGTTCCACGACCTGAACCACCGGCTGCGGTGTAGACCACGTCTGCGCCATCGGCATACCATGCTGCAGCGATTTCCTTGGCCTTGTCTGGGGAGCCCCATGCGGCGTTGTCGCCGGCAGCACCGAGGTATGAGGACTCAACCACGATGTCTGGGTTCACGGCCTTGGCGCCTGCGATGTATCCAGCCTCGAACTTCTTAATGAGGTCGATTTCCTGACCACCGATGAAGCCGATGTGGCCTGACTGGCTCTTCAGAGCAGCTGCTGCACCGACGAGGAATGATCCCTCGTGCTCAGCGAATGCTGTCGTGATGATGTTTGCACCGTCGTAGTAGCCGTCGATCCAGCCGAAGAATACGTCTGGGTTCGCCTCTGCGATTGGGCCAAGTGCGTCACCAAATGCGAAGCCGACTGCAACGACGAGCTTGTTGCCCGCTCCTGCGAGAGCCTCGAGGTTTGGCTGGCGGTCCTGATCGCTGGTTGCTTCGAGCTCTTGAACGGCAACTCCGAGGTCGCTTTCGGCCTGGTCTGCACCACGGCCGGCTGCGTCGTTGAAGGTACCGTCACCACGGCCGCCGGTGTCGAATGCGAGACCGAGGAATGGGCCAGCATCTTCGGCTGGCTCTTCAGCTGCTTCTTCTTCAGCTGCTGGCTCTTCGGCTGCTTCTTCTTCGGCTGCTGGCTCTTCGGTGGCTGCTTCTTCTTCGGCAGCTGGCTCTTCAGCGACTGGGTCGTCGCTTCCGCATGCAGCACCGGCGAGAGCAAGTACCGTCGCCATTGCAGCGATAGCAATGCGCTTTGACTTGATCATTTCTCCCCCTTGTTTCGGGATGTAGTTGGTTGATGTTGAGGGGAACGCAGAGGCTCCACACAACCTGTTCACGTGAACACCACAACGTTACTCTGTTCTGAACCCCTTCGGGTGCTGAACTTGACCGCAATCGTGCGAGACTTTTGTCATGCCAAATGTTTTGACAGATATTTCAGACGGAATCGGGACGCTCACTCTTAATGCTCCGGAGGCACGTAACACGATGACGATGCCAATGGTGGAGGAAATTTGTGAGGCAATGGATGCCTTTGAAGCAGATGAGGGTTGCTCGGCAGTCATTGTGACCGGTGCTGGTTCAGCATTTTGTGCTGGTGCCGACCTTGGCAATCTTCAGACTGCAACGGCGGAAAGTCTCGGGACGATCTACGAGGGTTTCTTGAGGATCGCTCGCTCGACATTGCCAACTATTGCTGCGGTGAATGGTGCGGCGGTCGGAGCTGGCATGAACCTTGCCCTCGGTTGTGACCTGCGGATTGCTGCTCGCCGGGCGAAGTTTGACACACGTTTCTTGCAGATTGGGCTTCACCCCGGTGGTGGCCACACCTGGATGCAACGACAGATCGTTGGGGTGCAAGCCGCGTTTGCAACAGTGATTTTTTCTGAGGTTGTCGATGGCACTGAAGCGGAGCGCATAGGTCTCGTCCATCGCTGTGTGGAAGATGATGCGTTGATGGAAGCGGCTCGCGGTCTTGCAGCGGGAGCGGCGTCTGCGCCGCGTGAATTGGTCATGATCACGAAGCAAACCATCCGCGATATGGCGGATATCGGTGAACACGCCGATGCGGTTGCTCGCGAACTTGACCCTCAGGTATGGACTGCGAAACAACCGTGGTTCGAAGAGCGCATCGCTGCGCTGAAGGCGAAGATTTCCTCGAAATCTTGATTTCTGCCTGTTCGGCAACAACTGAAATTCGTGTCCTGCGAGATGTAGTAAAGTTTTCCGCAGGGGGAGGATTACCACCACTTCAACAAGGAGGTATCCGATGAGTCAGCGTCATAGGAATTCAGAATTCCAGTTGCCGCCGAAACAGGAGTTGCGTGCGCACGCCCACGGCGAGCGACACCGCATTCATGTTGAGCTTGATCAGCTTGCGCACGTAGTGAGTGCGGGAATTGATCCGGAGGATGTCCATGAGCCAGGTGAGGCCTGGAAGCCATTGCGTCATCACGATTCAGAACGGGCGAAGACAAAACTTGCTAAGGCAAAGCGGAATCGTCGCCACTGGAAGACGAAGATGTGGAAGAGGCGAACGGTGCTTCGCCAGCAGCGGATCGCTGCAATCGAACGTCTCGCCTAAATCAGCGAGGCCATGATCACGGCCTGTCTTCGTGCAGGTCGTTGTGCACCCACTCATTGACGAGCGCGTCTGCACGGATTTTCCATTCTTCAGAGGTGATCGCATACCGGAGGTGGTCTTCCCAGACGCCTGCAATTTGTAGGTATCGCTCCGCTGTTCCTTCGTATCGAAGTCCGATTTTTTCGACCACGCGCTTGCTGTTGGTGTTACGTGGAACGATGCAAATCTCAACACGGTGGAGGTCAAGGCGATCGAATGCGAAGCTCAGCATGGTGACGACCGCCTCAGACATGTACGAGTTGCCCGCTTGGGCCTGGTCGATCCAATAACCCAAGGTTGCTGACTGGAGTGCTCCACGAACGACGTTGTTGAGGTTGATCTCCCCAGCAAATGTTCCGTTGACGAAGATGCCGAATGGGTATGCCTGATCGGCTGCGGTTTCTCGCTCTCTCGCTCGACAGCGGTTGACGTAGGCCGAGCGCTCGACGGCAGGGTCCGGGGCGTAGGCGGGGCGCAGCGGCTCCCATTTCAGCAGCCAATCGGCGTTGCGAAGCCGGACCTCGCTCCATGCCGTGAAGTCATCGTCATTGAGCGGGCGTAGTTGAAGACGTTTGCTGAACAGTGTTGGAGGGTTCCAGCGGTGGTGGCGAGAACGAATCATGACGAAACGGGGGAGCCAAGGGTGATCATGGTCGGGTTAAGAAGTCGTCCGACTGCAACAACAACACAGATTGCGCCAAGTAGGTCGCCGTCTGATTCGAGAAGGCCAGGGTGGTCGAGTCGATCAGATGCCGCATCGGTGGCAAGGAGCCGGAACAACTCCTCAGCGATATCTCGGTCAATCGAGCTTGAACGACAGGTTGAGCTTCCGCTTTCAAGTCGGGCGAGAGCTGCGCCAATTTCTCCGGCAATGAGGAGTTCAACGCCAGTTGGGCGAACGATGTCGTGGCGCCGCAGCGTGTCATCAAATGAGTCCGTGATTTCACCAATGATGTTGGTGAGTTCAGCCGGATCGGCATACGACCCGTGTTCGAGCCGGTGGTTGATGGCGTTGAGTGGGGTCTGAATCGTGACGACGGACGCGTCGACGGTGGCAGAGGTAGACGGATCGTCGATAACCAATCTGCAGATGCCAAAGCCAAGTTCTTTATGAACCCAACTTCCTACAGGGTCGTCTTCGCCTGCGAGAAAACATGCGTAATGGGCGTGGAGACATTTCACTCCGCGTCGTGTGCCACCGATCCCTCCTGAGGGAGTCGGGCCTTCATAGTCGGCTGGAATTCGAGCCTCTCGAGCGGCTTGATGGCGTTCGTGCGCTGCGGCAATGAGATCGCCATTGATCTCGCTCTCTGCGCGGCGGACACCCCCATCTGCTTCGAGCACCGCTACCGCATAGGACTCTTTCGTTCCGATCAACCAGTAGCGGGTTGGCATCGGAGTTCCATCATCGAGAAATGGCGCGTTCTCAATCACGACCGGGTCGCCTAAGTGGTTTCGATGTACGACGCTGAAGGGACCCATCGGCGGGCGACCGAGAAGTTCGGTTACTCGCTCGCGATCATTTGGATGTGAGTAGGTCACCGCCGGGCGCGAAGAAGCAGGATGATGACGACAACGCCGATAGCAACAGGAATGAATCTTTTCAGGACGGCCGGACCTGCGAGACCGGCGACATCGATTGGTTCGGCGGCCGGGCCTTCAATCTTGCGAACCCGAGGGCGATCGGCGCCTCCGGTGTTGTCGGCATCTGAGGCTTCGGCTGGCTGTGCCGCTGCCGCCGGTGCTTCTGCTGCTGGCGCTTCTGGCTCATCTGCCGGCTGTTCGTCGAGCATGGTATTCAAGTTGTTGGAGAACTGATCCATGAGTTTCTTGGAGACGTCGCCCATGATGCCTCGGCCGAATTGAGCAACTTTTCCGCTGATGTGAAGTTCTGCGGTGACGGTGCAACGGGTGCTGGTTGGTGAGAGAGCAGTTGCTTCTGCTGTCACATCAGCGCTTGCGTTTCCACGGCCACCGGTGTCTCGTCCCGATGCGGAAAGAACTGCTTTGTGATTCTCGTCGTCTCGTTCAACAAACTTGGCTTCACCCTTGAAGTTGGCATTCACCGCACCCAGCTTGATTTTGACGACTCCACGGAATGTTTCATCTTCGATTTCTTGGAGTTGGGCACCCGGGAGGCATGGAGCGATTCGCTCAACGTCGCACAGCACCGTCCACGCCTCGTCGATCGGGCGATTTACGGTGAACTCGTTGGTGATTGTTTCAGCCATTCGTCTAAGTCCTTGGTTGTGTCGATGTCGAAAGGAGACCCTGTGCAGGGTATCCGCTCCACGTGATGCTCGTACTTACGGAGCAATGCTCTTGCGCCAAAATCTCCTGACGTTGGGAGTTCATTCCAGAGTTCGGCGGCAATTCGCACTGGGTGGCCTGGGTTGCCGTTATACGTGGCGGTTGCGAGCGGTGATGATGATTGGGCGAGTTTTCTCCACGCCTCAGCAGTAATACCTGGCTGGTCTGCGAGTCCGATGATCGCGGCATCTGTGCCGAGTTCTGCTGCGAAGCGAATGCCAGCATGCAGCGAGGTTGATTGGCCCTCGGCCCAGCTTGGGTTATGGACTTCGTGAACGTTGTCGATTTCAACGTGTAACGGGGCTGCGCCGGTGACGATGATCGTTGGTCCAATTTCGGCCGTAACGAGCTGTCCGAGCGAGTGTTTCCAGATGGGTGTGCCATCAATTTCAGACAGGAGCTTGTGGTGATTTCCAGTGAACCGAGACCCAGCGCCTGCGGCGAGGAGTATTCCCACTGTGCGTTTCTCGGATGTCATTAGCCCCATTCTCGCGTGTTTTGCCGTCAGTCAGTTGGCGGGAGCGAAGGGCCCCCGACAAATATTACGAAAAGATGACGATAAGGTGTCATATTGACATCATCTGGTGTCAACATCCAATTGGATACTGCTATGACCCCCCAATCAACACGACTTCTGCGCCGGGTTGCTCTAGTGGCTCTTGCGTTACTTGGGTTCACCTCTCTCGTGAACCCGGGGACTGTATCTGCCGGTGAGTACGTCGGCGATGATCAAGCCGTAGTGGCCGATGCCGAACGCGCCCTCGCTGCGTTTGACCGTTGGGAGCGGTTCGGTGACACGCTTGCCTACATCGAATACGTCGATGCAAGAGATGACACGGCAGAACATGTGGCCCTCGGAAGTGGCATCTCCCCAGATGAATTGAAATCGGCCTGGGCTGTTGGTGACCTACACGGGCAACGAGCTGCTCTGGCCGCTCTCAGCCAGGTTGGCGTGCCGTACAAGCGCTACACGGCAGAAGAAGGCGTGTCGTTTGACTGTTCAGGTCTCACTGGATACGCCTGGGAGCGAGCTGGCATTGAACTACCTCGCTCGAGCCGCATTCAATATCGATCAGCCACACGTGTGGACCGAGATCATGCCTTGATCGGCGACCTGATGTGGTACCCAGGTCACGTCATGCTGTACCTCGGGATCGGCGACCTTGTCGTTCACAGCCCAACGCGAGGACGAACGGTCGAATACGGCACTCTCTCAGCTGATCGGGCATCGTGGGTGAGATTCGCCGATCCGGTGGCTACTAATTCAGATCAAGGGTGAATCGGCCCTGATCCACCTCGTAGCTGGGAGGCAGTGCGGCCCGTGCGATTCGCAATGATTTCGCTACAGATGGAGATGGCGGTTTCCTCTGGAGTGCGTGCCCCGAGGTCAAGCCCGATCGGTGACATCAGACGATCGAGATCTTGCGACTCAGCAATGCCCGCCTCAGCCAAGCGCTCAAGACGGCGCTCATGGGTTGTGCGGCTTCCCATGACGCCGATGTAGCCAACGCGAGTTGCAAGCGCACCGGCAATAGCCGGGACATCAAATTTCGGGTCATGAGTCAGAATGCAGACCGCGTCACGGGGGCCAAGTGTCTCCCCACGCTCATCAAATACGGGGGTTGGCCATGTGACCCGAACCTCGTCAGCCATCGGAAATCGACGACCAGTCGCAAAAATTTCACGTGCATCACATACGAGAACTCGGTATCCGAGAATCTTTGCAACCCGCGCAAGGGCAGCGGTGAAATCAACCGCTCCGAAGATCCACATCTGGGGTGGCGGAGCCCAACTCTCAACGAACACCCGAACGGTAGGTGTTCCTTCAAGGTCTTCAGGAGTCGTTTGACCCTGTGGGCCGTACGTGCGAATTCCTGAACGACCGGCTTCGAGTTCAGCAAGCCCGTCACGATGAACAACCCGATCGAGATCGGGATCACCAAGCGAGCCCTCTGCATCGACTCCAGGAATGATGAGAAGGTGATTTCCAACACCTTCGCCCTCAATCACAGTGGCGAGAGCAACTGGATCTCCCGAACGTACCCTCGCTGCCAAATTGTCTGACAGTGTCACCAGTTGAACTCCTCGATAAACAGGCGAATCGTGCCACCGCAGGTGAGGCCGACAGCGAACGCCTCATCATCGCTGTAGCCGAAGGTGACCATGCCTGCCTCCCGTTCGCCGTGCAACAGCGACAGAGCCTCGGTCACAACTGCCCCTTCAACACATCCGCCGCTCACGCTCCCTACGACTTCACCTTCGAGGCTTACTGCCATTGCGGCGCCGGGCCCCCGTGGCCCTGACCCCTCAACATCAACGACACGTGCGAGTGCAACCCTCGTACCAGCAGACCGCCAGCGATCAAGGTCATCAAGTAGTTCTTTCACGTTGTCACTCCTTCCTCGAAGTGTGGTGCTCTTCCAGTGTGGCTGATATTGCGAACTTGTGACGTATTGATGATCGAAGCAAGTTCTTCCAACGCATTCAGGCTATGGCCTTCGACAAACTCGTCGACGAAGGGGAGGGCGGCAGCCATTCCTCGAGCGAGCGGTGCGTATCCGGGCGTGACTTTGAGTGGATTCACCCAGACCAGTCGGTGGGTGAATCGCTGCAGACGTTGCATCTGCTCACCGAGTGCCTCAGGGTCCCCGCGATCCCAACCGTCAGAGAGAATGACGACGATTGCCCCACGAGCCATTCCTCGCTGTCCCCAGTCGCGGTTGAAGCGGCGAAGTCCTTCGCCAAGACGTGTGCCACCACTCCAGTCGGTCACCGCAACCGCAGCGCGACTGATTGCTTCGTCAACATCTCGACGCGCAAGTTCGCGGGTGATTCGCGTAAGGCGGGTTCCGAGGGCGAACACCTCAACTCGCTGCCGTCCCGCAACGGCTGCATGGGCAAACCTGATGAGTGCCCGCGCATACGGTTCCATTGAGCCGCTGACATCGAGCAGGAGGACGAGGCGGCGTGGGCGAGTCGAGCGTCGGCGAAAATGTTGACGAATTGGTTCGCCATCGGCTGCGAGCGCCGATCGCACTGTACGGCGCAGGTCGAGCCGGGTTCCTGCACGATTCGACGACGTCAGGCGAAGGGAACGGCGCGGTGAACCAGCAACGCGCAGCTGGCGCATGAGCCGATGTGATTCCGCGAGCTCCTCTTCAGTCCAATCAGCGAAGTCTTTGTCTCTCAATATTTCAGCTGCAGAGAATCGAAGTTCGACGGGAGGCGGGAGATCAGAACGCTCAGTGTCGTCCTCATCAGAACCACCCTCGCCGTCATCGTCAGCATCCATCGCAAGCGTGAACTCTTCGGTAATCGCAGAGGTGAGTTCACCGGCGCCCGCAGCAAACCAGAACTGTTGAAAGACTTCGTCATAGGTCTCGATGTCCTCGGGTCGAGTGACGAGACACGCTCGTCCGCTCCAGTAGACGTCTGACTCTCGTTCGATACCGAGTGCAGATAACGCATCGACATAACCAATTGTGCTGCTCGTTGGCACAACAAGTCCTGCTGTTCTCAGTGCATCAATGAACGCAACCGCCAGCCCAGCGGAGAGTCGGGCTGGTGCTGGTGTAGACATTTACGACCTACTTGCGTGCTCGACGACAGCCGTGAGGCCAGCGGCATTCACCCGGTCGGCATCTTCGCGGTACTTCACCACAGTTCCAAGAGTCGACGTAATGGCATCGGTGGTCAGATTGATCGCACCCAGACGCTGAAGGGCGGTTGCCCAATCGATGGTCTCAGCGATCCCAGGAGGTTTGTAAAGGTCAAGACTGCGGATGAATTCGACTGCTTGCGCTACCTCGGTTGCAAGAGTTGGCGCGATTTCGGGCACCCGAAGGCGGACAATTTCAACTTCGCGGTCGACTTCTGGGTGTTCGACCCAGTGGTAGAGACAGCGACGTTTCAACGCATCGTGCACATCTCGCGTTCGGTTTGAGGTGAGGATGACGAGTGGTGGCCGTTCGGCCCGGAAGGTTCCGATCTCAGGAACGGTGATTTGGTAATCGGACAGGATCTCTAGCAGGTATGCCTCGAACTCGTCATCGGCACGATCGATTTCGTCGATGAGTAGCACGGGGGGAGTGTCACTACCGCCAGCGATCGCCTGCAATAAGGGTCGCCTGATGAGGAAACGCTCGTCATACAGTTCAGCTTCTAATGCGTCGGTGGTTTGGCGAGATGACTCACCTGTTGCCTCGGCTGCACGAAGGTGCAGTAACTGTCGTGCGTAGTCCCAGTCGTACACGGCCTGTGCTGCGTCGATGCCTTCGTAGCACTGCAATCTGATGAGGTTTCCACCTGTCCAGGATGCGAGGGCTTTGGCAAGCTCGGTTTTACCAACTCCAGCGTCGCCCTCAAGCATGAGTGGACGCTTGAGTTCGATTGCGAGAAAGACAGCAGTCGCTAATCCTTCGTCGGCGAGATAGCCGACAGATGAAAGAGCGCCACGGACGTCGTCTGGAGTCACAGTCTCAGGCTAGTTGGACGAATTCGTGCCGGCATCTTGTGGGCTTACGAGTCGAAGCCGAGACCGACCTTATCGAGGGCTCGAAGCCACAAATTTCGGCGTCCAGTCTTATCTTCGCGGTCGAGCGACCACCGGGTGGCTTGAATACCCATGAACCTGAATGGCTCTGGTGGGAATGGCCATGGTTTCTCTCTTACCAGTGAGGTTTGCGTGGCGAGTGAACGTCGACCGTAGAGCTGGTCGAGCATGGTGGCAGCCCCAAAACGTGCGGCTGCCACACCGAGACCGGTGTACCCAAGGGCGTATCCGACACGTCCACCCATTGCTCGGCCCCAGAACACGGTGAATCGGCTTGAGGTGTCGATAGCTCCGCCCCACATGTGGCTGAATTGAACCCCTTCAAGTTGGGGAAAGGTTTCAAAAAAGTGAGCACTGAGTTTTGCCCACGATTCGGGCCGGCTTTCAAGCTCTGACGACACCTTGCCACGCCAGTAATAGATCGCATCAAACCCGCCCCACAGGATTCGATTGTCGGAAGTGAGTCGGTAGTAGTGAAATTGGTTCGCGTTGTCTGACAGGCCTTGACGGTCGTGCCATCCGATGCTCGCGAGTTGCTCATCGGTGAGAGGCTCAGTCGTCATGCAGTAGTCGTACACCGGCGCGATGTAATTCGAGATTCTCCGAAGCAGCGGTTTGAACGCATTCGTTGCGAGTGCGACACGGCCCGCACGAATTTGCCCGAGCTGGGTGGTGACGAGCACGCCGACACCATCTCGTTCAAGATTCGTTGCTTTCGTATCTTCGTAAATGCGAACCCCGAGGCGCTCGGCGACAGATTTCAGTCCCCAGACGAGTCGAGCGGGATCAACAAGGGCGGAGCCATTCTTGTCCCAAAGTCCGCTCGTGTATGTCGGTGAATTGACGGCCGCCCGCATTTGTTCTTGGTCAAGCCAGTCAACGTCATGTCCAAGACGTTTGAGCAGATCAAACTCTTGATGAAGTTCGGTTTCGTATGAGGGTGGGTGCTGCTGGGCAACGACCTCGATCACACCGTTTCGGTGGTAGTCGCACTCGATGCCGTATCGCTGCAACGCAAGTTCGATGTCATCGAGATTCCGCATCCCTAGTTCTTCGAGAACCTCTACATCATCGGGAAAATGTCTGAATGCATTGGAGATTCCATGGGTGAGGCTTGCGTCCATGAAACCGCCATTTCGACCGGATGCGGCACTCCCGACCGCTGCCGAATCGATGAGCACAATATCTCGTGATGCATCTCGCTCTTTCGCGATGATCGCAGTCCACAGCCCGGTGTACCCACCACCGATCACACAGAGATCACAACTTTCTGTGCGAACAAGAGTCGGGTTGGTATCGGGGCTATGAGCGCCGTCTAGCCAAAATGGGACGTGTTCAGCGTCTGCAATCGCGTCAAGGTGCCGCTGGTCAATGGGGTTGTCGTCAATCGACATGTATCACTCTCCGGGAGAGAGTGTAGGTCAGAAGATGTGCTCAGGCAGATGCTTCTTCGAGGGCTCGCCTGGTGAGGACGCGAGCAAGGTGCTGGCGGTATTCGACCGATGCGTTGAGGTCTGCTTGAGGATCAGCTTCAGCTGCAGCTTCAGCCGCTGCATCTTCGATCGATGCTCCGGATGCAATTGCCGCTCCGACGCTGGTTGCAAGAACCGGAACTGATGCCATGTTGACGAGTGCAACACCGGCTTCAGACCCGTTGCGCCATGCAGCGACTCCGACAATGGCCCAATCTTGGGCGCGACGATTGAACTTTTGGAAGCTCCAACCGGCGCCGTTCATTTTCGGAACGCGAATCTCGGTGAGCATTTCGTCGGCAGCGAGCACTGAAGTGAGGTAACCCTCATAGAACGATCCGGCAGGAATCTCACGAGTTCCACCTGGGCCCTGAACGACGTATGTTGCGCCGAGCGCAAGAGTGGTTGCTGGGAGGTCTGACGCTGGGTCAGCGTGAGCGAGTGATCCTCCGATCGTGCCGCGGTGACGAACCTGTGGGTCACCAACATGCGAAGTTGCGTGGGCGAGAAGCGGCGCATGTTCGAGAACGATTGGAGATGTCTCCACATCACGGTGACGTGTGAGCGCACCAATCGCGATGTGATCTCCGGCGTCAGTGACGTACGAAAGGTCTGAGACCCGGCCGATGTCAATGAGCACACTCGGCTGAGCCAATCGAAGTTTCATCAGTGGAACGAGGCTGTGTCCACCAGCCAAGAACTTTGCTTCATCGCCGTGTTGCGCGATAAGGCTGATCGCTTCTTCAGCTGATCCTGCTCGGACGTATTCGAATGCTGCTGGAATCACTGAAAGTCTCCTTGGGCTGGGTTAACGGCGAACGATGGTGTCAAGAGGGTGAACGGGATACTTGTAGGCGTCACGACTTCGTGCACGAAAGAACAGCTTGCACAATGTTGTGGTACCCGGTGCAGCGGCAGAGGTTGCCTTCAAGGCCAATGCGAATTTCTTCTTCTGTGGCTGAAGGGTTCTCGTTGAGGAGACTGGTTGCGGCCATCACCATGCCCGGGGTGCAGTAACCGCACTGAAGACCGTGATGTTCCATGAATGCTTGCTGCATCGGGTGAAGAGTGCCATCGGCAGAGGCCATTCCTTCGATCGTTGTGACCGAACCACCATCGGCTTGGGCGGCGAGCACTGTGCAACTTTTCACTGCTTCGCCATCGAGGTGGATCGAACATGCGCCACATGATGACGTGTCGCAACCGATGTTTGTGCCAGTTAAGCCAGCGTTGTCGCGGATGAACTGCACAAGCAAGGTGCGCGGTTCGACATCTGCGCTCACCACTTGGCCGTTGACTGTGATGCTGATCTCCACGGATCCCCCTCTAGGTAATGATCTTGTTGTCGACTGGCGTCGATCTGTATCCCTACATCATGCCTTATTGGGGTCGCTCGTGTCGATAGCGAGCAACGGGGGAGCGAACTATGCGATGAGATCGAGGAAATCGCGCACGACGAGCACGCTGAGGAAGACAATGACGAGTGCACCAATAACTGTGTAATGCCAGCGTTTTGAATGATCTGCTCTCCAGAATCGCCGAACGCTCATCGTGATCGCAACGATGGCAGCAAGTCCGATGGGAAGCCCAATCGCCGGGCCGACTCCAGCGGCAAGACCCAGTGCAGGAAGCACAAACGGGAACACGATGTACATCAGCAGACAGCGGACCGTGGCGACCAAAATTGAAGTCTGGAACGCTTTGCGAGCCTCGTCAGGCGTTGCTCTTGCTGCATTGACATCAAGACGAAGAAGTCGACGCATCGCCGTGTCGGCAGCTGAGCGGGGAGGCTCAGTTCGAGCAGCAGGAGGGGTGTTGGTCATGTTCATCACCAGTGGTTGAGACGGTACGTCTCGTGAACGAGGTCAACAACCTCGTGAGGCGAATCTGCCAATGCCACCGCGCCACTGCCAAGTAGTTCTGGCGGCTCGCCATAGCCCCAGGTCACCCCGATGCATGGGATTCGGTGTCGTTTTGCGCCGAGAACGTCATGGTCGCGGTCTCCAACCATGATGACGTGGTCTCCAATATCAGGGTCGCCAGAAATACCGAGTTCTGAGAGGGCGAATTCAATCACTTCGGCTTTTGCGCGTCGCTCTGGGGTGAGAGTTGCCCCGGCACGAACTTTGAACCAGTGTGAGATCTCGAAGTAATCGAGAATCGGGTGAGCTGTCACCTCAGGTTTTGCGGTTGCAACTGAAAGGCTGAGGCCATCGTTGGTGAGGGCTTCAAGCATCTCAATAATTCCGGGGTAGAGCGTGTTCTCAAATGCTCCGATGGTTGCGTAACGCTCGCGGTAGCGGTCGATGACTCGCTCAAGGGCATCATCTGGAATGCCAATCTGTGGGAGGCCAATTTCGAATGGTGGACCGATCACTGATCGAACTTGCTCTTCGGTCGGAATCGGGAAGCCCTCCTGTTCAAACGCCCACTGCAATGAGCGCAGAATGCCGGGTTCTGAGTCGCTCAACGTGCCGTCAAGGTCGAGCAGAACATGGGTGCGTTCGCTTCTCATGCAAGTGCCTCCTGCAGCCCGATCAGGCCTGCTTGAGTGCCGACGACGATGAGAATGTCACCCTCTGCCAGCGTGACATCAGGACGGGGGTTGGTAACGAATGACCCGTCATGGGTTCGAATGGCCAATACGAGTGCCTCTGTGCTGTCCCGTAAACGAGCATTTCCCATCTGTTGACCAATCAGCCAACATCCCGGCTGGAGCTGAAATTCACGGATCCGAAATTCTTGGGATCGTTCGTGCATCACAACATCAACGAACTCGGCAACGTTGGGTTGCACGACAAATGATGCCATTCGGCTTGCGCCGAGGTCTTGAGGGTTGACCACCCGATCGGCGCCAGCGCGCGAGAGTTTCGCAATGCTCTCAGCGGCGCGTGCTCTGGCAACGATGAACAGATCAGGACTGATCGTGCGCGCTGAGAGCGTGACAAAGAGATTTTCGGCGTCGCCTTCAAGCGCTGCGACAAGTGCTTTTGCGCGCTCGATACCGGCTGCGCGCAGCGTGGAGTCGATGGTTGCATCACCGATGACGACGGGATGATCAACGTCTTTCACACGGTCGGGGTTTTCGTCAATGATGACAACTGTCTCGCCATGCTCGACAAGGTCGCCAATGACGGTTCTTCCGACTCGTCCAAATCCGCAAACGATGGTGTGACCCTGAAATCCTTCAATCACTTTGTTCATTCTTCGCCTTCCGACAAACTCACGCAACTGGCCTTCAACCACCGTTTGTACTCCCAATGTGAACGTGTAGAGCACCGTCGAAACACCGGTGGTGATGATGACGATGGTGAATATCTGTTCACTAGTCGATGGTTGTCCGCCGACTTCTCGATAGCCGACCGTGGTGACGGTGATCACCGTCATGTACACCGCTTGCATCCAGGTCATACCGGTGATGCGATAGCCGATAACTCCTGCGATAGCGACTGTGCCAACGAGACCGAGGGCGATGCGTAGTCGCTTCATTGCCGATGACACGCCCTCACCGTACCGGCGACCACTGAGCATCACGGAATTTTCAGTCGTCGAGTCGGCCGAGGCCGGTGAACGCGAACGCCCAAGCACCAATTGATGCAAGAACTATGACCACGATTCCGATGAGAAGATCAGCCCCGCCGATTCCGTCAACAAATCCGATGCGCGCCACATGCAGAACTCTGGTGAGTGGATTCCAGCGAGCAACAAATTCGAGCCAACCGTCCATCACTTCAATAGGTGTTTGCGCATCGGTGAGGAACAGACCCAGAAAGAGCGTCAGCTGCATGATCGCAGCGGCTCTCATGTCACGGAATCGATAGGCAAGGCCAAGCCCCCACCCAGTGCCGATAGTTGCCATGCCGAGTCCAGCAATGAACAAGCTGAATGTTCCGAGTCCGTTTCCAACTGGCCGGGCGCCGAGTGCAAAGCCAACGAGCGTGACAAGCACAACTGCGATACATGCCCGTACCCACGCTGCGATATACGGGCCAAGAAGAAGCTGGCGGCGTGAGGTTGGTGCCATTCTGAGTCGATCGTAAAACCCGGTCTGAAGGTCTCTAATCATTGAGAAGCCGGTTCCGAGACCAGCGAATGAGGCCCCCATCGTGACGGCCATCGGCAGGTACCAGTTGACGGACCGGTCGGTGGGAAAGCCAGGCATCTGGGTGACTCCCGAATAGGTGCCTGAGAATGACACCACTTGGAATACCGGCATAAGGAGTGCAGGAATAAACGCCGAGGGCAGTCGTCGGATGTTGCGGAGGCTGCGGGTTGCAATACCGAGTGCTGCGCTCATGATGCCGCCAATCGGTTCCGAAGGGTGCGAAGCGATAGCGCGATTCCGATGACCGAAATTGCGGCTGGAATGAGAATGGTTTGCAACACTGCGGTCACTGTGAGTGCCTCAATGGTGAGCGACCGAAACCCTTCAACGAGATACGACAGTGGATTGAGGTCGGCGATGCGCCGGTAGATGCCGTCCATTGTCTCTCGGGGAAAAAACGCCGATGAGAAAAAGAGCAGGATGAAGATCAGTGGGAACGAACCTTGCACTGCCTCACTTGACCCGGTTTTGATGGCCATCGCTGACATAAGTGCGCCGACCGCAAGGGCGGTGAAGAGCCCTCCAATCATCATTGCGATGAGCCCAAAGATGCCAGACCTAATGCTGAGACCGAATGGGAACAGTACAAGGGTGAAGAACAGGGTTTGGGCGAGGCCGTAAATCATTGCTCCGGCAAGTCGGCCAATCAGAATTGCCGTGCGACTGCTCGGAGACACCAAGAGACGATCAAAGAAACCGGTTTCGATATCTGTCGCAAGGGCAGCGGCACTCGTTACCGATCCGAATAGCACTCCCTGAACAACGGAGCCCGCAAGTGCGAAGTCAAGGAACGAGTCGACTTTTGGGAACCCAGGAATGTTGATTGCTCGAGCGAAGGCTGAGGTGCCAAGTGCAACGAAGAACAGCGGGAAGATGAGTGAGGGCACAACCAGGCTCGGCTGGCGCACCAGTGACATCACTGAGCGTGATGAGAGCGCGCCAATCTGATCACGGCGGCTAAGGGCCATCGCGCTCATGATGCACCTTCAAGTCGGTGACCAGTTGCTTCTGCGAACACGTCGTCGAGGCTCGGGGCGCGAAGTTCGAGATGGTCGACGGTGATGCCTTTTGCATCGAGTGCCCTCACAACATTTGATACGTCGCCCGCGCCCTGGGTGAGACCCACGCCGAGTGTTCCTTCAGCGGTTGGCCGGGCGTCGCCGAACCCTGCGAGCACCTCACGAGCGGCGGCAGCTTGGTCGTCGCTCACCGAGATGAGAAGTGTGGGAGCACCGACATCGGCTTTGAGAGCCTCAGGACGACCTTCACGAACGATTTTTCCGTTATCGATGATCGCAACACGGTCAGCAAGTTGGTCGGCCTCTTCAAGGTATTGCGTGGTGAGCAACACTGTCGTTCCATCGTTGTTGAGGCGACGGATCTCTTCCCACAGCGACATGCGGCTCATCGGGTCGAGCCCGGTTGTCGGCTCGTCAAGAAATAGCACGGTGGGCTCGTGGATGAGGGCGAGGGCGAGATCAAGTCGACGCCTCATTCCACCTGAATAGGTGCCGACTCGTCGGTCGCCTGCAGCAGAAAGTCCGACGCGTTCGAGAAGTTCGCCGGCTCGCTCAGCCTGAGATTGACGGGGAATGCCGTAGAGGACAGCCTGAAGGCGAAGCAGCTCAGTGCCAGTCATGAGGGGGTCGATGGCGGCGTCTTGCAGGGCGACGCCGATACTGCGACGAACGGCATCGGCTTCAGTGGTGATGTCAAAGCCCGCAACTGAAGCGGAGCCACCACTTGCCTTGAGCAACGTGGTGAGAATACGAACTGTGGTGCTTTTTCCTGCGCCGTTTGGCCCGAGGAAACCGAACACTTCACCGGCGGCAACCTCAAGGTTGACGCCGTCGACGGCGCGAACTTCATCGTCACCGCTGCCAAACGTGCGAACGAGGTCTCGGGCAACTATGGGGGATTGCGTGCTTGACGGCATGGCGCTCAGGCTACGCCGGAACTGAACGTTGTATGGGTTTCAGCGCAGAGAAGGTGTGGGAGTTGTTCGTGGCGACGCTGATGTAAATGCACGCAGGTGTTTGTCGATTGCCTCGACATACCGTCTGAAGCAAATGATGCCGGTCGAACTCACGCTGAGGAGCGAGGGTTCAACCGGCATCAAGTACCAGATGTTCTTAGGGCTGATTACGAAGCAGCGTTCATCGCCTGCCACACCTTTTCTGGTGTGCACGGCATGTCGATGTGGCGAACGCCAAGGTGTGAAAGCGCATCGATTACAGCTGAATGAACCGCTGGTGTCGATCCGATCGTTCCTGATTCACCGATGCCCTTCGCTCCAAGCGGATTCACGAATGTCGGCGTCTCCATCGGGATGCGCTCAATCGTCGGCATGAGATCCGCCGAAATCATCGTGTAATCAGCGAGGTTTGACGTCACTGGGTTGCCGTCTTCGTCGTAGCGAACCTCTTCATACAACGCCTGCGCAGTTCCCTGAGCGACGCCTCCGTGTACCTGGCCGGCAAGCAGCATCGGGTTCACCATGGTGCCTGCGTCATCACAAGCGATATGGCGAAGGTGCTTCACCAAGCCTGTATCGCGATCGACTTCGACAACTGCGACGTGAGCACCAAATGGGTACGTTGCGCCTGGAGCTTGGAACGTGGTCTGCTCGATGAGTCCAGCTTCACCAGCGGCTGAAGCGATATCTGCCCATGAGGTGGTAACTGCGGGTGTTCCGGCAACGTGGAAGTCTCCAGTCTCGGTGTTCAAGACCACATCTGCAGCGTCAGCTTCGAGCAAACGAGCAGCGATTTCCTTCGCCTGTTCGACGACCCCTTGAGCGGCTTGGTTAACCGCGAGGCCACCCTGCTGAAGTGAGCGTGAGCCCATTGTTCCGCCGCCAACGGGGGTGAGGTCAGTGTCGCCCCAGACGAGTGTGAACTTGTCGATGTCAATGCCGGTCTGGGCACTCGCAATCATTGACCAGGCAGTGTCGTGACCCTGGCCGTGCGGTGAAGTACCGGTGTAGATCGTTCCGGTTCCATCTGGATGGATGACGATCTTTGCGTCTTCTTGAGGAGCGCCAGCGCCACCGGTGATCTCGACGTACGTGCACACACCGATACCGAGTAGCTTCGACGAGCCATCTGCCCGTCGCTGAGCCTGTTCAGCCCGAAGGTTCTCGTACCCGGCGTGCTGAAGTGCCCGATCAAGGCTGCCAACAAAGTCACCAACGTCGTAGGCCTCGCCGATCGCGGTGGTGTGTGGCTCATTAAACGGAGCGATGAGGTTCTTCCGGCGAACCTCGGCTGGGTCCATTCCGATCTCGAGAGCGAACAGATCCATCGCTCGTTCGGTTGCTGCTGTTGCTTCTGGTCGCCCTGCACCGCGGTAGGCAACGACTGGAGTTGTGTTGGTAACGACGGATGCGCAATGGGCCTCGACATTGTCGAAGGCGTACACACCTGCAGCCATGCGGCGTGTGAACAGTGCACCAAGGATGGTTCCGACTTCACAGAAGGCACCTGAGTCTTGGATCATCTCAAGCTGGAAGTGGGTGATCTTGCCATCGCGGCTACCGCCAACCTTGATGGTCTGATGCTGGGCCCGGCCATGACCAAGGTTCATCATCGACTCGCTGCGGGTCTCAGCAAACTTGATTGGCCGGCCGGTTTCTTTTGACAAACGGCCGAGAAGAAGTTCTTCAGAGAAGCATCCGATCTTCGCACCAAATCCACCACCGACATCCGGGGTGATGACACGGACCTGAGCGGCTTCGACACCGTTTGCGCCAGCGATTGGACCGACTGCGCCCTGCGCATGCTGAGTCGACAGCCATTCGTAGAGGCGACCCTCGTGCCATGTTGCGGCAGCTGCACGTGGCTCGAGTGGACATGGAGCAACCCGCTGGTTGAGCGCCTCTGTTGAGACAACAACCTCACAACCTTCAAAAAATGCGTCCCCTGTTGTCGGCTGACCGCCAAATGCCGCCGAGTCAAAAACAGCGTTTGAGCCCGCACCGTCATAAATATGGGTTGATGAGGTGAGGGCCTCTTTCATGTCGATGACGGCCGGAAGTGGGTCGATATCGACGAACACCATTTGAGCGGCGTCGGTGGCTTGAGCGTATGTCTCAGCAACAACTGCGACGATTGGTTCTCCGACCCAGCGGACCTTGCCACTCGCAAGCAATGTGCGGGCAACGCCTGGGTTGAAATTCGACTTGGTTGGTTCAAGCCCGAGCGAATCTGCGGTGTAGACGCCAATGACGCCTGGCATTGACTCCGCCTCAGAGATATCGATTGACTCGATCGTTCCGTGGGCGAGTGGAGACCGCGCAAATACCACGTGGGCTGCGCCTTCCAGCAGCGGTTCTTTGATATCGGCGAGATACTCGCCACCAGTAGTTAAGAATTTTGGGTCCTCTTTGCGGAGAACCTGCTCGCCAAGAATGCTGCCTGCCATCGTCACTCCCTCGGTGTGAATGTCCCGTTCTGTATGGACAACTCAAACTGTAGTCGTGTTGCGCAAGCCTCGTGAATGCGAGCGGTGAGAGCCCGCCTACGGGTTTGAGGTTCTGAACGACATCACGGCTTCGATCGTGCCGTACGGCCAGCCAATTGGGAGATCGGATGGCAAGTCAGGGAATGGCAAAATCGTTTCGCGGGCGTCGCCTTCTGAGACATAACCGAGTTGATCTCGTGCTGCCTCCTCGATGCCAGCGTCGGTTCGTAACCGGTTGACTTCGGCCTGAAGGTCATCATTAATTGCCGACATTCGTTCGAGTTCAGTTTCGAGTCGAGCGATTTCATCGCCTTGACCGAAATAACTCTGGAGCGGCAACACGACGACCGAGAAGACGGCTGTGCCAACGACGATGAGGCTGACCGACCCGATGAGAATCGTGGTCCGTGACGCCGATGAGGCCGCTCCTTGAATTTTCTTTCGCGTTGAGATTGCACTCGAACCTCGATCGGCTGCCGGTCGTGTTGTCCGACGAAGGCGCGTGCGGCGAGAGCGCGATGAAGATGATGGACCTGAGCGCTTCGCCATGTGCCTATGTTCGCACGGTGATGCAGGTTGTGGATGTCACCCGCCTGCCGGGTGATCAGCGAGGAGCGAGAGCTCCGCGGCCGAGGAACTCCGCGGTGTCGCCAAGTTCTGACTCGATACGAAGCAGTTGGTTGTATTTGGCGACTCGGTCAGAGCGGCATGGAGCACCAGTTTTGATCTGGCCACAGTTCGTCGCAACAGCCAGATCCGCAATGGTTGCGTCCTCTGTTTCGCCACTGCGATGACTCATTACTGAGGAATACGAATGCGCCGTAGCCAGTTCGACGGTGGTGAGTGTCTCGGTGAGCGAGCCAATTTGGTTGACCTTAACCAAAATGCTGTTTGCAACCTGTTGGTCGATTCCCATCTGGAGCCGCTTGCTATTGGTGACAAATAAATCATCGCCAACCAGTTGGCACTGGTTGCCAACCGCCGTTGTCAGAGCGGACCAACCGTCCCAGTCGTCTTCAGCCATTCCGTCCTCAATGGAAACCACCGGATAGCTACCAACGATTCGCGCCCAGTAATCGGCGAGTTCACCTGCCGACAGCACCTTGCCTTCACCATCTAGGTGATACGCGCCATCGCGATAAATCTCGCTGACTGCCGGGTCGAGAGCGATGGCGATGTCATCACCAGGCGTGTACCCCGCTTTTTCAATTGCTTCCAGAAGCAGCACGATTGCTTCTTCATTAGATGAAAGGTCTGGGGCAAACCCGCCCTCGTCGCCAACTGCGGTTGAGAGACCACGATCGTGCAAGACGCCCTTGAGCACGTGGTAGGTCTGAGTGCCCCATCGGAGAGCTTCGCTAAAGGTGGGGGCACCGACTGGCATGATCATGAATTCCTGAAAGTCAACGCTGTTATCCGCGTGAGCTCCACCATTTAGTACGTTCATCATCGGCACAGGGAGCACGTGCGCATTTGCCCCACCGACATAGCGGTACAGCGGAACCTGCAGATCTGCAGCTGCTGCTTTTGCCACTGCGAGGCTGGTTCCAAGAATCGCATTTGCACCGAGTCGTCCTTTGTTGTCGGTGCCATCGAGTGCGAGCAACTCAAGATCGATCGCCCGTTGATCAATCGGATCCCAGCCTGTGAGGCAGTCAGCGATTTCAGTGTTGACGTAGTTCACCGCGGTCATGACGCCTTTACCGAGGTATCTGTCGCCTCCATCACGCAACTCGACAGCTTCGTGCTCGCCGGTCGACGCTCCGCTCGGTACTGCCGCACGACCAACAGCACCCGATGCAAGGGCGACCTCAACTTCCACGGTTGGATTCCCGCGAGAATCCAGAATTTCACGGCCGTGAACGTGGATGATTTCACTCATTCTGATGTCCTTTGTGCTGTCGAATTGGCCTGCAGTTCCCAACGTATCTGATCAAATTTGGTGACAGTGAATGTGGTTGAGATCAGCAGGATCTGTGGTCTGTTGTTATGCCTTCAAGTTTTGCTTTGCTGTGTTCCAGAGAGCATCGAGCCCAGCAAGATCAAGGTCTCGCAGTTGCTGGTTGCTTGCGTCGGCAAGACGTTCAACCTCGCGAAAACGGTCTGCGAACCGCTCCGTTGCTCCTCGAAGGGCAGACTCGGGTTCAACGCCGAGGTGGCGGGCAAAGTTGACGACTGCAAACAGTAGGTCGCCAACTTCGGATCGCACATGCGATTCGTCGCCCGACGCCTGTGCTTCGACAGTTTCAGCTGTTTCCTCAGCGATCTTGTCGAGTGGTCCGCTTGTATCAGGCCAGTCGAAGCCAACTTTTGCGGCTTTTCGCTGAACGGTTGCGGCGTGCGACAGCGCAGGGAGCGAGTTGGGTACGCCATCGAGTACCGATGCTCGTTCCTCTGACTCGCCGCTTCGCTCATCGCGTTTGATGTTTTCCCAGTTATTGATGACCGTCGCAGCATCGGAGGCTTCGACGTTGCCGAACACATGCGGATGGCGCCGAACCAACTTGTCGTGAATCGCCGAGGTGACATCAGCGATCGTAAAACGACCCTCTTGCTCGGCGATCGTTGCATGGAATTCGATTTGATAGAGCAGGTCGCCAAGTTCTTCGATCAAGTGTTCGTCAGATGTTGGGTCACCGGTGAGAGCGTTGATTGCGTCAACCACTTCGTATGTTTCCTCGATGAGGTAGGGGAGCAGTGATGTGTGCGTTTGTTCCACGTCCCATGGACATTGCTCGCGGAGGGTGCGCGCAAGGGCGTGGAATGCGACATATCCCTGGCCCACCGGCACAGCAAGGTCGGGGATGTATAAAGAGGTCAGATGGTCGGGGGAGATATCTCGCTCCATCGACCCCCATGTGGTTTCAACAACGCGTTCATTCTCGGTGCCGATACCTGTGAGGCCGATGACGATCGAGCCATCGAGTGCGGTTTGTGCGTCGTCGTTCGGGCCGGCATCGATGGAGTGTCGGATATCTGAGAGCACCCAGTCGGCGTGGACGTGGGCGACAAGGAGTGGCCCACGCTCGCCGGCCGCCTCTGTTGTAAACCGGTGCCCATCGATGAGCCGAACCCCGGCATCAACAGGGTCGATACCAAGGCGTGACCAAAGCTCGTCAAGAAACGAAATTGCGGGGAGCACGGTGCATCGAACCTCTGGGTTCGTCCGGAGAATCTCCACGGTTCGTTCAAGAATGAGTGGCGAACCCGGAACTGCGTAGAGCACGTTGCCCAAATCGTGAGCTGCGGCAATGAGTGACTCGGCAATTGATTCGTAGACGTCGCTAAATCGTTCAGCAGAGTCGTAGACCTCGTCAAACGTTATTGCGTCAGCAACAAGCGATGCACTTGGATGACGGGCGGTGCGAAGAAAACGGTGACTCGCTGCCTCAATTGCCGTTTTGGTCTGCTCAGTGACGAGTGATGGGTCACCAGGTCCGAGCCCGACAACGGTGATCGTCGGCAGATTCTCAGAATCGGTTGAACTCGGTGTGATCGTCATCCGAGTTGAGTTCATCCGAGCGGAACGATGCGCCCTGTTGATGGATTCCAGCGCCCAAATCGTGAGTCGACGCTCACATCAGCCGTGTTGAGAACGGCATCGACGTAGAGGAGAGCGCCATCAGGAGCGGCGTAGGCGGCGACGACATCTTGACCAATTTCTGACCAAGGCCGATTAAGAATGACATGCCACCCGAACTGTGTCTCTACTGGCTGAGACCACGTTGTCGGTGGGGCTGCAAACGCTGCCGCAACAAAATCTGGGTCAAAACTCGAGATGTATTGGGCGGTTGGAAGGCATTCAGATTCAGTCCCGGTCAACGCTCCGCCGGTGAGCGAAGCAGATCCCTCCATTGAGAGGGTTGCGGCAAGGGCAGCAAAGTCCTCACCCGCAGCAAGTAAAGCGATAACCCCATCAGCCTCGGCTTCGGAGGCAACAAGAATGTGTCGTAGGCACAGCAAACCGGTCGACGCCGGTTCTGCTGCATACATGGCCTCGAGCGCTGATTCGCTCGGCAGATCAGCACGCGCGAGAGCCGACAGCACCACATCGGCACTTGTCATAGCGATAAGGCGGCGCATTGCGTCGCTCAACTCATTCAGTGGGCTGTCTGCCGGAACGGTTGCGAGGTACAGCTCGAGGTCGCTGTCGGTCACGGATGATTCCGCATGAGCGAGAATCGACTCAACCGCGCTCGTGCGGACCATAGCGTTGAGTAGCAGGCGGGCTCGGTCAGCGTCGCCGAAGCCACCCGCATCGAGAGGCGTCGTCCCGAAAATGTCTGACTCGGCGAAATACTCTGCCAGCAAGTCATCTGTTCCCGACGTGGTGTACCCCTCACCTTCGACACTGATTGCGAGGTCGTTGCCGATGAGTGTTGAGCAACTGCTCGCAACGACGGCGACGAGAGCAACGGCGATGAGAGAACGGAATCGTGAACGCACGACCACGACGCTATCGGGAGGACAGGGCCTCAAGTAAGTTCTCGTTGTGCTCAGGCGAGCGCTGATTCGAGACGATCAACAGCAGCTGGAAGAGCGGCAGGAATCTGCGGCTCAAAGCGGCCGAGGTGCTCGCGGATTTCAGGAATCGCGCTCTTCCAACCCTCAATATCAACGCTGAGAATCGCCTCAAGATCAGCTGCATCAATGTCGAGGCCCGATGTGTCGAGAGCGCCTTCGGCAGGAAGCAATCCAATCGGCGTCTCCACGACATCGCTCTTGCCGTCGACCCGGTCGAATACCCACTTGAGTACGCGTGAGTTCTCGCCGAATCCAGGCCATAAGAACCTGCCATCTTCGTCGCGGCGGAACCAGTTGACGAAGAAGATCTTTGGCAAATTGCTCGGGTCAGCCTTGGCGCCGATGCTGAGCCAATGGGCGAAGTAGTCGCCGTAGTTGTAGCCGCAGAATGGCAACATCGCCATCGGGTCAAAACGAAGTTTTCCAACAGCGCCTTGCTGAGCGGCGGTCGTCTCTGATGCCATAATCGCACCGAGGAACACGCCGTGCTCCCAGTCGAAGGCTTCAGTGACGAGAGGCACTGTTGAGCGACGGCGGCCACCAAACAAGATCGCTGAAATCGGAACGCCAGCCGGATCCTCCCATTCGGGAGCGATCGATGGGCACTGAGAGGCTGGAGCAGTGAAGCGAGCATTCGGGTGGGCAGCAGGACCCTCGGATTCTGGAGTCCACGTGTTGCCGCGCCAGTCGGTTGCGCGGGCAGGCTGATCGTCGCTCATGCCTTCCCACCACACATCGCCGTCTGAAGTGAGGGCTGTGTTGGTGTAGATGCAGTTGCCCCACAGTGTTTCCATTGCATTGGCGTTCGTGTCGAACCCTGTTCCTGGTGCAACTCCGAAGAAGCCGGCCTCTGGGTTGATCGCATAGAGACGACCGTCGTCGCCAAATTTCATCCAGCAGATGTCATCGCCAATGGTTTCGGCTGTCCAACCGGGGATGGTGGGGACAAGCATGGCCAGGTTGGTCTTGCCGCAGGCGGATGGGAACGCCGCCGCAATGTACTTTGACTGACCTTCAGGATTCGTAAGTTTCAGAATCAACATGTGCTCGGCGAGCCATCCGGCGTCACGAGCCATCACCGAGGCGATACGCAGGGCGAAGCACTTCTTGCCGAGAAGGGCGTTGCCGCCGTAGCCCGACCCGTATGACCAGATCTCGCGGGTCTCAGGGAAATGCACGATGTATTTGTTCTCGGCGTCGCATGGCCAAGCGACATCAGCTTCGCCTTCGGCAAGGGGTGCACCAACTGAGTGCAAACACGGCACCCAGTCGCTGTTGCCAAGAACATCGAGGGCTGCCTGGCCCATGCGGGTCATGATGCGCATCGAAACTGCGACGTACGCTGAGTCGGTGAGTTGTACTCCGATGTGGGCGATTGGTGATCCGAGTGGTCCCATTGAGAACGGCACCACATACATTGTGCGGCCCTTCATGCAGCCGGTGTAGAGGTTGGTGAGCTCAGTTCGCATCTCGGCTGGGTCTCGCCAGTTGTTGTTCGGGCCGGCCTCTTCGGCGGTGGGGGAGCAGATGTAGGTGCGGTCCTCGACGCGTGCGACGTCACCTGGGTCAGAGTGTGCCCAGTATGAATTTGGACGTTTTGCTTCGTCGAGTTTGGTGAATGTGCCAGCTTCGACGAGTTCGTTACAGAGCCGGTCGTATTCTTCTGCGGTGCCGTCACACCAGTAGATGCCGTCGGGCTGCATGATCTCCGCCCACTCTGAGACCCATTGTTGGAGACGTTCATTGGTGCTATGTCCGCTCATTGTCGTCAACTCCTATTTCTTGGGTCGGGGAACCCTTGAGAATTTGTGTTGACAGTCTTACGCAGACGAGCGGGATGTCAAGAGCCGCGGGGCCTTCTATTCGTGCGTTTGTGACGATGACCTATCGCTTAAAGAGATGGCTCCCAACTCAGAGCCATCGTCATTAGAGATGATTCATGGCGACGTTGTCCAATCCCCATAGCCAAATTGCGGTTCGACGAAGACGCCTTCAGTGAAGTGAGATTCGAAGTGACGGCTGAGCGTGGCTAGTGGCCAGGAGTACCCATGTCAACTTCGCTACCGAGGCGAAGTGCAGTCGCGTAGCCCGCTTCATCGAGATCAAAGACAACACGCTGTCCTTGACGGAGCATCCGAAAAACTGAGCCGTCAAGAGCGTTTGAGGCCAGGTCGTAGTCAGCGAGGTCAGAATCGCACATCACGATTCCGATACCAGACGACGGGTCGAACGACTTAATGACTCCCTGCATAGCAATAACTGTAGCGCCAGAGCGGTGAAGAGATCAGGCTGAAGCCTGATCAGCCAGCCTTGACGACTTTGCCTGACTTAATGCAGCCAGTGCAAACATTCATACGCTTCGTTGCGCCATTCACGACTGCCCGCACACGCTGGATGTTCGGGTTCCACCGACGCTTCGTGCGACGATGCGAGTGCGACACATTCATGCCCCACGATGGGCCCTTGCCACACAACTCACATACCGATGCCATCTCGACCAATTACTCCTTGCGATAGCGGACTCGTTCCGCCTCCGGGCAGGAATTCGTTTTCGAACTCCTTATCGACCCCTGCACGTTATCGGTGACGAACCCCAACTGACACCGCGCCGACATCCAACCCCAGAAATTTGACCAGAGAAATTACATCGCCACTAGTTTCTACAGGGTGCACATTCGCCAGCGAGATTTCACACGATGAGCCAGGTGATCGAGACCGCCGAAGGACCACTCACGCTCGGCGAACTTGCGCAGATCGATATTGCTCGGCTGAAGGGAGTCGGCGATGCAAAGCAACGTGCCCTCACTGAGTACGGCATCCACGACGTTCTTGAACTATTGATGACGTATCCGAGGCGCTGGGTTGATCGATCAAACCAGCAACGCGTTGCAGATGCATCTCCCGGACAAGAGGTGTTGCTCGTTGTCGAGGTTCGTGGGGTCGAAGAACGGCAGATGCGGAACCGGCGCAAGATGGTAAATGTTCGCGTCGGTGATGGGACCGGCTCATTGCGCATCACCTTCTTTAATCAACCGTGGCGGGCTCGGCAACTTACGGTTGGGCTGGTCGTCGCGATCCACGGGAAGGTGGAGGACTATCGAGGGAGTCTGCAGATGACGAACCCGGTGGTCGACCTCATCGGGGATCGAACCGGTCGAATAGTTCCGATCTACCCGCAAAGCGAAAAGGTTCGGATTACGACCTGGGAGATTGCCGCTCTGGTCGACCAGGCTCTCCGCCGCTGCGACTCACGAGGCATAGCGGACCCGGTACCCGCTTCAGACCGCGAACGTCTGGGGCTGATCGGACGGTTTGAAGCGTTGAAAGCAATTCACGGCCCAGAATCGATGTCAGCTGCGAATGAAGCCCGGCGACGGCTTGCCTTCGACGAATTACTCCGCGTTCAAGTTGAACTGGTGCGACGAAAGCGAGAACTGGAACGAACCTCCCGGGGTATTCAACATGTTGTTGGCGGCAACCTCGTCGGACGATTTGTGTCAGCCCTTCCGTTCCCGTTGACAACTGCTCAGCAGAGAGCGATCACCGAAATCTCAAACGACATGGGATCGTCCCAGCCAATGCATCGACTGCTCCAAGGCGACGTCGGTGCCGGCAAGACAATCGTTGCGGTTGCTGCCCTCCTCAATGCCGTTGAGGGTGGGCATCAAGGAGCGTTGATGGCGCCGACCGAAGTGCTTGCTGAGCAGCACGGCACTGGTGTTCGAGCCTTGCTCGACGGATTAGTTGTCGAAGACGGAAAAAATTTGTTTGGTGAGCGACCACTGCGGGTCGAACTACTCACGAACAGAGTGACCGGCCAAGATCGTCGTGACGTGCTTGCTGGACTCGCAGACGGATCAGTCGACATCGTGATTGGCACACATGCTCTCATCCAAGAGGGAGTCGATTTTTCAAGTCTTGGAGCCGTCGTTGTCGACGAGCAGCACCGATTTGGTGTTGAGCAACGAGCTGCGCTGCGAGCAAAGTCAGATGAGGCTGTTCCAGACCTGTTGGTGATGACAGCAACGCCAATTCCGCGAACTGCTGCAATGACGGTGTACGGCGATCTTGATGTAAGTGCTCTTGATGAGCTTCCCCCGGGCCGCACCCCGATTGCCACCCACTGGGCGGCTGGTCCACTCGCTGAGGCAAACGTGTGGGCGACCGTACGCAATGAGGTTGCCGAGGGGAGGCAGGCCTATGTCGTATGCCCGCTCATTGAAGAGAGCGAGAATCTCGAGGTTGCATCGGCAGAAGAAACATTTGAGCGACTGGTTGCCAGCGAACTCTCCAGCCTTCGCGTCGGCTTGCTGCACGGGAGAATGCCATCGGCAGAAAAAGAGTCGACCATGGATGCCTTTCGGGCAAGAGAACTCGATGTGCTGGTGGCAACAACGGTGATCGAAGTCGGGGTTGATGTGCCGAATGCAACCGTGATGGTCGTACTTGACGCCGACCGGTTTGGAATTGCGCAGTTGCATCAGTTGCGCGGACGTGTTGGCAGAGGTTCGCATGCCTCGACCTGTTGGCTCGTGACGAGCAGCGACGATGCCAATCCGCGGATAGACGCATTGGTGGGGTCAACCGATGGATTTGAACTCGCAGAAATCGACCTCGAGTTGAGAGGCGAAGGGACGTTGATGTCATCTGCGCAGAAAGGTCGCAGCGATCTTCGACTTGCCTCTTTGCGTCGCGACCGTGAACTCATCGAGCAGGCCCGAGAGGTCGCGTTCCGAATTATCGACCAAGATCCAGAACTGTCAGATTCTGAAGTCTTACGATCCGAAATTTCACTACTGCTGTCAGAACGCGAAGGTGACTATCTCACGAAGTCGTGAGGTCAAAATTCGGGGAATTCGTCATCTTCGGGAAGCACGAGATCCCAGCGGTCAAGGCAATCTTCGCAGCGGTAGGCAACGATGTCGCCGGGCAGCCAGCGAGGTCCTTCCTCTCTCGGGTGAGTGAGAAGAAACGCTCGGCCACCGCAGTCGATGCAGTCGATCTGTGGGTAGGGCTCGTAAGGCTCCTCAGCAGAACTCATAACAGCGAGTATGGCCGATTCGAACACGTAGCCTGAGGGCGTGCGTGTGGTAGCGGGATATTTAGGCGGACGAAAGATCGAGGCCCCTGCGGGAACGAGCACCCGGCCAACAACTGACCGCGTTCGCGAAGCCGTGTTCAACACGCTTGGGTCGATGGGTGTCGTTGAAGGTGCACTGGTCGCCGATCTCTATGCAGGAAGTGGAGCGATGGGAATCGAGGCGCTCTCTCGAGGCGCCACTCACTGCACATTCGTTGAAAACAATCGAGCGGCGCTTCGAGTGCTTAATGACAACATCGCAACGCTCGGGCTCGCCACTGATTCAACTGTGGTTCAGGGTTCGGTTGAGTCATATGTGCAACGTCTTGATGTCGACATTGTGCTTGCCGACCCGCCCTACGACACTGCGGATTGGAACGATCTCATGTCGAACATTTCGGCGCCCCTCCTTGTCGCTGAAGCCAGTCGGGAGATCGAACCAATCGACGGGTGGTCAACCTTGCGGTCTCGGCGTTATGGCCGGACGTGGGTGACAATTTTGGGTCGGGATAGCGAAGCAGGCTGACGCGCCACTGTTCGCTCCGTTCGCTCAACTAGGTTGGTCTCACTCATGAGTACTGCGTTCGTCCCCGGAAGTTTCGACCCGATGCACCTCGGGCACCTTGACGTTGTCGATCAAGCGTTAGAGGTCTTTGGCTCCGTTGTCGTTGGAGTCCTTCATAATCCGTCAAAACCTTCCGGGTTGTTTACTCCAGAAGAGCGAGTTGCCCTTGCTCAACAAACCGTCGGTGATCGTTCAAACGTCACCGTCGGAGCATTCAGTGGGCTCGCTGTGCAAGCTGCTGCCCAAGCTGGGGCAGACATCATCGTCAAGGGTTTACGAACGATGAGCGACTTCGACATAGAACAGCAGATGGCACAGAACAATGTTGCACTCACAGGAATCCGAACGATCTTTGTGCCGTGTCGCCCAGATCTTGCCTACATCAGTAGTCGGTTCATTCGAGAAATTTCCTCTCAGGGGGTTTCCATCGACCACATGGTGGATCCGGCGGTTTCTGCCGCACTCAAGGTGAAGCACGGGGAGGCCTCTTCATGAGCAATGATGAGTGGGTGAACAATCGAGCACCCCACCAGGTTGACCCCGGTATCGACGTCGGTATCGACGACGAAGAGTTCGAACAGCCGTATGACGCGCCTCCGGTGCGAGACCCGCACCTTGGAGATGCTGAAACTCTGTTGAAGCGTGCCGTCGACATCGTGGTGACCGCTCCAACCATGCCCTTGAGTTCGTCACCGCGCATTGATCGTGATGAGATGGTGGAACTTCTCTCAGAGGCACTGTCTCGCCTTCCAGAAGAGCTTCGCCAAGCCCGTCACCTGCTCCGAGAGCGAGATGAATTCATTGCGCGCACCCGTCGCGAGGCGGCTGAGGTTGTTGAGGCAGCCCGAGTGCAGTCAGAGCGAATGGTGCAACGAACCGAGGTTGTGCGCGCCGCTGAAGCACGAGCTCGCCACATCATGGAAACCGCTTCCTCCGAGTCTCGTCGTCTGAAGAATGAGACTGAAGATTTTCTTGATCAGCGTTTGGCGAGTTTCGAGATTTTGCTTGAGCGTCTCACGCGGGCGGTGGCCACCGGCCGCCAGAAACTGTCGATTACTGGCGTTGATGCAGCGGTCCCGGACGAGTCAAATCCCGAACATGACGAGTCTGGGTTCTTCGACCAAGATCGTTAACTAGCGGTGCAATGATGTCCTCGCCGAGCACGCGCCCGCTGCGAATCAACATCGTTGAATTGCTGAGGCAGCCAGGAAGTGAACGCCGGGTTGAGCACGAGATTTCATCTGCCGACCTGCAATGCGAACTTGCACCTGGGCAATTTGAAATCTCAGGGATGGTGTCCGTCGATGTGACCGCAGTGTCAGCAACAGATGACGTTTCGGTCGCTGGATCGATTTCGATTCCATGGAGTGGTGAATGCCGGCGCTGTCTGCAAGCAATCTCAGGAATTCAAGTTGTTGAGTTTGATGAACGATTTGCTCCTGCCCGAAGTAGAAATCGAATCGGTTCGTCAGATAGCGATGTATCGATCATCGACGGCGACCAGATTGATTTGCTCGAGCCAATTCGCGAGACCGTGATGATTGAAACTCCGATGAGCGTGCTCTGCAGTGAGTCATGTGAGGGGATCTGCGATGTGTGCGGAGCTGATCGAAACAACGATTCATGTGAATGTGTCGTCGTCGTTCGCGATGAGCGCTGGGCCGCACTCGACGGACTCGAACTTGATGATTAATTCTTTCGACCGCAATTCGCCGGATACCCGATAACCTCAACTCGCCCTCGAGGAAGAGAAAAGTCTGTTCCTTTAACTGAGTGACGGAGAAGTCAAGTGGCCGTTCCGAAGAAGAAAACCTCAAAATCGAAGACCCGCAGCCGCCGTGCGAGCAACTGGAAGCTGTCTGCTCCAGCGCGTAGCACGTGCCCACGTTGCGGTAGTGCGAAGACGCCGCACACCGTGTGCCAGTCCTGTGGCTGGTACAAGAATCGCGTTGTTGTTGACGTCTCCTGAGTAGTCTCGCAACATGCTTCCGGTTGCCGTTGATGCAATGGGCGGCGACCATGCTCCCGACGCCATCGTGGCGGGGGCGTTGCTCGCTGCTGAGTCGGGTATTCCTGTTGTCCTGGTAGGTCCATCCGACCTGCCTTCTCGCGTTGACACTGGTGGGCTTCCCCTCATTGAGGCATCCGAAGTCATTGAGATGGACGAGGACCCAGCGCATGGTGTCCGCCGTAAAAAAGATTCAACGCTCGTTCGTGCCGCTGAGGCAGTACGTGATGGCGTCGCATCGGCAATGGTGTCTGCGGGTAATACAGGTGCAACCATGGCCTCAGGTCTTCTGAGGATGGGCCGAATTCGCGGGGTTGGGCGACCAGCGATTGCTGCGATGATCCCGGTTCCTGGTGGTACGCCGACCGTGCTACTCGACGCTGGTGCGAACTCCGAAGTTCAGGCAGATTGGCTTGTTCAGTTCGCCCAAATGGGAAGTATTTTCGCTGAGTACCGTCTGGGAATATCGAATCCCCGGGTTGGGCTGCTCTCGATTGGCGAAGAGGCCGGTAAGGGCGATTCCCTGCGAAAAGAGGCCTACAGCGTGTTGAGCGAGGCAAGCGGTTTCAACTTCATTGGCAATGTCGAAGGTCGCGATGTGATGTCTGATGACTGCGATGTTGTTGTGACCGACGGGTTCACTGGCAATGTCGTGCTGAAGACGCTTGAGGGAGCGATGCGAAAGGTGATGTCGGCATTGACCGAGGCAGTCACCGCCAATGCAGAACTCACCGAGCATGCTGCCGCACTTTTGCCAGAAATTCTTCCCCTTCAGGCCTCGCTTGAAGCTGAAACGTATGGCGGGGCGATGCTGCTTGGAACGAACGGTGTGTGCATCATCTCACACGGCTCGTCATCTCCGACTGCTATCCATAACGCGGTTGGAGTCGCCCGTGACATGGTGGAAGCGGACGTAGTTGGTTCGATTGCTGCGGCGATACGTCCACAAGAGTGATCTTCGGCCAGCCATGCCAGGGGTACACTCTTGGCGTGGCTGAAGGACAATTGACCCGTGAAGAAATTCTTGACACCGTTCGCGACCGGCTCGCTGACATTCTCGAGACCGATCCATCTGGAATTGCCGAGGGCAATTCATTCGTGGACGACCTTGAAGCTGATTCACTTGCGCTCATCGAACTCGTTGAGGCGCTTGAGGAAGCCTTCGGAACTCGAATCCCTGACTTCCGAGTCGATGACGAAGACCTTGAAGATCTGAAGACGGTTCGTGACGCCGTCGACTACGTGGCGTCTCGGGCTGGGCTCTGACAGCAGGGTCGGCGATGAGCCGACAATTAGACGACCTGCAGAGGGCAGTTGGTCACCGATTTGGTGACGAGAAACTTCTGCAACGAGCCCTCAGTCACCGCTCGTGGATTGCTGAAAGTTCCGATGAGATCTCGAATGAACGCCTCGAGTTCCTTGGTGATGCGGTTCTTGGCTGGGTAGTTGCTGATCTCGTCTATTCCGAATTTGAAGACTGGGATGAGGGTCGACTGACCGACTTAAGAAAGAGCGTGGTGAATGCCTCAGCTCTGGCTGGCATTGCTCGAGAAATCGATCTCGGTGCGAGCCTGTTGCTTGGTAACGGAGAGGATGCGGCTGGCGGACGAGACAAAGAGTCGATTCTGTCTGACGCACTTGAGGCAGTCTTCGGAGCCGTGTACGTCGATGCGGGTTCAGCGAAGGCATTTGAAGTTGTCCAGCGCCTGATCGCACCTCGGCTATCTGAGGCTCCGGCTCGACTGGACCGGCTCGACCAGAAGTCGACCCTTCAAGAACTCCTCGCATCGCTCGGACGCCGATCTCCCTCGTATGTCTTGACTTCACGAGGCCCCGATCACGACAAAGAATTCACCGCAACCGTCGTTGTCGACGATGAAGTTCTTGGAACCGGTGTTGGGCGTTCGAAGAAGATGGCTGAACAGCAGGCGGCCGGTGAAGCAATCGACCGGCTGAACTCGGCCGATCATGCCTGAACTACCTGAGGTCGAAACAGTTCGTCGTGGCCTCGAGCGTTCGCTCGTCGGGCGCCGTTTTGATGAAGTTGCAGTTGGTCGCCACAGGGTTGCCCGACGGACCTCACCACAGGCGTTACGAGACGGGTTGACCGGCGCAAGAGTTGTTGAGGCAAATCGACGGGGAAAGTATCTTCTCCTTGAATTGGATACCGACGCGGTCGTGATGGTGCATCTTCGGATGAGCGGCCAGGTGATCATCGACGATGGAATGAACGAGGCTCCTCGACATAGTCATGTAATTGCCCTCCTCGATGATGGCAGTCGGTTTCTGTTTGTTGACCCTCGAACATTTGGCGAGGTGGTGGTCGCACCGAGAAACCGTATTGATGAGCTCATTCCTGAAATTGGCCGACTCGGGCGCGACCCGTTAGTTGACGGCGTCGACACGAGGTTGGTGTCCGAGATGTGTCGAAATCGGCGTCGACGTGTGAAGTCGCTGTTGCTTGACCAGTCGCATATCGCGGGCATCGGAAACATTTACGCAGATGAGATCTGCCATCTTGCTGGTATCCGGCCAGATCGGCCAGCTGAAACACTGTCATCTCGATCACGTCGACGACTGACCGATGCGATTGTTGACGTCATCGAGCAGGCTGTCGATCTTGGAGGGTCAACCCTTGCAGACGCGCAATATGTCGGTGTCGACGGACAGCCGGGAACATTTCAAGAGCGTCATCGGGTCTATGCCCGAACTGGTCAACGTTGTGCCACCTGTGGTCGTGGCATCATTCGCCGAATCGTCATCGACCAACGAGGCAGTCACTTTTGTCCGGTTTGTCAGCGCTAAAGCATCACGTTTTGTGTGGTGTGGGCGAGTAGATTCGTTGTGGCGTGTTTCTCAAAAGTTTGACCCTCAAAGGCTTTAAGTCGTTCGCAGATTCAACGGTGATGGACCTTGAGCCTGGTGTGACCGTTGTCGTTGGCCCAAACGGCTCGGGCAAGTCAAATGTTGTTGATGCAATTGCCTGGGTGCTCGGCGCTCAAGCACCGAAAGCCGTTCGAAGCCAGAAGATGGACGATGTCATCTTTGCCGGCACGGAAAAGCGTTCTGCTCTTGGTCGAGCCGAGGTCAGCCTGACGCTTGATAATTCAGCCGGGCTGCTCCCGCTGGAATTCACCGAGGTGACCGTTACTCGTGTGCTGTTCAGGAACGGAGACAGCGAGTACTCGATCAACGGTGTGCCGTGCCGTCTTCTCGATGTCCAAGAATTGCTGTCCGATGCAGGCGTGGGCCGCCAACAACACGTCATTGTTTCGCAGGGTCAGATCGATGCGGTGTTGAACGCCCGCCCGGAGGATCGTCGATCAATTATTGAAGAGGCTGCCGGCGTACTCAAGTACCGCAAGCGCCGCGAGAAGGCTCAGCGTCGACTTGATGCGACCGAAGCGAATTTGGTTCGTTTGCAGGACTTATTGCGTGAAGTCCGCCGGCAGTTGAAACCGCTCGAGCGGCAAGCGCAAGCAGCGCAGCGCCATGTCGAACTGCAGAAAGAACTCGACGGATTACGTATCTTCGTCGCCGGACGAGAGATTGCAACGCATCGAACAAGGCTGGTGACGATCGAACAGGATCGCCTTCAAGCGACTGAAACCCAGAACAACTCAAAATCTCGGCTGGCCGAACTCGACACGGCGATTATGGGCATCGAGTCACAGCTCACCGCCCGCGGCGCAAGTGATGTTCGTGATCGGCTGGCAAAGGTTGAACGTCTCATCGAACGCGCAGATGGTCTGCTCGGAATTATCGATGAGCGCCGTCGGTCACTCGAACGTGATCGTTCGCAGGGCCTAGACGCAGATGTGATTGCAACCCTCGAGGCCGACGTTGCCGGGTTCCGCTCCGAACTTGCCGAGGTTGAGGCTGCGCAAGCAGCATTGCAACCAGAGGTTGCGTCGCTCGAGGAAGAAGAACGCCAGCTGGAAGTTGAGCGTGAGTCTGCAGGTCACGGCGGGAAAGATCTGAGTTCAAAAGCAGCAAGCGCAGCCGCAGAGGTCCGCGGAGAACTTCGATCGGTGCGAGCCTCGCTCGAACGGAGTCGGTCTGAACGTGACCGAGCGGTCGAGCGCGTCGAACTTTCACGGGGTCAGCTGGTTGAACTCTCCGACGAGATTGAGCGCTATCGGAATGAATGTGAAGCCGCAAGCAACGCCGAAGAGCCTTTGGTTCGTCAGCATGCAAATGCTGAGGCAGCTCGCGTGCGTGCCGCAGCTGCTCTTGATGAGGCTGAAGTAAATGAACGTAAAGCCTCGTCAGAGGTCGAGCGGCTGTTTGCTCGTCAAGAGGCGTTGCAACTCGCTCTCGATGCTGCTCGGGCTCGTGCCGGAGCCGAGCGGCTTGCTGGTCTCGATGGTGTTCTTGGCACGCTGCTCGATGTCATCGCGATCGATGCTGGGTGGGAGGCTGCAGTAGAGGCGGCACTTGGCGAGGCCTTGTCTGCGGTTGTTGTTGAGTCGGCATCGAATGCGCGCAGCGCACTTGAAGCCCTTCGCACATCGGCGACCTCGGGAGCGGTGTTGGCGGCAGTGTCGGCTCCTGCGGCGAAGGCTGATGTTCCAGGTGGATGCTCGCCAGTTCTCGGCCATGTGCGCGCAACAAATTCTGGTGTTCAGTCATTGTTGGAGAGGTTGCTCTCCCATGCGGTGAGCGCCACATCTCTTGACGATGCGATTGATACTGCTTTGGCACATCAGGATCTTGTTGTCGTCACTCAAGACGGTGACCGGCTTTCAGCGACTGGGTGGCGTATTGGTTCTTCTTCGGGTGGCGCAACTGCCGCAGCACTCGAAGAGGTAGGTGCACGCGTTGAGGCTGCAATGCAGGTGCGCGATGCTGCCGAACAGCTGCGCGTCGAGGCTCGAACTGCCCTTGACGAGGCGCTTGCTGCGGAACGCGAACTGGTGACCACTCTCGATCGAAATGACGGAAGGTTCATTGCCGCATCAGAGGCGCTGTCTCAGGCTCAGGCACGTCGGCGCGAGGTTGATGCCGAACGTGAGGGTGCCGAGCGCTCAATTACTGAATTTGTCGCTGTCATCGAAGGAGATGAGCAACGCCTGGCCGAACTCGAAGCCACACTTCCGAGTTTGGTTGCGGAAGAACAAGCAGAAGCTGATGCAGTACGGCAACGTGACGAATCACGTGCCGCTCTTGACGCCTGGTCAGCTGTGCTGGTGTCGAGGCGGCGCGATGTTGAAGTTCGGTCTGCTGGGCTTAACGAACAATCGGAGTTCTTGCGCCGGCGGATTTCAGATATTGACAGCCGGTTAGAGGCAGACCGCGACGCGCAGGCAGGTGCCGCCGATCGCCGTCAACAAGTTGAGAAAGCTCTCGGAGCGGTTGCTGCGTTGAGCGCATTTGTTGTCGAGCGCCGCCAACAAGTCGTTGCTGCTCGCGATGCTCTGGTCGAGGAACGCCAACGGCAGTCTGCAGAGGTGACCGAACTCACCGAGCGACTTGACCAATTCCGTCACGAGCGTGTTGCGTCTGAACGACTGCTTGAAGAGTCACGCGAACGACTCACCAAAGCTGAGATCGCCGAGGCGGAGGTGAAGTTGCGCCTCGAAACCACAATCGAGTCATTGCGGCGTGATCTCGATATCGAACCCGAGGTCGCGGAGGCAGCTGAACCCCCTGAGGTGCCAGAGGGCGCAACTCCTGCTGGTCGTGTTCGTGAGCTTGAGCGTGAACTTCGGTTGTTGGGGCCGATCAACCCGCTCGCTCTTGAAGAGTTCAACGAGTTGAGCCAGCGGAATGAATTCCTTGAAGGGCAACTTGAAGACGTGCGGTCAACCCGTCGTGAACTCAATCGAGTGATTGCTGCCGTTGATGTTGAAATTCAGAATGTATTTGCGTCGGCCTTTGCCGATGTGAGTGCGAATTTCACTCAACTATTTGGAGCGCTGTTCCCTGGCGGTAACGGAACCCTCAAACTGACTGCTCCTGACGACCTGTTGAACACCGGCATTGAGGTTGAAGCGAAGCCCAGCGGTAAGAACGTCAAGAAGTTGTCACTGCTGTCAGGCGGTGAACGATCATTGACTGCGCTGGCATTTTTGTTTGCTGTCTTCCGTTCACGTCCTTCTCCGTTCTATGTGATGGACGAAGTCGAGGCGGCGCTTGACGACGTCAACTTGCACCGATTCTTGAATCTCATTCAGGAGTTCCGCAAGGAGGCGCAGTTGCTCATCGTGTCGCACCAGAAGCGAACGATGGAGGCAGGCGACGCGTTGCTCGGCGTTTCGATGCAACCGGGTGGTTCATCGAAAGTTGTCACCGAGCGTGTCTCGACAGCCTCAGCCCGGTAGTGCCCAGCCCAGTAATCACCAAGTCATTCGTTCTTCGTCGAGCAGTCCAACCGGTGATTGAGAGTCACAGATAGCGTCAACTGGCAATGGACCAAAACAATTGGATTTATCTCGTCCTTATCTTGCTCGTCGTCGGGTTTGGCGCGGGAGTCATCGTTGCGGGCCGACGCCGGAGCGGTTCTGAGACTCAAACAGATGATTCTCAATCGCCGGGAACGCTTGCAACGAAACGTGAAGCCGCCGTTACACCGGTAACCGATGATTCTGTCGACACGGCGGTCTCGACAGAGGCCTCGGTTGAAGAATCTGATGACGCACCAGACTCAACTGTTGATGGTGAACGTGATGAAACCGATGAGCGAGAGGCGGCGCCTACCGAACCGGAGCCCCCGAAGTCGATGCGAGACCGTCTCGCTCGAGCTCGCGGTGCATTCTCTGAGGCGATTGGCTCCGTCCTTGGACGGTCGGGCATCGATGATGCGGTCTGGGAAGAACTTGAAGATGCGTTGCTGATCGCCGATGTGGGAATCGGTGTTGCCACTTCACTTCTCGAACCGTTGCGTGATCGAGTTGCGAAGGGAGAAATTGAGAACCCGGAGGATCTCATCGCAGAGCTGAGAGCGTCGATGGTGACTCAACTCGAGGGAGCGAATCGAGAACTTTCGATGCGAGATGATGACGGCACGTCAATCTGGTTGTTTGTTGGGGTGAACGGCGTTGGCAAGACAACAACGATTGGCAAGTTGGCCTCACGGCAGATCGCATCTGGAACGAAAGTTTTGCTTTCTGCAGGCGATACCTTTCGCGCTGCAGCGGCCGATCAATTGCAGATGTGGGCTGAGCGATCTGGAGCAGAGATTGTTCGCGGGGCCGATGGTGCTGATCCGTCGAGCGTTGTGTTTGACGCGGTTGAACGGGCGACTGCCAAGCAGTTCGATCTTGTGCTTGCAGACACCGCCGGTCGACTTCACAACAAACAAAATTTGATGGACGAACTGTCGAAGGTTCGCCGGGTCGCCGAAAAGGGGAGTGGAGTCGTCACCGAAACGTTGCTGGTCATCGATGCGACAACTGGGCAGAACGGTCTTGCACAGGCGAGGGAATTTGCGGCTGCGACCGGTGTCACTGGTGTCGTGGTGACAAAACTCGATGGCTCGGCGAAGGGCGGCATCGTATTTGCGGTGGAGACAGAACTAGGTATTCCAGTGAAATTCGTCGGTGTAGGGGAGCAAATCAATGACCTGGTGCCGTTTGACCCGCAAGAATTCGTTGATGCACTCGTCAGCGTATGATCGGGAACTTTCTCAGGCCTGACGACGTCGAAGGGAGTATGCGAATGAATCGTATTCAGAAGTCAACCGTTGTGACCCTCGTTCTCGGGTTATCGCTCACTGCTTGTATCGCCGATGACACCGACTCTGGTGGGCTTACTCCACCTGAGGTCATTCGTGTGGGTGCAATGGAAGGTGGTGCTGTTGCGGCCACCGAAGAGGCAGCGGTTGCAGATACCGCTGAGTCTTCACTTTCAGCGATGGATGAAGCTGCCGCAGACGGAGATATGGCGTTGGATTACATGATGCCGTGGACGATTGTCACCGATTTCGTTGTTGGCGACCTTCCTGCCCTTCCCGGCAATTCCACCGGATACGTGTATCGAACCAACTCGACCGTTTCTGAGGAGGTTGCCGTTCGTTTGGCGACAGCATTTGGTGTTGACCCGACTCCACAAACTCGACCTGCCGAATATCAAGTGGCATGGGCGTTCGGGCCAGAAGATGGCACCGCTCCATCACTCACGATCGATGCGTACAGCCAGCATTACTGGTGGTATTCGCCAGATTGGTCTGAGCGTGAGGCGATGGACGAACTGTACGCATGTACCGAGAGTGTTGACGCCGAAGGAAACGTCACGGTCGACTGCCCTGAGCCCGAGCCGCCCGTCGGGGTGCCGACTGCTGAAGAGGCTGAGGCAGCGGCGCGTGAACTCATCGCTGCAGCGGGATTCGACGACGATGCACTCGAGTTCGAGGTCAGTGCTGATGACTGGTACGCATCGGTTTACGCAACTCGGCAGTTGATCGACGGAGTTGAAGTAACCGGAGAGAATTGGAGCTTCGGATTCGGCGCCGAGGGTGCATTGCAATGGGCGGGCGGTTCGTTTGTGAGCCCCGAGCAGGTCGGCCCGTACCCACTGATCGACGTCGAGACAGCTCTTGAGCGCCTTCGGTCGAATTACCTCGGATCCGGCGGTTCATGGGGTGGCGATGTCGCCGTGATGGAAGCTGCTGAGGAATCAGTTGCCACAGAACCCGCAATGGCAGATGACGTTGCGGAATCTGATCAGGCGATGTCGGAGATGGCGGTTGATCCCGAGGAGGCATGGGTTAATCAGGAGCCTGAAGAAATCACCGTCACCTTGATCGATGTCGTCGCAGACCTCTGGTGGGCAACTGATGTCGACCAGAACACCTGGCTCATTCCGGCATACCGGTTCATCGGCGATGACGGGGGTTGGTACACGGTGCCAGCAGTTACTGATGAATATCTCATCGAAACACCTGTATACGTCGATGATGTTGATGAGCCTGCGCCGCTGCCTGCGGTGTCAGAACCGTCCTCAGGTGCCGGAACTTCCGGATCATTCGGCCGCATGAGTGAAAGCGTTGCAGTCGTGATCGACAATCAACTCGACGAGATCGATGAGCAAATGATCGCCTTCT
>Ga0181602_10000121_pt1 | contig 67519 bp, 107 predicted proteins | sample 041ome_14_FD_148640 | JGI IMG/M metagenome (GOLD analysis project Ga0181602, IMG submission 148640) | Coastal salt marsh microbial communities from the Groves Creek Marsh, Skidaway Island, Georgia - 041408US metaG (spades assembly) | ecosystem: Environmental > Aquatic > Marine > Intertidal...
TATACAGTATTCCACCCTTGACATGTATAGGCGCACCCTGTTTAAACAGTCTATCTGTCCCTCTATACTTGGTTACACCGTTACAGGAACGTGGATATGCAATGTCTTCTGGTGGTAATTTCATGAATTCTTCACGGAAATCCTGTATAAACGTGTTCAGTTCCTTCTCTGTTCCACCCATGATGATGTTCATTGCATCCTTAATTCTTGCTCTACAGGGGGCTGGTGTGGATGATTTGACTGCTTCGATACCCATCATCTTGAGTTTGGGTTCCTTGTATCGTACTCCCTCAGAGTCATGTACATTGAGAATATACCTCTTCTTTGCAGTCCAGATGCCCTTATCTGCAATGACTTCTCGTTTCATGTACATCTTCTGGTCATATGCATTCATATGCGTTGCAAGAGCCGAATAAGACTTATCAATAAACGGTTCCAGCTTCTCTTTTGCAAGTTTATCCAGAAAGGCCACGACTTTGCCAGTCTCTTGTCCCTCTCCAAAGATTTTATGTACCAGTGCGTCAAAAGTAATGTATACCGAGTCCGTATCCGATGCAATAACATAGTCTATATTCTCCGTCTTTAACACCTTGTTCAGATGTATATTCAGTGCCTTTTCGATCCATCGAATAGACAATTGTCCCGCAGTGGTGATAGCAGTTGCAATCAGCAGGTCATAATACCGAAACCAGTTGTTACCGATTGCACCATATGCGGAGTTCAGTGAAATCTTCTTTGCCATCTGAATGTTGTTATACTTGGATATATCCTTCAGAAGTGCAGGGTTCTTGGTATCCTCGTATTCCTGTTCTGCTTGCAACATGAGCTTCTTGTACTTCACACGGTCATTGTACATGCTCTCCATCAATTCTGGTAGAAAGCCCCGGATATCTTTTCGGAAAAATGCACCATTCGGTGTCATGCAGTATTCAGTGTCATTCTTTGCCTTACCCTCTAGCAGTTTATCCACCATACCTTCTGCAAGGTCAGCACCACTATTGACAAGCGTCTCTGGTGAGATGTTATACTGCATGATCAGATGTGGATACAGGGAGTTAAGGTCAAATGACATTACCCAGTTGTGCATACCCACCTGTGGGTCTTTCACATATGCACCCTCGTATTTCTCGTTCTTGCCATGTTCTTTCTTGGGTGGAATGACCAGATTTCTCTCACGAAGGTGATTATAGATGAGAATATCCCAGTACCGCACCGTACCAAGAACATCAGTCAGGTTGACCTTTGCCTCGTATGCCATCGTCAGACATAGTTCAATGAGGCGCATCTTATCCTCTAGTTTGTCAACCAGTTCCACGTCAGTGATGTTGTATTCGATGAATGACTGATAATCCTTAGTGTACCACTCACGGAAAGTGTCAAATGGATTGCCATCCTTACGTTCACCCAGTTCGACATATGCAATATGGTCCAGTGTGTACCGTTCTTGGTTCGTATATGTGAACTTCCGATACAGGTCGTAATAGTCCAGTGCAGATACACCGTCGATGGTGTAAATCTGGTGTGTTCTACCCATCTGATACACTTGACGGTCAAATACGTTGCGCCATGGAGATAGACGTTTCACCTCGTCCTCGTCAAACACTCGTTTGATACGATTGCAGAGATAGGGAATATCGAAGAATTCAGTGTTCCATCCTGTCACGATATCTGGTACATTCCTCTCCCAGAACGCAAGAAACTCCTTGAGCAGATGAACTTCACTCTCGCACTTGATATATGTCACATCATCACGGTCATTACGGAAATCATGCAATCCCCACACCACAATGCGTTTGGTTTGATGATTCTTGACGGTAATGGACAACATGGGCTCGAGTGCGTCCTCTGGTTTCGGAAAACCGTTCTCGCACTCCACCTCAATGTCGATGGTGATGACAAGCATCTGGTCCAAGTCCCAATCGACACGGCCTGGATACTCGTCTGCAATCCAACAATAGGGATATTGTGTGTTACCAAACACGATATCCTGATTATCTCTATCTGCAATCCAATCCTTGGCATCACGAATGGAGTCGAACTTATGCGGTAGTACAGCACGCCCATCTAGGGTACTGTATCCTGTTCTCTCCCTCGTGTTCACAAGGTCGAATAGTGTGGGTTGATATTTAACTCTCTTGGTGAGACGTTTGCCGTTCTCGACATAACGTACCAGAAGAGAGTTGCCGTATTGAAGAACATTTGTATAAAAAGACATATGATGACTATATATCATTTACCCCAATCTGTCAAGGAACTTATAAATAGTATTCTATAGGAGTGAACACATGGCAAATTTCAGAGCTGACTTGCAAACATATGGTCCATTTGGACATGACAACAAAGTATTTGAAGTACCAATGATTGCAAACAAGAATGGTGAGGTTGTCACTACAGAAAATCCATTCCCTGTCACCATTACACAGGCAATTGGTTATTCAAACCGTTCTACAGTGAATGACGCATTTGGTCGTCTTAGAGTTTCCAATCCACATACACTATTTGACTCCTCACTACGATATGGTGATAATACAGATAAGTGGTCAGAGAGTGAAACAGATAACTCCGGCAACTCTGGATCAGCACATAATGCCAGTCAAGGTTTGATGGATATTACTCTTGGCACATCTAGTGGTGACGAGATTATTCGTGAGACAAAGAGAGTGTTTTCATATCAGCCTGGTAAGTCACTACTGGCATTGAATACCTTTGTGATGAATGAAGGTAAGACTAATCTTCGGCAGAGAGTTGGATATTTTGGTGCTGAAAATGGCGTATTCCTTGAACTTGATGGAACTGATCTGTATATTGTAAAACGCAGTAAAGTGACAGGTTCAGTAGTTGATACCAAAATTGCACAGGCAAACTGGAATATTGACACAATGGATGGTGATGCAGACACCGCAAATCCATCTGGTTATACTCTCAGTATTGATAAGGCACAAATTTTCTGGTCTGATTTCGAATGGCTTGGTGTTGGTTCAGTTCGTGTTGGTTTTGTTGTCAATGGTCAATTTATTCCTGTTCATGCATTCCATCACGCAAATACAAGTGATGCAGCATATGATGGTCTATCCACTTATATCACTACCGCAACACTACCATGTCGGTATGAGATTACTAATACAGGTGCTACAGGTTCAGCATCAACGCTCAAACAAATTTGTTCCAGTGTAATGAGCGAGGGTGGATATAATAACACATCCATTTCTCGCTCTGTATCAACTGCCATTACTGGAAAGAACATTTCAGATACCGCTGACACACCACTAATTAGTATTCGACTTCGTAGTGGTAGAACAGATGGTGTTGTGGTTCCGATGTTTGCTGATCTGTATGGTTTACAACAAGCAGCATTCCAATATAAGGTTTTTACTAACGTAACAAGTCTCACAGGTGCCAGTTTTGTGTCTGCTGGATCAGACAGTAATATTGAGTATGATTTATCAGCAACAGCATTAACTGGCGGCAATAAGATCATGGAAGGTGTGTTTGTTGGTGATACAAAGGGTGGCGCATCAAATATAGATTTTGCACACCTCAATCACCAATTACAGTTAACAAGATCATTGGGTAGTTCTACTGGTGATATTTTCACACTCGCAATTAGAGCAACAACGAATAATGATGATGCGGTTGGCGCATTGAACTGGCAAGAACACAGTTAAGTCTCTTGACACACATTCTATTCTGTGATATATAAATACTGTTATGGACACATTTCTAGAACTCCTCTCTGAAGATAAAGGTGGCAAGAACTTACATCTTGAACACCTTGAAGACGAAATACTCAACTATGGCGTTGATGGTGGACGGGCTGCAATTAACTTTCTCCGTTCTCTCCGTGATATGTTGGCAGGAAGTTCCCGTTCTTCCGTAAACATGACAGTTAAATGGGATGGCGCACCCGCAATCTTTGCTGGTATTGACCCAGCAGATGGAAAGTTCTTTGTCGCAAAGAAATCCGTGTTTAACGTCAATCCTAAGCTGTATAAGAGCAACGAGGAGATTGATGCTGACTTGTCTGGTACATTGAACAGTAAGTTCAAAGTAGCCCTCTCAGAACTCTCTAAAATCGGTATAAAGGGTGTTCTACAGGGTGATTTGATGTTTACCGACGACATCGAAACTGATACCATTGATGGGGTGTCCTACTACACATTCCAACCCAACACCATCGTATATGCGGTTCCTACTGACAGTGATTTGGGTAAGTCCATGAGCCGTGCAAAGATTGGTATTGTATTCCACACCACATATACTGGTGACGATCTACAGTCCATGAAGGCATCCTTTGGTGCAGATATCAAGGGACTCAAGAAGACATCCTCAGTGTGGATGGATGATGCAACATACAAGGATACATCTGGAAGTAGCACATTCACAGACAAAGAGACACAACTGATAACCAAATACCTCAGTGATACAGGTCGCACATTCCAACGTATCAATGCAAATGGACTAAAGGCGTTCCTACGTCTACAGGACAGTATGACAGGTAATCTTGCTGGTGCATCACTCAAGACATACAACAACAGCATGGTCCGTAAAGGTCAGAAGATTACTAATCCATCCGCACATGCAAAGGGATATGAGGATTGGGTCAGAATGCACTTCGACAAACAGATTGAGAAGGCAAAGAGTGATGCTGGAAAGAAGAAGTATCAGAACATGCAGAAAGAGTATGTTCGTGAAGTCAAGAAGCACACCAAGAATCTAGGTAACATTATTCAGTTTCAGAACCTACTTGTAGAAGCAAAACAGGTCATCGTGAATAAACTGAACTCAGTGCGTCAGATGACTGATACCTTCATTCGCACTTCCAATGGTTATAAGGTTACTAGTCCAGAAGGTTACGTTGCAATTGATCGTGTAAAAGGAAATGCGGTCAAACTTGTTGACCGCATGGAGTTCTCCTTTAACAATTTCACCGCCATCAAGGCATGGGATCGTTAACCGTACTTGAATTCCTTTCCTGCTGCTTCTTCTAGTCGAGCCATGACATCTTCAGTGAAGTATGTCTCAGGGTCATTCAGAATAGTCTTACCAAACTGCTTCGAACCATCAGGCAACTCAATACGAGTCGATACCTTCTTGAAGATTTCATACTTCTCTGCGAGTTCCAACAGACCATAGTACTTGTCCAACCCAGTGGAATAGGACAGTCTTACATCCACCATCTTATTCTCAATGGTCAAACGAGATTTGTGGTTCTTGCAGTGAATAATATTTCCCACAACCTCAGTACCATCCTTGTCCTTCTTCTTAGACAGATAGACGATAGAGGATGCTGCATACTTCAGACCAGAACCACCACCCATCTCTTTTGTTGGGAACATGGAACCAACAACGTCATAGGTATGGTTGGTGACTACCATAGGCACCTTTGCCTTACCTAGTTTCAGTGTCAGGACACGGAACGCAGCCTTGAGTACCTGTGCTCGTGTCATGTCACGAGTCTCTTTACCATCTGCCGTATCCTCTACCTCTTTAGTGGTAGATAGCATACCCAGTGAGTCGAGACACAACATCATCTGTGGACGGTCACCTTCTGGTTTCGACAGATGGTCATCCAGAACACGAATTGCCTGTGTCCGAAACTCCTGTACAGTGGTGACAGGCATGACAACCATACGCTTGGGGTCAATACCACGGTCAATCACCATCTGACGTGTGATTGCACTCTCACTCTCAAAGTATAGAACACCAGCATCAGGGTTCGCATCAAGGAAGTTCTTGACCATACCCATGAGAAAGAATGTCTTACCTGTTGCACTCTCACCAGCAATCGCAGTGATCTTATTAGATGGTAGTCCACCATATAGACTACCCGACAGAAGTGCATTGAAGATGTATGAACCAGTGTCAATAAAGTTCTCTACATCACCAGCCTCTACTCCATCATCTACAATTGCAGCGTACTCGTTTCCTGCTGCCTTGATTGCGTCCTGTAAAAAATTACTCATCCATGCCTCCTTTATAAATCAGCGTTTCTTCTTCCATTCTCTGCTCAATGATATCAACTAGAATATCACCAATCAGTGTAAAGAAATCCTCATCGAACTCATCGCGAGGAATGTTGTTGTTGTCTTCTATGTTGTAGTCAAACGAGAGTTGTGCAAACCCCTCTGGTGTCGGTTCTGGAACACTAATGCGTCCATACGAATAGACTACACCAGAGAACCTATGGTCACCACGCAAGAGAACCGATGCTTGAGCATCGTCCTCTCTTGATACATACTCCCATGTGTCTGGATTAATTCTTGGTATGCTCATACTTGCCATCCTTCTCCAAAATCTGTATTATCAAATACAGGTTCATTAAATGTGTCTTCTTTCTGGTTACTGTCAACCAGACCATCCTGTTCACTTGCATCTAGGTCATGCAGACGCATCTTTGCACGGTCGATACCGATAACAAATCTCTTGTTCATCGTTGGGTCATTGTATCGGTTCTTCAACTGCTTGACTGCGATTTGGTTTCGTTCCTCAAGTTCCTCACTAGAAATAAGCGCAAACATGAGGTCTGCCGTAGCAGGAAGACCAAAAGACTCTGACGTGTCTTCCAAACCAACATCTGTGTTGGAGTACCCGCTCCTTGTGGTCTGTGTTGCCGACATAATCGGGACATTTGTTTCAACTGCGAGTCCCCTAAGCTCCTCTGCAATCGATTTAATATACATGTACGAGTTGACATTTGCTGCCCCCTTGAATCTACTAGATGCACAGATGTTTAGATAGTCAATGAAGATGATATCTGGTTTGAATGACTTCTTGACTGCGAGCTCCTTGATAAGACCACGAAAGTGTCCAGAGTGTGCAGATGCAGTTGGATACTCCTTGATTACCAATTGACCAGTGGTGTTCTTGATAATCTTGTTGATCTTGTCATCATACATCTGTTTTGGTAGACTATGTAGGTCTTCCATAGAGATATTCATGAGGTTTGCATCAATACGTTCTGCGATACGTTCCTCTGCCATCTCCATAGAAATATACAGGACGTTCCTACCTTGGTTCATACAGTTCGCTGCCATGTGACACATAAACAGAGACTTACCCACACCAGTTCCAGCAAGGGCAATGTTCAGTGTCTTGGGTGGTAGTCCACCCTTAGTAATACGATTGAAGAAGTCAAGGTCGAAAGGTATCTTCTCCTCTACCGTGTGGTAAAATTCGAACCGTGATTCTGCATCAAGTAGATAATCATGACCAACAGAGTTATCAAAACCAACGGCCAAGGCATCAGTGAGAATGCTCGGAATAGCATCGACATTTCGATTCTTATCTTTTCCATCAATAATTTGAATACCTTCAACGATTGCATTGTATACCGCCTTATCCTTACAGAATTTCTCTGTAGTCTCTACTAACCACTCTAAATTCGCATCATCGTCTTTCTCAAGACTCTTAACTACATCAATTACCGCCTTGACATCTTGTTCGTTCAAGTCACGGCGAGTGTCGATCTCAATTTCAATAGAAGTCTTGTTTGGTAGAGTGTTGTATTTATCTACAAACTTCTGTATCTCTTCGAATACAATACGTTCACTACGGTCAGAAAAGTAATCCACCTTCATATGTGGAAGTACCTTTCTGGCGTAGTTCTCGTTTGAGATTAACTCAGATAGAGCTGTCCTCTCAATTGTCTTCATCTAGTCGGCCTCGACACTCAGAGAGAAATTCTTGTTGTAGGTCATGGGATGTTTCCCAGATATTTTCCCACACAATGTCCTGACTCTCTTCTGTTAAATCACCATCCTCGTCCTCTTCAATGTCATGATGCTTCTTGACCTCTTCAAGAATTTCATCATAGTCCCACTCAGATGATTCGTCTAGTTCATCTCCAATGTAGAAGTTAGCACCAATAAAGTTTGGCATCTCATCCTCATAAGTCACCTCAGTAACAACATCAGGACAGATTGCAGCAATTGCAGTCAACAGATTCTCAACACCAGTTATAGGAGCACCCCATGCAGAAACAGTTCGAATCGTACAACCGCTCTCACCAATTCCGCGGAAACAGCTGTCCTCAAAGTCTTCGATATAACACCACTTGGGTCCGATGTTTTCGAGGGTCCACTCGTATTTCTCTGACTGCTCATAGGTTACGTTTGTTCCATCAACAAACATATCACCGAACCACTTGTAGTCCTCAGTTTCACGCACTCTAGAATACAGTTCCTTAATAAGATTAACTGCATTCGAATTTAGATTTTCCATGTCAATGCATGTGTTTACATTGTTAGCCATTTTCTTCCTCTTCCAAAAAATATTGTGAGACAGGTATCTCACATCTCACTAAAAAGTCCACACCCACAGTTTCCCTATAAGACTGTGAATATACAACTTCACTTACTCCAGCAGAGTATAACATCTTCGCACAAGAAAGGCAAGGTGCATGTGTAATAAATGCTACTGAACCTTCACCTGACTCGTTTGACCTCGCAAGTTTTGCGACAGCGTTTGCCTCTGCGTGAATTACCTCTGGTTTTGTAACTAACTCCTTTGTTACCGCAATCTTAGATACTTTAGAATAGACCTCATCTTCACATTCATTGGTCCACCCACTCGGCATACCATTGTATCCGATACTTATGATACGGTGGTCCTTAACCAGAACACACCCCACCTTAAGTTTCTCTGCTGTGCTGCACTCTGCATATGCATGTGCAGCCCGCATGTGTGCTCGAATGTGTTTAGGTTTCATACACCATTCAATCCCAGTGTGGTCTTTAGGTCAGGCGCACGGTATCCCGGCCCCTTCATAACCTTACCATCCTCACGATAGATAGGTTTACCCTCTGGTCCAAGTTTAGTCATGTTGCTATTATGCACCTCTTCGAAACATTTGTCAAGGTCCAATCCAAAAGAATGTCCAGCACCATAAACGACATACAGAAGGTCAGTGAGTGCATCAGCAACCTCTACAATGTTTCTCTCTTCGATTGCTTGACCCAGTTCCTTAAGTTCCTCGTCAATCAGGTCGTATCGCAATTGTGATACACTTGTCCATGTGGGTTCAGTCTCTACAGTCTGACCAAACGCAGTCATGAACTCTGCTACCTTCTCAAAGTTCGTACTCATAATTATCTGTCTCCTCATTCTCATTCAAAATAAATGCACCATTGCGAAGATGAAACTTACGAGCCATCTCTGTCTTAGGTGATAATGTGACTAGACGTTTGAAGTTATTCTCAATCGCATAGTCTCTCAGTTCATAGATTATATCACGTCCTGCGCCTGGAGCATAACTCCATACAGTGTATGCGATACAGTTATCACCCTGTGGATGTGAGTACAGGGCAAGTTCTCTTACAGTTTTTGGAATATCTGTTGTAAATGCTGTGCATACAATGGCGGTAGGTTTATCCTCGCCAATGTAGAACATCTCGCCCACAGACTTGCGAAATGCATATGATAAAGAAGGACGAACAGGATCGTCCTTCACAAAGGTTTCATCACTAAGTACCTTGATCAATTCAGTCTCCCAGACTGCCTCAATAGGTATGCCAGTACATTAGACCAGTATTGGATACCCCATTCTGATTTAGATGCTTCACATGCCCTTAAAGCTGTCTCGGCATTTCCCACTAGACGTTCCCAGTTCATTCTCTTGCAACCTCTCAACCACGTCACCAAACATGGTGAACATATCTTTAACCTTCGCAGATTTATCTGCTTGTGGGATGCAGATTGCCTCTGCACCCCGTCCTTGTCCCTCGACAAGATTTGCATTCTCCATGCATGTGTTCATGTCTGGCATGTTCACTGCATACTCTGCACCACTCATAAGAGTGACAACCAACAGTGCCTTAATCATTACACCTTACTCCATCCCACCATATCGCAAATATACTTAGTCGTTCCAACCAGAACCATGTCACCCATCATTGTGCTGCGACAGGTCTTTCCACCAAACATGGGAGTCACATCTTCGTTCTCCCACCAACCGCAATCAATCGAGTTGGTGAGAGTAAATGCAATCTCACATGCATCAATGTCACTCGTCCCATCAGCAACTTCGACAAGGGCAACGGTGCGAGCAAAGTCTTCTGCCGCACCGTGAATAACCGCAACCTTCATCAGATCACCTCTACCGGCTTGTTCCACTCACCAATCTTGATATCGTTGTACCAAGCGGTATCGAAATAGTCAGTCATCGAATCACTCCGATCATACCAGTTTATACCCTTCATGGCAGCAAGCAATTCCATCAAGAAATTCTTTGCAAGACCATCAAACCATCCGAGATGGTAGACGTTCACACCGTTTTCAATCTCTTTGTCAGTGAAGAGTCCAGCAGGAATCTTCCGAAGGGTCACAACCAGAGTGCTGCCATTGTTAACCTTGATGGTTCCCTTGACACCGTACTCAGCAAGAACCTTCTTGATTGCAGGGGCAAGTTCTTTCTTCGTCTCTTTACTCACATAAGCCATTTGTCTTTCCTTCTCTGATTATGTCTAACTATACCACACTCAAACGAATCTGTCAACAATTAATTCCACTTTTTCAAATATTTTTCATAATCATATAATCCTAAACCAAAAACTATGTCTTTGAATAAACGAAGTGTTTTTCTACCACCACCAGGCAAACGTAAAAACTTTATCTCCCATTCTCTCCATCGACTGTCATTGAGCATATCATCAACAGTTTCAACTTCATGAACCTTTTTATAAACCATTAAGACGTGCATTAACCGTCTATAAGTAGGGTTTACTCTTCCCTCTTCATTTAAATCAACTAGTCTTTTTGATTTTGCAATGTCAATCACAGTATCAATTTTCATATTTCATCTCTCTCTGATTATGTCTAACTATACCATGCAGGATTCGTTTTGTCAACCCCTGTTATGCAGCAACCGCAAATATTTCTGCGTCACTACCGTAGAGGTCAAACTTCTTGGAAACCAACTCACGCTTTCCAGACTTGGGGAAGTCGATGAACTTGGAATAGGGTGACTTCTTAGCATACACCGTAATGTCACGTTCCTTGTTGAGTTTGTTCCAAACGTAACGACCACCAGCAGACTGTGAGTGACCAGCCATCAGGGTGATATCCATCTTCTTCATGAGGAACTTATAAATCTTGATTGCAAGGTTATTACCCTTGTAACGACTATCGACGTTCAAGAGGTCAACATGCCATGCACCACGCTCTTTCGACAGTTCTACCTTTGCAGCAATGCGATGGCGAGTGTCCATGTCACCATAGGGAGTGCGAACCCGTTTGGTTATGTTGCGGTCATAGACCCACACAACATTATATGTGCGTTCTTCTTTCTCAATGTAGATATCATATCCAAAGGCACGACCTACAAGCTCTAGGTCTTCTGTGCTACCATAACCAAGGAAAACTCCCTTGTTCATCGTAATTCTGTCAACCATTTGTAACCTCTTGATTTCTGATTATGTCTAATCATACCATACGAAAAGGGGTTTGTCAATCAAAATCGACTCGGAATCCAAGAAAAATTCACATCATCTAGCCAACGCCATTCACCTGTTTTCAGTGATTTTATGGGGGGCAATGCGGGTTTGGGGTCCATACCTAGAACGCCGGGGGGAAGTTCTAGAACTTCCCACTTGTCTCCGTGTTCCCGAATACGATTCTTACCCTTGTTGGTGATGCCCTTGAGGGTGAGGATCATTATGCCCGACCTCGACCATTCATATTCGGCATCTTTAACCCAGCTTTCTTGAAAGCTTCAGAGATACGCTTCTCAGGGTCTTTACCATCCTTCCAGACTTCCAACTCGGAAATGTCAATCCCTGCTTCTCTCATGATCCGCTTCTTGATCATCAGGTCACGAAATATCCAGTTGCAATTCATCATAACGTCTTCCTTTTCTCAGTGTATAACTAACTATACCACACGAAAAGGGGTTTGTCAACAACTTTTTTCGATTATCGACGCCTTTTTTGCATTTCCCTTGCAATCCAAGACTTTGCACGTCCATTCGAAACCTTGTTACGAAGAAGACCCTGCACACGTTTCCAGACCTTACCAAATACGTCCTCACCAGCATCGTTGTTATCCACAATGATCATACCTGACCCAAAGTGGTTGTTGAACTTACCGATGTTGGACTGAACGTCCTTCCAAGACTGAACGACGATGGATTCTGGAACACTTCTAGCACGTTGTGCATTGCGTTCAAGTGCAGTGTCCAGTGAGGTGTTTACGAAAATCATATAGGTGTCGTAACCTAGTTCTCGTAACTGTTGAGACTGACGAGCAATCTTATCATAATCCCGGCCGGTCCCATCTATGATAAGTCCAAGGCGACCTTCAAGATAGTTTGCCTGACGAGCCTTGGTGATTTGTTTTGCACGGTCACGAACAACGTCTCTCTCCTGCTCTTCCTCTGGAGGCATCTTAAGAGATAGACCAGCATCCTTCAACAGTTTCTCGAAAGCATCGTCTGAGTTGACAATCTTGAGTCCTGTTCCCCCAGTGGTGCGCCTGACAACGTATGACTTACCGCTGCCAGGCCCACCTGCTAGGAAAAATGCTTTAAATATGTTGGGGTCGTAAACCCCTTCCTGTAGTTCGTGAAAACTCTTCATTTTGCATCTGCCCTTTTCTATATCCTGACATTTCTATGATGTATTTATCATTCTCTGAAAGTGGTTCCAATTCCATTTTACGTTCCTGCCTCTGAAAGTTCAATTTCTTAATGCGATTCTTGGTCTTAGCCATTTTATCTTCCTTTCGCTGTTTGTATTGGGATATAGATTTTTTTGAGATGGGCGTCTCCTTTCTTAGTATAGGGTGTTGATGATTTCTTGATCACCCTCTTGAATAGGTTCTGGATTGGTGCTTGTGGGTAGTTCTCTGTTGAGAGAATCCTTCACTCCTTCAATAATCATTCTATGGTGAGAATTTGTATTATCGAAGTCATGACGAATTTTTGTCACAAGAAACTTACCATTGTATATTCTATCAAACTTTTCGTTCTCTGTTGTTTTTGTTGATGCGGTATATGGAAGATTGATATCTACTACATCACCAGCCTGAATATTAGTGCTTCCGTTCACAGTGATTTGTACAGTGAATCCAGTTTTAATTTGTTGCAACTGAGCATTTCTTCTCTGTATCCATTTCTCTGGAGAATTTGAAGAGAATGGATTTTGGTTGAATTCATCAACAACAGTATTGCTCGATCCAAACCCACTTGTTGGTTGCACAAATGTTCTCGCGGGAAATGAAGAGATATTCTTTTTATCTTCTGTAATATAAACACTACTCACAATTGGAAAATCATCCTTATTGTCACCTTGGTATCGGCTGTTCGTTTTTTCAATATGCATTTCATCTTTAAAATTTGTCATATAGTTATATGTATGTTTTTGATAATTTTTAGAGATGATGTCATGAACATATAATGTAGACGCATATGTACCAGACCTATTTGAAAGAATAGGATCATGAGCATTCACTATATTGAAACCCAACAGTGCAGAGAAATCTGCTTCGATATCAATCGCACCCTTTTTATTTCTTGTTCCTGCTTTAATTTCATAAAACTCTTGTTTGCTCTTTTGTGCATAAAGACTTGCAAGTGATCTAAAATGAAATCCTCTATATGTCTCAAAACACAAGTAGCAGGGATCATTGTGTTGTTTAGATATGGCCAGATTGGACATGTCTTGAATTAATTCAAAAGGTCTTTTATTTGGGGATATGATTTTTCTGTTATCTGCACTTGGTTCAAGATACAATCTTTTCTTGGTGCCAAGATGGTCTTGAAACACTTTCTTGACAATATCTGTGGAACTACCAGTGAGGGTGCGGTTAACTCTCACTCTCTCATTGACTAACGCCTCTCTGGATGAGAAGGAAATACCATATGCCTGAACACCATTACCCATATCTTGACGAGCAATGATTTTATTGACAAAAAGTGCGTTTTCTGTAAAATCTATAATTCTACTTTTATCCGTGTCAGACGCAGTTGCAATTTTTAATTTTAGATACTCTTGTCCAATCAATGGAAACATTGATGACAGGTTGACCGAATCGGCAACCATCATCATTCCAGACAACGTACTTTTAGCGATGTCTTCGAACAAGGTCAAATTCACAATTGCATAGTCAATATCAACTGTCTGTCCAGATGATGAAATGAGTTGTGAATACTGTATCTCAAACTGTCCTGCCTGGTAAATCTCAGACACTAAACTACACTCCTATTGATCAAATCATTAAACTGGTCTACAAATTCACTAAGGTATGAAGGGTCCAGTAGTCTTATTCTTCGCAAACTGTCTTGCTGTTCCTGTTCGAATTCTAGATTTGTAATTGGAGTTGCAGATGGGTAATCTGTATTGTCTGTCCCAATGTCAATTTTTATAGTGGTATCACCAGATGTTTGGAAAATTTCATAATGGTGAATTCCATCCACATTCGAATACTTATTTTTAACGTGTGCGAGAAACTGGCGTCTGCTCATAGGCCATTGATGATATCGGTCAACAATGTCATTCATCAACAGAACTACCCAGTGATACTCACTGTCACCATATAACTTATGTGCGATCATTTCTGGAGTCTCGCCTTCTTTCACATCATATGTATCAAAAAATGCTCTGTTAGTTTTTGCCTTTGAACGAGCAACAATGCGTCTTAAAATATTTGTTGCTACTTTGAATTGACCATTACCAACAGCATCGTATGGAATAACTGGAAAAGAATTGAAGTACATGATTAGTAACCCTCCTCAACTCTATTGCGATACATGAGTTCGATTTCAGTAAATCTGAGTGTCATCGTTGTTCTTTGTGGTGGTGGTGAACCAGAGGCATCAGGTTCATATGCAGTATACCTGTCGCCGCCATACTGAACGTCCACGCCAGTTAAGTATGATGTTCCAATTTTGTTTATATGTGAATTCTCTTTATCTCTATACATATATTGAATATCAAACACATCTGGAATAGACTGTTCTCTAAGATTCTTTGCACCTGCGATTTGACTTTCCCCATATTCTGGAGACATGTGGACTTTAAATAACTTAACAATCTCTCTAATTTTTTGAGACTCGGATGCACTTTTTGGAATCATGATAAAGGTGAATTCAAACGACCTTCTACCAATCCCCTCAAACATCACTTCCATTCTTGGTGTGATTATCTTACCCCTCTCAAGAGCAACCAACTGAGAAAGGCCGGGTGTGAGGGCATTTGCTGCTCCAATGACTGCTTGTATTCCACCATCTATCGCAGCATCAACACCTTTTGTTAATACGTCACCAGCTAGGGATTTGGCAGCGCCAAGCTGTCCGCCATATAATTTTTCTGCAATTGCAACTGCACCTGTTCCAGCTCCCACTAATGCCTCTGCCCTTCTAGTAATTTCTGTCTCTGCATAGTTTGCATTATATGAAACACTAACCTGTGGGGGCATATAGAGTGCTATTGACTGCACTATTCTAGTTGACGCTCTCCTAGACATTGTAATACTAGAGTTTGATCCTCTTTGTCTCTGGATTTTTTCTTGTTGTACTGCTTCGATAGATTCTTTTGTTGCTCCTTGAATGTTATCAACTATATCATCTACGTCTAGACTTGGTTGTGGTGGATTTGGTTTTACCTTGCCTGGCTCGTTTGTTCTGATACCAAATAGAATGTAATGTCCCTGCATTGGATCAATAGCAACGTCATCTGGATAAGATATGATGGGTGATTGTCTAGATTGTGGTGCTAGTCCACCAACTGCATTTTGTGGATTTGCGCCCTTTAGTCCAGCGGCGATCCCACCAACCACTGAGTTTACCGCACTCCTTGCCATACTGGTTGCTGCAGCCTGTGCAACGTTTACAAATGCGTCTTTAAGTGCCATGTCTAAATATCCTTATACACTTTGAATTATTTATAACGAATGGCATACAAAGGTCGATATACACCAGTGAACCCTAAAAAGTATAAGGGTGATCCACGCAACATAGTCTACCGCTCCTTATGGGAAAGAAAGTTCATGGTGTACTGTGATAACAGTACGAACATTCTAGAATGGGGGAGTGAAGAAATCATTATACCCTATTTATCCCCTTGGGACGGACGTATTCACCGATATTTTCCAGATTTCTACATCAAGGTCAAACAGCACGATGGCAGTGTCAAGAAGATGATCATTGAGATCAAGCCCAAGGTGCAGTGCAAACCACCAAAACAACCCAAGAGAAAGACCCAAAGATATCTAAACGAGGTCAAAACATGGGGTGTCAACTCTGCAAAGTGGAAATATGCAAATGAGTGGTGTTTGGATAGAGGTCTGGAATTCAAGATTTTGACTGAAGACGAATTAGGTATCTCGTATAAATAATACTATGGCAGAGAGCAAATACATTCAGTCTGTAAAACAGGCAGCAGGAGAACGTCCACGTTCCACAGAGTGGTACAAGGACAAGATCAAGGAGTTTGGTACACCAGGCGCACTAGACTTGATTCGTGACGGTAAGCAGGCAACACGCCCATTCTTTGGACGATTGAACATGTTTATCTATGACCCAAAGTTCAAGAAGACACTTCCATACTATGACACTTTTCCCCTCGTTCTTCCCATCGAAAACTATCCAGATGGATTTCTAGGTATCAATCTACACTACCTACCAATCCCCCTTAGAATTCGACTGTTGGACAGACTTGTAGACTTCTCAAACAACACAAAATTCGATGAGTCAACCACACTTGATGTTGACTATTCGGCACTAAAGAATGTACGGTTAGTTCGTCCTACCATTCACAAGTATCTTGCGGGACAGGTTAAGTCACGGTTTCGTAGAATTGATGCAGACGAGTTTACGATTGCGACACTACTACCAGTGCAGAGGTTCAAGAAGGCATCTGCATCAGAGGTATGGAAAGAATCTAGGAGCATGATCTAATGGCCATTCTACCAAACTTTCTAGAGGGAACTGCAATCGGTGTTCTCAATGATGTGCTATCTGCATTTCATTCTAATGAAGGATATGCACAACCAAACCGATATGAGGTAAATCTGTTTCCACCATCAACTGGTAAGACAGGAGCATCATCGTCATTGATGAACATGTCCGCATCTCTCATGGGTGATCCACAAGGTGGTGGTAATGGTAGAGACGTTGGACTGAGATGTGAATCAGTAACCCTACCCGGCATCAATCTTGCAACGGCAACAGACTCAAATATCTATGGTCCAACAAGAGATATTGTAGAAGGTGTGACATATGCAGAAGAGGTCGCAATGACATTTTCAGCAAGTACTGACTTACAAGAAAGAGTATTCTTTGAGACATGGCAGAAGCAGGCATATAACCCAGATACATGGAACGTTGGTTATTATAAAGATTACGTTGGGACAGTAGAAATTTACCTTCTCGACAAACAAAACCAAAGAAAATATGGACTAAAATTGTGGGATGCATTTCCAAAGAGTATTAACGGAAGTGATTTGAGTTATGGCTCATTTAACGAGAACCTAAAAACTACAGTGAACATGTCATTTAGATATTGGACACCACTAGACACAAATGGTCAAGGACCAAATATTCTAAACAACATTATTGACACCGTTGCAAATGGTGTTTCAAGACAGATACTAAGCAATATACCGAAAGTGCTTCGGAGACTATAAAGGATGAAATATTATGGCATTACCCAAACTAAAAATTCCAGAGTATGAACTGATTGTACCATCAACACAGGAGAAGATCAAGTATAGACCATTTCTTGTAAAGGAAGAAAAAATTCTGTTGATGGCAATGGAGAGTGATGAACCAAACAGTGTGAGTAATGCGCTATCGACAATTGTTACAGAGTGTACGTTTGGTTCCGTTGATGGTTCCACCGCACCAGTGTTTGATGCAGAGTATATCTTTCTACAGGTGCGATCAAAATCTGTTGGTGAAACTGCAACGTTAAGTGTTGTTTGCCCTGATGATGGAAAGACCAGAGTTGATGTGACGATTGATTATAGTGAAGTTGGTGTTCAGATGAGCGTTGACCACACCAATGAAATTCAACTGACTGATGACATTAAGATGTTTATGAGGTATCCAACACTTAGAAGTCTGAGTGGTTACGATGAAGAGAACGAGACTGAGAGTACACTGAAGATGATGCAGACTTGTGTTGATGAAATTCATTTTGGTGATGATGTTTATAAAAGGGTTGATATGTCAGATAAAGAACTTTCTGAATTCTTTGACGACATGACGACAGAAATGTTTGGTAAGGTACAAGATTTTTTTACGACTATGCCAAAGTTGCGTCATATTTTGGATATCAAAAATCCAAAGACGAAGAAGAAGAGTGAGTATATGCTGGAGGGACTGGCAGATTTTTTTATCTGAGTATGTCATACATGTCTGTTAAAAATTATTACAAAACAAATTGGAGTATGATGTACCACCACAAGTTTAGTTTGAGTGAAATAGAAGATATGATGCCTTTTGAGAGAGATATTTACGTTGGTCTTACAGTCAATCATCTTCAAGAAGAAGCTGAGAGATTAGAACAAGAGAGTAATAGAAGGAAGTAAAATGGCACAAGACGATTTAGAATTTATTAGAGCAGTTAGAGCACTAGATGAAGCATCTAAAAGATTAAATGCGGGTGCTGACAAATTGTTTGATGGTCAAAAACTGACTGATAAGGTCTTTGATAAATTTGGTCTTGGTCAAGCAAGAGATTTCCAGAAGAAGGCAAGTGAGTTTCTTAATCAGAGAAAACTTAGAAGAGAACAAGAACGTGAAGTTCGTCAAAGATTGGGTGGTAAAGACCCAATCAGTAAGGCAACATTCAAACAACTCAAAAAAGAAGCAGAACTCACAAAGAAGAAAGAGGCAGTTGATGCTGCATTCAAGAGTTTTGTGGAAACTAATCTAGGACTGAACGAGCAACTTCTAGATGAGATACGTTATAGACAAAATCTTAAGGAAGACAAGGCGGGTAATCTTAGGGGTGAAAAGGGAAGGTTTGTATCTACACCAGAGAATTTTCTTAAGAAAACAGTAGATGAGTCAGCGTTCAACAGACAATTTGTTGATAAGATGGGTTTTGCAAAACAAAACATAGATGCTAAAAGTCCCGGCGACAAGAACCGTGCTGCTGAAGAAGAGCGAAGAAGTGACCAACAAGCATTTGAAATGGAAAAGACTGAGAGTACCAATGAGATTCTCAGAGATATCCTTGCAGCATTAACTGATAATTCACCACTCAAAAAAGACAAGAAAAACAACAGTGGTCTTCTTGCGGGATTAGGTGCGGGTGCAGGATTGGCAAACTTACTTAAAAGTCTTGGTAAACTAGGTAAATTTCTCCTCTTAGGTAGTCCCCTGTTGCTAGGATTAGGTGCTCTCACATACGGACTCTCTGAACTAAGTGACATGGCAGACAAGGTTACTAAAGAGGTTGTTAATAATACAAAAAAACAAACAAATGCAATTGAGGAGGCAAAGACCGCAAAGCAAGCACAGGAAGCAATAGTAGGGAAAGAGAATCGAAAACTTGAACAAGAGCGGAAACGACAGCGTGACACGATCACAAGCAAAGCAGAAACGGAAGCTCTACTTCAATCAGGTGCAGATAGGGGGAAAGCAACACTTGAGGCAGCAGAGAAATTTGAATTCGTTAAAAATTCACAATCCTTTAACGATATAATTAAAAATACTGCAATGGTGCTTAACGCAGCAAGAGACGCATCAATCAGAGATGGTAATACCATTGAGGCAAGATACGCATCATTTGATAAAGTTCTTGCAGAGACAATTGTAAAGATTAAAGGGTCTAAGACATTTTTGGATGCAGATGAAAAGACTCAAGATTTTATGATTCAACAGGTGGTCGCACAGGCAAACAAGGCACTTGTTGGTGCAGGCAATAAAAGTGTTTTACTCTCTGGTCTAGACCCAGAAGCAATGAAGGGTCAGGCAGCAATAGAAACCAAAAGGGCAAGGGCCATGGCTGCGTTAGTGGGCGGTAGAGGTAAGTTTGCAGAAGAAGGGTTTGGGTATCTTAGTGATCAACTTGGTGGTGGTCGTAATATATTCTCAAAAAGTCAGGTAGAATCACTGGAAGCAAGAGTCGCAGAAGCAAGAAAAGATGCAGAGAAGGAAACTTGGTACGAAAGGAATATTGGTTCTAATCAAGGTGATATTGATAAGTTAAATACTCTCACACAAGAGTTGGCAAGATTGAGAGATGCAATTGCAACAGTTGGTAGTAATACAGTTGTTGCACCAAACAATAGCGTAAACACTGTTAACAATAGCAGTGCAACTGTATCCACACCAATTCATATAACTGATCCAAATACAGAGTATCAGAGATCGCATTAAAAATAAAGGGGGGAACCACATTCCCCCCTTTACTCAGTTACTCGTTTGCGAGTTTTTCAAAATAAGACATTGCATCATCGTCGTCTTCCTCTGACACAGTAGGTGCTGGTGCATCCTTAAAGAACTCTGGTGCAGGAGCAGTATCAACCTTTGGTTCTGCAACTGGTGCATCTTCCATAATATCTACTGCCTTACCAACTGTTACTGTACCGGCAAGAACTGCATCGAGCCGTGCCTTAAGTTCGTCATATGACTTAAAGGCAGAAGGTGCAGTGAAGTCAGCAAGTGAATGCTCCGTCTTCCACAGTGCCTCAATCTCCTCATCATTGTCGAACAGGGCAGATGGGTCTGCAAACTCTGACTTGTCATAGTTCCAGTATCCATCTACCTTGCGAAGCTTCAACTTGAAGTTCGCACCTTCCCAGAAGTCAAAGGGGTTGACAGGAGTTTCATCTTGGAATGCGGGCTGCATTGCCTCCATGATCTTGTCGAAGATTTTCTTACCGTAACGGTAGAGGAAAATCTTACCCTCGTTCTGAGGATTTGCAGGGTCTTCTACAACATAGATGTTGGAGTAGTACTGCAACTTACGCTTCTGCTTCCGTGCAATCTCCTTATCGGACTCAACACCTGAGTTCCAGAGTTTGGAGTTGTACTCTGACACAGGGTCATTCTGACCCACAGTGGTGAGAGAGTTCTCAATGTACCACTGACCTGTTGGACCTTGGAACGCATGGTTCCAGACCTTTGCCCAAGGCATGTCCTCACCCTCTGGTGCGGGAAGGAAACGAATGACTGCGTATCCGTTACCAGACTTATCCATGACTGGCTTCCAGAGACGTTCATCAACGTAAGACTTCTTTTCTTGAGGGGCAGACTCTTTCTGGGCAGCACCCAGCAGTGAGTCAAGACTGTTCTGTTTCTTCAATGCCGCAAGTGACATATCTTTCTCCTTATGTTAACGTATGTTTTCGTATGTTAAAGTATATTTAATTTATCACAAAGACTGTTCTTTGTCAAGTAACTTAGATTATTAAATTTGCCGTGTTGGTCTGTTAGAAAAAACTCTTCTTGACCAAAGCGGTCAACAGGATCAACCCAATAGAATTTAACATCCTTATACTCTGTAAAAACAGTTTGCATCTGGTTAATCCAGTTAACTGGATTAAATCCTTTTGCATCACTTGACAGATAATTATCTGTCCCTTTATATATGTTGTTCAACGGCTCATCATATGACGATAGGTCAAACCCCACTATATAAACTTCATTCGCACCCTCTTGACAAGCAAGGTGTAGTGCGGTATTACCAGCAGACCACCCAACAGGGTAGTCAATACTATTTATTCCATCATCCTCTTTAACGTATGTAATCCAAATGCCAACGTCCTTCTCCATCTTTGCACGAAGGTCTTTCATGTTGAGGTCTGGATTCATCTTCATTGCAACCTCAATCTTCTCCTGTAATGTAACAGGGTCTTTACCTGAGATGACACATTGCTCTGTGTGGTTGCCCACCCTTTCTGTTTTGTGAATGAAAGACTCTGGTATGTCATATCCCATGAACATCATATCTGCGATCTCGGCGGGGACAGGACTCCAGTTTGTAAAGTGAAACCTCATCGTGTCACCTGTAGTGAACTGGCCCTCTAATAAATCAGAAGTGTAAATCTCTTGTTGCATGGGGTAGTCTACTGCGACTAAATTATCCACCCACATATCACGATAGATTGCATTGCACCCCCAAGTAACTACGTCCTTATCATTTCTATCAAAAGTAGTAACATTCTCTGCCCACTTTCTAGACTCCCCGTTACCAAATACGACTGCTTTACTCATTCACAAATTCCTGTATCATGGGGAAGATGGGTGCAATTGCAACTGCACACTCTCTGGCAATCTCCATGTGTTCTTTCTGCGTTCCATGACCACTGCGAAGCTCGATGAAATGCACCCATGAACGAAGAGTACCATTCATATACATGCGTGACATGGTAAGACCCTCTGGTAGAACTGCACGAGCCTGTTCTTTTGCAATACCCTTACTGATTGCCCAGTTGTATGCAGAACGTGCGTCCTCAATCACCATCTCCTGTAGAGTGTCCCATTCCTCTTGTAGTTTGGGGTCGTCAATCTCTACACTATTCTGACGGTTCTTCTCGTCCTGTAGACGAGCTTCTCTGGTAACGAATTCCAAATCCTTAGTCGGGTCTGCATAACGCTGACTGAACTCTTGAAAAGAGAACGAGCGGTGACGCAATACCTGTCGTCCAATATCTCGTGTTGTCTCAATCTCAATACACGCACTAACCATCTCTAGAGGTGACCAGTGCTTGTGTTTAATAAGATATCTAACCAATTTCTCGGCGGTATCTCTATTCAACTGATTAGAGGGATTAGATACACGGGCACAATATGCAATAAGGTCTTGTGCGGTATCTATACCAATGAACCCTTCTTTGGGTACTTGTGAATGTGATATAAGTTTTACTGTCATTGTTATTTCAATAATTCCTCGTTTAGAATGGTGCCGCTGAGAAGATTCGAACTCCTGACCCATTGATTACAAATCAATTGCTCTACCAACTGAGCTACAGCGGCACTCTCTCCCTACTTTCGGTTACGATTATCCCGATTGTTGTTTGGACGACGATTGTTACGCATCATCGCCATTTCTGCAACTCTCTCTGAGAGTTCACCATTCTTCTTGGTGAGTTCTGCATTATCCCACTGCAATGCCTTCACAGTGTTCTGGAGTTCGGCAACCTTTGCCTCAAAAAAACCTTCAACACGATCCATCTCTGGACTCCTCAATTAATGTTAATAAACTTATCTTATACCTATTCTTGTCAATTGTCAAGAACCTTTTATAATCATTCATAAATCTTTTTAGGTCAGGCCATACAATATCGTCCTCTAATAGTTTATCCCAATTGTCACTGAAAGATACTAACTCATCTAGAATGATGAGCGTCTCTAGTGATACACGCCCACCCAGAAACTCCTTGAGAAGTTTCGGGTGGTTGTGTTTCTTCACCTCAAACAGTGGTTCGAATTCCTTCACAAGTGGAGTCATCTCAACCACAAACATATCAAAAAAGTTACCCCGCTTCAACTTCCATGAGTTATAGTTCTCATCATTGAAGTTGGCGATGTAACCCTTCCTGTCCTTGATGAAGTTGGACAGAAAGTAATTCTTGACTTCCTCTTCTGACTTATATTTTCTGGATAGACGCACGAAGAACCCACGGTCCTTGCGCTTATAGAATGTGTCTCTGGAAATGCGAGTCTTACCTTTGTACTTCACAAAGTCATAATCAGTCTTTCCAAAATGCGCCTTGAAGGCACAGTACATCAAATATATGTCAATCGGTTCCATTACAGATACGCTTCGATACCCAATCAGTTAGAATGTTAGGAAATACCCCGTGAATAAAAAGAACAATACCCATTGACCACGCATGAAAGAGGTGTTTGAAATAGGTGGTGTTCTGTTCTTTAAGATGACTCATACGGGTAACTTAGCTGTTCTTGGTAAAAAATTTAGTTCCCTCGCATTTGCCTCAATCTTCTCTTTGAGACTTTTTGAGATAAGGTTCCCGACTGTATCGGGTTCGATGCCTTGTTTGTAACAATAATCTAGTACTGCCTCCATGTGGGTAATACCCTTTTCATTAGCAATCCTTTCAATCTCAAGAGAGAAAGATTTAGCAGTGTTCAAAGTCATAAGTTCTCCTCTGGTAAAAAAAGTTGGGGGCTGACCGTGGACCCCCGCGAGACTATTTCTGGCGTCTAACCCCTATTATTTAGAAGGAATATCGAGTCTTCACTCCAATGGTCTTACCCTGTTCTGTAATGTCAGTATCAACATTGTAAGTACCATATGGTGTAATTGTGAAAGACTTGGTAATCTCCCAATCATACTTTAGTCCAACTTCAATAGTATCTACTTCGCTGTTGTCCCAATCATAATTTGGAAGTAGGGAAAGAGTAAAACCCTTTGCACCTGCTTCGATACCAAACTCAGTGTTGGTGGTTTCACCGTCGATGTCATACTCTGTGTCAGTTACGATTGCGAGGTCAACCATGTTCATTGGATTTGGTTTCTGTGGTTCATTAGCAAGAGCAGTAGATGAAATACCTAGTGCTGCTACTAGAGTGATGATTGTTTTAGTCATGTTAGTCCTTTCTGTTGATGAACTCCTGTAGTTTCTCTGCTTGAGAGATAACTTCATCAGGATGGAACATCTTTGGAATGTACTGGTCGAAACTCTTGTACATTTCCTTGTTGTCTTCTGCTGCCTTCTCAAATGCTTTCCATGCCATAGTGGATGCAGTCTCATACTGTTTGTCAAGCATATCTTTTGCCATAGTCAGAAGATCAAGTCGAATCTCATAAGGTGTCTTAGCCATGATTACTCTCCCGCAAACTTTGCCATCTGACGTAGAGCAGCAGCCTCTTTGGGATACCCCTCACGTTCCATTTCAATTGCGGCACGAGTGTAACCATATGGTTGCATTTTTTTGAAAATACGATTGAACCAATCGCCAAGACCTGTTTCAAATGTTAGTGTGGAAACGATGAATGTCATTTCTTTCTCCTTGTGTTTGTGTGTGTTGGTGGGTGATTCTGTTGCTAGGACACCCACCGAAACCCCGACACTTACTGCTTACGCAGCAAGGGCCATTGGTGCAAAATTATCGTTTGCATTTACTATAGTGGTCTATACGCGACCAACCGTGTAACTCCGAATTCCTATTAACTGCCCGTCGATCCTAGTTCGCCCCCCTCAGAAACACACTCAGTAAATGTGCTTGTGGTGGAGGCGGCGGGTACTGCCCCCGCGTCCAGTACAGCGTTGAGTCATCATCAACGTTACCTGTTATATATAACACTTTTTCCTTTGAGAGTCAAGGAACTTTTTGTCGCCTTATCCTTATTCACAAATTCCACATCTTTACCTGACCCAATAATACATGCATTACCATTTGCAAAAGATTCAATGATGGTAATTCCAGTGTCTCCAACGTACATTAGATTGACAGTATTGTTATCGGGGTCAGACCAATACGCATATGGCTCTTCACCTAGATTTGTAACTGCACCCAGAACAATGTTTAACGGCGCACAGAGAACTGGTTTCTGCGTTTGAAAGAAAGATGGTGGTTCCTGTGCAAAGGTTGATGTGCTAAGCAGCAGTGCTGTTAGGAATGTTAGATACTTCATTACGTCTTCTCCATTCTGCAACGGATTCGACCAACGCATCTAGATAATTGTTTTTGTCCTTAACAAACTCTTGAACAGTTCCGTCCTCTGTGACTACGAGAATAACTACCTGTGAGATTTCAATCCCTGTTCTCTCTCCGAACATCTCTGCGTATGCAGAGCCTTGAATGTAATAACTTTCATTCCAATCATCATTGCGTTCTTTAGAGGATGTCTTGAAGTCAATAATGGAAGGTGTTCCGTCATATTCTGCAATACAATCTACTCTGCCCGCTACTTTATATTTATCACTGTAAAGACCCGCCTCTTGTGCATAAATGTTATTTAATTTGTGCAATGCACCATCTTTTAGTTGATTGAACAGACACCAAGGTAGGAAGTTCTTCTTGTGTTCAATCCACTTTTCGGGAAAGTCACGATGCATATTGTTGAGGTAGTCTTCACACATCTGGTGAACCTTAGTACCTCTTGCTGCAGCAGTTCGTGCAACGTAGTTTGCAACATCGTTACCAACACGTTTACGCCATTCCATCAAACCCTGCTTGTTTCGTACAGATAGTACAGTAGTGATTGATGGGTACTTGTTACCATCTGGTGTTTCATAGAGACGAACACCATCCTTGTTTGTTGCAGATATAGTAGGCAACTCTACTGGTTCATGATTAAACATTATTAATTTCTATTCCTGCAATTCCCACATATTATTAGAATTATTAAAAATTCTAACTGTTCCATCTTCTCCTGTAGTTATGGAAGTTATACCAGAAGATACCAGGTAATTATTATATTCCGTCCGTGTCAATAGCCATGCAGGGTCGGGATTATCTCCACTAGGAAGATTTCCTATATAATCTTCTTTAGAAGCCCAAACAAAAACAGTTGTTTGTACTAAACCATCGTCTGAATAAGTAGCATCTTCTATACTAACCTTTCCTGATGATTGTAAGTTCGCGTAACCATTTATTCCCAAATAGCTATTAGGCCATTCAATTGAAGTGTTAGGTCTTGTCATAACCCTTGTTACTGTATAAGTTGACATATCTATTCTCCGTTTATCATGTATTTAGTATTTATGATAATGATCGAATCCTCTCAACGAGTCGTTCTGCTCTTGCCCCTACTTGACGATACCAACGCGAGTCTACCATCTGGTCTGCTGCTTCGTTCCAATCCCTTGCGTCTACACCCGCTTTCATACCCTTGAAGGCAGACAGACGAGGACGACCAAGATTGAACATCATGTTTGCAATCACTTGTTGAACTTCTTCTGGCAACTCATCGAAGTCTGGATAAAGGACGGCGCAGTCTGACAATACTGTTTGGACATCTTGCTCGAAGGCCTCAATGACTCTATCGTCCGATACTGGTGTTCCGATGTCAGCACCATATTCGGGGTCAGACTCAAGAACCAGATGGCCAATGCCAAAAGTAGCATACCCAAGGTGATCGTTATATAATTCATATACACATCCCTCGTCAATTTTAAGTTGTTCTCTAAGTTTTTCAATATCCATTAGTCCATTCCTAGTCCCATTTTGATTTTGTTGATTAAATAGTTTCGTACAAATCCAGAGCGTACAATGTCTCCAATGCTGAACTCTGTACAGTTAAATTCGTCCATCTCTTCCAGAATGCGAAGGAAGTCATGTAGTCCATTCCTGTCATTCGTTCTCTGTAAATCACTCTGGTCAAAGTCACCACAGAACACGATACGAGAGTCTTGCCCAATACGAGTGATGATTGTATCCAGTTCGTGGAAGTTCATGTTTTGACATTCATCTACTATAACAATAGAGTTATCAAATGTCAACCCTCTTAGGAAAGAAGTTGACAAAAAGTAGAGTGAACCCTGACCCTTTAGACGATCATACAAATTATTGAATGACTGTTCGTTTGGCATCTCAAACATGAACTGAACCATGTTCTGATACGGCACCTGATACAGTGCAGACTTATCTTCCTCATCGCCGGGAAGGAACCCAATCTCTCTTGTTGGAATGAGAGAACGGACGATAATGACTCGTTCGTACTTGGACTTCAAATCGAGAACTGAGTTGAGTGCGAGATAGAGTGATGCAAAGGTCTTACCTGTTCCTGCCGCACCAAATAGGAATTGGTTTTTACCCTTATTCCATGTATCAAACACAACTTTCTGACTGTCTGTAATGGGTTTGACAGTTACGAGTTGGGAATGATTGATTTCTTTATTCTTACTGGCCATAACAATCCTTTAGAGAGAAAAAGAGGGGGGAGTGGGGGCGCGCCTTCCCCCCTCTGACACATGGGCGGAGTGACTTCCCAGCTTGCGTAGACGCTGTGCATCCCTTGCTGAAGTTTGATTTCTCGCCCGTGTCAATTTTATTTATATAACTCCGTGCTTCTTAAGCACATTTCTTGTCTGAATTTCTTTAGTAGATTGTGTGCTACTTGAACCGTAACGATCTGCAAGAGGTGTGCCTGGATTTGCCTCAGCAATACGTTGCATGTTCTCTGTAAATCCACCATCTACCTTTGGACCCACACCCATCATGTGGTCACCAGCAATTGCCACTGGCACGGGAATCTGTTGCACTTGAGGATTGAGTTTCTTATACTCATCAAGTTCAGCCATGGGCATAAACTCGTCATACTCTTCCTGTGTCACAGTATCATAAAACCTATATGTCGGCATTATACGTCTAACTCCAATTGTACTGGTCCATACTTTCTCAAGTCATGTAACTCTTCAGACAGTTCCTTCACACGCAGTTGTAGATAATGTATCTGTTTCTGCATCTGTGCTATTTCAGTTTTATAGGTTTCTTCAGGCACTAACCGATCCTCCTTCAACCGGCGTCCCATGTACTCCCAATACGGTTCTCTCTCCATCAGGTGTCCCACCATTAAACCACTCCGGCATAGGGCGTTTCTTCCATTTCGCGAAACGCATTTTCTCTAGTATATAGTAGTTTCGATATGCAAGAACAGTGTCATCACCTTTGCAATAATCAGGCATACACTGAGGTGGATCAATGAAACCAACATTTGCAATATTCTCAGGAACCTTAGAGAGCGCACCGACTAGTCGTTCACTTGCATGATGCTTACCATAACGGAAGGTATACTCTTTAAGAAGATAGTGAAACAGGTCATACAGCCACAGATATTGTTCCATAGATGCACGAGTCCAGATTGTAGATGGATGGTTCTTGTGCGCCAGTTTGTATAGACCCATTGCATCTGCATACTCATCACCATCAAGAACACGATGTGCAGTTGATAGCATCTGAGCAGTCTCCAAAATCATCTTCACCACATGCTTGTCACAATGCAGCTGTGCTGCTGTCTCAGCGTCTTTCGAAAGATAGAAAATATTCACGGTTTAACCTTCACCTTATGGCTGCAATAATGCCAACACAACGCACATCCAGAAGTTTTAAATCTGGCAATTCTACGTTCTTTCCAATGTTTAATTCTTTCCCTCATTGTAGGGACTTGTTTACTCATCTTCACTTCTCCCATTTATAAAAGATATGGTCACCAATTTCGACTGTCATAGTCTTAGTCTTTGCCCATGCAGGGGTGACATAATCTGCATGGTAATGAGTTGCACCATCCGTGATATCATAGAATGGCAGTTCGTTTGATAGGATTGCGTCTGCAAGACTTAGCATTTCGTTGTATGTATTCTTGTTCTTTGGATTGTCTGATTGACCATCACAGAACCATGAGAACTGACAACGATGCTTGATTGGAATTCTTACATTCGGGTCTTTCCATGACTTACGAGTTGGACCTTCTTCGACAACCTCACAGATTGAGTTGGGGAACCTATCGTCATTCACACGATTGAGAACAACCGCAGTGACTGCCATCCAACCAGCAGTCCCTTGGTTCCTTGCCTCGTAATACATATTCTTTGCGAGACAGATTGCAGACTCGTCATACTTTGGTTGTGGGGACATTGTTGAACCAACAACAACTGTCCCGATCACCAGTGCCTCAAGTGGATTCATACCTCACCCAACTGTTCAGTGAGATACTGTTTGGCATACTTTGTTGCTTCAGTGCTTTTGAAGTACATCCCAACATCCTCAACCACCTCATCAACAGTGAATTCAGAGGGACCACCGTAAAAATATCCATTACAGAAATCTTCGATATCCATCATGAAGTTTTTCATCTGACTCATTACTTAATTCCTTTCACTTCCATATATGCTTTGGTCAGCGGACCCTGCAACTTGTATGCCTCAATCTCCCAAGGCTGGTCAATGTACTTCACATTCATGAAGTTGCGATACTTACCATCCTCACACTTCCAGAGATTCCGATAACCACCACGCCACCGTTCAATGATCCGTCCCGTTGCCCACTGCCAAACGTGAACCATCTCATGAACAATCGTTTCGATGAACTCTTCCTTGCTGACCAGACGACTCAGGCGATGGTCAATCTCAAGGATGAGGTGTCGAGTATCATCACCAACAGTACACCAACCCTGAGCACCATCTTCCATCGTCTTGCAGAAACGAACCTCTACCTCAAGGTTACGAATGCGGGGCATCAGTACAGTAATCATCGACCACACAATGTCTTCAGCAAGAACCCTGTCTTTCTTCAGACCACCTGTAACATCAACACTAATCATGACAACCTCATCTCTTGATTATGTCTTATAGTACCATACTTGATTCTTTTTGTCAACCCCTAAAATACAACGAGAGCAAACCATCCCGCCGCAAATAGGGTTAACATGAACAGGGTTTCAATCGCAACAGTCACAATTTTCTTCATCAGATAATCCTCTCAAGAGTCAATTCTACATCGCCGGTCATGGCAAACTCATCAACAAACTTGTCGGAAAACTCTACATACCCATCAAAGTCGTCACCAATGTCTTTTCCAATCGACTTCTCATAGGCACGAATTAACCACGAAGAATCTACAACATGAAAGGGAGACTTTTTAGTCCCAACATCAACAATGGGGTTGATGTCTAGCAAATCACCCATGATTTCCCGAACCGAAACTTCTTTAGTCATAACAACCTCTCTCTGATTATGATTAACTATACCACACAAAAAGGAATCTGTCAACCCCTAAAATGACCCCCTAGAGATAAAGAGGGCCAGTCCAGTTGATGGTGTAACCACCGTCGAGGATATTTCCCCGTGCTTTGTTCCGAGCAGGAGCAGCCCAACCAGCGGCTTTCAGAATATCACCCTTCCGAAACTTCTTATCGTTATCGGTGTTGACAACAAAACCCCAAACGCTACCACCTTCGGTGAATACCTTGATGTACTTAGTTCCCACCTTGTAGGTGATTTTCTCGTTGAACTCATCGATCATCGTCTTATTGGTTTCCGTCAAAGCGTCTAGACCCTTGGCACCAGCACACCGTGTGGTCCAGTTGAGGTAGTCTGCTTTGATGTTCTCAATCAGGGTGGTCATTTCGTTGTTCATGTCTCTTCCTTTGTTTTCTCAGTGTATAACTAACTATACCATACGGATTCGGATATGTCAACAAAAAAATGACCTATTTTGAAAGTTTTTTTAGTCAGGGAAAGATGCGGCTCTAGACCCCTGTGGATACTCTACCTCTTCAACCATATACTCATCTGTCCAGTTGAATGCAGTCTTTACCACATTCGCAGACAATCCCTTGTAGACCTGATGCAGTTTCTTGTCCTTTGCAGCAACAAGCAGTTTTGCTTCATCTTCATGAAGACCCTCAAGCATCTGAACAAACATTGCCTCTCTCTTGTTCTGAGTAATCTGTGGATTACCACCCTTAATGAAGTGATACAACTTTCGTGCTTCATATGCAAGCATGTTATGCTCTGTACCTTCGGGTGCATCATTTTTTGTGTATGGAACGTCACCCTCTGGAAGTTCCCACTCAATTTTAGGGTCAAATGATGATTTGATAATCATACGAAGAGAATCATTGTTATACTTGCGTAGATGTTCAATCTTCTCATTCTTGGTTTTCAACTTTGCGACCTTATTCAGAACCTCTGAAAACAGGGGTGTATATGTATCATGTGCCATTTTAAAATTCTCCTATGGATTCAACGAGGTTGCGTAACCTCTTTTGTGTAAAGTAATTTAGTAGTTTGCTACGGTCACCTTCTGGTGCATCACGGAACTCTTCCAGAATTTTGATGAAGAGTTCATCTGGTGATTTGGTTAGATCAATCAGAGTTTCATTCCTCTGAAAGTTTCTCTTGACCTCATCGTTAGGAAGGTCACCATCAATGAAAGATGTAATCTTCTTCTTGCTCAGTGGCTTCTGACGCAATCCATCAACGAAGGTATTGTCTGGGGACAACACGTTAGGGACACCATCACTGGAGTCACCCTTCATAACATGTTCTTTCAGATACTCCACTGGGTCAACACCATTCACATACTTCTTGGTGATAGGACTGTACTGTGTCACATTGCGATATTTCTGTAACTGAATGAAGTCCTTGTCACCAGAAAGAATCAATGTCTTACCGTTATCGAATTCCAACTCACCACACAGTGCGGCAATAATATCATCTGCCTCTGCACCATATACCTCAAGAAACTTGTAGGGGAAGAACTCTTTCAGTTCTGACTTGATGGTATTCAGACACTCAAAGATGGCATCCCAATTCAGATTGGAATCATCCCGTGTCTTCTTACGATTGCGTTTGTAATTTGGGAAGTAGTCTCTACGCCAGTAGTGCTTCGAGTCGTAACAGAGAACCAGTTCCCCATACTCTTCACGAAACATCGTGCGATACATGCGAACTGAATTGAGGATCATGTGACGAACCATATCAATCTCTGGTTCGATCTTCTTATTCATATTCAAGTGCATCATCACGCTGGCCAGACTAATCTGGTTCATGTCAACTAAAATCATAATTATTCTTTCATTCTATTTATAATGGTCGCATTGAAACTCATCATGCGTCTTTCACCTTCGACAGAGAACGGATATACAAAGTGCTTCAACCATGAAGGAAACACAAGGAACTTACCAACCTCAGGCTTGAACTTCAGATTGTCACTGCGAAAGTTCTGGTTCTCACCAAACGCAAATTCGATAAGACCCTTTGCTGGATAATGGTCCTTGAAATCCTCTTCCCATTCTTCTGTCATACCCTCTGGAACCTTTAGATAGATTGCAGCAGAGAAATCTCCATTGTGGTGATGTATAGGATTAAAGTCACCTGCATACTGACTAACCACCCAACTCTGTGTCAGGTGGATATTGTCTAGAGATGGTTTTACTCCTGCACCCACTATTCTATTATAACTATGTGCTCGGTTTTTGTCAACCATATAATTCAAATAATCTAGGCATCCCTGCTTCATTGTGCGAAACAGGTAGTCACGGTCAGACTTATCCTTGACGGGAATTTGAATTTCCTTGTTGACCTTACCCACGAGTCTATCAGAGAAGTCCCATTGCTTACTCTTCTCCTCATCTGCAAGAACCTCATCAGCAACAGTGTTTACAATGTCAATAAACCGTTCTGATACAGTTGTCTCTAGAATGGCTGGACTATATGGTTCATGAAACTTCTGGGTCATCATCCTCATCCATTCTCATCAACTCCACCATCTCATTCAGTTTATCCATTCGAATAACTGTTCGATGTGAGTTGTCCATTTCAACAGTCGTCTCTGTGAATGTATCGACAAACTCATGGAGTGGATATTCAAGACCAGCGTCACGATATAGAAGTGACTTCACAAGTTCAATGACTAGGGAAAGGTCACGAGAAAAATTTCGTTCTCCAATATCTACATCATTATCACTCATCATATGAATCATATCCATCACAAGTTTAGAAGACAGTTCTTCACAGAACTCCATATCTTCCTGACGAAGAAGTTCTTCCTCATTTGGAACGACGACTTTTCTTTTTCGCCACGGTCCTTTTATTACGTTTCCCTCGTTTGGGTTTTGGTTCTCCGTCATCTTCTACAACGATCCCTCTTTCTTCATTATACATTTCTTGTGTGTAAACCTGTCCCAATAAGGGATAGTATGTTCCAACATCGAACTTTGGTTCACCCTTCTTAGGTCCATACCAGTAATACGCTTGTGCGATACAACGATTTTTAATTCTATGTTCTTGATACTCTCCATAGAAACTGTCTACCCAATCTCCAGTGCGAAGGTATGCCTGCATATTACTTATATAACCTTCATGGATTTTGAGTTGTGCCTCTGCACCCTTGTCTTTTTGACGAACCTGTTGTCTTGCAGACTTGGCCAAGTCCTGTTGAGTCTTAATCCACTTCTTGACTTTTGCAGGACTCAATCCGTGTTCGTCTGGTAGATTGCGAAGACTCTCATGAATACTCGACTTACCATAGTTTGGGTTCTTTGCCGCTCTTGCTTCTCTTGCCTTTGCAAGACGTTCTGCTGCTGCAGCCTTCTGTTCCTCTGTCATAGGTTTACGAGGTTTACGTTTCTTTGGTGCTGTCCATCCACTGTTGTCAGTCTTGACAGTTACCTTCTTTCTAGGCATGGATTAGTATCCCTGTTCTTCCATTCGTTTCTTTAGATCACGTTCTGAACGGCGTTTTGCGGCAGCCTTTGCCTTACGACGCTTGGTTCCCTTCGACTCATAGAACTCACGTTGTCGTAGTTCATTGAAGAAACCATCTTCTGTTAGTTTCTTCTTTAGAATACGCATCGCCTTATCGACGTTGTTGTTACGAACTTCAATTCTCATGTTATTTCCCTAGTCCTTGGTTATACGCCTCATTCTCTAGACGGCGTTGCATTTCTGCGTTTCTCTGTGCAACACCTTTTTGACATGCGGCATATGCACCCTCATTACTCTTATAGTCTGAACAGACATCTGCACCAACTTCTTTGTAGATGACAGTCTGTTTCTGATCCATACTCTGACCAACTGAACTACCAGCAACTGCACCAATTAGAGTGCCGACACCAGTTGCAATCAGTCTACCACTACCACCACCGACTTGACTTCCTAGAAGTCCACCAGCACCAGCACCGATAAGTGTTCCACCAGTTTGATTGTTCATCTGACAAGCAGTTAGACTTGCAAGAAGAACACCCGATACTACAATCGACTTAAGCATTTGCTTCTCCTTCTTCTGAGTAGTATACATTCTTTAGTTCAAATAAGTCAATGCACTTTTGGCATCCACTACAAGGTTTCGACAAACCAGTAATCCATTTACGATTTGTCTTGTTTCTCTTTGCCCTCACAATATATAGTTCACACTTCGACAGGTCGTCAACATCGACAGACTTGAGTGCATTCTTGATTGCATGGACTTCTGCATGAAAGAAGACAGCATGATTGTTCTTACAGAACTGAGCCTGAAAGGGATGTGTCTTCTTATGATTATATCCGTAGGAAATGACTTTACCCTTGCGTACCACGGCGGCAGCAATTCTTGCACCACGGACAGGTTCTACTGACTGTGCAAGTCGAAAAGTCTCATCGAAGATTTCAGAGTTCACCCTCACCTCACCAGCCTGGTGCACCGTAGACTCTGTCTTTCCTATAAGCCACACTCCAGTCAAGTCCCATTGCAGGACAGATGAAAACGGTATCAGGTAATCCGTTATTATCTATCTCACCTGCCTCACCAGAGATAAAGAAATGACCTGACTTCTCTGGAAATGCCTTACATAGAATCTGGGTGATACGAATATCCTTTTCCCTTGCCTTTGCAAGATCAAGACATGCGTCACGCAACCACGCTTCCATAGTCGGGTCAATGTTCTTCTGATTGAGACATTGACGGATTAGGTATTCTGCGTTATTGATGAAATCCTGTGTGTTCATTATTCAACCTCACTCATCTACTTCTCGCTCCCAAAAACGACAATAAAAATGATCACCGCATGAATCTATTTCATGCTGTGGATAACCATTCTCAACAAGCCATTTCTCTGTATCCTTGATACCTTCTGGCAATTCTTTTGGAAATCCATACTTCCAACCAGAAGGTGGATCAATAATTAAAATCTTCATCCTCGCCTCATCTTTGCAACTTCTTCAGCAGACTTCTTGTTACGAATCGGCACTGCATTGGATTTATGCATCTGGGCAATACCGATAATCTCTGTGCCGGTATAGACCTTCTCTTCTTTCTTTGCCATCGTAGGATTGTAGAATTGGTCGGAGCGAGAGGATTCGAACCTCTGATCTCCACATCCCAAATGTGGCGGATTACCAGACTTTCCTACGCTCCGTTTGTTGGCGCTCTCGACAGGACTCGAACCTGTGACCCACGGTTTAGAAGACCGTTGCTCTATTCCAGCTGAGCTACGAGAGCCTACCCCCATGCGTTTGAGGAACTTCTCATGTTCCTTCTCTGACGCAATTAGGGACTTAGATTTCTTGGATTTCTTACGCTTCTTCGTATTCGTAGTCGAATAGTAAGAAGGCAATAGATGCATTCCACTCATATGAATAACAATATACTAGTTGGAGGGATTTGTCAAGATACTTTGTTAGTCTCGTTAACACTCTTAGCAATGATGTCAGAAATTAGGATAAGTTCCTTCTCACCATTCTCATCAGTCTTGGTCCAAATGTAACCTTCCTTCTCTAAATTAGAGAGTAGGGCTTCAATCACATCAGTCAAGTCGTTGCGTGTTGACCAGCGACCAGCATAGTATGCTCCAGCAATACATGCAACTGCGATTAGTGTGTGAGTTAGTACGTCCATAAGTAACCTCTATCCGATTCTACATACCCAATATACACTATTTAGAAAGGTTTGTCAAGGAATATCCTACACGAATATCAGATAAATATCCACTAGCATCGTATCTCTCAGGATGCTCATTAGGAAAGTCAGGTTCTACACCATCACTCTCCCATACTGGGTATAGAGTGTATCCAATAGGTTTATCGTGAAAGATATCGTTTCCTGTTCGTAGGTGTACCTCAATAACCTTATCACCAATCATTTCTATATTAAGGTTTTTGACACCTTCAAGTTCATTCATCCAATTTGGCAGTATAAATTCTCTATTCCAAGTCTTTGTCCAACTCTTGAAACGAACAAGGTTTTCTTTGTTAGATTCACCGACAATGGTACAGAATGGTTTCCAGTAACCAGCACTTCTCTCAAAGTCAACACTTTTGTGAGTACCTTTGAATGTCTCACACCAGAAATGGCCTGGGGGAACAAGTGCATGTTCTTCCATTTCTTTTGCCTGTGATATGTCTATGTGAATTATTTTTGCACCAAGACCCATTCCATACAGATTGTAGATGGGTCGTATGATGTAGTCACCAGACTTTGTAATTGGAATACAAGCTGGTCCTGCATCGTGTCCAAACTTCAGTGCAATTTCAAGTTTGTTGAATATCCACCTGTGTTGTGGATACTCTTTCCATGCGTCATCATCGTCCATAAAGTTATTTAGTAACCGTTTGGAATAATAATGTAGTGAATGAACAGAACGATACCCACACTCGCACCAAGACCAATCATCATCTTCATAAAATCTCTAGTCACAAGAGGGAATACCTGTTTCATTTTGGTATTATAAACTGTGGCAATCGCAAGTTCTCGTCCTGTCAGTAGTCCAACAAATACCCATGTAGTTGACATTGGAATAGAGTTGAGTTCCTTGAAGAAATATAGGATGACAAAGTACACAAGGTCAATCAAAGTAGCAGATCGAATATATCGTGTTGTCTGTTTCTCCAGAACAATGTTCTGAATCTTACCACCACCCTCTCTAAACATAAATCCAAGAAGAACTATAAAGACAAAACTGATCATAATCATCATGTCCCACGATACTTGTCTTGGCAGAAACACGGCGATGTTTGCCATATCGTGACTCAACCAAGTCCACCAGAGAAGTCCAGTTGTACACCACTGAGCAACTCTCCAATATGGGCGTGACCAGTGATCGCCGATTGGTTTCTTCTCATTGATTACTCGACTGATAATGTGCCAGAGTGCATATGCAGCAACAGCAGCAATCGCATAACCCATGATAGATTTCATGAGCATCTTTTCAAGTACGAATGTAGAAGCAAATGCTGAGAGAACAAGGAATGATGTAGAGACAGGGACACCCACACGAGTCAGAAGTAAAAGGATTGCTGGAGCCGCAGCATGATACCATTGTATCTCTTGAAACGGTATCTTAGTCAATCGTCCATACGATATGTCACCTCCGTGCATATACCAACCAAACCAAAGAGCCCATAATAAAACCGCCGAAGCGGTTAACCAAAGAATCTTCCAATTAAAGCGTTCGTTGTTAGATGCAATCCAAGTACCAAGTGTCTGTACTGAATCGTTGGCGATAACTGAGTATGCGGCAAGTAAGAATCCAATTACCATCCAAAGTGTGAGTTGGTCCATGTGTGTCTCCTATAACATTATGTATATCGAATTTTTGAATTGTAACAAAAATTTAACAAAAAAACAAGTCACTTCGTGGTAGCAATGAACACACCATTCCAATCTTCGGGTAGAGGCTGGGTCTTCATGAATTCACAACGTTCAATCCACATATCGTAATATCCCTGCATCTTACCATCAAACTCATTGTACAGATCATTACACCATTTGATTGCAAGGTCAAACTGCTGATTCTTGTAGAGTTCATGCATCTTCTCATGTTGATTTTCTGCCATACCCCAATTTGTGTTCTTCATCATATAATCCATATCACTCAGCACTGTATAGATACGAATACCCACAGACTTACCCTTAACGGCAAGTTCATCTACCTTAAGATAGAAGAAGTCGTCCTTGGTCTTATCATAGGTTGCCTCACCTACGAGTAACAGACATCCATACTCTTTACACTTGGATTCTATACGAGCAGCAGTTGATACCGCATCACCTAGAACATCATACGAATGACGTTTGGTACTTCCCATCTCTCCAAGGTAACCAAGGCCAGTATTAATACCGGCACCCATACCGACAGGAGGACGACCTTCAGAAGTGATTTTTTCATTGAATTTCTCCACTGCATCCAACATGAGTAGACCTGTCTTAACTGCACTCTTTGGATGGTCTGGATCATCAATAGGGGCATTGTGAACGTGCATAGATGCATCACCGATATACTTGATCACCATACCGTCAGCATCAAGAATTGGTTGAGTGATTGCGTCCATGTACCCATTCATGATTTCAGTCAATCCCTTAACATCGTCACCGAATGATTCACCAAGAGGTGTGAACCCTCGTAGGTCTGAGAAGCAAATAGAAATCTCCTTCTTCATACCATCCTTGATGAGTGCAGGGTTCTCTTGCAGTAGACGAACCACAGTTGGGGATGCATATCCTGCAAACTGTTTCTTGATTTCCATCTTCTGTTTGTATTCAGACATGAACCGCATGAACGCAGCAATGGCCCAAACGAAAAACATACCAAGTGCTGGATAGGACCAATCAATAAGATATCCTTGACCGAACAGATAGGAACTGGTAAAGAACGAACCAACAATTAGCACTGGTGCAATCAAACTTACGAACCAAGGAAACACCAGAACGACAACAGCAAGAATTGCACCACCGATTGCAACTGCACCAATCTCTGCAAAGTCAGACCACCAAGGACGAGAGATATTTGTCCCTGTCATCATCGTTGCAATGGATGTGGCGATAACATCGTGTCCCTGTAGAACACCAACAGGAGTTGCAACAGGGTTGTCGATACCAGATGCAGTTGGGGATAGAATTACAATCTTACCTTGCACAAATGGTTCTTCTGCATTTGGATCAATATCTGCAAGACTCATTGTTTTGGTTTTGTATTGGAAGTCAATCCAGATGGACCCATTTGCGTCCGTGATGATTTTAGAGAACTTGGGAATACGAAGTGCCTCGACACCAGCCTCACCACTTGCCTTCATCTGGTAGGATGGGTCACCCGCTGCAACTCGTAGAGTTTCTAGTGAGATGGATGGAAATAGTTGGTTATTGATTTGCACCACAAGGGGAAGTCTACGAAGGACACCATCTGCCTCTGGTGGACTACTCATCATACCCACACCAGCTGCAGCATTACCGATTACTTTAACTGGTCCGACAGCAGAATTGTATTCGTAAATCCAGTTTGTCCAAGGTGGGTCTTCTCCATTACCACCAATGACTGCAACACCTCTAGGAACTGGATTACCCTTTGCCTCGTTGGCGGGTATCTGACCGATAACTACAGGTAAGGCAACAATTGATTTAGCAAAATCCAAATCCTTACCACCACGGTCTGGTTGTGAAAATAGAATAGGCATGACAACCATACCAGCACCAGACTGAAAGAGTTTAATCAACTCTTCCTGCATGATTTCTCTGGGCCATGGCCATTGACCATTCTTATCCATCGTCTTGTTGTCAATCTCGACAGTAACGATGTCTTCCAGAATTACAGTCTCTTGATTTTGTTGGTGAACGTCCAGTGCTTTCATTCGCACTGTCTCTAAAATCCAAGGATCAGAATATCTCAATCCCACTACAGATAATAATAAAACTAATGTTACAATCCACTTTTTCATCTTACTGTCCTTGTGTTACTGATACAGAGCATCCTCCAGAGGTCTGACAGTCTTGTGTCAAACTATATGATTGTGCGGTAGTACCTTGTTGCAACATATATAGGTTTGTTGCATACGAACCACCTATCGTAACTGTAGCACTGTGAGTTGCACTTCCCTTTTGTATCATATCAACATCATTATTAGAATTGTTGATGGTTAAGTTAAGTGTTTTATCTTGGTTACTTTCCTGTCTCGTATAAACATCATTATTACTACCATAGATATTTGTAATGTTTGAATGTTCGTGTCCTGAGTTATTTGATCGTTGGCTTCCCAAAAACGTATTGTTAGAACCATGAATATCTAATCTTGTAAAATGCCCACCATATTCATAATCATCTATACTATGTAGTGTTCCGTCAGCATCAACTCTGTATCCTTGATAAAAGTCAACATCATTAGAATTGCCTGCTATGTGAAACTCAAACTTATCACCGCCACATGGAGATTGATTACAGGTCTGTGTAACATTTAGATTGTTGCTGTCACCATCCAAGTCACCACCCCATGATGCACCACTACCCCATGCTGAGGTATATCCAACATAACTATTGTCACCTTTTTGGTCAATGTCTACTGTATTACTCGTACCACCAAAACTAAAGTTTACCTCGTTGTTACTACCCTCTACAGAGACAGCAATGCTGTTTGAGTTACCACTGGTAACCTGTTCAATAGTTACCGCATTGTCTGCGAGTGCTTCAGTTCTGATTAATAATAATGAGAGAATCAGAAGCGTTTTCTTGGGTATGGAGTGTAACATTACTGCCTGCCTGATTTAGTTGTATTTGTGTCTGTGAGTTTTCACCCACAGTGATTTCAACTATTCTGTTATCAAAGTTTCTGAAGATGTACCATTCACCTTCTTTGAATATCTGTGTATTTCCTTCTTCATACGAGCCTGGTTTGATTGGGTTTGTGGGAAATGATTCCACATTTGCAAACATTCGTCTGTTGAGTGCATCTAGAATATTTGCAAGTAGATCAACGTCAAGAAGGTTAAAATCCAATCGTCCAAAAACCAACTCATCTTTGTCTAGTGCATTTTCATCCAACGCATTTATATCCAACTCGTTGAAGTCTAGAATATTTTTTGCCTCCGCACCACCTTCCTCTTCTTTCTCCTTTGGTTTCCTGATGATTAAAAGATTGTTTATCTGTGCATCTGTCAAGTCTAGAATGACAGGGGGTGTTGGATTGTTCTCTGCGGCACCAACAACTGTGGCTTGATATGCCTGATTGAGTATCACTTGTCCTACGTCTGACTCAACTGATATCTCTCCCACACTTCCATCTGCATTGGGTAACAGAATGATGAGGGACTTACCAATCTCGTCAACTGTCATACTGAATGCAGTTCCAAGAACACCAATCCTTGCGGTGGGTGTACTAATTGCGACTGCCTGACGATTGTTCTTTGCGATCAACCCACTTGCATATTTCACTGTGCCTAGTGCAACCTTGAGTCCAAGTTTACTTGTCGTAGGTTTACTCGCATCATACACGAAATCATCAATGATAAGTTTACTGTGCTTCTCTATCTGCACCTTTGTCTTATCATCAAAACCAATGCCGACCACACCGTTACCAGTGCGAATATCATCATTCATCTCAATACCAGTGTCTCTCTTTACGTCAAGTTTCTCCTTACTTCGAAAGAGTTCTGCTGGTCCTGTTGCCTTCTCTACTGACCCTACTGCTGCAAACGAACTAGTCGGTAACAGTAATAGTGACAGAAGAACTACTGCCGTCCGTTGTAACATCTACCGTACTTGCCTCTGCACCAGATTGTGTAATACTTGCAGTATTACTGGAGCCTGTCATGTTTAGTGTTGTATCATGTTGTGACGCACCACTCTTGGTGATGGTCACTGTATTTGTACTACCTGTGATATCAACATCTGTTAGTTTATCTGTGATACTTGCAGCAGTTGAGTTTTCTGTAATCGTTACATCATTACTGCCACCACTGATATCTACATCAATATCAACATCGTCAACACCACTGGCAGTGTTACCAACATTAGTACTAACTGTGTTACTATTACCACCGCTGGCGTTGATTGTAATATTCACATCATCACTACCACCATTCGAACCACCCGTTGTACCAACTTCAATGTCAATATCAGAACTGTTACCTGTGATGTTAGATGTGATGTTCGCAGTATCACCATAGATGTCATAATCTAGGGTGTTACTCGTACCCACTTGGTCGATGTCCATTGTGGTTGTAGCACCATCACTGATACTTGCATCACCACTAGCACCGACACGGTTACTTGTACCGTCTTGGTTTATGTTTATTGTTGCGCTTGACCCTGTTTGGTCAATGTAAATCACGTTATCAGCATATGCTGATGGTATCATAGTTAACAATGCTAAAGCCGCAACTGTTAACCTTGTTCTCATTGAGTCTCTCCTTTATAGTCCCAGAGTTTTTTTCTTCTACCTTCTTCCACCATTGCAATCACCGCCTTTTCAATACCCTGTCTCACGGCATAATTTACTGGTTCATTCGTAGAAGTTCCCGCTTCAATCTCCAGAACTTTTGTTCCCATATCATAGAACTTAAATACATTCACCCCCATGTTTGTACTAAGAATAGTTTTCTCTGTTGTAATTGCCATCAAAACCTCACCAGTTAAAACACTGACGACACGAAGTCCAATCGTTACAACATCCATTCTCCACTCTGTCATTGGACCGATACCCATAACTCTGGCACCAAATCCACCAGTATACTTGTTAGAATCATAACCTACCACACCACCTTCGATCATAATTCCTGCAAACTGTAATGCCCCTAATTCTTTTGCCTTCTCCCCATCAAATTTCTGTCTCGTATTTCTTATCAACTGTCTTTCTTTGATAAGATTGTCTAGTCCTGACCTCTCCACTACATTGAAGAACTTACCATCCGCCATGTCCATCAATGCTTTTATCAAATAAATTTCTGCACCCTGTGTAACTGCACTACTCAGATTTGCGATATTGTCTGCTGGTTTTCTTTGTCCTGTTTTATCAGTAAAAGAATACACAGCAACACTGACAGGTTTACCGTTTAATATCTGTGGGAAATCTCTAAGTTTATTTCCCATAGGTGTCTTTGCTATCTCAGGTGGTTGTGTGATAGCCTCCGCCGACATACATCCTGCTAATGTAAGTGACAACATCAAACATAATATTATCTTTCGCATCCATTCTTCCTAAAATCCAAATCCACTTGTTGGAATAACTAGAGTTGTTACTGTACCATCTGCGGCAGTTACAACTAATGAAACCTCGTCTCCAACCGTACTGTAAGCAACTGTGTTTCCCATAATCTCAATTGTACCACTTTCCTCTGCGGCCTCTCCAAATAATTTCTCACTCAACTGTTTACTCAACTCTGCATACACTCTACTCTCAAAGTTCTTTAAGAACTTATTTAGATTGGTGTTCTCTGATTCTCTCTCTGCCTCTCTTCTTGCAGACTCTTCCTTCGCCTTGATATCCTGTTTTCTCTGAAACGTTAGGTTCTCAATTGTTAGAACATGTTGACTGTAACCGTTCCCTGTAAATACTGGTGACTTCCATGTGTGCTTCAACTCAGAACCATATGCAGCAGTCATCAGAAATAACCCAAGAAAAATTCCAAGAATTAGAGAGCAGATAAAAGTAGAAAAGTTGGAAAACAACATCTCCTTATATGTGTAAATGTATGGGTTAGATTTCCTTAATCTTTCCCATGCAAGTCTCTCAGTCTCGTTTTTGTACTTCATCTTGCTTTTCCTTATCCAGATATTCCAAAATCATAGTAAGTTTTTGATTCAGTCGTATTAAGTCATTATCCAACATACGAATACGATCAATCAAAGCAATCAAAGTAACATTCGCTTCATTAATTACAGGGTCAACTTCCTTCGTTGCCCAATTCCAAACATAGTACACAAAATACCCAAGTCCTACTGCTGCTACAATTGGAAATCCAAAATCTTTTATCAGTGCAGCAATATCCATCGTCAATCTTTCCTCGTATCATTTTTACCATCAGCACGAGCAATACGGCTGATGTCTGGTTTCACACCAAATGCGGTACTCATCAATGTATCAATTCGGATAATATCATGGTTCATGGTTTGTACTCTGTTGTCGAGGGCACCAATGATACCCTTCATGCGACCAACAGAGTCCATGACACCATTTAAAATAAAACGCATTGTCAGAAATACGAAATACCCACCGGCGCAGGCTGCAGCGATGGGGAATCCGACCTCTTTTATAAAGTCGAAAATACTTGGTTCCATATCAACTCCAAGAGTTAGATGTTTAGGACCAATTCAAAATCATGTAGTTATTGTCAAGACCATAAGTATGAACATGAGTATAAACACTTCTAGGTGCATGTCTATTTATCATTTCAACCCACCAATCCATCGGCTCAATTGTACAATGTGCATTTTCACCATTGGGTAATATTGTCACGGCAGGTCGAGTACATATACCTAAAAACACAAATTTCTGTGCATTACTATATATGTATTCAAAGATTGACGGAATTATCTCTCTAGGGATATGTTCCATAACATCTGTGGAATAGATACCGTCAAATGGACCTTCTGGTAGGTTTTCATACTCTGGTACTGCTGGGTCATAAAGTGTTGGCATAAAACCCCACTCTTCGTGTAGTTTCTCAACTGTGTACTGCCGAGCCTTACCACATCCATAGTCTAGGAGTGTTTTAGAGCCTGTCTCTTGCACCAAATGTGCAACGAGATTGTGTTGGTGTTTATAAGAATTGCCTGGGAACTTTGTAGTATCACTGTGGTGCAGTTTATACTGTTCTATGTATTTCTGTTCAATCTCTTTCATCATGTAGTCTCACGAAATATTCTGCGTCAATAACGACAAGTGGTTTACTGTTGTTTCTTTTGATTATCAATAGAGGTTCGTAGTTACCAGAGTTCTCTGTTGCCTGTTCGTATGACTTCCATACGTTCACTGCCTCTTGGTTCTTACATTCAATTGAGTAAGGAAACTTCTCTCTCGCAGCACGGGCCATGATGAGGTCTTCACCCCCTGCACCCATACTGCGAGACTCAATATCTTCTGGATGTACTTTCAGTTCTTCGATTAATAGATTGCGAACCCACTGTTGAAGTCTGCGTCCTTTTGCCTTTGCACTTTGAGTCTTCATGGACACACCGTTATGTCTTTAACTCTGTATGGTTGATTAAGAATCCAATCAATCACACTCACACAATATGATACTGTCATTTTTGGTGCATCAATATGAGCAACTCTTTCAGTATCAAAACGACCAAATCTCACAATCGTCGTATTTATTCCAAGATAATATAATTGATCGTTAGCAAAGTCTAGTGCTGCTTTCTCAGTTGGATAAGTTCTAATCCTATTTCCACGTTGATCAGGTGAGTTTGATCCTATGTTGATTATACGTTTGTTGAGTTCAGCAGCCTTATACAACAGTTCAACTTGTTGAAACCCATCGTGTTTGTTGTTTATGAAAACGTCACATTCTTCTAGGGTGTCTACCGTGTCATAGAATGTACTAAGTGCTTTACCAAGACCCCTTCGTGTTCCATTAATATAAAAATTAGTCGTCATCCTCTTCCCATTCTATATCATGCTCAAGTTCGTCTTCCAAACCCTCACCACAGAATGGGCAAAATGAAATCATGTAGTAATCATCATCCATATGATGTTTAATCTGACACTCTGCTTCACATGATTCACATACTACTAATTTCATGCTGCTTCTATCGAATATGCCTCGTCCCAACTACCTGACAATCCCGCGACTTCATATTCAGTAACACGATTTTCAAAGAAGTTTGTGTGGTCTGCACCGTTCAATACCCATTCCAACCAAGGCAGAGGATTCTCTTTCACCTTGAAGTTTGTCTTCAGACCAAGTTGTAGAAGTCTACGGTCTGTGATATATCTTATATAGGTCTTTACTTCAGATGCATCTAGACCCTCAATCTCACCCATCTTGTATGCGAGGTCAACAAACTTATCCTCTAACTTGACTGCAATGCGAGCCATATTGTAAATCTCTGCTTTGAACTCGTCGTTCACAATCTTTGGTTTCTCTGAACAGAGTTGACGGAATGTCTTTGCATTTCCCTCGACATGCATGGACTCGTCACGAATACTCCACTCAACAACCTTACCCATACCCTTCATCTTACCGTAACGTTGGAAGTTGAGGAGCATGACGAATGATGCGAAGAGTGCAACACCCTCGTTGAATACAGACTTTGCGAGTGCAAGTCCAAGACCACGAATGGTTCCAACGTCAGAGTCCTGCATGAATTCAATCTTGTCCATCATCTCTTTGTACTCAAGGAACGCATGGTACTCACTGTCTGACAGTCCAAGTGTCTCGTTCAGAAGTGCATATGCTCTCTGGTGGACACCCTCACGGGATGCAAAGGAACCGAGCATGTTTCTAATCTCGTTGTTCTTGAACTTGGGAATGAAGTGGTCATAGTAGTTCTGACCAACTGCAACATCAGACTGTGTAAATAGACGAAGAATGTTTGTGATGTATTCCTTCTCTACCTGTGTAACCTTACCAGACTTCCAATCTGATACGTCCTCTGACAAGTCCAGTTCGTCCTCAATCCAATGCGCCTTCTCATGACGAGTGGTAATCTCCACAGCCCAAGGATAGTGGAAAGGTTTGTATGTCTTACTGAACTCAAGCAGACCACCACCACTTCTCTTGCGAAGAAGGTCATCTGCCTTCTTCATGAGGTCATCGTAACCACCAATGTGTTCACCATCAATGAAAATCTGTGGGACAGAGTTCACTCGACGCACTGCTGTGTTCTCACCAACAGTCTCTTTGATACCGTTGATGGACTGATAGAAGGCAAGACGTTCTTCCTCATTATCCATAAGTTCCTCTGCATACTCAAATCCATGATCCTTAAACCATGTCTTTGCCATAGTACAAAATGGACAATCTGTTTTTGTTACGATTCTTATCCCTGACATGCGACACATTCCTCCTGGCTCATTGCTTGACTTTCATAATCCTTCAGTGCTTCTCTTTTAACCTTGATAGACACGTTCTCTGCTTTGTTAGATGTTTCTGTGCGTAGATAATATAGACCTTTGCATCCATACTTCCATGCGTTGTAGTGTACCTTATGCAGTGACCCACGATCTGCACCAGAGGGAAAGAACACATTTAGTGACTGTCCCTGACATAGAAACTCCTGTCTGTGTCCACCCTGTCTCACGATTGCATCTTGGTCAATCTCAATGGCAGTTCTGAATACATCCTTCACCTCGTCTGATAGGAAATCAAGGTGTTGCACAGAACCACCGTTTGTGATGATGCTGCTCCAAGTTGTCTGGTCATTCTTACCCACCTTCTCTAGTTCCTCTTCAAGATAGATATTCTTGACCAGATGTGAACCAGCACGAGTCCTATGCGTGTATGCGTTTGCCTTCAGTGGTTCGATAGAAGGTGATGTAGACACGATGATGGAACTGTTTGCGTTAGGTGCGATTGCAAGAAGATGTGAGTTACGTCTTCCTGTCCCTTCCATGTCTGGACACTCACCACGTTCCTCTGCAAGTTTTTCTGTCTCCTTCACAGCCTGCGTCTTGATATACTCAAATACCTCGACGTTCTTTTTATCTGCATCCTCTGAATCAAAAGGAATACGATGACGATTCAAATAAGAATGCCAACCCATTGCACCAAGACCAAGAGAACGTTCCTGTTGTGCAGAATAACGAGCACGGGAAATCTCATCACCAGCATGGTCGATAAAGAACTGTAGAACGTTGTCTAGGAATCGAATAAGATCACGAATCATGGGTGTCTTACTCCACTCATCATACTTCTCTAGGTTCACAGATGAAAGGCAGCACACAGCAGTGCGGTCTTCACTAGTAGGAAGATGAATCTCATTGCAGAGATTAGAACCGTGAATCTTTAGACCCTTCTCTTTCATCGTCTGTGGTAGGGCACGGTTTGCAGTGTCAATGAAATTTAGATATGGTTCACCTGTACGATACCGTGTCTCCAGTAGAAGTTCCCATAACTTCCTTGCCCTCATACTATCACGAACTGTGCCATCGTCTGGATCAACCAAGTCCCACACCTCGTCACGTTCTACTGCTCTCATGAAAGAGTCTGTCACGTTGACTGCGTGGTGTAGGTTTAGGTTCTTACGGTTTACATCACCAGTAGGAATACGCATATTAACAAACTCAATGATGTCTGGATGTGAGATGTCCATGTATGCTGCATAGGAACCCTTGCGTGTCCTTCCCTGACGATATGCAGTCATGTCTGCATCTACCGTGTGTAGAAATGGCATAGGGCCTGGTGCTTTCTCTGATACTGCACGAACAGCAGACCAGTGTCCACCAACACCACCACCTTTGACAGACAACCAACGGAGTTCTGCACTATGGTCGATGAGTCCTTCTAGACTATCTGGAACATAGGTTAGGAAACAAGAAATAGGTAGAGACTTTACCTTTGCGCCTGGGAGTGGTGCATTGGAAAGAACAGGTGATGCAAACATGAACCACCCCTCTGAGACATAATCATAGATGCGTTGTGCGAGGTCCATGTCTCCGTAGGAGTAGGCAACAGCGGCGCGAGCATATGATTGTTGTGCAGAGGTTTCTTCTTTTAACTGGTAATAATCTTTTAGGAGTTTTCTTGCTTGTTCTGATAAGTTGTTGTCTTTTGTTCTGTCGATTTTGATACCTAGATACTCTTCTTCTAGGTCAAGGTAAACTACCTCTGCTGTTGCCATTGTTGTCTCCTATACTCTTTTCCAATTCGCAAACCTCGCCTTTGCTTCTAAACCAGAAAAGATATTTTGATTTATTTGTGTTGTAATGTTTTCTTGGGTGTAACCACCGAGTATCATCTCGTTAATATCTTTGAAGGGATTCGATTCAGGCCATAAACAAACTCTTCTCCCTGCATTAATCGCTTTGTCTATTCTCCTGCATATCTCCCTGTTTCGTGGTTCGTTATCAAAGACTAGGATACTGTCATCAAACTCTGCCTTTGTCAAGTCAGCGTCTGCTGTAGCAACCGCATTGTCTAGGAACATGCTGTCAATTGGACCCTCAACAACATAAACCGTTTTGTTCTTGTTCAGTCTGTCAAGACCGAAAACTTTCTCACCATCGTCCAACTTGATGGTGATATACTTAGGTATCTCTACACCGAAGGCTCGACCTTGGTATGCAAAAATGTCACCCTTCTCGTCACGAAATGGAATAAGGAGTCTGGGGTGGTCGCCCTCCACAGACGGGAACTTATTCTTGATTAGAGTGTTCGTGAATTTAAAGAATGACTCACAGAGATACAGGTCAGATAGTCTGTCCTTTGGGAGTTGTCTTGCTTCGACAATCTTTCTTGCGGGGTGATCTTCTGAGAGTTCCGAGATGGAAGATAGACCTTTGAAGATATCCCGTTTGCGAAAGACTGGTGCATCGAACTTAAACTCCGGCTCAGGGTTGTTAGTCTTGACCCCTGATCTGTATCGTTCAAATATATAGTCTTTGTAAGTTTTTGAGTCTACATGCTTGATGAGATTACCAAGTGTTGCTCCCACCCCACAGTTATGACACTTGAAGAACAGGTCATTCTTCTTACGAAAGACATACCCACGAGCCTTCGTGCGTGACTTCTGTGAGTCTCCACAGTATGGACAACGAAAGTTCCAACTATAGTCAGACTTCTTCTTGAACAAGAGAAGTTGACTACTGATAAGATTTAGATATTTTATGTCAATGTACATGAACATACATTAACAGATTTATAGGATATTGTCAAGTAAAGTCGATAAATTTATGCAATAAAAATCCAATAACAATAGACCCACCAATTAGAACGTGTCTCCACTTCTCTAGGACACCGACACGGTGTTCAATCTCTCTCTGAATTTTCTGTATTTCTTTGTTCTGTTCTGCATGTTGTTGTGCTGCAGCAGCCATGATTTCTTTGGTATTCGTAGTGATACGAGAATGTAACTCGTCTATCTTTGACATCATTTCACTACGACGAACTTCAATCTGTTGTTCTGCACCATAGAGTGCTTCTTCCTGTCTTGCAATCTTCTCTTCATGCACCGCCAACATACGGTTAATGGAGTTGGAAACATCGGTAAGTTTCTCAATTGCGATATCTAGACGATCATGAATTTTTCTCTGGTCCTCTAGTTCTTTCTTGAGAAGACGAACCTCTGTTTCCAACTCACTCATAACTTAACCCTCTGACTTAACGAGAGTGATAACACCCCAAGCAATTGCTGCCCAACAAACGAGGTTCATTGGAATAATTGCTGAGAGGAACAATCCAATCACACCAACAGCGATAAGAGCACCACCGTCCCATGATGTACGTTCCATAATTCTATCTTTAATCCAACCAAACATTTTACTTCTCCTTTTCTAGTTCTAAGATTCTTGCCTCCAAATCATCAATCTTCTTAGCAACGTTAGGATATTTTTTTCGCCAGTTGTCTTCATTCTGTAGGACTTTTAATCCCAATTTTTTAGAGGACCATGATGCTACATCATCTACCTTTTTATAGAACCAGCGTCCTAGTTTGGTATCGGCAAACCAACTATCTGCCGCACTTCCAATTATGCTACTTGCAATACTACTAATCAGAAAAAACCACATGTCTTCTATTCTCCACTAATATTTATGGTTAATAATAATCCAAGTATGGTAAAATTGGTCTTTCACGAGCAGCAGCTGCTATAGGTGACCTATGTACCGCACCCCTGTAAATATAAGTTTCTGGGTCTGCTTCGTGTCTCCAAGGGCCGTAACTTCCTTTTTCTGCACAATACAAATCGAAATCTCTACCTGTCTTACCCTCACTGACAAATTTTTCATAGGTGCGCCAATACGCGCAATCACGGCACTGTCTTTTTTTACATGTCGATGTATGACATCTACGAGATAAAACTTTTAACTCATCTGGTAAAAATTCATATTGTTCAAATCTTCCCGTCAAAGTTTTGGCAATTTCATCATAATCAAAATCATCACCAGTTGGCACTGGCTCTAAATCAGGAGTCCCCGTTAAATATATGTCAACCTTTGCACTCTCAAGATGTTCTCTAAGCATATCATGACAGGAAGAAGCAGTATTTTCTAATGATATACCGACTGATATCGCATCAACGCCAGTCTCTTTAACCCATACAGGATAAGTTTCATATCTTGGTCTAAGAGCACCAATATTATAAGTTCCTGCTTTAAACCCCTTCCTAATCGGCACCCACTCTTCTTTATATGTCGGTGTCCAGTTAATCTCTTCAAAGACAAAATCTCTAGTTTCAGACTTTAAAAAAAGGATAATATCTTTAAGTTTTTTTATTGCAGCATCATTGGTGTCATCTTTTTCAAACTCTTCAGTAGCGTATCTTGCAACTATTTCACAGTCTGTTTCTGTTAACCATCTCCACATAGTATATGTTGAATTAACTCCACCAGAGAATGGTATCAGTATTTTCATAATATTTCACTCCATTTTATAATTTATCATTTAACCCCAATCTGGGCGTTTAGGTTCTTCTGCACAATTGCAACCACCACATTGACATTCTACACATACAAGTGTGTCACAATGACAATCGTGTTCACAAGACTTACACTTTTTTTCTGTATCCTGTTCCATTCGTTCTATCTCTCCATCTCTTGTTCCAAGCCCAACAATTTAGTTTTGAACCATATTTCTCACAGAATGCATAAAAACAGTCAAACATTAGTCTTCCTCTCTAGGTATAATTGACCACCTACCAAAGAGTACTACTGAATAGTACGCAGAATAAATCTTCCACTTTGGAACTGATGGGTCTGCATCTTTCATTGCAGCAAGGAATACCTTGTCTGCTTCCTTCTTTGCTGCCTTGTAAGTATCAACAACTTCCTGTGCATTTAAATTCTCAATCAAATCACCAGCCTCTGCCCGATACTGACGAATACGTTTGTAGAGAAGGTCATGAATAATTGCTGCACGGGCAATGTCCCAAGGTGCAATCAACATCCAACAGATGCGTGGAACAGATGCAAGGTCTGTGACGAAACCTTTCTTACATGTAATCTTTCCATCCTTGGTGACTTGTACGCCAACACTCTTGAGACTATCCACATCAAGGTCTGCATTTGTATAACTGAGAGCCCTTTCCAAAATCCACTTGCGTGGTGGATGAAACTCTGCACTGATTTTATCGTTAAACTTACCCATCGTATTATTCCTTATTTTTTAGGTTTTGCGATTGCCTGAGCACCAAAGAATGCTGCGACAATACCAGCGACTGCGATAAAGTATACTCCTGCCATATCACCAAGAATCTTTGCGGCCTGTTCTAAATTAAACACAGATGCAAGAACCACGATAACTGGATACACTAACATACCCCCTAGTGAGTACCATGCCATTGTTCTTTGTGCATCTCTCATCGCATCTGCATCTTCAAGTTCTTTGCGTTTGAACTCCAAATACATTTCATGTTCTACTGGGTCAACAACTCCATCTCCGTTTGTATCGGCAGGATGGCGTTCTATACTACTTGCTTTGACTTCCTCCGTCATCGGGTTTCTCCTTTTCTGGGGTCACCGCCTTCTCATAGTATAGAATGATTTGTTTCTGTTGTTCTATGTATCTCCTAAGTTCTGCAAAATTCAAACTTAGGTTCTCGTAATCCTTTACTGACAGTGCAATATAAGAATCTGCACCGTTCTTCTTTTCATACTCTTTAATAAACTCATCGTAGTTCAGTTTTGATACAACGTAAATCTTTACGTCATTTAGTTGAACTTGCTTGGGGTGCTGCACTATTGGAACTTCCGTCCGTACTGTCTTTGTTACAGTTACTATTTTTGGTTCCGGCCTCCAACTGCACGCCGTTAGGGTTAGTAAGGTCAGCAAGACAATCCCATAACCTATTGGTCGCATTTTGCATCCTCTTTTCTATCAATCCTGGCTTCTTATTTGCCAGATGTGTTAAGTTGTGTTTCTGCAAAGTTGCACGGAGTTGGTCACCATATCTCTCAGCAGTCTGCAATTCTTTCTGTAATTCTCTATTTATCTCTTCAAATTTCTGTCTGTCTTCAATCATGGTATTGATTGTCTCTTCTTGAAGTTTGGTTGCAACCTCTAACTTCGCATTATTCTCAGAGAGAGTTTGAATACGTTGCTGTGTATCCTTGTAGTAATAGTATGCACCATACCCCACTCCACCAAGAAGACCTAACACGATTAGTAACATATAAATTTTCAACATGGTTTTATCCTTAGAATGTGGCGTCACCACTGATAAATGGACCAATAACTGTTTTTAATGATGTTCCAGCAGAGTTTTTAATATTAGTAGTTGTACCACCAGCATTCAATCCAACTCTAATTTTGATTGTTGTACCACTGGAGTTTTTGATTAATACTTGTATAGGCGAAGAGGCAGCATCCCCAACACCAATCAACTTTACAGTGCCACCATCATTTATATAAATCTTTTTTGCTGAGGTATCAACAGCAACCTCACCACTAGTAATATCACTATTGGTTGGTGTTGTTGTTCCCCTCTTTAACTTTATAACAGTTGGCATTTATACTACCCTTAGAACGTACCACCATCAATCGTTGTTACTGTTACTGCACCACTTGATACTGTGAAGTTGTCTGAACTGAATGAGGCAATACCCTTATTAGAAGTTGATGCATCTTCACCTGTAATTGTCAGGGTGTTAGATGAGATTGCCGTTACGATACCCTCACCATTCGCAATTGTCAATGTTTCACCAAGTGCAACAGCATCAGATGATGAATCACTACCAGTAATAGTAATTGTACTATTTGACAGTGAAGAGTTAGCAATATTACTTAGGGTGTTTGAAGAACCACTAATCGTCTTGTTGGTTAGTGTCTGAGATGAAGTCAACAGAGCAATTGCAGAAGTGTTACTCAAGTCTGTTGATGCAATCGTAATGTTTGCAGTACCGTCAAAGGACTGACCAGCAATTGTTCTTGCGGTCTCTAGTGCAGTTGCGGTTGCGGCATTACCAGAAGTGTCCTGTGTACCAGAGGTATTAACACCAGGCAAGTTAATATTACCAGTACCATCGAATGACACACCACCGATTGTTCGGGCAGTCTCTAGTGCAGTAGCAGTAGCTGCATTACCTGTGATATCACTGGATGTTAGTGCAACTGTTCCTGTTACATTTGGTAGAGTAATTGTTCTATCAGCAGTTGGGTCTGTGATGGTTAGAGTTGTTTCGAAATCGTCAGCAGTTGCACCCTCAAATACGATTGCATTTGCGGCGTTCATTGTAACTGTATCAACAGTCGTTGTAGTTCCTGCAACCTGTAGATTTGGTACAAGTAGAGTTCCTGTACTTGGGTTATAACGCAATGCACCAGTGTCATCAAGTAGAGCATTGGACTCGTCATGGAACACAACAGGGAAGTTTGTGTTTGCAGTACTATCTGTAACTGTAACAAGTGCAGCCGTACCACTGGTGTCCTGTGTACCAGAAGTGTTAACGCCAGGTAGGTTGATGTTACCAGTACCATCGAAGGATACACCACCAATCGTCCGTGCGGTTTCTAGTGCAGTTGCAGTAGCAGCGTTACCAGAAGTATCCTGTGTACCAGAAGTGTTAACGCCAGGTAGATTGATGTTTGCAGTACCGTTAAAGGATACTCCACCAATTGTTCTGGCAGTCTCTAGGGCAGTTGCAGTTGCGGCATTACCTGTGATATCATCAGAGGTAAGAGCAAGTGTACCTGTAGATGTAGGTAGAGTTAGTGTTCCTGTGTTACTAATTGTACTGATTACAGGAGCAGTAAGTGTCTTATTTGTTAGTGTCTGAGAACCAGTTAGTGTTGCAACTGTGCTATCAATTGCAACAGAAATCTGGTCATCTGAGACTGTTGTATCAATACCAGTACCACCAGCAAAAGTTAGTGTACCACCAGTATTGAAAATGTCATCTGAACCACTATCTGCGGCAATTGTAAATGAACTAGATGCGGCACTTGCAAAGGATAGTCCACCAGAACCATCTGTTGTTAGAATCTGACCATTTGAACCGTCAGCAGATGGAAGAGTAAATGTTACAGAAGTGGTGATGTTATTAGGAGCTTTAAGTCCGACAAAGTTTGAACCATTGTCAGTACCTTCATTGATTTTTAAAGTACCACCAGTGGTCGCATTATTACCTACAAAGACTTCATCAATGGCCTTGTTACTATCTACGAGAAGTGCAGAAGACGCAGTTAGTGTACCAGCAACGTGGTCTAACTGGTCTATGAAATATTGACCGCCAATAGCAGTGATGTTATTTGCATCACCATTACCGTCAACACCACCTTCACCGATAAACAGTCTATCACCGTTGTTACCCTGTGTACCAGTTCCGTAGGTGTATGCTAATTCACCCAGTTTAAGTGTAGCTGGTGCAGAAGTACCTGTACTCCTCTTTATTTGAATTGTAGTTGCCATTTATATGGTCTCCTATTAGAACGCACCGCCGTTTAGGGTTAGTGTTCCTGTATTTTCATTTACTTCGTTTCTTGCGACGAATTTAGAGGTTGAGCTATCGTATTGAAGAATAGACCCATTAGACTTTGCTGTTACATCAACATCAGTCAAATCAGCAAGAGTACTGACAGCAGAACTACCAGTATTCACCCAGTTTCCAGTTCCGGCATCATATGCAAGAACTTGATTATCTGATACTGATGTAATAGTAACGTCAGAAACGTCATTAATTACTAAAGCAGTGCCAACATCTCCATATGCAGCTTCACTATATTTTACTGGATCAGCCATCTTAAGTATCCTTCTTACTTATTCGTTAATATCCAACCTTGAGTACCGTCAGTAAATACCAGTTTAAATGCAGCACGGGCAGTATCGACGGTAATATTTTGGTTTACTCCGTTAAACAAATTTTCATTACGATCAATAATAATATTGTTCGTATTTGCTGTCCCAGCATAATCAATAATCGCAACTTCATCGCCTAGTGCTGGAGCAGCGGGTAGAGTCATGGTAATTGCCTGACTCGTAGTATTTATAAAGTATCCTTCACCAGAAATTGCAGTAAAGTCATCTGTCTTTACGGCTTGCCATTCGATACCGTTTTGGTTATCACCCTCGGCATCAGCACCACCCCACATTCCAGTTGCGGCACTATATCTTAGATACTTACCATCTACTCTGGCACTGGTTCGATCAAGATCATCTAACCATTGTAGTTGGGTTTCACCACTACCATAGTCCATTTTACCAAACTGTGTGGCGATACTCTTCTTGAGAAGATTGAGTTCTTCACGAAGAATGTCTACTTCTGTTTTTGGTTTTACTTCTTGTGCATCAAAAGACTGATCAAATCTGTGTCTGTCGTCATGCAGTTTCTTGGCAATTCTCGTTGCCATGTTCTCTTCTTCGTATGCCTGAAGAGACTTGTCTGCAAGTTTCATTGCATCATCAACTACACTTGTATTGATACCAAGACGTTTACTCTGTTCCTTAATCTGATCTTCTTTTGAAGGTCTGTTAATCTCATACTGAATGACTTTGTTTGGTGTCTTAAAGTCCTTCTTACGCATGACTGTCTTATTGACAACTTCAAACTCACCATTCTTATAGTTGATGACCACTGGAAGATTGATATCAGAGGCAAGGTCTTTGAGGACAACCTCGACATCTGGATTCTGTCGAATGTCCTTACCCTTGTTCTTCTGAATTTTCTTGAAGAACCTCTGTAGTTCTGCTACCTTGATTTCTGGTTTGTTTCGTTGGTCATTCAGTCGGTCCACGAAGTGGCGTGTGAACTCAACATCAATATCGTACTTCTTAAGAATACGGTCAGCAAACTTTTCTAGTCCATCAACGTCTGACTGTGAGAACTTTTCTTTTACTGGTTCGAAACGTTGAATAAGTCGTTCTCTTGGTTTCTTTGCGTCCTCTGGAATTTCTGAATCAATTAAAACGTTTTCTTTAACCTCTTCAACAACCTCTAGAAGTTGTACAGGATCAAAGGATTCAATTATACTCTCAACCTCTACACTATTGTCCTCTGAAACTAAAAACTCAAAGATATTTCTCTTGATGCTTTTCTTTTCTTCAGCAACGACTTCTTTAAACTTAAACTTGTATTCAGTTGGTTCTACAGGTTTAGTCTCAACAGGAGTCTCAACAACCTCTTCCTTAATAGGTTGTGGTTTTGGTTCTTCTGGAACATCCGTTAGAAAACTGTAAATATCAAGTTTGTTTTTCATTAGGTGATATACATGTTAAGTTCATATCTCTTATTATCGAGATTAGCAACTTGAATATGTACCCTTTGTTTCTTATCGGTATCTAGGATATAACTGTTAGTCTTACCAGAACTTGGTTTTCTTGGACCACTCGCAACCTTGTTATCAATCTCACTAGGTTGTACAGTGTATCCCTTGCTCTTTGCAAACTTGTATGCATGTTGCATGGCACCAGAAAAGGTTTTGTGGTAGAGGTCATATCCAGTTGCAGACTTCTGTGCGTTCAGTGCAGCCATTGGTTTTGTGGTGTCGTAACCAGCACCATATGCCATCTCTGAAGTTACCTTCTTGACGAACTTAGACTCTTTCTGTGCAGCACGTCTCTCTCTTGCCGCCTCAAGTTTTGCACGATGTTGACGATATGCCTTGGTTCGTGCATCAAAGAGTGCATCTCTCTTCTTTTTCTTTTTGTCCATAACTGCATCTGGTGGCATAGAAACGTCACCACTGCTTGCGTTATTTGCGGGTGCATCTTCTTCAATTCCAGAATATGGGGAAACCTCTGTCCAGCGTTTCATTTTATGTCCTCCAAACTGACGTATATTTTTTCTTGTGTCTTAACATGAATAATGGGGAAAATCTCTACTCCAAGAACAGTATCAACAGGTGGTTCATCATCATATGCAATCACCTTGTCTCCTGCCTTTGCAGTAAGTTCTTCCTCTTCATTATTTAGAATATCATTGACTAGTGTGTATTCTCCCTTTGGAAGTACCTCACCAAATCCTACAACCTCTTCCATGATGGTGTCATCAATCTCATATCCTTGTTCCTTGAGATACTTCATGAACTCTCTCTCAAACACATCAGGGTCATCTACCGATTCCTTGAATGTGTCTTTGAGTAGAAACAGGGCAGCAGCATAGGTTCCTAGTCTTGTTCTAAGACCAGGCACCTTGTCAAATATTTTCTTGATATTGAAAACCAGTTTATGCAGAATGGTATATGCGTTCTTCTCTTCAGATGTGCGAAGAGGCTCTGGTTTTGTCTGTCTCACACCATTCTTGGGCGGAGGCATAACACGATTACCCTTTGCATCAATGATGCCGAGTTTATATGCCTCTGTCTTGTCAAAGGGAGTGACAAGTAATTTTATGAATCTGTATGTTACAAATAAGTCTATCGCTCTACCCATTAAACTCGTTTCCTTAATATTTCTAATACATGTGGATCAGTTTCGATACTCTTCAACTCATCCTCTCTAATCATATTTAGAAATATTAGGAAAGACTTTAATGCGTTAAGATATTCCTTCTGAGTTTTAAAGAGTAGTAGTGTCACACATGCGTCATTACCAAATAGGTTTCTCAATATAATAATGTGGTTGAGAAGTAACCTCTCCTTCAATATATTCGTAGTATTATACTTTTTCAGAAGACGTTTAATATACTTAAACCTCTTCATATCATCATGAAACTCTTTTTCGCCTTCACACTGAGGATTTTCATAATGTCTTATTGCATACATCATGAAATTGTCTTGGGTTATCTTCTCATACATTCTTATTTAACTGAAGCAGTTAACTTATATGAATTTCCTTCAGCCATTTCGTAACCAATAACTAGTGTAAGACCACCTTCTTTGACATGAGAAATACCATCGTCTTCCTCAAACTCATCAAAGGGTGTATCTGTACTCTTACCAAATCGACCCGCACCGACACTCAAAGGTAACTCAAAAGAACCACTTTCACCTTCCATTACTGGCACCTCACCAAAGGTGAGTTGGATTTTACTAAGACTATTTCTTAGAACTCCAATTGCTTGTTCTGGGAAAATATGTTTATCACAGATTGTTCCCACAAAAGAATTTAGTGCGCGAATAACTGCGGGATTTGTGTAGTCTTGCATGTTAAGGTTAGTTGCAGCATCGGCAGTTGGACCACCTGATAGTCTACCATGACCTTCTGTTACGACTTTCTTAAATCTTTTCATTTTAGTCATCCTTGGGTTCTACATCTGAAGGGAGAGTATCAGTAACTCTTTCCTCTAGAATTTGAACCTTCTTTGTTGTTTTCTTGGGTGCGGGTTTCTTTTCTACCTGTGGGGTAACTGTCTCAATGAGAGCACCACCAGCACCGTATCTTTTACCATCATCTCTTGCCATAATTGTCTCCAAATATGGGTGGGGGGACGAACCCCCCACACCAAATTAATATTAGGAAATAACTGGACCAGTACCAAGGTCGCCTGTAGCGCCTGTACCGTGACCAATCACTGCCCAACCGTCTGTACCTGTCCACTGTAGTGTGACAGATTCACCAACTGCGTTGAAGGTGAGTGTTGCTGCTGAACCAATTGTTGTTGTGAGGTCAACGTCAACTGTGTTTGACACATCCTTAGCAACAATCATGTGAATCTGACCAACGATTGTTGCATCAGCAAGAGTTGTCTGAACAGTAGCACTTGCACCGTTTAGGATATGAATACCCTTTGTGATGTCAAGAGCACCATCAGCGGTTACTGTCTCTGCGGTGTTTGTTGCAAGGGGAACGGGGATATAGTTAAATACGTTTGCAACAGAAACCTTCTTGTTGATTGGTGTACCACTTGGGTCATCAACAACGTGGAAAAGGTCAGCGGTAGCAATACCTGTAGAAAGGTCTGTTAGTGCTGTAATCTTCTTGTCTGCCATTTTGGCTTCTCCTTATATAAACCCACAGTATTGTGGGAATGTTACTGAGGACATGAACGCATCATTCCTCATCACTTGTTTCATCATTAATTTCTTTGAGGAACGCTTCGCACTGTTGGTATGCTCCCAACAGTGCGTTTAGCGTTGCCTTATCATCCATAATCTGCCTCTCGGCATTTGCAATCCGTTCTCGTACAGACTTTACATCTTCTACTAGAACTTCCATGCGATTCTTAATCATCTCTTCGTCAATCATAATATCTCCATTATAATGTTTAGTTAACTATTATGCAGTAACAGTAACGGTTCCAGCAGCAGTGCCCTGTCCAGCAGTAATGACAAGTTCAGCATTTGTTGCTGTACCAGCATCCTTAATTGTACCACTGTTTAGTGCAACACTCTGTGCTCCAACTGAAAGAACGTCATCTTCGTTTGTTGCGGCATTAGCAGCAGCAATTGCAAGTGTGAACAGAAGTTCGTTTGTTCCAGTACCAGAAGCATAAGATAGGGTGTGTGGTCCACGACCTGTACCTGTACCTTCGTTACCATTGGTAATAGAAATTGTTGGTGTACCACCTGTTGTGACAACATCAACTGCCTCATTGTATCGAACCGTAACACTGAGTGTAAATCCATCAGACTTATCAGCAACAGTAGTATTGAGGTCAACACTGTCAATTGTAGCAGCACCAAGCGAGGTAGTGAGGTCACCGATTGCAACTAGAACCTCTGGGTCTGCGTTTGCATTATCGTTACCAGAAGAGGCGTTTCCTGCTTCACGAACCCAACCGGCTGTGGTCGCAAATACTTCTTTCTTCTCTGCTGTAGTTAGATTTTTTGGTTTGGACTCATCTGCGTCCGAAGCTCCCCATAAACCCATTGTCTTTCTCCTTACTCTATAGAGTTTGTTTGTCTATTTATACTATTTAAACCCCAGACGTTTAAGTTCTGAAATGGTTTTACTCACATTAGTGTGGTGGATACCGATTCCACCTTTGGCTTCCCACTCGTTAATATTCTTGATATAATCATCAATCAATACATTTGGTTTACCATTCGTTGTCGCATATTTCTGTTTATCAGAACGCATGACAAGATTAATTTTACCACGTTTAATCTTCGTATTCTTGGATAACCATTTCAGTTTTCCATTCCGTGAAGTTCCATCACGGTTAGAATATGCAGATAGGATTTCAGTATCGTACTTACTGATAAAATCCCACAAACGTTTACCACCAGATAACCATTGAAGATTTGCCCAGAAACCTTTTGTGTTTGCAATCTTGTTCCAACGTTGATCTTTATCGGAAGTTGCAAAAGGTTCACCAATTGCGTCCTCTGCACCACCGATAAAGTCAACAAGAACTTGATCCATATCACAAAAAATAGTAGGTAACTCTGCTTCTGAAATCTGTCTTACTTCAAGTAGTGTCTTCACTTATCTTCTTTCTTCATCTCAGGGTCAACATCAACATCAGCAACCTTTCCACCTGTCATGGACTTCTTGCCTTTTACTGGTGCTATTATATCAGATTCCTCAGATTTGTCAAGTTTTTTTTCGTCTAAACCCCAAACTTTTGCAAGTGCTTCTTTCATAGATGCCTGCTTATATGCATTTGCAGTACCCCATGTTAGAGACTGGCCAGGAGTTACTTCTAGTGTATGGTCACGATACTCATCTGTACCAATCTCATAAGACTCTTCGACATCTTTTTTCTCTTCTTCGTCCTCTTCGTCTTCTTCCTCATCATCAATTTCAATTTCGACCTTTTCATTCTTAACTGCCTTTGAGACTGTCTTACGACGATTGTGTAGATACTCATCAGAATCATCCACATCACCATCATTGTCGATGTCCTTGTCCTTGCGGTCATCAAAGTCCTTCTTGAGTGCCTTTGGATTTACCTTATCCATTGACTCACTTTTCTTTGCGGCCTCTGCCCAGACATTGAGGACAGAAGACTCAAGGGTTCCTTCTTTTGTATCAAAATACTTCTTACCCATTTTTATTCTCCTTGATTTTTCTATCAATCCTGTCTAGGATAGATTCTTTTTTGGGTTTCTCTCCACGTTCTTTCTTAGAGATTGCAATGGCTGCCTGCTGTGCAGGGGACACTGCTTCTTCTTTAAGTGCGTTTAACATATCACGATAAGACTTGCCAATCTTTGCCTGAAACTTCTCTTTGTCTGCGGGTTTACGCATTGAGTTGTATTTCTGTTGAACTGCGATTGCCAGTTTAGCAGGAATTTGAATTTTCTTTCCATCTTGGAATTCAACACCCATAGATGCCCTGTTTCCAGCTTTTCTCAATTGCATAATAATATTCTTTGATGCACCCTTTACGTCATCATCAGTTGCAGAGTCGTCTTTTGAGAATGCACGTTGTTTCATTTCTGGGTCACGGCGCATTGCACGGCGAGCATCAGCAGCGGCAGATGCTTCTTCAATCTCAAATTCTTCCTTGTGAACCTTCTGAAGATGAGTGAAAAGAGAGTCGATATCATTACCTACCCACTGACCTTTCATACCCTTCATGTTTGCAACGAAGTTATCTGCTTCATCGTCATATGAGAAGTCACCAAGTTTCTTACCGTTCTGCATAATAGCATGAACACCACTCTTGCCTCGCATAAGTTCGAAAGGACCAGACTTGACTGACTTGGCACCCTTCTGCCACTGGTCACCCATCTTACCTTCTTCAAGGTCAACTTCTTCTTTCACTCCTGACAATTTATATGCTGCATTAGCAAGTTGAGTGACTTTCATTTTCCTCATCTTGTCTTGATTTTGCTTGTTTACCTTATTAAAGATATTCATAATTAATGATGCGGTAAATGTATCAACCATTACACCATCAATCTTCATTGCTTGTTTGTCATCAACAACCTTTTGAATTTTATCAATCGTTCCACCAAACGCAGAACCACCTACCTCATCAAGTTCAGTCTCTTCATTCTGTCTACGAAGAACTGCACGAACTTGTGGGTGGTCTGATAGACCAGGCTTAATCTTGTCAATTGCATCCGCAGCACCTGTCATGTTACCACCCTTGTAACGTTTGTCAGATGCAATACCGATTGCCATCTGAATTTCTTTTGCAGAGAACTTTGCTTCATCCATAGGACCACCTGGCCGAGTCAATTTTTCTTCTTCATCACCCTCATCATCATCTTCAACCTTTTCGTTCTTCATCATCTTGGTTGCAGTGGCCATCTTAACTGACATCCACTTATCACCATAACGCTTCTTGAAGTCATCGTCAGGAAGGTCTTTTGCAATTTCTTCTCTACGTTTCTCTTCGTCAGGTGTCAAGTCTCTTTCTAAGAGAGATGCCTCACGAACATCATACATGATTTGTAGAGTATCTTTCATTGATTGTCTGTAACTAGTCATTTTCTTTTATCTCCAATACTAAAGTGGTATCCCCCCTTAGTAGTCTATGAAATGTTTCCTTTGCAATGTACAAACTATCTCCGACACTCAGAGGTCTTGGTAGTTCGTTGTCATATTGAAATTGCCAACCTTCTCCGTATAAAACTTTTACTTTTCTGTCTTTCTTGTCTCTATGCCAAATTAACTCTGTATTTTCAACAAATCGACTAAAAGAACGAATTGTTTTTCCATCTATATATTTATCATTATATGGATTTGTCATTACCAGTAAAAATTCCCACCGCCGGAAAGTCCAAGTTGAGATGCATATCTAGGTAGATTACACGCCCAATATGATGCTTTGGTCTTATCCTTCTGTTGATCACACTTATGACGAGCAGCAAATGACTTTCTTGCAGCAGGGTCATTAAGTTTAACCTTTAGACCTGTTGTGTCACCCCATGTGACCTTCTTGACGTTACCTGTTGATGGGTCACGCACATACACATAGTATTTCTTTGGACCACCAGCCTTTGGTTTGTTTAGAGGTGGGTTTTTCTCCTCCTCTTCCATCATAGGACAATCTAGAGGAACAACCTGTTCTTCATAAGTTGCAAACTTACCAAGATCACCTTCCATGAGTTCCTTGTCAAAACCAGTAACTTCTAGACGACCTTCATTATACATCTTTCGCATATTAGTGAAATACTCAAAGTATGCTTCAGAACCTACACGATACTGGTTGTTTTCAATGAGAACGGATTCTGTCTCACAGTCCTCACAACATGCTTCTTCCTGTGCTTTCTGAATCTGGTCTGGTGTGGGTGCGCCCTTCTCACCCTTCTTTCTCATCTTCTCACCAGAACCACTCTTGATTCTTTCACGTTTCTTGTGAATGTTGTCCCATAGACCTTCATCAATTTCATCCAGTGCCTCTAGAACGTCTGGATGATACTGGAATGCACCCTTCACTTCATGTTCTGGAAATTCCTTTGCAAACATAAGTGCAGAGTAACCACTCACCGTACTTGGTTTCCAACTCTCACCAAGGTCAACAGACTCACTCTTACCTTTTGCCTTTGCTGCAAGGTCTTTGTCTGCACCACCCCAAGTTCCAGAGGATTTTGATATGAATGAATTTAGCCTAGCATGTCCCCACTGCTCTGGAGTTGTGCCTGGTCTATGTCCTGTGCGCCATGCGGCAACACCACGATTATAAACCTGTTTCAAAATAGAAAATGAAATTCCAGACTTCTCTGCTTTTTTTCTAATAGATGAATCTGCTGCACCCTCACGCAATCTTGGTTCTCTGCGATTGGTTGATGGGTCTTCATTGCGAAGGTTCTTTGGGTCATTGTTTAAAGGATTGTTGTCCTTGTGTCCAATGTCTTTTCCCTTGATTGCATTATCACCCATGATGCGACGAGCCTTGTTGCGGGAAGACCGTCTCTCAATCTGCTCAGGTTTTGAGTGGTAATTGGCATACTCTTTCTTATAATCGCGGGCCTCATCATAGAGGTCTGGATACATCTGACGAACTTTCTTTGTGTGCTTTGATATTTTAGTCTTTGCACTCTTGTCGCCAGGTGCAGGTTTGTATGCACTAGGATCATCATCGTCCTTCTCTGCACCCTTCTCAAAATGTCTTGCCCTTGCCTGCTTAGTAGACTTGGACATTTCATCACCTTCAGCATCCTTTGCATAGTATTTTTTGGGTTGCGTTCCTTCTCTGTCCTTAATGTCCTTATCCTGTTTTACAGAGGTTGCTTCCTTGAACGTGGGCATATAACTTGCACGAAGTTCCTTTGGTAACTTACCCTGCATAACAAGATCGTTGATGTATGAAATTAGAGTGCGGGGATTTACATCTCTATACTGTAATGCAATTTTAGTTGCAGCAAGATTAGGTTTCCCCTTATACTCAGGTTTCTTTGCGAGATCAACATATTGCTTTGCCATTTTTTCGAATTCTCTTGGTGCGGCCCTTTTCTGAATTTTACCACCTAAAGCACTATACCAAGCACGTTCATCAACTTGGTGTAAAAATGCTTTGTGGAATTTACCGTCTTCATCAACAAAGGAAAGATAGTTAGTCCCTCTACGAACCACTTCACCACTTAAACCATTTGCTTCTACGATGTCTCCAATGTTACCCCACTCTCCTCGTAGGTATGCATCACGCAATGCGTCATAATCTGAAGTTATGTCGAGGTCTTCTTTTGCTTCACGCACACCCATGAATTTACGCACATCATCGTACATTTTCTTTGCATCAGTTTCTTTCATAGGTGAACCATTTTTGAAAGTTTCAAAATCACCAGACTGTGCAGCTGCGCGCATAACTGACGCCGAGATAGCTTCTGTTGGGTCTGCCGAATCGGGATCGCGTTCTCCCGAACTGACGACCCGCACACCATCGGGGAAGTCGAAATTTATGGTTCCCGATTTATCCGCCTTACCATTGTATCGGTCAAGTAGACGCTGGAATTCTTGAATTCTATCACTTCCTGCGACAAGCACGAGGCCCGTGTACCCATCTTGGTTCACTTTTTGAGCTGCATGAATAACTGTCTTGACAGATTTATCAACTTGGATTGCCTTTGCATGTTTAGGGAAGGACCGTTTTGCATATGTGAGCTTCTTAACAAAGGGAAGCGGGTCTTTTGGTCCAACTGTTTGAGACAAGTAAATTCTATATGGATTACTTCCGGCGATTGATTTTACCTTGTCGCAAAGTTTGGCATGTCCGATAGTGGGCGGATTCATACGCCCGAAGGCCATGACCATAACACCTTTTGCTTCTGATAACTCTCTAAACTTTTTCATGAGTCTTCTCTCTGTGCTGCACGAGCTTGTTTAACTCTCTCTACTTCGTCTTTCTTCAGACGCATTGCCATTTTCTTGCTGATCTTGTCTATTTTGGGACCAAACTTGCTCAGAAGTTTTTGATCAACAATACTTTTTTGTTGAAGTGACATCTCATCATATTGTGGGAAAAACTTATCGCGAAACTGTTGGATTGTCTTTTTTCTCGCCACTGCATCTATTTTATCTGCACTTCTAAACTTTAACAATGCACGTTTTTTCTTCAACTGAAAAGATGGTGACTTCGCAAGTTTAGCCATTCGTCTTGCTTGCTTCTTGCGTTGAATCACGTTTACCTTGCGTTCGTATAGATCGGTAAATCTTTTGGTCATGACATTGCCTTTGCTTTATCTTGGTATTTATTACCTTCAACTTTAAGAGTAAATGACCTACTCTGATCAGCAATAAGTTCGAACATTAAATAGACTGGTTCTGGTTTTCCACCAACTTCTTTAAAATCTGTCACGATCTTAAAATGAATTACATTGTATAATTGTTGTTCTTTTCCCTTTTTGGCTTTTCTAACACTGATAATTGCAACAGGGAAATCATTATAGTCTCTACCTTTTGCGGTTAGTTCTTTGACCTTATCTTGTTTAAATTCATTTCTTGTACCTAAAACAACAGCCTTTTTATCCTCACCACCATACACTATAACAAGAGGTAAAGATGTGTTTCCAAACTTTACTTCCGATTCAATTTCAGCAGCAAAGGCATATAATGCCTGACTAAGATTTTCATACTGTGAAATATTACGTTCAACAGATTTTAGGATTGCAAAGATTGCAACATTAGCAGAGAAGTTCATTCCAATCTTTAGAGCAACAAAGATATCAGACTTTGTTATGATATCTCCTTCTTTTGTGTTAAGAACAAACTCTACGGCGTTGGCAACTTCTGTCATGTTCAGAATACCAGCATTAGAATTTGGTAACATGAGGATTGGTGGTACTTTACGGTCTGGTGCAGAAAAAGAAGAATTTAATTTTTCTAATAATGCAACATTATCTCTATGTACTTGATTGATTTTATCTTTCTTTATAAACTCGTTTTGAATTGTCTGAAACTCTTTTAACAAAGTCTTTGTTACTTTTATGTTTGGACTTTTCTTTTCTCCAAGAAATGTTGTTAGATTAGACTCAGTAAGACGTGTCGTAGAAACAACATTTGTTATTGCTCTCATCCCACGATCTCTTTTAATCATTTGGTTAGAGAGCTTAACAGC